>WNGG01018239.1_pt1 | contig 14372 bp, 19 predicted proteins | sample 5400661 | NCBI WGS metagenome assembly WNGG01 (sample SAMN13153372, study PRJNA577476) | soil metagenome | isolation source: 100 cm soil or saprolite under Garry oak tree replicate 1 | place: USA:California | collected 2016-06-15
GCCTTTTAGATCCTCATCAGAAATTATCTTCTGTCGCTTTGCAATATCCTCAGAGTATTTCAGTTTGATGTATTGATCTACTGTCCTCTGATCCGGAGTATTCTGCAAAATCCTATTGCACAAAACTTCCGCCGATCCTTTGCTTGACAGTCGCAGAAGACAAGCCAATGTTCTAATCTCTGTCAACGGCAGCGATTTGATCTTTAGCCGCAGAACTTCGCTTGAACTCAGCAAAGGCATGGTCTTCGCTTCTAGTTTTTCCTGAAGAGAAATATGTACTCGTGTTTAAAAATGTAGAATCCTCCAACTAGGGCCCTGTATCGCCAAAGCTGCTTTTGCTCGCGCTTTGCTCTCGTCTCGTCAAAGTTCTTAACGATTATGCTTTTCAATGAATACTGACGATCCAAAACCGCATTCATGCAATGAAATCCGAGAGGCACCCATTCCCCTTTCGAGTACTTGTCCCCGATGACTAATCCAAAGTATCTTCCGCACTCAAGCACTGGTGTCCAGTTGTCCAAGGCTTCGGCGAACATCCTCACGAATCCGCTGGTGCTGTCTGCATTCGAGAGATCGTTAGCGTCATCTGAAAAACTGATGATGTCATGATAAGGCGGATGCATAATTAGAAGCTGTGCGTCGCCGGCGAAGATCTCAGTTTTGACTTGGTGCCTGCTCTTTTCCTTGTGAACGAGTTCCCGCGCACGTTGGGCTACAGCCTCGTTTAATTCGATCCCGATGCCGTTTCTACCTAACCTTCTGCACTCGATCAGGGTCGTCCCACTCCCTACAAACGGATCGAGCACCCAGTCGCCCCGCTTTGTGTAGCGAAGCATCAGTTGATGTGGTATCTGGGGAATGAAATTGCCCCAGTACCAGCCCAGATGCGCGCCCGTCGTGTCTCGCTTGGGCAAGACCCATAGACTATCCGTGATTATCTCTGTGTACTCTTTCCAGCGGTGAAGGTTGATATCGTTGATCGCGGAGGTTTTGACCTTCTTGACCCCGAGCTCTAGCCGCTTGACGTAGTACTTGGCGCGTTCGATTGTGCGAGCCTCCAGAATCTGACTGAGTTCCGAGGACACAACATCTTTTCGCAAAGAAACAACATTCCCATCCGATCGACCATCGGTAAGAACAGCAGGGTCACATAAGTCTATTCTCCGCTTGAGTTCCCTCGTCTTGTTCCTCAGCACCGCTATATCCTCTTGAGTCCGCAGTTCGCTCAGCAGATGGATCAATTCGTCCCTATCGAAGTGGACCGAACCGTAACCCGACGGTACTGCTTCTATGTCTTCGAATAGCGTGTCTCGCACTCCGATTCAACCTCACAGGCGGTCGACAGGATAGACAGGATATCGGAGACGGTTGGTCTAGTCCTGTGTATCCTGTTAATCCTGTCAATACCCTTCCAGCGCTTCCATCACCGACGTGACGATCATATCCGACAGGGCTTCATACATCGCCTCGCCCTCTTCACGCGAGGCAGCGCGTGGATCGCCGAAGTAAGCCTCAGTTCCACCCGCTTCAGCGAAGCTCGTTGCGCCTTGCTTGATCTTTTCCGCAATCGAGATCGGCACGCGTTCAAGTGACTTGCGAATCTCCTCTCGCAAAAGCTCAGGCCGAGCCGCCATCACCAGCGACGTCTCGTAGCATCCGGCGTGACAATCACCCCGGCGAAACTCTTCGGTGAGCCTCTCAGCCCAGCGCCGCTTGCGCTTGTCGGGGAACACAACCGCGCAACCCGTTTTCGATTTCACATTCGCGATCGCATCGTTGATCGACGCGATGTGCTCAGGCTCGAGGTGCGAGTTGGCTATCGCAACCAATCTGGCGCCTTGATTGCAGAGCGAGACGCAGATGTCTTGGATCAACGCCGTTGCCGTTTCTTTCCTGATTGAGATTGTGCCGGGAAAGTCGCCGCTGAAATCAGTGACGCTGTAGGCAATAGCGGGCAACACGAATGTCTCGATGCCTCTTTCTATTAGTTTGTCAGCCGCGCGACGCGACATCTCTTCGGAGATGATCACGTCGGTCCCAAGCGGCAAGTGCGGTCCGTGAGCTTCGGTCGCGCCGATGGGAAGAACCATCACCGCGCCGCGTTTTAACGCATCGCCGATCTCTTTCCAGGTTTGGTTCTGAAAGGCACTCATCAGGTATCATCTTTCGGCAGATTGTCCGCAAACTGGTCTGTGTCATTCAATTGTTTCTTCAGCCGATACAACTCACTCTTCAACCCTTCGACGATGCCTCTATAACCCGGATCAGCGTAGACGTTCTTGATCTCATACGGGCCTCTTTTCAGATCGAACAACTCCCACTGGTCGAGCTTGTTGAAGTAAATCAACTTATATCGCTCAGTGCGAATTCCATAATGCGCCGCAACGTTATGATCGCCGGGATGATAGTAGCGGTAATACATCGACGTGCGCCAATCCCTCACCCGTTTGCCCTCAAGTAACGGCAGAAAGCTTCGGCCTTGCATGTCCGAAGGCGTCGCCAGACCCGCTGCAGCCAAGAACGTTGGCGCGAAGTCCACGTTCAGGATGATGTTGTTATTCACCGAACCCGCCTTGATGCGGCCCGGCCAGCGAATCAGAAAAGGCATCCGCAAGGACTCTTCGTACATAAAGCGTTTGTCGAAAAAGTTGTGTTCGCCTAGGAAGAAGCCCTGGTCTGATGTGTAGATGACAATCGTGTTCTGGGCAAGCCCATTCTGATCGAGCCAGTCTAGCAATCGTCCCACGTTGTCGTCGACGGACGCCACGCACGCAAGATAGTCGCGCATAAAACGCTGATACTTCCATCTCTTCAACTCTTCGGCGCTTAGTCCTTCGGGAGGCTTCATCTTGAGATCATTCTCATTCAGATCTCTATCAACACGCATCGTCGCCATGCGCGCCGCATCCGACCGCGTAGCATAATCATCGTTGAATGTCTCAGGCTCGGGCACAGTGACACTCTCGAACTTCATCCTGTGTTTCTCATCCGGCTGCCAATTGCGATGCGGGGCCTTGTGGTGACACATCAAAAAGAACGGCTTGTCTTGAGGGCGGCTCTTGAGAAAATTGATCGCCAGATCGGTGACGATGTCCGTCACGTAGCCGGAGTGCTTCTTCCGCTCACCGTTCTCAATCAATACGGGATCGAAGTAGACTCCCTGACCAGGCAGGATATTCCAGTAATCGAACCCCGTCGGCTTGCCTTCGGTCGTGCGATTCCCCGCGCCGAGGTGCCACTTCCCTACGATGGCGGTGTAATAGCCTCCGGCTCGCAGATACTTCTGGAGCATCGGCTGAGAGTTATCGATGTGATTAAAGACGGGAACGCCGTTTAGGTGCGAATACTTGCCGGTCAGGATCGTCGCGCGACTTGGCGTGCAGATTGAATTGGTGACGAAACAGTTTTCGAGTCGCATCCCTTCCGTCGCTATCGTATCAATGTTCGGAGTTTTTATTAGTCGACTACCGTAAGCGCTGATCGCTTGCGCTCCGTGATCGTCGGACATAATGAACAGGATGTTGGGATGCTTCGCTGGAGGCGTTCTCTCGCGCCTTGCTGCTTCGTTCGACCCTGCACAAGGGAGAAGCAGCAAAAGCGCAAGCACCAAAGAAATGTAAGAGGGGTGACGGTCTTTCAAAGCCATCCCATTCGCTCGCGGAGCGATGTTATGTGCGCGACGTGGTGGCGGCCATGCCAACCATACAGGCAAACGTTCTGCGCGAGACTTACTACTCCAAGCTCGGGATGCCGAAACGCGCGCTTGAAATCATCGGGCCCAAGCGAGTGCAACAACAGCACCCATCGCTTATGAAGCGATTCAAGCAATGCAAGCGAAACTTCTGTCGGCGTCGCGCGCGAATCCTCAAGCTCGGCCCATCGATCTTCGTGATAAGGTTTGATGGTCGGCTCATCTTCGGTGAGCGCAAGCTTGAACCGGCAGTAGCTGTTCAAGTGACTATCGGGCACGTGATGCACGACTTGCCGGACAGTCCACCCGCCGGGTCGATAAGGCGTGTCGAGTTGCTGTTGAGTCAACCCTTCAACCGCGGCTCGAAGCTTCGCGGGCGCTTCGGCTATTTCGTCAATCGCTCGCCGCACTTCTTCATCGGTGGGTTCGCTCTCAAGCTTGAAACGTCCTATCGGGTACCTTAGGTCCATCGTTTATCTCTCCTAAGTCGGAATCAAGATGAAATGGCTTGCGCAAACACATCGGTCGAAGCTCGCCGCCTGACTCCGACAGTGCGTCAAATTAACACGGCGGTTCTTCACGAGCACCGTGTATGATATGGACAATCTCGACGCCTTCGCGGCTTTCGTCTACGTCGTAGAGAATCTTATAAGATCCAGACGAAGCTTTCCTCTCGAGCCTCGCGGATAAACGGGGCCAATGAACGGGAAAGAAGCGAGCAGGTCCGTGTGTGCGACTATACCCCGTGCTAGTTGCACGGCAGCCTCGGGGTCGTCCTGCGCAATGTAAGAGCATATCTGTTCGAGTTCGCCGACTGCCGCGTCGGACCAAATTACTTTGAAGCCCATTTCGTGGCCCAGGACTCGACGAGCTGTTCCACTTCTTGCTGTGTCTTTGTCCGACCCTCGGCGATGTCTGCGCGGCCGCGCCGCACGCCTGCCATGACCTGCAACTCCTCAGTTATTTCTTCGAGAGAGGCGTTCTCCGGCAGCCTGCTCAGAGCGTCGAGTACTGCTTCCTTGTCCGTCATATCCTAGATGCTACAGATTCTCCGGGAGTAGAACAAGAGCAGGGCCAAGTCGATAAACCGACGATGGCTGAACCAACGTTACATCACACTAGAATCCAATAGCATCGGGACTCCAGATAGCGTAGCCCCGTTATTTGGGATGCGAAGGGTTATTCGTGCCAGAGGCGCGGGCGGATCGAAGTGGCTCGCGTCATAGCTCGGCATCGGTTCTTTCCTCGATGACTTCCAATTTGAAGTCGATTGCTTGTTCGGGGTGAACCAACCGGGGGCTGCGAAGATGAACAACGCGTTGAGGCTCGGTGTCGGGCACAACTATGTAGACCTTAGTGTTTTCTGGAAGCTTAACTTCCTCAGGCAGGCGAATGCTTCCTCCCTCCACGATGCCTTCATAGGTAGCAACTTTCATGTTCAGACCCGCTTTGCCCCACATACGAACGCGATCGGCCGTGCCTCAATTTTTGCAAATGAATTTGGGCCCCGAAATTGGAATAAGTTAGGCCTATCAAACACACTCGTCACTAGTGCAAGACGAAAGTGCTTATCACACTTCCAAGTCTCAGCTTCATTGCGTGTGAGGATGAACTTCTGCCCAGAACTGCGTGTACCTTTTACCTCTACGTGAAGTAAGTCGCGGCGTCGACGGCATTCTAAGTCATATCCGCATGGGGTTGAGCTTACATCGCGTACGGCCCAGCCATAGTCGCGGAAGTATTTTCGAACATATGCAACTGCAGCTTGCTCCACTCGGCGATTCTCTTCTGCAGAGCCAAAACCGCCTCCCGCCATTGCCTCCTGAGCTTCCTCGGTGGCTGTTTGAAGGTCTACCTTGTAACGAGCCCTTGCCGCACGAAGCAGACGGTCCGCCTCGGACGAGGAGAGGGTATACAACGTGCGGATCGGCCCTGGCTGCAAAGCAGGGATGCGCGCTATCGCACGCGAACTCCGCTTGAGAGGGCGCACCTTCACGCGCAACTCCTCAAGTGGCTCTAGGATAAGGTCGAGATAACCACCAAGAGGCCGCAAGCGGACAACTCTCGTTACACCCACAAGTTCGTTCCGATCCGTTTGATATGCGAGGATGACATCCCCTCGGCTTGCCTTCGCGAGCTCCGGAACGATCTTTGTTGAACCCCACTCACCATTCCCGCGTCTCGCAAAAAACTCATCCCAGTCACCGAAAGCAACTTGATGCGGATGTTAATGAGAGTTGCACTTATAGATCCAAAATGCCATTGTCTACTCCTCATTAAACCTACTGCTTAAGCGCTCTTCGATCGATTTTAGCGCGATCATTCTTACGAGATCATTTCTAAATTCGATCCATCGCGGATACTTGTAAGGCGCCAGCCTCGCCTTCACATATTCTTTCAGCACTTGTTCAAGCTTTCTGCGTTTGCCGTGAAACAGGACGATTGCGTTCGGCTTGATCACTGGCGGTCAGCCCGAGATTTCTATTCTCAAATTCTTCCCCAGTGCTTTGGCGTACTTTTGTATTGCAAGAGCAATATCCTCTGCGTGGTTTTCTATCCTGGAAATCGCCGACTTCTTCGTTCTTAATCTCCGCGGTGCGCGCCACGTCAGCTTGAGTCATTCCGGTTCTCTCTCGCGTCAGCCTTAGCGGGCGCCTAAAGAGGCAGGTACTCGACTCGATTTAACATATCTTCGGGCTCGTAGATCTTCGCAATTAACTCCAGGTCCGCCACACACTGCCCGATTGTTACATTGAGCTGGTGCGCGTAAACAACTCCGGCAAAGGGTTCGCCGCTTTCTTGCCGCCGCCTAGCCTCAATTAAGAAATCTTCGTCCTGAGTGAAGATCACCCGCCCCAGCATCATTACCCGATCTAATAACTCAGGATCGTCCATCTCAGCCGCGCCATCTTCTTGCGCGGTCAGAATATCCACTCCGCGCAATCGTAACCCTTCCGTCACCGCCCGGCGCACATGCACGTCAGAGTATAGGAGCACACTCATGGCAACAAGCCACGCTCTCGCAGCCGCTTGCGCCCCGGTGAGTCCTTCGCCTGGTCAGCCCATGCCTTGGCTCGTTCTGCCTGACGCACAATCTCCGCATCGAATTCAGTCTGATGCTCATAGTAATAAGCCAGTGCCGCATAAATCTGCGCAAGCGAGAGATGTGGGTATTGAAAGTGCATCTCCTCGGGGCTGGAGCCGTGCGCGAGCCTGTCAGTGGCTACTTCAATCACTTTAACTTTGGTGCCGCTGATCCAGGCCACACCCTGCTCGTCTACTTCAATCAGGGTTGTGACAGCCATTGCCATAAAAGGATTCTCCCGTAGAACTCACCGCCCAAGTACTTGTAACGTATTGTAGCTCGGTTGCACCAGCACTCAATGACGGTTATGAATCTGCTCAACGAAGCCCATCAAGCAGCTTTAACTCGAAGTTGACCACGCCGGCGCGATCGGGGCTTGGCTTTAATCAGAATCTCGACATCTCGATCGAGCGCATTAAGAAACCGGATGAGGCGTTCAACTGAAAATCCATTCAGCTGTCCGTTTCTCAGCGCCCGAGGCATCGTTCTGTTGTCATGAGTCACCAACACCCGTCCCTCCCGCGCCGAGATTCTTAGCACCTCCAAGTCGTTGAGACCAGCCAGACCAGCCTGTGTTGCCGTTTGGAAGTCGATCATCGGCTCGCGGCGCAAAAGACCGCTGACAATCGCATGCTTGAGATCGGCGTCGGCTTGAAACCGGATTTTCATCAGACGGGCGTCTTCATCTGCCGACGGCGCTCAGCCATTTTCTGGTAGAACATCGGATCGGCCTTGCGAGCCTGTTCACGCTTAGCGTCGTAATCGGCTTCACCTTGCCTGATGTACTCATCTATCACGTCCTGGTGGTCCAAGTAGTAGGCTATCGCGCCGTAAACTTGCTCGAGGGTGAGCGTCGGAAATGACTGCACGATGCTCTCCGGCGATTCGCCGTTCCAAAAAGAGTAGACGATTGAATCAAGAGATACTCGTGTACCCTCGACCCTGTATGCGTCTCCTACTTTTTGTACGTACTCTTTGCTCATATTCCGCGGCGACCGTTTATCGCTCCACTGTTTAACTCCAAACTATCACACCAGATTTCCTCGGTAAATGCCAGAGTAGGTTAAGTGTACTGAGGTGACTAATTCTATTCGCGGGCTGCGAAGATGTGCAGCCGCCTCTCAGGTCTCCGCACCAAGCGGCTTGAGCGACTTTCGATCAATCTTTCCCCGATCATTCTTCGGAAGCTCGTCTCTGAATTCAACCCATCGCGGATACTTGTAAGCCGCCAGCCTCGACTTCACGTAATCTTTCAAATCCTGCTCAATTTCGACGCTCGCTGTGAAGCCCTCCGCCAGCACGACGAATGCTTTCGGCTTGACCAGCTTCTGCTCGTCGCTCGCGCCGATCACCGCGCACTCGCGAACCGCTTCGTGTTCGAGTAGGCAGTTCTCTATCTCAGTAGGCGATACGAATATCCCGCCCACTTTCAACATCTCATCCGTGCGACCGCAGTACCAGTAGTAGCCTCGCTCGTCGACTCGAAATTGATCGCTGGTCGTGCACCAGTCGCCTGCGAAAGTCTCCTTAGATTTTTCGTGAGCGTTCCAATAACACAACGCCGCCGAGTCGCCTTTGATTCGAAGAGTGCCCATTTCTCCAACTGGCACTTCGCGACCTTCGGCGTCCACGATCTTAGTCTCGTAACCCGGCACGACTCGGCCCAGACTTCCCGGAACAACGTCGGCCGGATAGTTCGTGATGTAAATGTGAAACATCTCCGCCGAGCCGATGCCGTCCAGTATCTCGACCCCGAACGTCTCCATCCATCGATGATAAAGCTCGGGCGGAAGCGCTTCGCCAGCCGACAGACAGTAGCGCAACGAAGAAAGATCGTAACGCTCGCTCGCGCGTTCGATCTGAAGCATCGCGTTGATCATCGTCGGAACGCTGGTAAGAATCGTGGGGCGGTGTTTCTGAATCATCTCGAACATCGTCTCGGCGGTCGAGCGTTCGGGGAACAAGGCGGTCGCGCCTCCCACCGCAAACGGGAACAGCAGATTCGTCCCGGTCGCGTAGCCGAAGAACAGCTTTGGCACCGAAAGCGTGATGTCGTCTTTGCTAATGCGAAGCACTTGCTTCGCGTAGCACTCGGTGTTGTAGGGCAAATCGTGATGCAAATGAACTGCGGCCTTCGGATGTCCCGTCGAGCCAGAGGTGAAAAGCCAGATCGCAATGTCGTCGCGACTGGTCGGCGCGGTCTCAAGCGCGTCGGATGACTCCATCATAAGCCCGCCGTAAGACTTGATCGTCGAGCGGCCTTCAACGCCTTCCAGACTGCCGGACACTTTTGTGCCGACGACGATCGTGTGCTTGAGGTAACGGGAGGTCGACGCTGCGGGCGTGAATCGCTCCATCACGTCTGCATGAACGACGGCGACTTTCGCGCGCGTGTAGTCGAGATAATATTGGTAATCGGCGGTCGGCAGCAGTGTGTTTACCATCGTAATGACCGCGCCGATCTTTGCGATGCCAAACCACGTCGCGACGAACTCGATTGAATCGGGCAAGACTATCAGCACACGGTCTTCCATCTCGACTCCGAGATGCAGGAGCGCGTTGCCTACTCGATTCGCCATTGACCGCACTTCGGCGTAGGTATACTGCTTTTCGCCGCAGTAGACAGCGAACTTGTCGCCGTAGCCTTCATCGATTCGGTCGTCGAGGAAATAGGTGGCAATGTTGAATCGTTCGGGAAAGGTGATGGCCATCGTTTCTTCGAGGAGTCAAGTTTGCAACCACAGATGAACACCGATGGACACCGATTAAAGTTTTCGATCTGTGTTCATCTGTGTTCATCTGTGGTTGCAATGGCGCTGTGCCGGGCTTCGTGCTCTCGGATCCTGTCTTCGTGCTGGAGGGTCAATCCAATGTCGTCCAGGCCTTTGAGTAAACACTCGCGGCGGAATGGATCGATCTCGAAGGTGAACCTCAGCCCTTCGTCATCGCTGATCCATTGACGCTCGAGATCGACCGTCAATTCATATCCCGGACTCGCATTCGCACGCTGGAAGAGTTGTTCAACCTGTTCTTCGGACAACATTACCGGAAGCATGCCGTTCTTGAAACAGTTGTTGTAGAAGATGTCCGCGAACGACGGTGCGATGATCGAGCGGAATCCGTAATCCAGCAACGCCCAGGGAGCATGCTCGCGAGACGAGCCGCAACCGAAATTCGCACGCGCCAGCAGGATCGTCGCGCCCTCAAACCGAGGCTGATTCAACTCGAAGTCAGACGTGAGCGAGCCGTCAGGATTGAACCGCCAGTCATAAAACAAGAATTGTCCGAATCCGCTGCGTTCGATTCGCTTGAGGAATTGTTTCGGTATTATTTGGTCAGTATCGACGTTGACTCGATCGAGCGTGGCAACCAATCCGGTATGTCTTGAGAAAGCGTTCATCTTCTGCTCGATCATTGCAACCACAGATGAACACCGATCAACACAGATCAGATTCTATCGGTGTTCATCTGTGTTCATCTGTGGTTTCGTCCTCTTCACTCCCATTCGCGGATGTCAACAAAGTGCCCCGCGATCGCGGCAGCCGCAGCCATCTGAGGGCTAACAAGATGTGTTCTTCCTCCGCGTCCCTGTCGCCCTTCGAAGTTTCGGTTCGACGTCGAAGCGCAACGCTCGCCGGGTTGAAGAATGTCTGGATTCATCCCGAGGCACATGCTGCAACCGGATTCGCGCCAATCGAAGCCTGCTTGCTTGAAGATCGAGTCGAGCCCCTCACGTTCCGCCTGGTGCTTAATCCGTTGGGACCCGGGAACAACCATCGCGTGAAGCCCCTCTGCGACCTTCCGGCCATTGATCACGCCGGCTGCTGCGCGAAGGTCTTCAATACGCGAGTTCGTGCACGATCCGATGAACACGCGATCAAGCTTGATCTCTTGAATCGGCGTTCCCGGTCGAAGCGCCATGTATTCGAGCGCGCGCCGAGCTGCCTTGCGCGAGTTCTCGTCGCTCATCGCGTCCGGGTCTGGTATCGCACCGGTGATATCTGTCACCATACCCGGATTCGTTCCCCAGCTCACTTGCGGCGCGAGCGATGAGACATCCAGCGCGAGCTCACGATCAAACGCGGCACCCGCGTCGGATGGCAAAGTCTTCCAATACTCGACGGCTGCATCGAACGCCTCAGGAGCGAAGGGCCGACCTTCAATATATGCGAACGTCGTATCATCGGGCGCAATCATCCCAGCTCGCGCGCCGGCTTCGATCGACATATTACACACGGTCATCCGCTCTTCCATCGAGAAGCCGCTGATAGCCTCGCCCGAATATTCGACCACGTGACCAGTGGCTCCGTCTGTTCCAATGGTTCGGATGATGTAAAGGATCAAATCCTTTGCGGTGGTTCCCCGCGGTAGCCGGCCATCTATGCGAACAAGAAAGGTCCTGGGTCGCGATTGCTGTAAACACTGAGTGGCGAGCACGTGCTCGACCTCGCTCGTGCCGATGCCAAACGCTAACGCGCCAAATGCTCCGTGGGTTGAAGAGTGGCTGTCACCACAGACGATAGTCATGCCCGGTTGCGTCAGCCCGAGCTCGGGACCGATAACGTGGACGATTCCTTGATCGGGACTATCCAGTCCGCACAGCTTGATGCCGAACTCGCTGCAATTTTTTTCCAGCGTGTCGATCTGCGTTTTTGAAATTGGATCGACGATCGGTAGCGATCTGCTGGTTGTCGGAACGTTGTGGTCGACGGTAGCGAACGTCAGATCGGGGCGGCGAACGTTGCGTCCAGCCATCCTGAGCCCCTCGAACGCTTGAGGAGAGGTGACTTCGTGAATCAAATGACAATCGATGTATAGGATCGCAGGCTTAGCGGGTTCTTGGTGAACAACGTGACTGTTCCAAATCTTCTCGAATAGAGTTCTCGGCATAACTGCTTCTCTTGTTCGCGGGGCTCGTACCTCGGCAAGATGGTATCGCAGTTCGCGCTCACGTGTCCAAAGCTCACTCCGACAAGGCTGCCCCGCAGTGCATGCAGAATCGCGCGCCTTGAGCGAGCATGGCCCCGCACTCGCTGCAATTCGCGCGCTCGGTGTCTGAAATGCCGGTGGGAAAAACCGTGGAACGCGGCTGTTCCGGCTCACTCAGGCTCCGTGCCGAGCGCTCGAATTTGTCACGCAGATCCTCCGACTCCTGTCCTTGTTGCGAAACAATCTCGGGCCGAGCGGGAGGGCGATAACCCGCGAGGCCCAGCGGACTCGTTTGAACCCAAACCCGACCGCGACGCGATTGTACAGGCATCTGATAACCAAACGCCGAAGTCTGAACTGCTGGCTGCCAATAGAAGCCCGGGTTGATCTCACGCGCCAGCAGATCAACATCGTACGCTTCCCTTCGGACCCGGCTATCAAAGTAGAGCAACGTGAACGAAACTACCCATATCGGCAAACTCAGCAACCCCGATATATCTCTGAACGATGTGTAGAGAACACTCCCAATTGGACTGACAAGAAACTCAGACGTCAGCAAGCCTGCCAGATATAACCCTAAAACCACCGGGAGCATCAGCGCCGCCAGCATTGAGACGGATACAAAGTAAGTAAACAGGATTATGGCGGCAACCCGATACCAGTTGCCTTTGCCCAGTCGAATTGCTCGGCCCAGCGCGTTGCCCGCGGATTCGCCCTCGATCATAACGATCTGTGGGAAAAAAACGACCCGTGCGATAACCAGCATGATCAAGAACAGAGCGAGCCCGACGGCAACGATTATTAATACGGTCATCATCAAGCCCGCCACCCATTGAGGCAGCCCCGCGGCGGCAATCGCGCCCGCCAGCAGTCCGACAATCAGGACCCCGACAAAAGCAACCATCGCGACCGCAAAATAAGCTCCCAAAAAGAAAACCAAAAGGAGCAATCCCATCAACGTTATCGCGCCGATTCGTCGCTTCGCCGCAGCCCAGCACCCGCGAAAGGTTATCGGCTCGCCGAGCATTAAGTGATCGCCAACTACTCGCGATAGCCCGGATACGGTCAGTAGCAGCACATACATCCAGACTGGGTAGCCCAATCCTCCGACGGCCAACATCAAGATCGCCGGGACCGATACAACACCTGAGCTCGAAGGGCCAGTCAGCAAGGTTGTGTAGCCATACCAGAACATCAGCGAGACTACGTAGCCAATGAGAGTGGGCACCGCCGCGATCGCGACAAGCGGAGTGAAATTGCGCCGATAGAGCCGCACCGCTCGATCGATAACATCGCCCGTTGACATCGGCTCGAGTATGGTGAAGCTGGCCATTGATTGCCGAGGATTATAACACGCCGATCTTTGACGCTTTAGCGTTTGAGATCGCCAAGCTGACGCGTGACGCGTTCTTCGAGCAACTGAACCAGCTTCGGATCCATGAACTCGAACTCGTCGGGAATGTACAAGCAGATGATTCGCTTACGCTGATAGAGGTCCTTGAAGCGAGAATGAATGAGGTTGCGATGTCTCTTCTCCATAACGAAGATCACATCGGCCCAGTCCAGCAACTCGAGACTGAGGGGAACAGTGGCTTCGTGAGAAAGACCGGCGGATTTGACTTCGAGGTTGGGATAGCTGCTGAAGATCGCCTCAGCCGTTGGGCTGCGCAACCGGTTAGCGTCGCAGACAAACAGTAGCTTTCTGGCTTCAGGCTTGCTCATCAATCCTCAATTCGCGCAGCGGAGATGCGACTCGGATCCGGCCTTCGCAGCCGCTCTGCTGCGATCTCGATTACTCGGTCTATTACGCGGTCGAGCGACAGGTCGGAAGTATCAATCAGCACGGCGTCCGGCGCTTTGACAAGCGGTGTTGCCGATCGCTCACGGTCCCGCCGGTCGCGCTCTTCAAGCTCTGCTTTGATTTGCTCAAGTGTCACGTCGCGACCGCGCTCGCGTTCCTCTTCGAATCGCCTCTGCGCGCGAACCTCCAGTGACGCGTCGAGAAAGAGTTTCACTTGTGCGTCCGGGAAGACTTTGGTTCCGATATCGCGGCCGTCCATTACCACGCCTCCCGCGCGGGCCATCCCCCTGAGCGTATCGACGACTGCAGCGCGAACTTCCGGGATCGTCGCGACGACGGATGAAGCGTGGCTGACATCGGGCTTTCGTATCTCCGCGGTGACGTCGCGGCCATCGAGAAGAACTCGCAGGTGATCGGGATCACCTTCGAGTCCGATGTTGGACTCTCGCGCAAGCTTCGCAACTGACCCGGCCTCTTCGATCGACGTCTTGGCATCAAGCGCTTTCAATGCAACCGCGCGATAGACCGCGCCCGAATCGATGTAGAGATAACCGAGCCGCCGCGCAACGGCTTTTCCAACAGTGCTCTTGCCTGACCCGGACGGTCCGTCGATTGCGATTACAAGTTTGTTCATCAGCCTGTATGGGCGGCCCTCTGTGGCCGCCCCTTGCGGCGGTTGAGCCGACTCCCGACAGAGGGGCGGCCACAGAGTGCCGCCCGTACAAGTTACCCGATGAGCTCGGAGAACTTCTTCAGATCGATATTTCCGCCTGAGACGATGGCGACAATCGGTCCCTTACCCGCCCGACCGGTCAACGCGGCGGACACTGAAAGCGCCCCTGCCCCTTCGGCAATGACCCGCGCTT
>WNGG01008161.1_pt1 | contig 14370 bp, 17 predicted proteins | sample 5400661 | NCBI WGS metagenome assembly WNGG01 (sample SAMN13153372, study PRJNA577476) | soil metagenome | isolation source: 100 cm soil or saprolite under Garry oak tree replicate 1 | place: USA:California | collected 2016-06-15
CTGGAAGAGCTGGATCTGAGGATGTCCCTTCTGCGGCGGGAGGCGGAATCGCTCCAGGGAGAGACCCGCGTAACGGCCGATCGGGAGGTCGAGACCCGCCTCGAGGCGCGCGCGCTCGAGGGACGGCTGGCGGAGACCCAGGGCGATCTGCGCGGCTACCTGCGGGAGGCTTACAAGATCGGACCGGCGCGCTACCTGAGGGTGGTGGCCGCCGCATCGTCTCCTTCACAGGTGGCGGCCGGATACCGCGCGATCGAGGCCATGAACCTCGCCGAGGCGAGTCGCATCGAATCGTTCCGTGCCGACCGCCGGCTCCTGGACGAGGTCCTGGCGGACCTGCAGGCGCAGGAAGAGGCGCTGCGGTCGCTCCAGGCGCAGCTCCATGCCAAGTCCCGCGATCTTCACGACGTGCGCGCCCACAAGCAGGCCGTCTTTGCGGGCCTGCAGCGCGCGCAGGCGTCGCAGAAGGAGCTCCTCTCCGATCTGGTGCAGGTCGAACAGGAGGTCCAGAGGCTCCTGAGCCGGCTGGCACAACCGGGACCGCTGGAGCCGGTGCCGTCCCTCGGGTTCGCCAGGTTCCGCGGACTTCTCGAATGGCCGGCCCGCGGCCGTCTGGCGGTCCCGTACGGTAACGTGCGTCACCCGCGCTTCTCGACCGAGGTTCCACATCCCGGCGTCGATATCGCTGCGACCCCGGGTCAGGACGTGCGGGCCGTCTTCGACGGCCGGGTCGTCTTCAGCGACTGGTTCAAGGGTTACGGGCAGATGGTGGTCATCGACCACGGAGACGGCTATCTTTCAGTGTATGGCCACGTGGACGAGAGGCTGGTGACGGACGGCCAGGACATCGGCAAGGGGGATCTCATCGCGCGTTCCGGCGAGGACGGTTCCTTCGACCAGCCCGGCTTGTACTTTGAAATTCGCCATGACGGAAGACCCGAAGATCCGGCGCGCTGGATGCGGGGCGCGCCGGGTGCGGTGGCCGGGCGCAAGCGGCCGGCAGCACACGATCACCGGGAATCACGCAAGATCCCTTGAGAGCGGGAGGTTCGATGAAGATCACGGCCGACAGGAAATTGATGCTGATTCTCTCGACGGCGCTCATCCTGTTCACGGTGTCGGGCGCCATGATGGGGCGGGTCGTCGCGGTGGAGGGCACCTACAGCTATCTGAAGCTCTTCAACGAGGCCCTGTATCTCATCGTCCACAATTACGTGGAGCCGGTGCAGCTCGACGTGCTCATGGAAGGAGCCTACCGGGGCATGCTCGAGTCGCTCGATCCGGCCAATGAGTACCTCTCTCACCTCAAGTACGACAAGGCCTACCGGGGCGAGAGCGCCGGGCCGGCCGACGTGGGCCTGACCCTGTCGAAGAGGCGAGGCTACATCGTGGTGGTCAGCGTCGCACCGGGCTCGCCCGCCGCGGAGGCCGGCCTGGAGACCGGGGACATCCTGGTCGTCATCGACGGCCGCTCGACGCGACAGATGGGAGTGTGGGAGGCGTCCCAGGCGCTGCGCGGCAAGCCCGCCAGCAAGACGACCCTCAACCTCAGCCCGATCGATTCCGTGGGACGCAAGACGCTGACGCTGGTCCGCAAGGTCCTCCCCCCGCGCGCGCCCTCGGGCTCGTTCGAGGGGCCGGACACCGGCGTGGCGCGCGTGGGCGCGCTGCAGGAAGGGGATGCCAAGAGACTCGACCAGACGATCGCGTCGCTCAAGAAAAAGGGGGCGTCCCGCCTCCTGCTCGATCTCAGGAGCTGCGCCTCCGACGCGCTCGCGGAGGCGATCGGCGCCGCCAGCCTGTTCATCGGCGACGGCACCATCGTGACCGTGACCGATCGCTTCGAGAGCGACCTGTCCTACCGGTCCGACGGGCGCCGCAACGCGTGGGACCGGCCCGTGGCGGTTCTGGTGGACGAGGGGACGGCGGGCGCCTGCGAGGTCCTGGCCGCCGCCCTGCGAGACGATCTGGGAGTGCCGATTCTCGGACAGCGCACCTGGGGCGAAGGAGCAGTCCGCAGGCTCCTCCCCCTGCCACATGGTGATGGGGTGTTTCTGGCCACGGGCAAGTACCGGTCCCCGTCGGGCAAGGAGTGGCACGGGCAGGGGATCCAGCCCGATCTGACCATCGACGGCAAACTGACGGACCCGGACGATCCGCAGCAGAGGAAGGCGATCGAGTATTTGAAGGGCCTGTCCCTCCCCGCCAATCGCAAGGCCGCCTAGCTCCTGCGAGAGTCCCTCTTTCTGGACGATCCAGGGAGGGGATCCTATATTGAAGCGCGGGCCCGCGGCCTGCTCCGGTGGGCGCGCGGGGCGGAGACTGTCCCGTCGCTCGGCCGCGCCGCCCGCGCCGGTGATGGTGACAGAGGGGCAGGCTGATGGTGATGCCGAAGACGATCGGACGGTACGAGATCCTCGAGGAGGTCGGTCGGGGATCGATGGGCGTCGTGTACAGGGCGCGCGACCCGAGAATCGGCCGGACCGTCGCCCTCAAGACGATTGCCTTCTCCTTTCCGCTTGGCCCCGGCGAGGAGGAGGAGTTTCTGCAGCGCTTCTATCACGAGGCCCAGGTCGCCGGCCGGCTCAATCACCCGAACATCGTCACCATCTATGACGTCGGTGAGAAGGGTGCCGGTGGCGACGCGTATATCGCGATGGAGTTCGTCACCGGAACGAACTTGCACGAGCTCCTGGCCGGCGGCGGCCGCCTGCCGCTGATGCAGGTGGCCGACGTGATGGAGAAGCTCGCGCAGGCGCTGGACTACGCACATGAGAACGGTGTCGTGCACAGGGACATCAAGCCGGCGAACATTCTCCGAAGATTCTCGACTTCGGCATCGCGCGCCTGGCGGCGGGCGGGCTCACGCGGCCTGGCAAATTCTTCGGCACGCCCAACTATATGTCCCCCGAGCAGGTGGTCGGGGCCGAGATTGACGGCCGCACGGACCAGTTCTCGCTGGGCATCATCCTGTACCAGCTCCTCACCGGAGAGAAGCCGTTCGTCGGAGACAGCGTGACCGCCATCTCCTACCAGGTGGTGAACGTCGATCCGCCCCCTCCGTCGAAGCTCAATCCCGCGCTGCGGCCCCCGTTCGATCGCATCATCAGGAAGACCCTGGCGAAGAACGCCTCCGATCGGTACGTCCGCTGCCAGGACCTCACGGCGGATCTGAAGAGCGCCGTCACCGAGTGGCGCGAATCGTCCGAGCAGTCGACGCCTCCCACCCTGGTATCGCGCGACAAGGCCCGGGGCGATTCCGCCGAGCCCGTGGCAGCCGGCGTTCGCGGCATCACCTTTCTCGCTCCGCGGTTGTCGCGCCTGTTCACCTCGGGGGGGACGCCGCTCGGCATCGGCTGGATCGCGTTCCTGGTCTGCCTGGTGCTGCTGGCCTCCGCGCCGTTCCTTCTCTATCGTTCCCCGGGGGGTCGGGCCACGGGGTCGCAGCCGTTGGGGCTCCTGACGGCACCCGCATCGGCCGGATCGCAAGGGACGGCGCCGGGGGCCGCGCTCGCCGGCCCCGGCGCCATCGCCGGGCCGTCCATCGTCGACCCGGAGCAGGCCGCCCGCCTGAGACTGACGCTTCTGCACCGCTTCCCGTCCGGGCGGATCGAGGTTCGCCTGGACGGCGCGCCGCTTCTGGGCGAGGGTCTCAAGGGCGGGAGTGGAAAGATCCGTTTCGTCCGCACGCTGCCGGTCGCTCCCGGCAGCCACCGGGTCGAGGTTCGCGTCATCTCCGGTCATAATTTCGATGACGTCGAGGGGATCCAGGGGGATTTCCGGCCCAAGGAGCGGAAGAATCTTCAGGTGACCGTCACCACGATCGGCAAACGACTCAAGATGAGATTCGAGACGCCGGAAGGGGAGACATCGCACCGATGAGCGCGGCCCGCGGTCCGTCCACGAGGTTCTGGGTCTGGGCTCTCTGCGCCTCCTGGGCGGGATCTCTCCTCGCGGGCGCCGAAGCGCCGGGAATGGGCACGGCGCGAAGAGAGGCCTACTTTCACTATTCGCTGGCCCAGCAGATGATCATGGAGCGCGATTACCTGCACGCGCTGGAACAGCTGGAAGACGCCATCTCGAGCGACTCCTCGCCCTCGCTTCTGCTCGAGCTCGCGCAGCTGAAGTTCTCGCTCAACGACCTGAGCGGGGCCTCCGACCTGGCGGAGAAGGCCGCGGCAGCGGACCCGGGCCTGGGAGAGGCCCACAAGCTGCTGGGGGACATTCACCTGAACCGCGCCCGCGACGGGGGCGATGCCGACGCGCAGATCGCGGCGGCGATCGATCAGTACGGCGCGGCCCTGCAGACAGACCCGGCGGACGTGGACTCGTGCCGGGCACTGGCCGAGCTCTACTATCACACCGGTCGGCTCAAAGAGGCCGGCGAGACGCTGCAGGCGTTCTCCCGGAAGCGGCCTCTCGACCCCCCGATGTCCCTTCTCCAGGGAAAGGTCTATGCCCGGACGGGCCGCACAGGCGATGCGGAGGCGCTCCTGCAGCAGGTCGTCGCCCGTCTCCCCGGGAACATCGAGGCGGCCGACGCCCTGGGCGCCGTCCTGGAGTTCGAGAAAAAATATGATGAGGCGATCGCGGTGTACATGCCACTCCTGGAGGGCGAAACGGAGTCGTCCTACGTCAGGAGCCGCGTCGGCACGCTGCACCTGCTGGCGGGCCGGTACCAGGACGCGATCCAGGACTTCCAGCGCGCGCAGGAGATCGACCCCGCGGATACGCGCAGCCTCTTGTCTCTGGCCCAGGCGTACCAGGGGGCCGGTGACACCGGCGCCGCGATCCGGAGTTACGAGCGCCTGATCCAGAAGGAGCCGGGAAATCTCGAAGCCCGGTTCCACAGGGCGCTCCTGTGGCAGAGGGAGGGCGACACGGCGGCGGCCCTCAAGTCGTATCGCGAGATCATCGACATGGCCAGCGGTCGTGGCGCGGTGACCGATCGAGAGGCGTCTGTCCTGGCCCTGGCGTACACGCAGATCGGCCTGGTTCAGATGGACGCGCGCCAGTACGCCGAGGCGGCGGCATCGTTCGCGCAGGCGCTCAATTCCGCCGGCGAACCGGCCCCGGAGCTGTTTCTGCTGCTCGGGCGCGCCGAGCTCGAAGGCGGGAGGGCCGACGAGGCCCGCCGCGTCCTCGACGAGGCCGCGCACCGATTCCCGGACGACCTCGATCTCAAGGTATTCCGGGGCGAGATCCTGATCGCGCAGGGGGACGAGACGGGGGCGCGCCGCTATTACGGCTCGCTCTTGAGCCGCGCCGGCGGCTCGGTCGAGGCGTACACCCACGTCTCCGAGGCGCTCCTGCGCCAGAAGCGCTACGCTGCCGCCGACGCAATCCTGAAGGACGCACTGCGCCGTCATCCGGAGGACGACTCCCTGCTGTTCGCGCGCGGCGCGGCGATCGAGAGGTTGGGGCGGGCGGCCGAGGCCGAGCGCTTGCTGGCCAAGGCGATCCAGGTGAACCCGAAGAACGCCATGGCGCTCAATTACCTGGGTTACATGCTGGCCGATCGCGGCGTGAAGCTGCAGGAGGCCATGACCTACATCCAGCGCGCCCTGGCGCTCGACCCGAAGAACGCCGCTTATCTGGACAGTCTGGGTTGGGCGCAGTTCAGGATGTCGCGCGTCGACGAGGCGGAGAAGAACCTGCGCGCCGCTCTGCAGTACGACGCCGCCGACCCGGCGATCCTCGAGCACCTTGGCGATCTGCTGATGCAGACCGGACGGAAGGAAGAGGCTCTCGGCGCGTGGCAGAAGGCGCTCCAGCACGGACACGATGAGCCCGAACGCGTGCGCAAGAAAATCCTCAAGGCCCAGCCGGCAGGCCAGGTGACTCCTTGACCGTCCGCCGGGCACCTGCGTGGAGGGGAGGCCCGGTCGCAGTGGCCGGGGCCGCGGCGCTCTGCTTGGCAGGGATGGCGTGCGCCGGTGCCCGGCCCCTCGAGACGACGAGCTCGGCTCCGTCTCCCGGTGCCCTTCCCTCTGTGCGCGGCTACCGGGCCCTGTTCCGCGGCCAGTCCGATGGGCCGGAAGGCAAGGGGCGGTTCCGACTGGCGGTATCAATCGTGCCTCCCGATCGCCTGCGGCTCGAGTTCTTCGGCCCGGTGGGCGGGCCGCGTCTTGTGCTTGCCGCCACGGCAGAGTCCATGGTGGTGCTCAGGCCCGGGGAGCGGTCCTTCGAACGCTCGAGCGCCACGTCGTCGGCGCTCGAGCGGCTCCTCGGAGTGCCCGTCGCTGCCGGGGACTTCGCGGCGCTCCTGCAGGGGACTCCCATGTGCCCCGCTGGAACGGCGCGCGTCGACGTGAAGACCCGTCCAGCGGCGACCTTCGGCCGCACCGTGGCGTGGTACGAGGTGACTTGTCCCCCCGGGGATTTCCGCTACGAGGCGCGCTGCGCGGAGCGCGGAGGCACCCTCCTGGGAGCGACCGTTCGCGAAGGGATTGGCGGTGCTATCATTCTCGAGGTGCAGTACGGCGACTACGAGAAGGGGCTGGGCCCCCGCTGGCCCCGACAAATCCGCGTGCAGTTGCCCCGCCGGGGGGCCAGCGTGACGCTCGCCGCCGTGGAGGGACCATGGCCCGGGGATATTCCAGAAACAATCTTCACCCCCGAGATCCCCGAGGGCTTCCAGGAGAGATCGATCGATCCGTCTCCGGGCACTCCGGGGCTTTTCATGACAGAGGAATCCCGGACAGACTGACCCGCATCGTCGTTGACGCCCACGCGAAGATCAACCTGTTCCTGAAGATCCAGGGGAAGCGGGCGGACGGCTACCACCTCATCGAGTCGGTGGTCCAGACGATCACCCTGCACGACACGCTGACCCTCGAGGCGCAGCCGCGGGGAATCGACCTCGAAGTCGACGATCCCAATCTCTCCCCGGGGCGGGAGAATCTGGTCTGGCGGGCCGCAGCCAGCCTTCCACGGCCCGACCGGGGTCCCCGCGGCGCGCTCATCCGGCTCGCAAAGAGGATCCCTGTCGGGGCCGGGCTCGGGGGCGGGAGCAGCGACGCCGCTGCAACGCTGGTCGGTCTGCGCCGCCTGTGGCGTCTCGATCTGTCGGACCGGGATCTCCTGTCGATCGCCGTCTCGATCGGCTCGGATGTGCCTTTTTTCCTGACCGGAGGGACGGCTCGGCTCACCGGCACGGGGACGGAGGTCGAGGCGCTGCCGGACCTGACGGGGTACGACGTGCTGGTCGTCTTCCCCGGGGTCGGGATCCCCACCGCGGAGGTCTACGCCCTCGCCGGCACGACGTTGACATCTGCCTTGAAAATCAGTAGCATGGCACGTTTTCATCCAACCCTGGCGGGCAACCTCGACGAGGAGGTTGAAGCGTGGGTGCGCGTGGGGAATGACCTTGAGCCTTATGCGCGCAGTTTGTGCCCGGCCATCGGGAAGATCAGGAACCGCCTGCTAGCCGCAGGGGCGGCAGCCGCAGCCATGACGGGGAGCGGCTCAGCTGTTTTTGGGGTCTTCAGGAGTCCGGTCGCAATCCAGCAGGCGCTTGCCGAGGCGAGCTCCGCCGGACTCGCGGTCATGCGTTGTTCGCCGCTCAGCCGGGAGGAGCACCGGAGACGCTTGGGGTTCGACTGAAGAAACACGGGATCGAAGGGAGGCGCCGGCCATGGAAATCACCGAGGTCCGGGTCTTTCCTGTCGACGAAGAAAAACTGAAAGCGTTCGTTTCCATCATCATCGACGACTGCTTCGTGATCAGCGACATCAAGATCATCAACGGGAACAGCGGCCTGTTCATTTCGATGCCGAGCAAGAAGCGGAAAAACGGCACGTTCAGGGACATCGCCCATCCCCTGAACAACGAGACGCGCAAGAGGATCGAGGACAAGGTGCTGGCCCGATATAAGGAAGTCCTGGCGCAGGGGATCGCCTCATCGCCCCGTCCCGCGGGCGAAGGGGATGATGGTCCCGATGCCGGGACGGGCCTGGGGCGACCCGCCTCCTTCCACCCGGACGATTCCACCCCTGCATAAGACCGGACGAGACCAGGAGCCGACCTTTGGGGCGTCGTCAAGTGGTAAGACACTGGACTTTGGATCCAGGACCGGAGGTTCGAATCCTCCCGCCCCAACCATCGGGCGACCGAGGCGCCCGAGGGGGGGACGCGAGGGGATGAGCGCGAACGGCATGGATCAGATCAAAGTCTTCTCGGGAAGCGCTCACCCGGCCCTGGCGCAGGAAATCTGCCGGGTGCTCGGCCTCCAGGTCGGCAAGACGGAATGCCGACGGTTCGCCGACGGCGAGGCGTATTGCCAGATCCTGGAGAACGTGCGCGGCACAGACGTCTTCGTCATCCAGCCGACCTGCCCGCCCGCGGATCAGAACCTGATGGAACTGCTGGTGATGCTGGACGCGTTCAAGAGGTCGTCGGCGGCGCGGATCACGGCGGTCCTGCCGTATTACGGCTACGCGCGCCAGGATCGCAAGGACAAGCCGCGCGTACCGATCTCGGCGAAGCTCGTCGCCGATCTCCTGACGGCCGCCGGGGCGGACCGGGTTCTCGCCATGGATCTTCATGCGCCGGCGATCCAGGGGTTTTTCAACATCCCGGTCGATCACCTGTTCGCGGCGCCCGTCATGATCGACCACGTCGAATCGCTCAAGCTGAAAAATCTCGTCATCGTCTCGCCCGACGCGGGCGGGGTCGAGCGGGCGCGGGCCTACGCAAAACGCCTGGATGCCCCTCTCGCCATCATCGACAAGCGGAGAGGCGAGGGGAACGAGCCGAAAGTGATGCATGTCATCGGGGAGGTGGAAGGCCGCACGTGCCTGATCGTCGACGACATCGTGGACACCGCCGGCACGCTCGCGGGCACGGTGCAGGCGCTGAAGAGCGAGGGCGCCCGGGCGATCTACGGATGCTTCACGCACGCGGTCCTTTCCGGGCCGGCCGTGGAGCGGATCCGCACCTCGGAGCTGTCGCAAACCGTCGTGACCAACACCATCCCGATCGACGAGGAGAAGAGAAAGTCGGGCCGGATCACGGTCCTGTCGGTGGCCGGGCTGCTCGGAGAAGCGATCAAGAGAATTCACACGAATTCGTCGGTCAGCTCGCTGTTCGTGTAGAGCGCGGCCGCGGGGACAGGCTCGATGAAGGAACTCGTGATCGAGGTGAAGCCCCGGGAGGATCTGGGGAAGAACGCAGCCCGACGGCTGCGCCACCAGGGCCTGATCCCGGGAATCGTCTACGGCGCCAGGAAGGAGCCGGTCCCGGTGGTCGTCGATCCCAAGAAGATCCTCGAGATCATCCACTCCGAGTCCGGGGTCAACACGATCTTCCAGCTGGGTCTTTCGGACAAGGAGGCCCGGCGCCACGTGATGATCAAGGACTACCAGGTCGATCCCGTGAAGGGAAGCCTCCTCCACGCCGATTTCGTGCGCATCCAGATGGACGAGGTGATCGAGGTCGAGGTCCCCGTGCAGGTCATGGGAGAGGCCGCGGGGGTGAAGCTGGACGGGGGGATCCTGGAGCACGTCACGCGGCAGGTGCGGGTCTCCTGCCTGCCGGTCGACATCCCCGAGCACATCACCATCGACGTGACTCCTCTGAAGATCGGCGACGCGCTGCGGGTCTCCGACCTGCCCCGGAGCGACCGTTACCGGATGCTGACCGAGGCCGACCAGACGCTGGTGGTCGTGAGCCCGCCGGCCAAGGAGGAGGTCGCCGCGGCGGTGGCGGAGGCCGCCCCGGCCGCGCCCGCCGAGCCCGAAGTGATCAAGAAGGGCAAGGCCACCGAGGAGGGACCGGCCGAGGCCGAAGAGACGGACGAGGGCAAGAAGGCCGAGGCCGCGAAGAAGAAGGAAGCCAAGAAGCCGGAAGGGAAGAAGTAGGCCCCGCAGGGGAGCGGCTCGAGGTGAAGGTCCTGGTAGGCCTCGGCAACCCGGGCGAGGAGTACGCGGCGACGCGTCACAACGTCGGGTATCTGGTCGCCGAGGAGGTGATCAGGCGGCGGGACCGGCCGTACGCCGAGCGCAAGGCGCGCTCGCTGGTGTGCCGCGTGAGGATCGACGGGAAGGAGGCCCTGGTGGCGAGACCGTTGAGCTCGATGAACCGCAGCGGTCCGGCGGTCGCGGCGCTGCTCGTTCTGGCGCAGGCCGGGGCGGAGGATCTGCTGGTCGTCTGCGATGATTTGTATCTGGAATTCGGGACTATCCGGCTGCGGCCGCGCGGCGGCCACGGAGGGCACAACGGGCTGCGGTCGATCATCGAGACCCTGGGAACCCAGGTCTTCCCTCGTCTGCGGATCGGCGTGGGCCCGGTCGGGCCCGGCGCGGCGCACGAGGAGTTCGTTCTGAGCGTGTTTCCGCGGCAGCAGCGGAAGATGATCCCGGAGGTCGTTCAGCGTTCCTCCGATTGCGCGGAATCGGCCCTGACCGAGGGTATCGCGATCGCGATGAACCGCTTCAACAGGGCGCCGGCGGACGGAGCCGGCGAAGGCGCAGGCTAGAATCAGAGGAGCGGCCCGGATGCTACAATACGAAACGGTGTTCATCGCCGACTCGACGTACACGGACGAGGAGATCGATGAGCTCATCAAAGGGTACGATCAGATCGTCACATCCGCCAAGGGCAAGATGCTCAAGGTCGAGAAATGGGGCAAGCGCCGGCTCGCCTATGCGATTCAGCGGAACGAGGAAGGCGTCTACGTCCTGATGACGATCGAGTGCCCTCCGTCGCTGGTCAAGGAGCTGGATCGACGTTACCGTATGAACGACCGGATCCTCCGGCACCTCGTGGTCCGCGTCGAGAACGAGGCCCAGCTGGGCCCCTCGCCGATGATGAAACCCCGGCCGGAGAGGGACGAGCTGCTTGCCGAGCCGCCACTCGCGCCGTAAACGGCCATGGGAGACAGGATGGAGACCAGGGAGTCGGGCGGCCGCGGGCAGGATCGCGGCCGGAAGAAGCAGTACAAGAAGAAATTCCTCTTCCGCAAGAAGAAGTTCTGCAAATTCTGCGATGAGAAGATCAAATTCATCGATTACAAGGACATCCGTCTGCTCCAGGGATTCACCCCGGAACGCGCCAAGATCTTTCCACGGCGCATTTCGGGAACCTGCTCCAAGCACCAGCGCAAGCTGATGCAGGCGATCAAGAGGGCCCGTCTCCTGGCCCTGCTCCCGTTCACTTCCGACTGAGGACGCGGCCGGTCGCAAAGGACACGCATGCAGATCGTTCTGAAGGAAGATATCGAGAAGCTGGGGAGGCGCGGGGAGGTCGTCAAAGTGGCCGACGGCTATGCCCGCAACTACCTCCTGCCTCTCGGAAAAGCGCTGCCGGCGACCCCCGGGAATCTGAAGGTCATCGACAGGGAAAAGCGCCGGTACGTCGCCCGTCTCGTCAAGGAGAAGGGAGACAACGAGACGCTGGCGAGAAGAATCCAGGCCCTGTCACTCACCCTGGTGCGCAAGGTCGGAGAGAGCGACGTGCTGTACGGCTCGGTGACTTCTTCCGACATCGCGGAAGGGCTGGAGAAGGAAGGAATCGTCGTCGACAAGCGTCGCATCCAGCTGGTGGATCCGATCAAGAGCCTCGGGATCTACCAGGTCCCGATCCGCTTGCATCCCGAGGTGACGGCGGAGGTGAAGGTCTGGGTGGTCAAGGAGTAGCCTCATGAACGACACGCTGGTGGAGCAGGCCGCCCCCGGTGCGCGCTCCGCGTCCTCGCCGTTCGTGGCGTGCGTCCTGGGCTGGCTCCTGCCCGGGCTCGGTCACTTCTACCTCGGAAAGAAAGTGCGCGCCGCGGTGTTCTTCGCGGTCGTCGTGGTCACGCTCGTGCTGGGTCTGGCCTCCGACGGGGCCGCGTCCCTGATCGAGCAGCGGCAGCCGCTCACCATCCTGGCCACGTTCGACAATCTCGCCACCGGCCCGATCGACCTGATCGGGCGGTATCTCACTTACGGGAGCATCGTGTACGTGCTGCCGGGTGAGGAAGGCGACCCCCGGCGGGCCGAGCTGGTCGAGCGGCTCCGCGCCAGGGTGCGCAGCGTCACCTACGAGTATGGGAACACCTTCCTGTTGACCGCCGGACTGATGAACATTCTTCTGATCCTCGATGTCTTCGACATCGCGACCGGGCGCAAGGGCTGAGCCGGGGACCGGACGATGATCCGCAGCCATTTCCTCAACCTTCTGGTCTTCGCGGCGCTGGTGGCGGTGTTCTTCGCATTCCTGACGCAGAACGACCCCAGGGAGCGCGTGCGCGTCGTTCTGATCCTCGGGGGATCGATGGTCGTCCTGTCGCTCGTCATCGCCTACGTGATGTATCCGTTCCCGTTACGCTGATGCCCCTCCTCCGGATCCTCCGCGCTCTGTGGATCTGGGGACCTCTTCTCGCCTATGTCGTCCTCATCTTCTACCTGTCCAGCCTGTCGCAGATCCCCTGGGCCGCGGCCTACCCCGACTACATCGAGCATTCGACGGAGTACCTCGGGCTGGCCGTGCTCATGGCCCGGGCCCTGAACAACGGCCTGAGCCGGTCCATTCCGGGGCGCACGCTGTTGCTGGCGTTCCTGCTCTGTCTGGGATATGCGATCAGCGACGAGATCCACCAGAAGTTCGTCCCGAACCGCTTCGCCGACGTCACGGATGTCATGAGCGACGCGGTCGGCGCGGGGACCGGGCTGGTGGCACTCCACCTCGGCCGCCGGCTGCTCGATCGGGGAAGCGCGGCGTGACGGCGGGGCCGCCGGACAGCCGTGCGGCGGTGCTCTATTCCCGGGAGGACTGCTCGTTGTGCTTCGCCCTGAAGAGACAGGCGCAGCGGTCGGCGCGCCGCCACCGGATGCGGCTCATCGTCCTCGACGTCGATTCGGACCCCGGGCTGCAATCCCGCTACGGGGACCGGGTGCCGGTGCTGCTGCTGCCCGGAGGAGCGTCGATCGCCGGCCGCGCCGAGGCCCGGGTGGTCGATGAGGCGTTCCGGGAGTCGGTCCGCCTGAGCCCCGACTCCATGCCGGGCGATCGCCGGGATAGCGCCTGCGGTCGGGATCGCCGCGGCGGGCTCGCCTGGATCCGGCGGGTGCTGGGCCGTGATCCGAAAACGACACCGGGCTGAGACAGCCGAGCGCAGCCTGTGACGCGGATCGCCGTCATTCCCGGGGATGGAATCGGAATCGAGGTGACGCGTGAAGCGGTCGAGACGCTTCACGCCGTCGCCCGGGCGAGCGGCTGCGCCCTTCACCTCGAGACGCTGCCGTACGGCGCCGATCACTTCCTGAAGACCGGGGAGACTCTTCCGGACGCCGCGCTCGATTCCCTGCGCTCGTATGACGCGATCCTGCTCGGGGCGCTGGGGGACCCCCGCGTCCCGGACAACCGGCACGCGGCCGATATCCTTCTCGGCATCCGCTTCAAGCTGGACCTGTACGTCAATCAGCGCCCGGTGCGCCTTCTGGCCGATCACCTCACGCCGCTGAAGGGGCGCGCCGCCGGTGACATCGACTTCGTGGTGTTCCGCGAGAACACGGAGGGTCTGTACGTCGGCATGGGAGGGATCTTCAAGAAGGGCACCCCGGACGAAATCGCGATCCAGGAGGACGTCAACACGCGCAAGGGCGTCGAACGGATCATCCGGCACGCCTTCGAGTACGCGCGGGCACGCGGGCGCCGGCGGGTGCTGATGTCGGACAAGAGCAACGCCCTGATCTACGGCCACGATCTCTGGCAGCGGGTGTTCCGGGAGGTGGCCCGCGATTACTCCGGGATCGAGGCCTCCCATATGTACGTCGACGCCCTGGCGATGCAGATGGTGAAGGATCCCTCGCAGTTCGAGGTGATCGTAACCTGCAACATGTTCGGGGACATCCTCAGCGATCTCGGCGCGCAGATCCAGGGGGGGCTGGGACTCGCGGCGAGCGGCAACCTGCACCCGGGGAAGACCGGCCTGTTCGAGCCCGTGCACGGTTCCGCGCCCAAGCACGCCGGCAGGAATGTCGCCAATCCCATGGGCGCCGTCCTCTCCGCCGCCATGATGCTGGAGGAGGTCGGGCGGGCCGACGAGGCGCGACGGGTGGAGAACGCGGTGCTCGGCTGCATCCGCGAGGGGCGCACCACACGCGATCTGGGAGGCAGCCTGGGGACGCGCGAGGTCGGCGAGGAGATCCGCCGCCGCATCCGCGTCTAAGGGCCGGGGGGAGCCGGCGGGGCGGGTTGCCCCGCCGCCCCGCCCCGGTTCCCCAGGCCGGCCGGCGCGGCCTGTTGCCGCGAGACCTTCAGAGCGAGGATCCGGCCCTCGCTGCGCCCGTATCCGACCGCGATCTGGTTGTCGATCCAGAGCGGCGAGGTCGTGAACCACTCTCCCGGAGCCTCCAGCGCGTAACGCCCGACCGTCTCGAGCTTCGG
>WNGG01033826.1_pt1 | contig 14368 bp, 10 predicted proteins | sample 5400661 | NCBI WGS metagenome assembly WNGG01 (sample SAMN13153372, study PRJNA577476) | soil metagenome | isolation source: 100 cm soil or saprolite under Garry oak tree replicate 1 | place: USA:California | collected 2016-06-15
CACGCTGAGTGACCTTGAAGACATTTGCGACGAAGCGCGCCAACTCCTACGGCAGGAGCGGTTGCATCGCTTGTTGCATGGCTGGCTGCTGCTGCACATACCGCTTTCGCTTGCGCTGATATTGCTTGGCACGGTCCACGCGGTGATGGCATTGCGTTACTGAATGATTTTACAAGCGTCGCGAAGCGGCTCCAGAGCACACGGCATTAGCAATGGCGAGAACACGAACAACCAAAACGGTCGCGCAGCGAATTGATCTGAATTATTTCAAGAAGCCAACTCCGTTCAAGAGGGCGAAATTGTTGTTGGCGATTCTCGCGCCGGCCATTGCAATGGTGTGGTTGGGTTTGCATGTCTTTGAACATGACAACCGCGTTTATTCGAGCGGCCGACTAAGCGAGGCTCACGCTGTTCTGGAAAAAGAATGCGCGGCGTGCCATGTGCGACAAGCAGGAGGCTTCTCCGCAACAGCCGCAGATTCTGCTTGCCTCGCTTGCCACGACGGCCCACAACATCACGTGTCGGACACGCACACGAAGCTTGCCTGCAAAGAATGTCACGCAGAACACCGCGGCCGAGTCAATGTGGCAGCGACGAGGAGCCAATCGTGCGCGCAATGCCATGGAGACCTCTCTGCCACAAACCGCGAATCGAAATACGTCAAACACATCGGTAGTTTCGAGGATGGTCATCCGGAGTTCGCAACGCTTCGCTCCGCTGCGGGAGCGGCTCCCACTGACAGCGGGACAATCAAACTCAATCACGCGCTGCACATGCGAGCGATTCGGCGTGATCCAACCGGACCGATCGTGCAGCTCGATTGTGCGAACTGCCACAGCTCGAGTGCGACCAATCCGGATTTGGCCTATTGCGATCCGAGATATCGCGCAGCTTCCGTGAGCTACAAAGAGAATGATGTGGTCCTTCAAATCGACGGCGAGACTCTAAGACCTCCACGACCGATCACCGGCCGCGAGTTGATGGCTCCGCCAAAATTCGCGAATGGTTGCGCTGGCTGCCATCTTTTGACGTTTGACACGCGTTTTGATGAAGGAGCGCCGCACGACAAGCCGCAAGTGATTCACGCGTATCTCGCGAAGAAATTTTCGGAATACATCGCGGCGCATCCTGCAGAACTAAACGAGGTGCAGGATCCGCGACGAAATTTGACAGGCCGCGCAGCGAGACCGGCGAGTCGCGCGATTTCGGCACCGCAGTGGGTTGCGGAGCGCGTTGCGGTTTCCGAAGAGTTGTTGTGGCACAAAACGTGTTCGCAGTGCCACTCGATCTCGGCGACGACGTTACACGACGTCAGAATTGCAAGGTGGGACGCCGCAAAACCGCGTGAAGCATCGCGAATCGCTTCGCCAGCCGGCAACACACCAGAGCCGAAGGCCTCGGCGAATTCGTTGCCTAACGTTGCCCCGGCCAAGCTCACTCTACAATGGCTGCCACACTCTCGGTTTGATCACGATGCGCATCGTGGATTTTCCTGCACCAGCTGCCATCAAAGCGCGCTGAAGAGCACGGAGACTTCCGACATTTTGATTCCAGGAATCGCGACGTGCCAGAAATGTCACGCGCCTGGAGCCGGTTACGCGGAATCACGGTGCTTCGAGTGCCACACCTATCATGACTGGGAAAAACGCAAAGAGATCAAGCCGAGCTTTACATTGCCAGCGTTGCAAATGAGCGGGCGGTAGTAGATCTTCCGATCAAGCCTCGCCCCCGCACCTTTTGAGAAGTCGAAGGAGAGGGCGCAGCCAAACATCTCAAGCTCGTTGAACCAGCGCCATCATATCCGGTGCGTAGCGTTCTCCAACCACCTGAATCTGCGCGAGGCGCGCCGCAATATTCTTCAGGTCGCTTGCGGTGAGAGTCACCTTGAGTGCGCCCATGTTCTCCTCAAGATAACGAACGCGTTTTGTGCCCGGAATTGGCACAATGTCCTCGCCCTGTGCAAGCACCCACGCGAGCGCTAATTGCGCTGGAGTAACGCCTTTTTCTGCGGCGATCTCCTTAACCGTTTCAGCCAGCCTTAGGTTCGCTCGCAGCGCGCAGCGCTTGCTCTCCGAAGCGAGGATTCGTCCGCCGCCAATCGCTCGGATCGAGGTCCTCGAGTTTTTGGATCGCGCCCGTCAAGAATCCGCGACCGAGCGGACTGTACGGAACAAATGTGATTCCCAGTTCGCGGCAGGTGGCTAGTACACCGTTCGTCTCCACGTCGCGCGTCCAAAGGGAATATTCGCTTTGCAACGCCGCGATCGGATGGACCTTCGCCGCTCGTCGCAGCGCTTCCGGGCCGGCTTCCGACAGGCCGAGCGTGCGTACCTTGCCCGCGGAAACAAGTTCGGCCATCGCCCCAGCTGTTTCCTCGATCGGAACGTTCGGATCGACGCGATGCTGATAATAGAGATCGATTGTTTCAATCCCCAGACGCGCAAGGCTCGCATCGCAAGCACGTCGGACGTTTGCGGGCGAACTATCGACGGTTCGAGTTCCGTCGGGGGCAATACGGAAACCAAACTTCGTCGCTACAACAACGCTTTTGCGCGGAACCTGGCGCAAGAAACGTCCAAGCAATTCTTCATTCTTGTACGGTCCATAGATTTCGGCAGTATCAAGGAAGTTGCCGCCGAGTTCGAGATAGCGGTGAAGGACTCGAAGTGATTCCTCTTCGTCGGCTGGTCCATAGGCGAAGGACATGCCCATGCAGCCAAGTCCGAGTGCGGAAACCTGTGGTCCATTTTTTCCTAGTTTTCTGACGTCCATATTTCCTCCCCAGTTTTGGGTTCCCTTCTTCAGATGTTCTGGATTTAACGAACGGTACGGTCCTTGACAAAAAATTACGTGGAGAAAGAGACTGTTTCGACTTCTCTCATCGCATACGCTAAATTCATATTCGGGCTTGTGGCGGGCGCCGATACAGGTCGGGCGGCGAGCGCAGGTCCGATCCCTGATGGCCTCTGCTCCCACAACCTCGACGGCTGGCCACAAACCACTCACACCAGAGCATCACCAAGCCAGTCCGTTAAAAGCGCTATGGCGCATCGTCACGCACATCGATCGATCGAAAATCAATGCGTGGCAGGCGTTACGGAATACGGTTGGGGTCATCGCGCCGCTGATTGTGGGGTATGCACTTGGCATGCCGCGCGGCGGTTTGGCAATGGCGAGCGGAGCGCTCAACGTTTCGTATTCGGACGGAAGCGATCCATACCGGCAGCGCGCAAAGCGAATGCTGGCATCGACCGTGTGGTGCTCCATCGCCGTGCTGCTGGGAGGACTGACAGCGCACAACAACACGCTGGCGATCGTCATGGCGACGTTGTGGGCGTTCAGTGCGGGAATGCTTGTGGCCCTGGGCAGCACGGCGGCGGACGTTGGCGTGATCAGTACGGTTGTGCTGCTCGTTTATTCCGCACAGCCCCTGACGCCATATCAGGCGTTGCAAGCGGCAGGATTGGCGCTTTGTGGGGGGCTGTTGCAGATCGCGCTATCAGTGGCACTGTGGCCCGTTCGCCGGTATGAGCCAGAGCTGCGAGCGCTGGCTACGCTGTACTTTGAGCTGGCGCGCGTCGCAACGCGTCCGGTCGAGGCTACGTCTGCGCCACCCGCGACACGGGAAATCGCGCAGGCCCATGAAGCGTTGTCCGGACTGGCCACGGACATGTCTCTCAGCGCGTTGCGGTACCGTTCTTTGCTATCGCAAGCCGAGCGCATCCGCTTGAGTCTTTCGACGCTGGCGCGGCTGCGGTCTCGGTTGGCTCGCGAAAATGCATTTCATCCCGCGATTCCGACACTTGATCAATACCGTGCCAATGCGGCGAATTTGTTAGCTACGATTGCCAACAGCCTGTTGTCTGGAAGAGAGATCAATCTTGAGGCGGACCGCCTGGTGCTTGGTGTCGCGCTTGGAGCGCAGCTTGGCCGGACGCAATCGGAAGCACCGCAGAATTTTGCAAACGCAGTCTTGCGCGACCTGAAATTCCAATCTGATGCGTTGGACGGGCAACTGCGCGCGGCAATCGACCTCACGCGGAATGCCACGCCGGCGGGCGCAGCTGAGTTTGAAAAACGTGAAGCGTCGCAGCCGCTGTGGCTGCGCTTCACAAGCCGCGTCGCAACACTCAGAGCAAACCTGAACCTCAGGTCAGTGGCATTCCGCCACGCGATCCGGCTCACGATTAGCATCGCGCTTGGCGATGCCCTCGGGCGCATGCTGCATCCTTATCGCGCTTACTGGATTCCGATGACCATCGTGCTGGTGCTGAAGCCAGAATTCACCGTGACTTTTAGCCGCGGCGTTTTGCGGATTGCCGGGACGCTGTTGGGACTGCTGCTGGCGACAGCTTTATTTCATTTTCTTCCCATTCATACCGCGACAGAAATTGTTCTCATCGGGCTATTCACGTTTTTTGCGAGATGGATTGGCCCGGCGAACTACGGAATTTTTGGCGTGGTGATCAGCGCTCTGATCGTAATGCTCATTTCAATTACGGGGGTGGCTCCGAAAGAACTGATCGCCGCGCGCGGAATCAACACGATTATCGGAGGGGCCTTTGCTTTAGCTGCGTACGCTGTGTGGCCGACGTGGGAGCGGAATCGCGTCCCAGATTTGTTCGCGGCGCTGCTGGATGCATATCGCCAGTCGTTTCGATCGATTACTCGCAAGCTGCTTGATCCTGCTTCAGCGTCGGCAAGGGAACGTGAACGCACGCGGCAGGCAGCACGGACCGCTCGCTCAAACCTTGAGACATCGATCGAGAGGTTAGCGGCGGAGCCTGGGATTTCCGCGTCACAATTAGCACAAGCGAATGCGATGCTTGCCTCATCGCACCGCTTCGCGCACGCCATGATCGCGCTTGAGGCAGGTATTCCACAATCGGAAGCAACGCCGCCGCGACTGGACTTCAGCGCGTTCGCCAGCGCGGTGGAAAAAACTCTGGAGTTGCTCTCAGCGAAGCCGCGCGGTGAACGTGTTACCGAACGCGAATTCCCCGATCTGCGAGAGGCATATTTGCGGTTTACACAAACCACAGATCCTCAACTCGAGCGCTATGCATTCGTGAACGTCGAAGCGGACCGCATGACGAACAGCCTTAACACACTGCGGGAACAAATCTTCGCCTGGCAACGAAATCCGACCGCCCAAAGCGGTAAAGACGCAAACAATTGACACACAGACAGAGAGGTAGGAAAACAGGAGCAGGGATCGAACCCCGCCGGGAGAGAGGGACGCGATGAAAGAGCCACGACGTCAATTTCTTTTGTCCGCAGGAGCGGTATTTTCGGGCGCGATATGGGGAGTCCGTTTGTGCGCGTATCCTCAGAGAAGAGGTATGCCGAGCCCGCCAGAAGCAGCTGATCCGAGACAGAACGTGCCGGAAAATGCGAACATCCGGCCTTCAGTGCGAGCCGTCGTCCAACAGCACGAAAAAGAATTCCGCGATTCCCTCGCCAGCCTTTCGGAGCGAGTGAGCCAGCTGAAGGAAGAAGTAGAACAGCTACACTCCGCCGACATATTTTCCGTTAAGATCTACAAAGAGACTAGCGAGATTGAACGCCTGGCCAAGCAACTAAAGACTCTAGCGAAAAGTTGAAATGGGTCCACAATGGCAGGCACTCCCAGGTGCGAATTCGAGGGCAAGAATCTGATCTTGAAACTGCAAAAGACACTGGAAGGGCGTATTGAAGCGATTCCGCCGTTCATCGAAGGGATCATGGAAGTTGTCGAGTCCATGGGATGCGCCGCGGGGAAAGAGCGCGAGGTCGAAATCGCGCTGCTCGAGGCGCTATCGAATGCCGTAATACACGGCTGCAAGAACGATCCCCTTAAGAAAGTAGAGTGTTGCGTGGCTTGCGACGAATCGCGGGGACTGTTAATCGTGGTTCGTGATCCAGGCGAAGGATTTGACCCTGCGTCGATTCCGAGCCCGATTGTCGGACAAAATCTTTTTTCCGCGCATGGACGCGGAATTTTTATGATCAATCAACTTATGGACGAGGTTCGTTACGAAAAGGGCGGAACCGAAATCCACATGAAGATCGGGTAGGCGCCTGGAGAAACCCAACAATTTAACTTGGAGAGCAGCTACGGCTCGATTTTTGTGCCAAGCACGGTTAGAAATTTGGCTAACCATGCCTGAAGGGCCGGCCATGCTGGTCCACTTACAAGGTTGCCGTCCACGACGACTTCGGTCATCGCGACGGCCACGAATGTGCCACCGGCGAGAGTCACGTCCGGGCCGGTGGCGGGATAGCAGCTGCACTTCCTCCCTTTGAGCACCCCGGCAGCGGCAAGTACTTGCGCTGCGTGACAGATTGCCGCGACCGGCCTGTTTTCCTTCATGAAGTAGCGCACGATTTCGAGTACACGAGCATTCATGCGGATATACTCCGGCGCGCGACCGCCGGGAATGATAAGCGCGTCATAATCCTCAGGCTTTACCTGGTCAAATGTGGCGTTCAGCGAAAAATTGTGGCCACGCTTTTCGGTATAGGTTTGATCGCCTTCAAAATCGTGAATGGAAGTAGGCACGTACTCGCCAGATTTTTTTCCGGGGCAGACGGCGTGCACAGTGTGGCCAACCATCTGTAGCGCATGAAATGGCACGATGATTTCGTAGTCTTCGACGTAATCTCCCGCCAGCATTAAAATCTTCTTTTTCGCCATCGAACTCCTCCCAAGGGACTGCCGAAGATTCGTAGTCAATCTCCGCCATGGTTATTTTGCGCCATCAAAAAAGAAGTTAGCGCCACAAGAAAGTGCAGACTAAAGCGTATGCCACGTCGCAGCAGAAACACAACGGGCACTGCCGTCTTCACTTTGTGAAGAGTAGCCGTGCCCGAAGTTTAAAACGCCGTTAGTTAGTGCGTAGTGATGGGCGCCTGAACAGGCGCAGCCTCGTCAATAGCTGGTACTTCCGGCGACTCCTCAATAGTAAGGAGGTCTGTGCGTGTTTTGCCCCACTCGCGCAACATCAATGGTGGCGAAGTAGCGGCGGATTTTTGAAGAATCCCAGCGCAAAACTTCTTCAAGTACGGGGACGAGAACACTCATCGCGTTGTCGCTCAGCACAGTGCGCCGCGCGATGCGAGTAATATATTCAGCTTCGCTGACGGCGATGGTCAACCCATCGTATTGATTGACGTGCATCATCACCGGCAAGTCGGAACTGCCGTCACCCATGTACACGATGTGGTCGTGGCTGATGCCAAGCTGCGCGCGAATCTCTTCGAGCACAGTAACCTTGCCCCAACCGGCCGAAGCGCGAACGATCGCTTTCACTTCACCGTTGCCCGGCTCATAGTAAAACTTGGTGCCGTGAATATTTTCGGGTGGCACGATTTCTTCGAGCGCTGACTGAATAATTTCCTGCGGCGCGGCCGAGATTACGTGGAAGTTGAATTTGTACCCGTCCGCGAGCGTGTCCAGAGTTTTCGCGAACAGCTTTACGTCATGCTTCAAGCGGATTAGTTTGCCGGCTTCAACCAGGTGTTCGCGCCGAACGCGGCGGAACTGTGGATCATGCAGAACCAAATACGAGAGCTCCGCACCCTGTTGCACCAGGTTAATTTGCGCCAGGCCCCGGACTTTGTCATGGAAGCCATGAACGCCGATAAGTTCGGCAAGCACGACTCCGGAATCGTTGAAACTGAGTGTCTGGTCAAAATCGCTAGCCAGAAGATACTGCTGCACCATTTTTACTACCCCTTTCGTTCGGTCCACCATTGGGACCTTGTGCCGCTCGTTGCGGCTATTCGCCCCCGCTGTTTACACCTTAACTGTGTTCACGGCCTGGAGCCTCACGAATTATTTTGATGGGTGCTATGCACAGAAACGTGAACGATTGTTGAATACTGATTGGATGCGTCGTACAGGTAAAAGGTTAAAACGAAAGAATTTAGGGACTTTAACGCTGACGCCGGGCAAGAGGAGGGCGAAACCTGTACGAATGTACAAGGCGAATGCAAAGCGAATCATTTTTGGACTGCTCGCGGCAAGGCAAACCAGTTCCCTATTTTCGCCAGCCACGCTCGCCATAAAGTGCGACCAGCTGGGTCCGCATTGTTGAATGCCTGAGGCTCACCCGACCCGTCGGCGACGGTGTATAGCTGGCCTTTTCGCAGGTAGAGGGCCTGCGATTCCGCGAGGTTTAGAGGCCGCGCACCGCGGCGACCGAACACTGAAATCTGATTGCCCGATTCGTCGACCGCGCGGTCGCGATCGATGCCCTTTGAAATCGCGACTGCAGAGCCTTTGGTTCTAGCGGTGGCGATTAATCTTGGGGTTGGGCGCGGACTGAAGCCCGAAAAGTGCGCGGAATCATCCCACGGCGAAACGATTTGCAGAACGCGAAGTCCGTTTCGGCCGTCGGCCACAAATGCGAAAGCGCTGGCGTCAACCATGCCAATCTTTACGTCGTTCACGTCGTTGAGCTGGTGGTTCAAATTGAAGATTTGATCGAGGCGTGGGGCCTCGGGATTTTCGACGTCAACAATGGCGACTCCGTTTTTACCCGCGGCAACATAGGCGTACGTTCGCGCGACGTAGATATTGCGGGCGTCATCCAGAGTGATTTTGGCGCTTTCGACAAACTTAGGATGCGCGAGGTCAGTTACGTCTAGCACTTTCACTCCGAACCGATCGACGACAAAAGCGTAACGGAATTGCACGGCGAGCCCGCGAGGATCGTCGAGTGCAGGCGATCCGAGGGTCGCGGTGACTTTTGGCGCGAGCGGATTCTCTAGATCGACGACGACCAGATTATGAGTGGTCAGGATGTAGGCAAAATTCCCCGCGATGGCGATGCGGCGTGCGCCCGTCAGAATTCCATCGGGATTGAATGCAAGTGCGCGCTGCAGAAAATTATTCGCGGGATTTCCATCGAGGAGAGTTCCGACGCCAGGACTCTTCGCCTTCAAATCAGGGTTGCCGATGACCACCAGGCCCTCTTCCCTGTCAGCAACATAAAGAAAGCCGTAGAGCAGGGGGATCGGTTGTTCTTCGTTTTCGGGAAGTTGGACACGAAGCGGATCGACACCGAGCGTCGTCGGTGTCGCTACCGCAACGGCATCTCTTGTTGGCACATGGAATTTTTGGCCAATCGGAGAAACTGGCGCAGTGGTCATGCGTTCGGAAAAACCCTTGTTGTCGATGTTCGCGATATCAAAAACGCGGAACCCGCCTTTTCCCTGCGCGGCGTACGCATATTCTCCGCGCGCCTGAACATCCAGGACAATTCCCGGGTGCTCGTGAGAAGTGAGTTCGCGATGGCGGGCGATGAATTTCTTGTAGTTGTCCGGATAGGCGATGCGCTGGAGATCGCTGCCGTAGATTGCATTGGGCTCGTCATGTTCGGCGACCGCCACGGCTTCAAGTCCGTGGTCGCCCGTAGCTACGTAAATGTAGCGGCCCATGAAATTCATAAAATTCGTGCCTTGAAGTAGAAGCTGTGCCATCCAGGCGTTGTTATCGTTGACGGCGGAGACGTGGCAATCGCTGCATTGTTTGGTTTCTTTGGCGCGAACGGTGTGAGGAACGAATGTGCTGAATGCCTGGCCAGACAACCCCGGCGTCGAAATGGTTTGCTGCTGGTAGTAGAGCCATTCACGATTTGAATTTTGCGAACTAACCAATACTGCGCATGAAGAACGTGCGGGCGCGATGCGGTGACCGGTGGCGGTTCCATCCACTCCGAGCATGTAAATATCGTCGCGCAAAACTTGAAAATTGTAGCTGGTGTAATTGCGCGTGGTGATGCCCTCGTTGTGCAGCATCGGACGCTTCACATTGGCGGTCATCTGAAGGTGGCAGCCAAAACACGTGGGCGTCCACGATGTGTGGCACGCGTAACAGGTCATCGAACTATTCGCGTGGGCGAGCATCGTTTCATCGTTTGGAAACACGGGCAGAATTTCGCCGGACTTGCCCATCAACTTCGCGCGGTAAGACTTTGGACTGAAATGAACATTACCGGGCGTAACGGTATCGCGCGTCTGAACGACTTCCCATTCCTTGTTCGGTTCGCTCATGGAACGCTGAATGAGCTTGTCGGCGCGCCATTCGAAGCGGCGTAATGCCCAGGGCGTGCGTAGAGTTTCAAGGTGCCGTCCACCTACAGGCGCGGCAGGGCCCGAAGTGACGAGGCTCGCACGCGCACCGATGGTGCCGTGGCAGTCGACGCAATCAATTTCAACGGCGGCGCGTGGCTCGCCATAGATTTTTCCGTTTCCATGATTGTCCTGGCCAAAGTGGCAATCCGTGCACTGCATTCCCTTTTCGAGGTGAATGTCGGCAAGATGAACGGCCTTCCCGAAACGTTCGGGATCGTCAAACGCGATTTGCTTGCCTTCTCTGTCGAGCCAGTTGCCTTTCCGGTCGTGAGCGTAAACGCCGCGATACACCCAACCGTGGCCATGAAAATCAGCGAATTGCGTAGTCTTAAGCTGTTTGTTGAATTCAGGTGTGCCGGTTTGCTCGAGGAATTTTTCATCACTCCAAAGCCCACGTGCCGCCGCAGCCTCGGGATTACGTACTGCGACCTGGTAGCGTTCTGCCTCGCTAGGATTTTTCTGCTTCTCGGGATACATCTTCTCGCCATCGATTTCGTTATCCCACCAGGTCACGCCGAAATAGGTAGTAAGCATGTTCGTGCCGGGATGCATGTGGCACACCATGCATTGGCTCGAAGGAATCGAACGCGTGAAGGCATGCTTGATCGGATGTCCTGGCTGCGTTTTGTCGATTGTCGGATCGGAAGTCGCGCTGGTCCCGGAGTGGCCAAACACAGAATAAGCCCCGGAGTGTGCGGAATCGCGATCGTTGGCGTAAATCACGTGGCACGATGAGCATCCACTGGCGCGATAATCGCCGGGATGATCGTTCGTGCCGGGCAGCGACATCACAGGGTCAACGAGACGCGTCTTTTGCAGACCAAGAAAAACGGGATCGGTACGCAGCTCGGTGCCCAAGCCGCGATCGCTCAGCTTGGCATCAGGTTTTCCGGGTTGCTCGCTGCGCGTTGGATTCCCAAGTTCGGCTTTTTTCTCGCCACCGCGTTCGAATACGCGAAGTACATTGCCGGGCTGCGAAGTTTCCCAGCGATAGAGCGGTGTGAGTTCCCGCAGAACGCCTTTCGCGCGCTCTTCTTCCGGGGTTGGCGGAGGAAACGTCTTGATGGATTGTGGCCTGCCTTCGCGGTCGTAACTTTCGCCAAAACGGGCATTTTTTTTTGGGATCGCGCCGTTGTTGTAGAGCGCTGCTCCCCACAAAAGGCCAGTGTGCGTCATCATGCTGGTGGAAACAGCGCGCGTTTCGTTCGCGTGGCATCCAGCGGCGCCACATGTTTCCGCCGCGACGCGTAAATCGCCGGGGTTCACAAATTTTACGTACTCGGCCGATTCCGCAAGCCATTTGGCGAAAATAGCTTGCGGCACCGCGCCACGATTGCGAAAAACAGGATCGTGCGACGCGACGTGCGCTTTCTGTTTCGCCGCGAGATATTCAGCGGAATTTGACGGCGTGCCAGCTACCACACTCGCGGAAGAATTCCCGCCATGGCAGTCCGTGCATCCGATTTCAACGGTTCTGGTGGGATGCATGGTTGCTTCGTCCATCGGCGAATGACAAGTGATGCAGCCCGCGGACTTACGCTCAGCGTCTTTGTGCGATTGGCCGCGTACGGCGCTCGCCTGCTCTTGCGCTTGTGCGACCGACGCACCGCCTCGAAGTCCAAAGCCGAGAAGCGTGATGGTGATCAGAGCGAGGATCACCACGAGCGAATTCTGCTTTGATTCCATTCGAGACAACCAGCGCATATTTTGTTGAGCACTCATTAAAACGTCAATTTCACGGAGCCAAACAGCGAAAACAAAGTCTTGCCGCCGTAAATGTCGCGGAAGCCGTCGCCCGGCGTGAGCATCGCAGCGCCGCCGGTGAGCATGATATTTTCAGAGAGCGGCGGGCGATAGATTACGCCGGCTCCGTAATCCATTCCGATGGTGTTCCGAATCGGCGCTTGAAACAGAATGTCTTCGAGTGACTCTGTGCGTTCGAAGAAATCCGCGCCCGCGTTGACGAGAAGAATTCCGGGATTCACAAAGTTGGCCTGCCCCTCATCCTTGCTGGCGCGCATTGATGGAATCAGGCTGCCGGGCGTGGTGAGAAGCACGCCGGACCCGGTGAGGCGAATTCCTTCACGATTCCAGAAACTGAAGAGTCCGCCTGCGAACGAATCGAGGTCGAGAATGGAGTCGAAGCCGCGCGCGCGGCCGTCGCGTGGATTTGCATCGCCACTCGTGTAGAAAGTGGAAACGCGATAGCGAACCCAATCGCGATCGTATGAAACTTCCGCCGCGGCGAGTTGCGCGTTCACCGTTACAGGACGTCCAGCGATAGGATTGAACGTGTCCTCGCCGACGGCCTGATAAAAAGCGTGTGTGATGTTGACGCGGCGAATGTGTCCACTGCCAAGCCAGCCAAAGTAGCCGACGCGGATTCCGTGCGGGATCGGACCTGCTCCGGGGTTCTGGTTGATGACGTTTCCTATCGGCGCCGGCCGGACAAGGAATCTGTTGTCGTCATAATGAATCGTCGCATCGTCTTTGTTCCACCCCGCGATAAATTCAGCGGTGTAACCAGGGAAGAAAAAATCTTGCAAATAAATGTTGCCGAGCAGGACCTGCTGATGGCGGCGCTCGAAAGTGTTCAACCCACTGTTCGTGTTCTTTTCCAAAAACTGAAAATATGCGGCGTTGTACTCCATCTTGTCAGAGTGCAGGTCACCGAAAATCCGAATCGCGGGCTGTTCGTCAACAAAAAGGAAGCCGCGAAAATCGGCGTTGAATTGCTGGATGCCGGCACGGAGGCTGACGAAATCATAATTCGGGCCGATATCGTGGAGCTTTACCTCGGCGAACGCCTCTTGCAGCCCGATATGAGTGTCGAAGCGGTTGGTGCCGCTTCGCACGTCCGGTCCGACGATGCCAAGTTCGCGAACATTTAAATCATTGATGCTGATTTCCGGCGTGATGCGAATACGCCAGTCCACGGGCTTGAACGACGCGTCGCCATGAAATAGATCGAAGCTGAATCGCAAAGTCTGGTCGACAAATTCCTGTTCGCCTCTGCCAAAAAACGTGGAACTCCCGGGATTTGCAGCACTGACGTTGCTGGGGGAAGGCACACGGCGCGCGTCGAAAGTCGTATCGGAGGTTGCAGTCAGGTTAAGGAAAACCTGTTGCCCCAAGCGTGAAGGCCAAATCGGTTCGTCGCCTTTTAACTTGTTGCGATTGAAAGGGTCATACCAGCGAGGGCGCGTGTAAATGTATTCGCCCTGCGACTTGTAGCGTTTGTATTCGGGCTGCTGCAGCGCCCATCGATCAGGAACTGTCGCGAATACATCAGCGGCGGGAGGCAAGCTTTCTGCCGCAGGATTCAAAACGTAGTTCGGATCAGAATCGAGACGATGACGAAATTCGCGATAGTTGCCGGACCATGCAGCGGCTTCAGAAGGAAGCGGTTCGCCCAGTTCCGGAAGTCGCGGCAGGCGGGATCGCAGTTCGCTGGACGGAATTGCCGGCAACGAAACTTCCAGCGTGACAACTTCATTAGCGTGAAACGCAAGTTTTTCGAGCACAAACGCGGCATAGCCGTTGGCTTGAACGCTCAAATAGTAATCGCCGGGAACGACGGGGAAAATGCGAAACACGCCCTCCGCATTTGTGGAAGACTCGGTGGTCAGATTTGAGCTGATATTGCGCAAAGAAAGAGTTGCGCCGGCCACGGGAACTTGCGAGCCACCTGCGAGACTGGAGCGCACAATACCGTCGAGTGCAGCACTGGTCTGAGCCTGTTGGCGCGGCAAACGGATCGGAATGCCGGCATCCCGCGATTGTTGAGCTTCCTGCGCCAGCACAGATGCAATAAACGAAAAACTCACGACGAACAAGACCAGGAACCAGCACGAACGGCGGCCAAGGCAGAGATATCGGCCCGAAAGACACATAGAGTTTATGTGCATACGTTATGCCTGATGGGTGCCGCCCTGTGTGGCGTAAGGAAACGAAAATCAACAGCAAGCTAACAACATGCGCGCAGGGTGAGCAATGGTTTTCATAGAGAGGTGAGAACAGTCGATAACGACTGAGGCGCCGGCAAGAATCGTTCACTCATTGGCGGCACGCTATTGCGTGACGATTGAGGGCGCTAAGGCCGTTATGTTACGAACATACGTGGCCTATTCCGTCGAAAAGCCTCGAACTCTGCGCAAGCCAGTGGGTTCGCATCGCGCGCTCAGCCGGCGAAAGAAAATGCTCGTACTGGGCGTTGCTCTCATGCTCGGGCTGGCAGGAGCGCTGGCTC
>WNGG01005311.1_pt1 | contig 14367 bp, 15 predicted proteins | sample 5400661 | NCBI WGS metagenome assembly WNGG01 (sample SAMN13153372, study PRJNA577476) | soil metagenome | isolation source: 100 cm soil or saprolite under Garry oak tree replicate 1 | place: USA:California | collected 2016-06-15
GTCGCTGACCGGCAGCCGCTGGTAGGCCATGACGCCGAAGAAGAGGACGCCCAGCATGACCAGCGTCGTCATGACCGGGCGTCGGATGAAGAGATCGGTGCTCACGCGCCGATCACCTACTTGACGTCGACCCTGGCGCCCGGGAAGAGTCGCAGCTGGCCGTCGGTCACGACGCGCTCGCCGGCCGTGACCCCTTTCTCGATGACCGTCTCGCGGCCGACCGTGCGGCCGAGGGTCACCGCGCGCGCATCCGCGGTGAGATCGGGCTTCACCACGAACACGAACGAGCCCTTCTGGCCCGTCTGCACGGCCTGCGAGGGCACGACGACGGCGTCACGCTGTGTGGTGAGCGTGAGCACCGTGTTGACGAACTGTCCGGGCCAGAGTGCCCGCTCCGAGTTCGTGAAGGCCGCCTTGAGCTGGATCATGCCCGTCGCCGCGTCGACCGTGTTGTTGACGAACGTGACGGCGCCCCGCGCGCGCCCCTCCGACGGGCCCGGCGGCCCGGCCTCGACCGTCAGCGTGCCCGCCGCCTGATACCGCCGGATGTCGGCGAGGAATTGCTCGGGCACGCCGAAGGTGACGTAGATCGGTGAGATCTGGTTGATCGTCACCATCGCGTTGCCCACGTCGTTGGCTTTGACGACGTTGCCCTCGTGGATCAGGAGGTTCCCCGTGCGGCCGGCGAGCGGGGCGCGGATCCGCGTGTACTCGAGCTGTAGTCGCGCGCTCTCGACCATCGCCTCGTCGGCGCGGATCGTCGCGCGCGCATTCTCGACGCTCGCCTCGGCCGCCAGAGCCGAGGCCCGCGCGTTGGCGATCGCCGCTTCGTCGGCGCGCACGGTCGCGGCGAGCGCCTCGGCGGCGGTCCGTACCGTGTCGTACTGCTCGCGCGCGACGAACTCGCGCTCGACGAGGTCGCGGTAGCGGCGCTCCGTCACCCGCGCGTTGTCGAGCTGGGCTTTGTCACGCGCCATGTTCGCCTGCGCCTGCTCCACGCCGGCCTGCTGCTGCAGGAGCGACGCCTGCGCCTGCGCGAGCTGCGCCCGGTCGCGCGCGAGCGTCGCCTGTGTCTGCGCGAGCGTCGCTTCGAAGGGCCGCGGGTCGAGCGAGAAGAGCAGCTGACCCACGCGGACGTCCTCGCCCTCGACGAAGTGGACCTTCTGGATCTGCCCGTTCACCTGGGACAGGACGCCGACCGTCGTCACCGCCTGCACGGTGCCGATCGACGTGACCGTCAGCGGCACGTCCTTACGCTCGGCGACTCCCGCCGTGACGGGCACCGGGCGCGGCTTGACGGCGGCGTTCGCCGTATCCCCAGGCCCGCGGTTGCACGCGGCGAGCAGCAGCGCCGTGAGGGCCGCGCCGGCGACCCGGCCCACGCGTGTCACGCGTGAAGCTCCGAGGCGCGGCGCCGCGCGCCGTTGGCCGCGAGCGTCCGCGCGAAGCCGCGGAGGAACTCGACGCGCTTCCGGTGGAAGGCGACCGCGCCGGGCAGGTGCCCCGTCACGAGGCGCGTGAATTGCGGGAACGCGACGGGGAAGGTCGTCAGCGACGCCAGCGCGAGGAGCAGCTGGCGCGAGTCGAGGGCGCGCGGCAGCCGTCCCTCCGCCTGGCGCGCGCGCACCCAGTCGAGGCTGCGTGCCAGGGCGGCCCGCCGCTCCACCTCGCCGATCACGGCGCCGCCGCCCACCTCGAGCGCCTCCCACTGCATGAGCCGCACCCAGTCGACGTCGTTGACGATGCGCTCGAACCAGTACGGGAGGCTGCGCTCGGGATCGCCCGGGCCGCGCGCGAGCCACACGGAGCGCTCGGCGAGCTTGAGACGGAGGATCGCGCGGAAGAGTCCTTCCTTGTCGCGGAAGTAGTGATAGAGCATCCGCTTGTTGGCCCGCGCGCGACGCGCGATGCGGTCGACGCGCGCGCCGGCGAAGCCGCGCGCGGAGAATTCCTGGAGCGCCGCGGCGAGGATGCGCCGCCGCGTCCGATGAGGATCGCGCGGGCGCTGAGTAACCATGTAGTTACTTATGATAGCATGTCGCCCGCGATGCCCAGGGTCCGCGTCGGCGACATCGATCTCCACTACGTCGAGCACGGCGAGGGCGACCCGTTGCTGCTCGTCATGGGCTTCGGCGGTGACCACCTCGCCTGGGCGCTCCAACTCCCCGCGTTCGCGGCGCGCCACCGCGTCATCGCCTTCGACAACCGCGGCGTCGGCCAGACGGACGCGCCCGACGTCCCCTACACCACGCGCATGATGGCGGGCGACGCGGTCGGCCTTCTCGACGCGCTCGACATCGAGCGCGCGCACGTGCTGGGCGTCTCGATGGGAGGCATGATCGCGCAGGAGCTTGCGCTCACTCATCCCGGGCGGGTCAGGACGCTCCAGCTGCACTGCACCTACGCCCGGCCCGACGCCTACATCCGGGCCCTGGTCGAGGCGTGGCGCCGAATCCGCACGGCGTTCGACCACGAGCAATCGCTCCGCACGATCGCGCTCTGGCTCTTCGCGCCCGCCACGTACAACGAGCGCCCCGAGTTCGTGGAGGCGCTGCTCCAGAGCGCGCTCGCGAACCCGTATCCGCAGTCGCTCACGGGCTTCCTCCGGCAGGGCGACGCCGTACGCGGACACGACGCGCTCGAGCGTCTCGACAAAGTCCGCTGCGCGACGCTCGTGAGCGTGGCCGAGGAGGACATCCTGGTGCCGCCGCGCTTCTCGCGCGAGCTCGCCGCGCGGATCCCGGGCGCCGAGCTCCGGACGGTCCCCGGCGCGGGGCACGTCTACTTCTGGGAACGCCCCGAGGTCTTCAACGAGATGTGCCTGGACTTCGTCGCCAGGCACCCGAATGCGTGAGCGCTCGGAGGAGGGCGACTATGCGCTCCATCGACTCGGCGTGGGAGGTCCGCTCGTCGCCTACTGGGTTCGGTAGCGCGCGCGTTACTCGATCACGCCACGCTGAAGACGAAGAGGATCACGAGGAGCGCCACGGCTTCGCCGCGACGCTTCCGAGCGATGGCGGTGCGAGCCGAAGCGGTTCGACCCCTGAGGCGAGCCTATAATCTAGAGAGGGGAGGCCGCTGATTCGAGACATCGTGGTGTTTGTGCTGAGCGCGTGAGCAGTCTTTCTGGGGGCGCCCAGTTCTTGACCGCAGTGGGCGGGGACTACTTCCGCCGACGGCCTCTCCAGGCTAGGCGCGCCAACCCGGCGAGGCCGGAGCCCAGGAGGAGAAAAGAGGATGGTTCGGGGACAGGGGCGTCCACCGCCACCAGCACGTTGTCGAGTCCCCAACTCTCGTCCGCCACGCCGGTCAGGCCGGGCCCCCCGGTAAAGTCGAAGACCACGGACGATGCCGAATGGGGGATGGTGAACGTCAGGTGATAGACGCTGTCGCCTCCAGGGAAATCCAGGAAGCCGCCGTAGCCCAACGTATTGCTTTCGGAAGCGCCGGTCTTGGGCGGGTTGGTGCCGCCCGTGGTCCCCGAGCCCGGAAAGTTCTGGTTTCGGTTCGGGAAGTTCGAGAAGGTCGTCTGGAGGAGCGTGGGCCCGCCATCGACCGCCAGGGTCCAGATATCGGGAGACCCCGGAAAGCCGCTCGTGCCGTCCCAGGACTGGATGATGTACAGATCGAAGTCCACGGTGACGGTGGAATGGAGCGGAAGCGCACCGAGGCTGAGACCGACCGTGCCGTCCGCAAACTGCCCCAGGAATTTGCGGGAGCCGTCTGAGGGAAGAGGGGTGGCGGACACGGTGGTCGAGGACCACGCGGAACTGGCCGTTCCGCTCTGGAAGTCGTCGAAGAAGACGCTCACTGCCGACGCCTCGGTGCCGGCCCCAAGGATCGCGATGAGGGCACTTCCGAGAATGGCGAGAGCTGGGTTCCGGACCTTCATAGTCTCGTCTCTCCTCGGCGATGGATTCCGGCATTCTTCGTGCCAAAGTCGGAATCGGCGACGCGGCGCGTAGTTGCAGACCTTGAGGAACTCGCCGCGGCAACACCGTAAGCTTCCCCGACAGGCGGTGCGAAAAGTTGAACATTTCCAGGGTCATCAGAAACGCGGACCTGCCCGTCTCACGCGCCCCGTTGTCAGGGTTTTTTACAGAAAGGTGAGGTCAATCGCGAAGCCCGACGCGATGTGGGCACACTCAACTTCGAACGAAGGAAGGGATGACGGGTAACTCTAGGACGGGTTGGGGGCCATGTCGTGGCCGCGCGCGCGGTCGAGGAGCGCCACGGCTTCGCCGCGGCGCTTCCGAGCGATGGGGGGTTTGGGGGGCCATGTCGTGGCCCCCCATCTAACTAGTCCCAGAGATACGCGCGCGGATTGACCGGCGCGCCGCGCACGATGATCTCGTAATGCAGGTGCGGACCCGACGTCCGTCCGGTGTTGCCCGTGTAGCCGATCAGCGCGCCACGATCCACCTTCTGCCCCCGCTCCACCGTCGGCTTCGTGAGATGCCCGTAGAGTGTACGGACGTCGTTGCCGTGGTCGAGGATGACCGTGACGCCGTACTCGGGCTGGGTGCCTGCGAAGGAGACCGTGCCGGTCGCGGGCGCCTTGATCGGCGTGCCGCGCTCGGCGCGGATGTCGATGCCGGTGTGGTACTCGGTGGCGGCCACCCAGGGGGACTGCCGATGGCCGAACTCGGAGTTCACGGCGCCGCGCACGGGCCAGCGCGTCGGCAGCGCGGCGAGCGCCTGGCCCGCGCGAGCCATCAGGCGGTCGAGCGCGCGGATGCTCTCGCCTTCCTGCGCGACGGTCTCGGCGAGCCGGTTGAGCTCGTCGCCCGGCGTGAGTCGCGCGGGCGACTTGTCGGGGAGCGCGGCGCCGCCGATACCCTTGTCGCGCCCGCCGGGCCGGAGCTCGGGCCCGAAGGGCTCCCAAATCCGCGCGTGCAGCTCCTGCCAGCCCGCGACGTCCTTGCGGATGTCGGCGACGCGACGGTTCACCGTGTCGATCGTGCGCTTCTGTTCGTCGATCTGCTCGGCGAAGGTCACGGCCTCGCGCGTGAGGCGGCGCAGCTGGAGCCAGTCGCTCAGCAGGGCGCCGGTCGCGGAGACGACGATGGCGACGAGGGCGAAGGCGATGAAGGCAGCGGGTCGGGGAAAATTGAACCGAACCACTCGAACTCCGTCGCCGCGAATGATGAGCAGACTAAATCGCTGCTTGCGATGATTCACCCGCCTGTGTCTCCCCTTCGGGCCGCCCCGAGAGACGGCCCGGCGCACGTCGACCCAGCGGCGGGCACTCCAGCCCGTGGGTCTGGTTGCGCGGTTTGCAACACCCTGTTGGCGACGCCGTCAACCGCGGAAAGCCCCGCCCCCGAGCGACATCCTCGTCGCTCACCAGTGCCTCCTGTCGCAATCCGCGTGCCGATCGCGACGCTCATAATCTCGCCCACTTACGCGCGCGCGCCGTCGCGCGGCGCTCGCTCGCCACCATTCCCCGTCAGGATCGTGACGCACCGAGGGTCCGACCAAACGGTCGAAGGGCGCCACGCCGTGGCGGCCGGAGCGGCGTGCTATCATCCTCGTACCCAGGGAAGGAGCGCATGGACGACTTCTATCGGATCAAGCGGCTGCCTCCCTACGTCTTCGCGATCGTCAACGACCTGAAAACGAAGGCGCGGGCCCGGGGCGAGGACGTCATCGACCTCGGCATGGGCAATCCCGACCTGGGCACGCCCAAGCACATCGTCGCCAAGCTGATCGAGGCCGCGCAGAACCCCAAGAATCACCGCTATTCGGCCTCGCGGGGTATCACGCGTCTTCGCGTGGCGATCACCAAGTGGTACCGGGACCGCTACGGCGTCGAGCTCGACCCCGAGTCGGAAGCGATCGCGACGATCGGCGCCAAGGAAGGCCTCGCGCACCTGACCCTGGCGGTCCTCCAGCCGGGGGACGGGGCGCTCGTCCCCAATCCCACCTATCCCATCCACTCCTACTCCGTCGTCATCTCCGACGGCGACCTCCGCTCGGTGCCGCTGACTCCCGACGGTGATTTCTTCGCGCGCCTGCAAGAGACCGCGAAGCTCGCGTGGCCCAAGGCGAAGCTGTTGATCCTTTCGTTCCCGCACAACCCGACGACGATGTGCGTGGACCGCGCGTTCTTCGAGCAGGTCGTGGCGTTCGCGAAGGAGCACCGGCTCATGGTCGTCCACGACTTCGCCTACGCGGACCTCACCTTCGACGGCTACCGGGCGCCCTCGTTCCTCGAGGTGCCCGGCGCGAAGGACGTCGGCGTCGAGCTCTTCTCGCTGACGAAGTCGTACAACATGGCCGGCTGGCGCCTCGCCTTCTGCTGCGGAAATCCGCGGATGGTCCACGCGCTCGCGCGGATCAAGTCGTATCTCGACTACGGCGTCTTCCAGCCCATCCAGATCGCCGGGATCATCGCGCTGGAGGGCGACCAGTCGGTCGTCGGCCAGATCAACGAGGTCTACCGCAAGCGCCGCGACACGCTCGTCGACGGGCTCAACAAGATGGGCTGGTCGGTCGCCAAGCCCAAGGGGACGATGTTCGTGTGGGCGCCGGTCCCCGAGCCCTTCCGCGCGATGGGCTCGCTCGAATTCGCCAAGCTCCTCATCCAGGACGCGAAGGTGGCCGTCTCGCCGGGCATCGGCTTCGGCGAGTACGGTGAGGGCTACGTGCGCTTCGCCCTCGTCGAGAACGAGCAGCGGATTCGCCAGGCGCTGCGGGGCCTCAAGAACCTGGGACGCTGAGCGCGTGAGCCGCGTCGACGAGGTCCGGATCGGCCTGCTCGGGCTCGGCACCGTCGGCGCCGGCATCGTCAAGATCCTCCAGAACCGCCGCGAAAACCTCGAGGAGCGGGCGGGCTGCCGCCTGACGCTCGCCGCGGTCGCCGACACCGATCTCACCCGCCCGCGCGAGGGGCTCGACCTCAAGGCGCTGCCGATGACGGCCGACGCCAACCGCGTGCTCGGGGATCCCTCGATTCCGGTCGTCGTCGAGCTGATCGGCGGTCTCGAGCCCGCGCGGACCTTCATCCTCAAGGCGCTCGCGGCCGGCAAGCACGTCGTGACCGCGAACAAGGCGCTGCTCGCCCACCACGGCCAGGAGCTGTGGGACGAGGCGAGGCGACGCGGCGTGGCGCTCGCCTTCGAGGCCGCGGTCGCGGGTGGCATTCCGTTGATCCGCGCGGTCAAGGAGGGGCTCACCGCCAACCGCGTGCTCAGCGTCTTCGGCATCGTCAACGGGACGTCGAACTACATCCTGTCGAAGATGACCGACGAGGGGCTCGATTTCGCCACGGTCCTCAAGGACGCGCAGGCCCAGGGATACGCCGAGGCCGACCCGACCCTCGACGTCGAGGGCATGGACTCGGCCCACAAGCTGCAGATCTTGGTGACGCTCGCGTTCCGTACCTTCGTCGACCTCAAGGACGTCCACACCGAGGGGATCACCCGGGTGACCGGGCAGGACATCGAGTACGCGCGCGAGCTCGGGTACCGGATCAAGCTGCTCGCGATCGCCAAAGCCGCTGATCCAGCCGGCGCCTCCGGCGCCGGTGCGGGCGGGGTGGAAGTCCGTGTCCACCCGACGATGATCCCCGCCGCCTCGCCGCTCGCCGCGGTGAGCGGCGTCTTCAACGCCGTCTTCATCACCGGCGACGCCGTCGGCGACCTCATGTTCTATGGGCGCGGCGCCGGCCAGATGCCGACGGCTTCAGCGGTCTGGTCGGACGCGCTGGAGATCGCACGACGGATCGCCCACGGCGTGCCCTCCCTCGCGCTCGACCTGCCGTCGGCACTGCCGCAGCCGTTGCCGCTCCAGCCGATGGACAAGATCCGCTGCTGCTACTACCTCCGCGTGATGGCGCAGGACCGGCCCGGCGTGCTCTCGCGGGTCGCCGGCATACTGGGCGACCACAAGATCTCGATCGCGAACGTGATCCAGAAGGGACGCGCCAAGCGCGAGGCCGTGCCGGTCGTCATGCTCACCCACGAGGCGCGCGAGCGCGACATGCGCCGGGCGCTCGGGGCGATCGACCGCCTGGACGACGTCGCCTCGGCGACGATGATGATCCGCGTGGAGGGCGGCCCCGCGTGAGCGCCTGGCCCGGCGTCGTCGAGCGCTACCGGAAGTACCTGCCCGTCACCGAGCGGACGCCCATCGTCACGCTGCTCGAGGGCAACACACCGCTCGTCCCGGCGCCGCGCCTGGCGGAGGCGACCGATCCGAGCCTCGCGATCTGGCTCAAGTGCGAGGGGTTCAACCCGCCGGCTCCTTCAAGGACCGCGGAATGACGATGGCGGTCTCGAAGGCCGTCGAGGCGGGCTCGCGCGCGATCATCTGCGCCTGCACGGGCAACACCTCCGCCTCCGCCGCGGCCTACGCCGCGCGCGCCGGCGTCCGCGCCTTCGTCATGATGCCCAAGGGCTCGGTCGCGCTCGGCAAGCTGTCGCAGGCCGCCATCCACGGGGCGCGCGTGCTGACCGTGGACGGGAACTTCGACCAGGCGCTGACGATCGTGCGGCGCATCGCCGAGAGCCATCCGGTGACGCTCGTGAACTCCGTGAATCCGTTCCGCCTGGAGGGGCAGAAGACCGCCGCCTTCGAGGTCGTGGACCAGCTCGGGCGCGCGCCGGACTACCATCTCGTCCCGGTCGGCAACGCCGGCAACATCACCGCCTACTGGCGCGGCTACCGTGAGTATCACCGGGCCGGCGCCGTCAAGGAGCTGCCGCGCATGATCGGCTTCCAGGCGGCGGGCGCGGCGCCGATCTACGAGAACCGCGTCATCGAGGAGCCGCGCACGGTCGCCACCGCGATCAAGATCGGTAACCGGCGTCGTGGGGCCCGGCGCTCGAGGCGATGCAGGACTCGAAGGGCTGGGTGGACATCGTGACCGACGAGGAGATCCTCCGCGCGTACCGGATGCTCGCGCGTGAAGAAGGTATCTTCATGGAGGCCGCGTCCGCGGCGACCGTCGCCGGCCTGATCAAGACCGTGAAGGCGGGTCGCTTCGAGCCGGGCTCCACGCTCGTTCTCACGCTCACGGGCCACGGGCTCAAGGATCCCGACACGGCGCTCGAATCCGCGTCGCGGCCGACGACCGTGCCCGCCGAGATCGACGCCGTCCTCCAGCAGCTCCGCCTCTGAGCCGGCTCAAGATCCTCTTCGGCGTCGCCCTCAGCGGCGTCCTCGCCGTCTGGCTCCTGCGGTCCGTGGACTTCGCCGAGCTGGGCCGGGCGCTCGCGGGCGCCGACTGGCGCTGGGCGGCGCTCTCGGTCGTCGCCTGTCTCGTCGGGCTCTTCACGCGGGCCTTCCGCTGGTTCTGGCTCTTCCCGCCCGCCTCGAACCCGCCGGGAGTGGTCCCGGGCATCCTCATCGGCTACATGGCCAACAACGTGTTGCCGCTGCGCGCGGGCGAGGTCGTGCGCGTCTACGTGGTGACGCGGCGGTGGCGCGCCGCGGGCCGGGCGCACGCGCTCTGGCTCGTCGTGGCCACCCTCGTCATCGAGCGCGTGCTGGACAGCCTCGCGGTCGTGCTGATCCTCGGCGTGCTCGTGCTGCTGATCCCGGTGCCCGCCGCGCTCCAGTGGGCCGCCGCGGTGCTGCTCGCGATCGACGTCGTCGGTATCGGCGTGCTCGTCGCCGCGACGGCCGCGCCGGACCGGATGCGCGGCGTCGTCGGGCGGTTCACGGGCCGCTGGCCGCGCGTCGAGCGGCTCGCGACCCACGCCTTCGACACGGCGCTCGCCGGACTCGATGGGATCCGCACCCGCGCCCACTGGCTCCCGCTCGCCGGGTGGACGGTCGTCGCCTGGATCGCGCCGGCGTTCGCCGCCTGGACGATGCTCCGCGCGATGCACCTCGACCTGCCGTTCGTCGCGGGCTGGACCGTGATCGCGTTCGTCGGGCTGGGGATCTCGGTGCCCTCCGCGCCGGGCTACGTCGGCGTCTTCCACGCCGCGGCCGTGCTCGCGGTCGAGGCGTTCGGAGTGCCGCGCGCGCAGGCGCTCGGCTACGCGATCCTCTTCCACGCGAGCCAGTTCGTGCCGATCACGCTGACCGGGTGGCTCGCGCTCGTACGCGAGGGCGTGTCGCTCGGCGAGGCCGCGCGAAAGGAACGCGCCTAACGCCGAAAGGCGCGCGCCTAGCGACCGCCGGGGCCGGTGCCGGGCGCGCGCTCGGTGCGGTGGAACTCGCCCGCGGGCGTGATCGCCAGGCGGATCGTGGGCACGCCGCCCTTCGGCTTGATGTGGTGGTAATGATTCGCCGGGGCGAAGACGAAGTCGCCGGCCTTGGCGTGGACCGGGTCGCCGCCCTCGATCTCCCAGTCGATCTCGCCCTCGACGACGAACCACCACTCGTCGGTCAGGTGATAGTGGCGGTCGGTCTTGTGACCGGGCGGCTGACAGATCAGCGTGCCCGACATCTGCTCGTTGACGACGATCTTCTCCACCCAGGGCGGGGTCCCCTTGGCCCGCTTGATCTCCTCGACGCGCGCGTGCAGCGTTCCGCCTCCGAGCAGCCCCTTCACGACCGTCGTCGCCATAGCGGTCTCCTTTCGCGCGCCTATCATAGCCGAGGCCAGCCTCGCCGCAGCGCCTCGGGGGTCGACGGCGGCAGCGGCCGGGCCAGGACGATCGTCCCCTGCCCGTCGCAGCCGCCGACCTCGCAGCCGCGGCCGGCGACGAACTCGTAGACCGTGAGCGCGGCGACGACGGCGTCGAGCATGTCCTTCGGCCCGCGCCTGAAGTCGCGGAGGTCGAGGCGCCCGATGCTCGCGGGCGCGCGCGCGAACTGCGCGTACGACGCGCTGGGAAAGACCTCGTGCACGACGCCGCGCCGGCCGAGGTCCGCCTGGAGGCGGCCGAAGATCGCGAACCCCAGCTCCATCCACTCCGGCCGACGGCGGTGGGCGAGCGGCGTCCACTGGATCCTGACGCCTTCGGCCGCCGCGACGACGACGTCCGCGTGGCGCCCGAGCCCCTTCTCGCCGCGCGACCTGGGCCGCCACCGGCGCCCCGCGCCTTCCCAGTACCAGCGGCGGGGAGCCTGGAGCGGCGCGCGAGGCGCGTCGATCCCCACCGCAACCCTCGCGGCCCCGGCGAAGCCACGGCAAAAATCGACGATGTCTCCTGCGATCGCCTCGCGGGCGCGCCGCGCGCGGCCCCCTGTGGCACGCGCGAGCGGCGGAGTCCACGTCCCGTCGAGCCACGCGCCGTCACGATCGAGCGCGGCGCAGGCGCAGCCACGCCGCGCCTGCACGTCCACTCCGACGAAGACCGTGGGCGATCCGTCCATCGCGAGTCCGACGCCGTCAACTTGCCACACTCGCACCCGGTCGGGTAGGCTCCGTAAGTCTATGGCCCTGATCGTGCAGAAATACGGGGGCTCGTCCGTCGCCGACGCCGACAGGATCCGGTCCGTCGCGCGGCGCGTGGCCGAGAGCGCCTCCGGCAACCAGCTCCTCGTCGTCGTCTCGGCGATGGGACGGACCACGGACGAGCTGGTCGAACTGGCCCGGGCGATCACGCCCTCGCCCGACCCGCGCGAGCTCGACATGCTGCTCGCGACCGGCGAGCAGGTCACGATCGCCCTGCTCACGATGGCGCTCCAGTCGCTCGGCCTCAAGGCGCGCTCCTTCACCGGGCCGCAGGCGGGGATGCGCACGGACCGCACGCACACGGCTGCGCGCCTGACCGCGATCACCGCCGAGCGCGTGCGCCAGGCGCTGGACGCGGGCGAGATCGCCGTCGTCGCCGGCTTCCAGGGGCTCTCGGACGACGACGAGCTCACGACGCTCGGCCGCGGCGGCTCGGACCTCACGGCGGTCGCCTTCGCCGCAGCGCTCAAGGCCGACGTCTGCGACATCTACACCGACGTGGAAGGCGTCTACACCGCGGACCCCAACATCGTGCCGGACGCACGGAAGCTGGCGCGCGTGTCGTACGACGAGATGCTCGAGCTGGCGAGCCTGGGGGCGAGAGTGCTGCAGTCACGCTCGGTCGAGTTCGCCAAGAAATACGGCGTGACCGTGCACGTCCGGTCGACCTTCAAGCCGGGCCCGGGCACGCTCGTCACCAAAGAGGAGCGCGGTATGGAAGAAGTGGTGGTCACCGGCGTCACCCACGACCGGAACCAGGCGAAGATCTCGATCCTGCGCGTGCCGGACCGTCCGGGGATCGCGGCGAAGGTCTTCGGCGCGATCGCGGGGCGCAACGTCGTCGTGGACATGATCGTGCAGAACATCGGTCGGGACGGCTCGACCGACATGTCCTTCACCGTCGCCCGCGGCGACCTCGCGCGCGCCCAGGCCGCGCTGGAGGAGATCGCGCGCGAGATCGGCGCCCAGGGCGTCGCGCACGACGAGCGGATCGCCAAGGTGTCGATCGTCGGCGTCGGCATGCGGAGCCACTCCGGCGTCGCCGCGAAGATGTTCGAGACGCTCGCGCGCGAGTCCATCAACATCCAGATGATCTCGACCTCGGAGATCGCCGTCTCCTGCGTGATCGAGGACAAGTACACGGAGCTGGCCGTACGGGCGCTGCACGACGCCTTCGAGGTCGGGCGAGAGGGAGCCAAGCGATGAGCCAGGCGAAGGCCGCCGTTTTCTTCGGCCCCGGCAAGCCGTTCGAGCTACGCCAGGTGCCGATCCCGGAGGTCGAGCCCGACGGGGTGTTGATCCGCGTCTCGCTCGCGAACATCTGCGGCTCCGACCTCCACTTCTGGCGGGGCGACGCGCCGCTGCGCCTGCCCGATGACGGCTGGCTCTTCGGCCACGAGATGACGGGGCGCGTCGCCCGGCTCGGCGGCCGCGTGAAGACCGACTCGCTCGGCCGCCCGCTCAAGGAGGGCGACCGCGTCGCCTACACGTACTTCTATCCGTGTGGACGCTGCGCCGTGTGCCTCGCCAACGAGCCGGCCGCCTGTCCTGCGAAGATCGAGCGGCCCGTCGGACCGTCCGTCTTCCCGCATCTGCACGGCGCCTTCGCGGATCACTACTACCTGCGCCCGCGCGGACATCTGTTCCTGGTCCCCGACGCGCTCTCCGACGAGATGGTGTCACCGGTGAACTGCGCGCTCAGCCAGGTGATCTACGGTCTGCACAAGGGCGGGCTCCGCTTCGGCGGATCGATCGTGATCCAGGGCGCGGGCGGCCTCGGCATCCAGGCCGCCGCCGTCGCCAGGGACATGGGCGCGCAGACGGTCATCGTCGTGGATCAGATCGCCGGCCGCCTCGAGCTCGCACGCGCGTTCGGCGCGGACCAGACCCTCAACATCAAGGAGGTCGCCGACCGGAAGGACCGGGTGGCGCTGGTGCGCAAGTGGACGGGTGGCGTCGGCGCGGACGTGGCGTGCGACTTCGTCGGCTTCCCCCAGGTCATCGCCGAGGGGATCGACATGCTCCGCCCCGGGGGGACCTACGTCGAGATCGGCACCATCAGCCGCGGCGCGAAGGTCGAGCTCGAGCCGTCGCTCCTCGTGTGGGGCTCGAAGAGGATCGTCGGCATCATCCAGTACGACCCGTGGGTGATCCCGAAGGCGCTCGACTTCCTCGTGCGCAACAAGACGCGCTTCCCCTTCGACAAGCTCCTCTCGCACAAGTATCCGCTCGAGAAGATCAACGACGCGTTCGCGGCCTCGGAGTGGCACGCGAAGGACACGACGACGATCACGCGCGCTGCGCTGGTGCCCTAGACCGTCCTACTCGATCGCCTCGTCGTAGCACACGAGCTCCAGGATATTGCCCTCGGGGGTCTCGCACGTAGAGCGACCGCCACTGCGCGAGACGGACCGGCACACGGGCATCCGTCGGGAACGGCACGGGCATCGACTCGTGAAACAGTCCGATGATCTGTGTATGGCCACCGTAACCCTCGGCGACCCTCAGGAAGGTGATGCCGTCGAACTCCTTCAGCACTTCGAGGCCGATCGTTTCGGTGTAGAAGCGGCGGACCGTTGGCAGATCCTTGACTCGAAGGACCGTCTCGCCGAGCGCCCTTATGCGCCGATTCACCGTCCACGCACCCTCCTGAGAAGCCGAGGCCGTGAGACCTGCCGCGCCGCTCTCGTACGCAGGGCCGGATAGGGTGTGATCCGCGATGCACCGGCTTCGAGCGCTTCGAACCGCTCGGATTCGGGCAGCAGTCACTGTCTGACATCTTGCACTCTAGTCGCAACCGCGGCGGCATGGCAGCGTGGACGCATGTCACTCTACTCGCGGCCGCAGCTGACGCTGCTGCTGGTGCTCATCGCCGCGGCGGGTACCGGGCTCGCCGTGGGCCACTGGCGGCGCGCGCATCCGGATCTCGCCGAGCGTCTCGAGCAACTTGACCGTGCGCCCGCGGAGCCAGCGGCGACGGCGACCGCCGCGGCGGGCCCGCGACCGCCGAA
>WNGG01009785.1_pt1 | contig 14365 bp, 8 predicted proteins | sample 5400661 | NCBI WGS metagenome assembly WNGG01 (sample SAMN13153372, study PRJNA577476) | soil metagenome | isolation source: 100 cm soil or saprolite under Garry oak tree replicate 1 | place: USA:California | collected 2016-06-15
CCACCTGAAACGGTTTCCTCTAGGCACAGAATACCAAGCGGTAATAGAGTACCTGAAGCTTGTCGGAGACCGGTTCCGGAACGTACGAGCTTACTACATTGATCAGACAGGTGTGGGAGAGGCCTTCCCTGAGAACGCGCGGAGGGCCGGGGTGAAGAACGTCAAGGGAATAGAACTGTCATTACCACGGAAGTCCGATGTGATGACGCATATGAAGCAGGTGATGGAACAGAAGAGGTTGCATATACCGCGAGACAGAGAACTGATTATTGAGATGAACGCGGAGATCGCGAAGCTGACCGAGGCGGGAAAGACGAAGTTCTATCATCGCTCCGGCACCCATGACGACAGGCTCTGGGCTCTAGCCCTAGCGGTTTACGGCTCAAGACACGAAGCGCCATCTTACCATCCGTTCGTCACCTTCGGACACATCAGCAAACATCCATGGGACAGACCAAAGATCATCTATCCACTCGCTGGCACGACCAAACCAGTGAAACAAGAGTCGGCTAGTTAGACACGTGAACAACCGGAAACATCAGACCACGAACAATACCACAAGAAATGAGCATCCACTCAACTGAGTCCTTCTTCTCACAATTAATATCGCCTCACCTATCCTGATGCAGCCGTAGTTATCAGCACGTGCCCCCGCCGTCGATCTGTAGATTTATCACCGGATCAGTGAGCTGTGGACGCTGTCTAAGGGGCTTCTATCTGGATTCGTTTGAAGCAGAAGCCAAGAGGTCATGGCTCTCACTCCAAGAATCCCTAACCGCCGCACTGAGAGGTTGGGTATGAGTTGAGCAAGTACCACAAGCGTGACGAGGAGTGAACCGTGTTACTCGGTCACTCCTGCCAATACAACTCTCTCCGAAGATATCTTCGATCAAAACGGTAAAACGGGTTTAGCGAGAGAAAAATTTTGTTAGTCCAGTTGTTGGATCATTCTACTCTCAGATTGTAATCATATTGGCCGAAGAAAATTTTGTTAGTCCAGTCCGGCATTGTACAAAGTAACACAAATGCCCTCAATTGTAAACATGGCTCTCTTATGCTCTGCCTGAGCAAATTTCGACTCCAACTTAGTAAATAGACTTACTGAACGAGGGTATGAAGGTCGAGTTGACTGAACTAATTTTCCGGGTTGGATGACTATTGAGAAGAATTCGCGCCGTAGCAGTCTATACCGCGATCGTAACACTTTTGATGCTACTCTCGACGACGGAACCAGTCTTCGCAAGCTCTACTTGGACAGGTCATATGCCGAGGTCAGATGCGTCGAAGACCATATTCAACTATCGAACTATTCCGGGAGGCGTTTCTGTTTCGAACACATACAAACAGTCGGATGCCTCCATCGATCTGGCTGTGGAGAACTACCAGTACGAACAAAACTATGCTGGCACTCCCCAGGACCTCTTCACTCTAAGACTCATGGCAGGCGCCAACACCAGGGTGATGCACACGTATTCGATCGGGGCCTACGGAGATCCCTACTACGATTGTCCGGGTTATTCGAACAACTGCGCGGACTCGGGAATAAGTAGTGCTAACATGGGCAAGTGGTTCTCCCTTGGCTTCAAGTATTACTTCTGGGGAACGTTCTATAGCCAGATCTTTGTCTGTTCCAACGGCTGGGCAGCTTTCTCATACTCCGGTGATCCGAACAATTGTCCCGCCGGCCCCCAAAGCATCCCGACACCTGACACCTTAGGAACGGAGGTTCCTGAGAGTATTATCGCTCCCCTATGGAAACCTCTTGATCCATCGTCATCAACAGGCACCGGTGGTACCATAAGGACGTACCAGTACTGTAGTCCCGCCAACGACTGTTGGTTCGGTGTTATCTGGAAGAACGTCATGACACAGAACGACAAGACCGCGTGCTCCAGTGGACCTTGTATCAACACCTTCTCTTTTGTGTTCGACAACCAATACGGTGCAGTGCAGTTTGCTTATGGCCAAGTCGCTTCTGACCAATATAGGGCAACAATCGGACTCGAAGATCCATCAGGATACCACGCCGTGATTCCTGACTACAGTACCACGATTTCCCAAGGTGCGAACATGCATGACCCCAACTACGGTTGCAACTGCGACGTTTGGGATTCGAAAATAAACTTCGATAAACTCTCAACCACAGACGGAGCGACCGTGCTCCACACGCAAAACTTCCTTCAAGGACTTAACATAGTAACGGCCAATCCCCCACCTCCTCCCTCACCTAACCCGCTGGACGAAACAGTAGCGCAAATTGCCGAGAACGCATTTTGGACCGGCGCATGTTATCTCACAGGAATAGGAGACGCCTGGTGCTTCGGCGTGCAAACCGGAGCAACTGTACTAGGCAGCGTCGTCAGATGGCTGAATCCGGTACCCAATCCGCCCGCCTACACCGCTTCTGACATAACAGACCCAACCGTTCAAACGGGCTACGTCGAGATGCCAATTGTAGATCAAAACGCCAAGCTTCTCATGTCCGATGAGGAGATGGTTTTTGATGTGATACAGTGGTATGTGCCGCATACTCCCGGGATCGTCCACAATCTCTCAATCCAGTATCAGGTACAACTTGGAAGCGGCGGTCCCTGGCGTTCGACCAGCGTTCAGCTGACAGTTGACCCGGGAGACTTTAGCGTGTCAGCGACCCAGCCATCCAATATTGGACCCGGAGACTTTACCACATCCACCGTAACCGTCAGCAGCACCAACAATCTTGCCGATGTTGCTTCCTTTAGAACTACTGTATCCCCGGCTGTTCCAAACGCACCAACGGTTACCTTCTCGCCCAGCGCCGTTTCAGTCCCCGCAGGAGGTGCTGCAACTTCTGTGATGACAATTAGCACAACACCTTCCACCCCAATGTATCCCTACAATGTCACGGTCACTGCACAAGACCCAACTGGCGCGGTGACCCACTCCAAGTCAGTCACGTTCACCGTTGCTCCCGACTTTAGTATTCGATCCTCGGCCAACTACGTCAACATACAGCAAGGCGGGTCAGCTCAAACGAGCATCAACCTTGCGAGCCTTGGTGGATTTTCTGGCACAGTGACTCTCTCAACATCCGCGCCGTCAGGCATCACAATGTCCCTAGCGAGTAGTAGCATCCCATTGTCCAGTGGAGGAACAGGCTCGACAATTCTTACTATTGGTACTATTTCGTCCGACTCCATTGGCAATTATGTGGTGAGCGTTACCGGAACGAGCGGTTCGTCATCACACACCGCCAGCATCACAGTTGCCATAAGCAACTTCTACATCGCTGCAACGCCCGCCTCGATTTCGACTCCAGTAGCAGGCACCGGGTCAGTCACCGTTACTGCTTACAGCCAGAACGGCTACTCAGGTCCCGTCTCGCTCATTGTCACAGGAGGTCTTCCTTCATGTGTAACTTACAGTTTCAATCCGTCGACACTACAGCTCCCGGCCGGAGGCACTGCCTCCTCAACTCTGGCTCTAAACCCCACAACCAGCTGCAGCACGGGAACAAACAACGTCTCTGTTCAGGGTAACTCCGGAAGTTGGGGATACGCCATCGGCTTCACCCTGGCAATAACGGACTTCGCGATCAGCCCGAACAGTCCAACTTCCTACAACTGCTACGTCGGCAACTGGTGCAAGACCCTCGGTGGAGGCGTTACCGTAACTGCTGCCAATGGCTTCACCGGAAGTGTCTCACTCACTTCCAATCCTTCATCCGGTCTAAGTGTATACCTCCCATCTCCTACGGCAACTCTGACGACGACCACTACCTCAGCCAACACGGATACGTGGGTCTACAGCAATTCAGTGGGAACATACACTTTCACGGTCACCGGTTCCAGCGGCTCTCTGAGCCACACGACTGCTGCGGTGACTATCCAACAGGGAGACTTCAACATCTCAGTCACCCCGAGTTCTCTGACCGTGCCTGAAAGCACTTCGCCGGGTCCCACTGGAAGTGCCACAATTACTGTTACTAGCTTGGGATGGTTCAACGTTAACGTTGCCCTTTCCGTCCAAGGTCCCCCGGACATACTGGGCATGAGTCTAAGCGCGTCACCGGTTTCGCCGCCCTCAGGTGGGTCAGCGGATGGGATACGACTTCCAACAGGGGCGGCTAGTACCACTTGAGCTTCTGACAAACAAGATGTCTTGGGCGAATTCGGTCATCAGCATCAACGACGGTGCGCTCGTTCTTACGAAAACGGATCAGCCTATCTATGTGAAGAATAGCACTTTTGTCGGTTGGGTCAGAGACCCCCAAGACTTGAAGGTGGGGGAGTTTATCTTCAACGCAGTGCAAGGCAACTGGGTTCCGATTACAAGCATTCAGTCTCTGCAAGAACGAATCAGAGTCTATGATGTTGTAACCGTCGGACCGAACAACTTCATTGCCAATGGATATCTACTCGACTTCAAGTAGCGACCAGGCAAGCGCAATCGCTTAGTCCGAGCTATCTTCTTCTCCTCTCGGGATGAAGGTTCCAAAAATCCCTCAGACGCTAGACGCGGATTCGCGAAGAGAAAACCCGGTTGGGCCTTTTCAGATCCTACCCTGGCCCAACGACAAGATACTGCGCCCTATCCCAAGCAATCTACCTTCCGAGAAAACTCTTCCATAAAATTAGACAGCTAATCCCCTAGCCACCAAAGGTCCCGCTTGGGATACTGACCCATGTGGGATGCCGAAATAACTTATCAGAAGGGGGCTCCTTCTAGTGCGGCACCGAGCACGGTCTGTTCGGCGAGGTCTAAAAGAGGATCTGCTTTAATGTCGAGTCCGTAAGAGTTGTCATCCAAGATGGGCCTGCTTTCCTGGTTGAACGACCTCTTCGAACCGCACGAGGAGTACGGCACGCCGTCCGTCACGTTAACTGGTCAACACGTTTGGAGCAAGGGAGAGCGAGCTATCGCCCATTAGTTCACTCGCTAGGGCATTCCCCACTACTATGAATCCACAGCAACGACTAACGACTGGGTCATCTTCAAAGCCAAGATCAGCAGACCCGACTTTTACCTTCCACAGTACAATCTCTTTGTTGAGTACTGGGGGCCTAGTCGATTCACCTGACGTGAGAACAAGGGACAACTACATTAGGACAATGCGCTGGAAAATGGCTCCATATCGCAATAATCCTCGGTGATAGGAATGGGGGAAGAAGGGGCAAATCTGCCAACAAGCGTCATGCAATGACTAATTCGCGGTTTGATGGAATCGGTGTCGTAAACGGGTGGTTACCTGTAGAACGCTCCCTGAGTATAGTCGTCGAACTGCAACTCCCAATCGAGGTGTTTCTGGAACTCCTTTCCTCTCTCAGTTCTGCCATAAGCTCCCCCTTCGGCCCTTTCGACGCATCCCATTCGAACCAGAACCCCTTGTTGTCCTAGAAATCTCTCAAAGGCTTTGTCGTTGTTCGATAGCGCACCCTGGCGCAAGGAAGACTCTGAAGCTTTGTCTCGATGTGCGTCGATTGTTGTCAGAATCTTGTAAATTATTTCTGCGTCCTTCCTTGTTGCAGGCTGAAGAGGCAATTATGCGACGCCGAGTCTTTCAAACAGATAGAACAGCGACGCGTACTTCTTCTTCAGGGTCGAGTGCTTTTTGCGAAGCCAGAGATAGAGCCCGATGAAGGCCACTGAGCCGGCTAAGGAGCCGAAAGCCCCTACTGCGCCATACACTTGTCCCAGCTGATACCATCCGCTCGCCATCAGCAGAACAGTGTAAAGCGCCACTAGGAGGCCTATGTACAATGTCAGATGAGCGGCCATGTCGAACATCCCGATTCCAGAGATGATATCTTTCGTCACGCTCCTGGCATTTTCCTTGAACCCTGTCATGATCGCGTCAATCAGAGGATCGTCAAGAGGATCCTTGTCTGCCAAAGGCGTGCTTGTCAAAGTTGACCTAAGCAATAGAACCTCTGGCTTCTCTTAACGATATTACTAGTAAATTTCTCGAATCGTCGGATGAGTGAAGAAGTGAATAGCTAATCTGTCTAGGTTCCCGTAACCACTGACAGTGGAAGAAGTGTTGCCAACTGAACTGCTCGGATTCCTACAAATTGCAGAATTCGATCCGTGGCGAATGCCCTTTGTGTGGAGTTGGATACGGAAAGCTTTTATGTAGTTAGTTCTCACATCTAACTAAGATGAGCCGTCAAAGTAAGATGAGAGAACTAACCAGGCTGGTAACGCCAGACGAGCTTCAGCTCTACAAGGCCCTCTTGGATGAGACAAGAGAGTCCATCCTCGATGATCTCGCAGAGAGTCCAAAGGGAATGACAGCGACGGAACTTGCCAGACACTTCGACCTGAAGCTTCCCACCATTATGTCTCACTTGAAGAAATTGGAACAAGTAGGGGCAATCCGGAAACACGAACGCAAAGGGCAGCACGTGAACCGGCCGGTCGTCTATTACAAGGCTTCCGTGAGAGTCGGAGGGTTCCGGGAGAGAGTCAAACAAGTAGAAGCGGCCCTCGATCATTTCCGAGAAGACCTGTCCGAGGCAATATTCCAATTCCTCCAAAGGCGTGGAGAGGTAGTTCCTACGTTAGGCGATCCAACAAGCCTATGGGAATGGCTGGAGCTTCTATTGAAGAAAACTGCCTCTTCTGTAGCGGAAATTGTTGTTCAGCGGCCCGAGAGGTTAGTCGAGATTCCAAAGTTGCAGTCACTTGCTGGCAAAGTAGCAGCTCTCGGTCTCTTGAATGACACAATGTTCATGGTCCTTAACGAGTTGTGGGACCTAGCCAAGAAGAAAGATCACAAACTCGCAGAAGTAGCGAAGAAGTACGGCGTTCGGAAGCTGAGGGATGAAACTGACGCACTGGTCATCCTTGATGTCGTCGAGGACCTCCTGAGCAAGAACGATTCCAAGAGATTGCAAGCTCAAGTAGCACTTGCCCAGCTTGTCGACATGCTACCTGCGGGCCTTAGCTGGAAAAGAGATCTACAAGACATCCTACCTTACGTTGTAAGGGCTGGCGAACTGCTCGACGAAAAATCTGCCAACAGTCTCTTCGAATTTGAGGTAAAGGATCAGAGCAAGAGTTCCATGATCTCGAGGTGGAGAACAAGCGCCAGAATACTGAAAGAGGCCTTGCAGAAACCGCTTCTGTTCGCGGCAAAGTGACGGAGCACGTGTTCCAAGCTGTCGTTCGCCTGACCATTTTCGGTGGGATCCAGTCAGGCTGTCGACCCGACGTGCTCTGTCACGCCGAAACTAGGTCCAATGATCCATCAGACTCGAGCGATTTAATGCTTCAGTGATATGATGGGTCTGTGCCTGGGGTCAAGAGCATGTGCGATTATCTAGCCTCGTTGCATAGTTTCGGGAGTAAACAGTCCCTCCTTTGTTTTTCTCTGGATGGCATTAATGAGGCACTGGAATAGGACATCTTGGTCTTTCGTCCTCATCATGATGTCCGCTAGCTGCAATTCTTCAAGTGGTTCCAATCTGGCGTCATCAAAAAGGACAATCTTTTGCTCGACCAACGCGTAAGCTCCATGAGCCAAGGCATTCCTCAGCGGGTTGTCCACAAAAGGTTCTAACTTGGGCCAGCTGTTTGGCGCGCAACCCTTCATTGTGGCATTAAAACTCGACACACGATGACTAAATCCTCCAGCTCTCTTCATGTGGAAGAGAAGGAAGAGTTTGAACAGTTCTATCTTCAACACACTCAGACTCAGTATTGTCATGATGTAGGCGGCTACCACTGTTTGTTCATCCAACCCGAACTGGGCATTTAACTTCACAAACTTTGAGGCTTTCTCCCTGTCAGAAAGATGTAGCAATACATTGGACACATGGCTGAATGTGTCTTGCTTACTTATGCAAGACCACAAGGCGTCGGTTTCTTTCGGAACAAAAATGGTCTCAATGAACCCATTACGCTTCAGTTCGTCCAGAACATCATTCAGTACTGGCTCGATCTGATTCCATAATTCCTTCTCTCTTTCTCCGAATGCATCTACATTGGCGACTCGACTACTCCAGTCGATTGTGCTCAACTCTACCGCCCTCGTCATGGGGAGCGATGTGAAACAAATAAGCTCCTCTGGAAGATGGCTTGGCTAATCAGTTAAGTTCCTGTAACGAGACCGGTTCTATTTTTCGATAGACCCGAGAAGGTTCAATGATTTTGTCTTCCACGGTTAGGAGGTCTTTCCGAACTGATATCCCAAACAGCTTCTCGTTTTCTTGAAGATATGGCAAAACTAACTCCCAATCTTTTTCGGTGAATTCTGATAACCGTCCGCTATTCAACTGTTCACTGGAGACCTTCCGATATGGGTCCCTGATGAATATCGCCCCACCGGAAGCAAGGGAAAAGAGGTTGCTTCCAGGATAAGGGTACTCCTGTCCCACCATTCTTCCTTCGAAGGTGGGTTTCAACCCGTTGACAACGACGAATCCTCCACCATTGTATGGGTCTCCGGCCATGAACGATTCTGCAAGATAATCGAGGCACGTCCCGTTGATCACTACTCTCGGCCTGCCTACTGCATTGATGAGTGGGCGTCCCGCCGCGTTCCCAAGCACGTACACAGCACCGCCTTTCGCTGCATACATGAACGCCTGGCCTACGTCACCGTGAACCACTAGTTTTCCGTACTTGAGAATCTGCGCGGCCTGGTCCTGAGCGGCGCCATGAACCGTGATCTCACAACCGTCAATACCAGACGCGACGTAATCTCCAACATCTCCGTAACAGTCAATCTTCAGTCCGTTCGTTCGCGGGCCGAGGCCACTTCCAATGAATCGATGCCCTCTCAAATTGTAGAGTAGAATGTTCTTCCAGCCTTGACCATACGCTTCAACAACAAATCTAGCAGCGCTCTCTTCCCCCTCACTCGGAAACTCTAGCGTATCAACAACCAGCACCTGCTCGTCGAACATTGGATGGACCAGTCTAGATTTGTTCTTCCAGTCCAGTCGAGTGTAAAGATCATTGCTCGACAATGAGATTGAGGAGAAGACATCGTTCAGTGCTTCGTGGTATAGTTGTAGTAGTGAGCTTCGTTTCTTTCTTCCAGTATCGTAGATTCTGTCGTATAGTAGTGAGAGTGATTTTATCGCGAATTGTCGGGACTCTTGTCCCTTCATAGCCAGCTGTTTCAGTTCTTCAAGAATCTCCCCCACGTACTGGAAGCCAGCATCCCTCAACGCGGGACGAACATACTCATAGAATCCCAACGGGTCCTGCGTCCCGGGATCCTTCTGCAGCTGTAGCGCAATACTCGCATTCAAAGAGACCGAAGACCCCGCATTCGGCAACCAGTCCTGTTTTGGAAGCTCAATCAGTTTTCCAAACTTGTCAGCACACTCCAGTTCCTTCCCACCCTCTCCATCTCTGACAGTAAAGAGAAACGCTCCCCCGTCTGTGAAGCTTCCACCACGCGCATTCCAGTAAGAATCCGCAAACCTACTCGGTATCTTCTGATCCTCCTGCAACTTTCCTAGAACAGCATTGATCCCTTGTCTCTCCGACGCGATGATCCCGATCTTGATCGGCCCGTCATGCACCGCGAACACTTGTGGTCTCAGCATCGAAGTATCAGTAATCCCCAGCAACTGCCACGCATTCTTCTCCACATCATTCCTGGCCACGATGAAGAACCATGGGCCGTCAGGGGACCCGTGAATATGCGTCGACTGTATTAATCGATAGATCTTTTTCTTTTCCTCCGGCAGCATCTCAAAATCTCTCTCCGTCGTCGGTGCCAGAGCTTCGATCAGATATTCCAGTGGGTACTTGTAGACGCGGCTGAGAAGGTCGAACAGTAACACAGAGACCTCCGTATCCGTCAAGAATAACGGGTGAATGTTTCGCTGGGCCAAGTACTCCATTATTGAATGATAATTCGCAAAATCCCCATTATGCACCAACGCCTCATGCAAACCCACGAAGGGGTGCGCGCCTCCGGGATGCCAGACCCGGCCCTTAGTCGGATACCGATGATGTCCGATCCAGACGTGAGCCTTGAAATCTTCCAGCCTGTAATACCTGACAACATCATCCCCATAACCCACCAGCTTCAATACAACCATGTTTTTTCCATGGCTGACAACGAAGGCCTTCTTCTCGCCCAGCGACGAGTAATACTGCTGATTCAGTCGGTAAGAGTTCTGGTAGAGAAATTCATCCCCAACCTCACTCTCCTTGAGACTCTCTAGATGATTTTTGCGAGCAAACTCGGCAAGAGCATCTCTCTTGATCCTGGCAAAATACCTGAAAACCTCAGGGGGCTCTACCTCAAGACCCGTAATCGAACGATAATCATCGACGGCCTCTACCCTCGCCTCATGATCAACCACAAAGAACGGCCGGATATGCTCGTCCTCGACCTCTTTTCTAACCGATTTATCGAGATAAGCAACCTGTAGAATGTAATCTTCTTCCAGGATTTTCTTGGAGACCCCGAGCTGTTCCGGGACAAGACCGACAGCGGCAATCCCTCCGCCCTTCCCGTTTCCCCGGTTCCGCATCTGGACAAGAGATTGGAGGAGATATTTTCCTTCGAGCGGAACGTTGCATGCGAGGCCGACAACGCCACATCCACCCTCAGCCTCCTGCTTGCCCACTTGGACCTTGTCTACCGGCAGTAATCTTCTCGAATCAATAATCCGCTCTCCAGACAACGCTCTCACTTGTACCTCACCAGCAGGTCCTTTCGTCCCCGCAGATCACGGACACTCTCCAACCCGTAACTCGCGAGTATCGCTCTCAACCGCTTCGACCATGCACTGAAGAGATTGACAATCCTCGTCTCTCCCCATTCAGGCTCGATCAGTCGGGATAATTCCAGGTCCGTTGTCGTTATCCCGACTTGGCATCCACGTCCTCTCTCACAATTCCCACAGTGGGTACAGCCGACAGCCACTGCTTCTGCAGTCGCCACCACGCAACCGTCCGCTCCCAGCGCGATCGCTTTCGCGACATCGTCAGCCGTCCGGATACCACCACTCGCTATGAGCACAATCTGGTCCCGGACCCCTTCAGACAAGAGATAATCGTGGACCTTTGGAATCGCATACTCTATCGGCATTGCAATGTTCTTCTTCGCAATCTCCGGCGCCGCCCCTGTCCCACCGTACCCACCGTCGATATGGATGATGTTCGCTCCAGCATAGTAGCTCCCGATCGCGACCATATCCACATCCGTCGGCGTTGACACCTTCACCGACACAAGCGCCCGCGGATTCACGGTCTTGATCCAGTCAACATGCTTCTTGTGATCCTCCACCGAATAGACACTATGGAAAGGGAACGGCGAGTAGAGACTAGTAAACATCGATGACTCCCTCATCTTCGCAACCTCCGACGTGACCTTGTCAGCCAACAAATGCCCGCCAAGACCCGGCTTCGCACCCTGAGCATACTTGAACTCGACAATCGGCGCGTACTGTATTGTCTCCTCCCGGACCCCGAACATCCCCGTCGCCACCTGCGTAATCACATGATCCCGATACGGGACGATAGCGTCCGGATACCCACCCTCACCAGTAGACGTGTATGTTCCGATTTTCTTCGCAGCCCTCGCCCTGGCCAACATGAAGTTGAGAGAAATCGATCCAAAAGACATACCTCCACCATAGATCGGCAACGGAATCTTGATTTTCCGACCTTTCCCTCTCTTGTTCAGTGAGATCGAAAGGTCAATTTTCTCCGGTTCAACCTTCGCGAAACCATTGTTCTTCCATCCCAGAACATCAAAACCCCCACCCGAATCCCCCATCTTATACTCCAAACCATTCTTCGGCAGATCCCCCGTCAACGCCATCTCGTAAGTCGACAGAATCAGCTCTGCGGTCCAGCGCTTGTTCCCCAACCCCGCAGGTAAACCATGACGAAGAGTCGGAAGAACCTCTAACCCATGATGAATTCTCTCCGAATGCTTCTCGACGATCGGTTCTAAGTTGCCCATGCTATCCCCTTGAACGACTGCTCCCGCAGTTCCGAGTCCATCATCGACCGGCCAATATCCCCGCGCAATCGCCGAGCATCGCGCATGCCCATCGCGCTGAGAATCTCGATCAGTTGATCATGCCAGACACCAAACAGATTCACAAGACGGTGTGCACCCCACGAGGGGTCGATTTTCCGCGGCTTCAGCTGACAGTTCGCTCTGTCCCGGGTCTCGCCATTGAACTCCGCCTGCAAAGCCACGAGAACGGTTGTGTCAATGCCGACCAGATCCGCGCCGCAGATAATCGCCTTCGGAACATGCTCTGCCAAGGTTATCCCGCCACTCGCGATGATCGTGACCTGGTCCCGGAGCCCTTCCCTCACTAGTTGCTGGTGGACCTCTTTCAGTGATGCCGAGATGTGCCGCGGTTCCTTGGAGTAGTCCTGACCATGATAATCAGCATACAAGTGCAACCCATGCACTCCCTCACGTGCCAGTTTGCACGCTAGTTCTCCAGAGTCCTCCTGGAGAGGAATTCTCGCAATAACAATCGAGGATGGAAGCCGGCTCGCCAGCTTCCCGAACAGGTCCGATTTCTCAGCATCATACTCGACAACAGCCGGTTTCCTCTCGACCGATTCAAGGAATCTGTTCTCGTCAACAATCGGAACAAACCTCTCGCTGTTAGAATCAGCCATCGTCTGGCCTCTGGAAACAAACAAGGTCCCAAGCTTCTCAGACGCCATTCCGACAGCCGCCCAAACACCGCTGTTCCCAGTTGGCAACTCGTCGAAGATTATCGGCACTGGAACCTGCACAGTGGAAGGAGTCCCATCTATCTTGTCAAAATCCACACTCGTAGGTTTCCTTCCAATATCGACACAGGTCGAGATATACTCGCGACCATACACACCATCCCTGGTCGGACGGACAATCTCTGACATGTCAGTCCAGATCCCATCAAAACCCTCCCCACCAAACGCGCCCTTGTAGCCCATTCCCTTGACCGGAATCTTCCCCGTCGACGCCTCATTCCATATCGTGAACACAGCCTCAGGGGTCCAGAACGAATCACCTAGCCTCTTGTATTCTTCCGACTGTTTCACGGTCATAATGTGCGGATATTCCTGGACACACCTCATGCACCCGACACACTTGTGCTTCAACGGCTTGAACCCGCCGAAGTGTCCCCCGAAGACCCCGTAGATGCAAGGCCTACTCAGGACGACTTCCTTGTTGAGCTTGAACTCGAAAGCCTCGTGCACCAGCATAGCCGCAAGCCGCACCTTGCGCGCGCTCACGTCAAACTTGTTCGGGATCTGATAGACATGCGGGGCCGGTTTGGTTTCTATCTTGAAACGCTCATACTTCGAGGGCTTGATGGTTTCAGTGTCCAAGTACCATGCCCTCTACAAACGCACAGGATGGGGGAAATCTGTCGAACAAATATAAGCTCTCTGGGATTCAGACCAAACATTCGTCCAGGAATTCTTAAGGTCGCTTGTACGCTCAGTTGCGCCCCTATGGGCGACTTAGGCATCGTTACTGGAGAAAGGGCTATGCGAAGCTTCTCGACCTAGCATTCTCAATCGATACTTACGGTCGCAGTTTACAGTTACATGCGCTTTAGGCAGAACCTTCTGTCTGTTTTTCGCGAAGAAATGCCGTAGATGGTCACTCTATACCCTCTTCCACGGGAACGGTGATCGAGGTGCCTCACCGGAGGATCAAGGCCACTTTGACTGTGGTGCTCGTACTTTTGTCCCTTGTAGGCCAGCTCCTGCCAGTGCGTGCGGCTAGCACTTTGGCGATCAGTCCGACTAGAACGCAAGAGGGAAGCTCGACAGGGGTGACCCTCGTATTGACAGTCAGGGGACTCGTTGGCGGGCAGAGATACACCTACTATTGGGCCGTCAGCGATCCCTCCGGAAACAACTATGCAATAACCACGACCACCGTCGCTCCGCCCTCAGGCAACTATAGCGTCACCGAGGTCTACCCTCGAGACTTCGGGGTCGGAGCAGGACTAACCTACGTTGGCCAATATTCAGTAGCTATCTTCCAGACAGCGCCTAGCACTTCTCTTGTAGGGGCTGGACAATTCGGAATAGGGATCACGGACAAACTGTTCTACCAGCGGACCCAATTGATCTCGATCAAAGCCGCCGGATACAATGCCAACGACATGGTAGCGGTTTCCATAACCCAAGGTGGAATCGCGGCTCCCGGATTTCCTATTCATGTTACAGCAGACGGGAGCGGTAACATCTTTGCAAGCTGGATAACAACCGCCAGCACGCTGACTGGCAATTACACCGTCTCCCTCTCTGGCACGAGTACTGCCCCCAAGAACCCTCCTGACTCCCAATGGTTCCTCATTATCCCCGCGAGCCTAGTCGTCTCCCCAGTTGTAGCTGCAACTTCAGCTAACGCTCTGACAATTTCGACTTCGGTTATTCAGCCTGA
>WNGG01028629.1_pt1 | contig 14365 bp, 12 predicted proteins | sample 5400661 | NCBI WGS metagenome assembly WNGG01 (sample SAMN13153372, study PRJNA577476) | soil metagenome | isolation source: 100 cm soil or saprolite under Garry oak tree replicate 1 | place: USA:California | collected 2016-06-15
CCGAAGACGAGCGAGTTGAAGATGTTGATGACTTCTTCCGTCGAGAGCTTGCGGCCCAGCTTGCGGGCGGCCCAGTCGATATCGAGCTGGATTTTAGGCGGCGTTGATTTTCGCGCGTAAACGTCAATGGGCGGCGCGGTCTGTGATCCTGGCGAAATCTGTTTCAGCAGTTCAACGGCGCGGGCCAGCGCGCGGACGGTGTTTTCCGGGTCCTGGCCTTTTTCAAAGCGCATAGAGGCGTCTGTGCGGAGCTTGAGCCGCGATGAGGACTTGCGCACTTGGGCGGCCGGAAAAGATGCGGCTTCAAGGACGATGCGCGTGGTGCTGCCGCGGATCGCGGTGTCATTACCGCCGATGATCCCGGCAATGCCGACAGGCTTCTGCGCGTCTGCGATGACAATGTCTTCCGGGGTCAACGAATATTTCTCGCCGTTCAGGGCCAAGATCGATTCACCCTTGTGCGCGGCGCGGACGATTATGGAGCCGCCCAGAAGGTCGGCGTCATAAGCATGCATAGGCTGGCCAAGCTCGCACAGGACATAGTTGGTGACGTCAACGAGATTGTTGATGGGGTTCACGCCGAGTGAGTTGAGACGATACTGCATCCACAGCGGCGAGGGCGCGACCTTTACGTTCTCCACTCGCTGGCCGCTGAAGCGCGCGCAGAGGTTCGAATCTTCAATCGAGATGGAAAGGTCGCCTTTGCTGGCGGCTGCGGGTAGTTCGCCTACTGGATCGGCCACGCTCAGGCCGGCGATGGCTGCGACTTCGCGCGCCATGCCGAGATGTCCCCAGAGGTCGGGGCGATTGGTTAGAGACTTGTTATCGATCTCAATGATGGAGTCGGGTTCGGAGTTTTCCGCGCGAGCGACGGCGGCCACGCTGGCGCCGGGAAACGCGCCGGGATCGTGCACGCCTTCGCACTCGGCAGTCTTCATGGTGATCTGCTGGGCAAGCGTCGTCACGTCCATTTTCAGGCCGGGAACAAGCTCGCGTAGCCAGGTGTAAGAAAACTTCATAGTCAGAACTGGTTCAGGAAACGCAGATCGCCGCTCTGCATCAGGCGGATATCGTCAATTGCATAGCGCATCATGGCCAGCCGCGTGAGGCCCAGGCCAAAAGCAAATCCGTTCCACTCCTGCGGATCGAGGCCGGAGTTGGTGATTACGTTGGGATGCACCAGCCCGCACGGCAGCAGTTCCACCCATCCGCTCTGCTTGCAGACGGCGCAGCCGTTGCCGCCGCAGATCAGGCATTGAATATCGAGTTCGAATCCGGGCTCAACGAAAGGGAAATAGCCGGGGCGCAAGCGGACTGTCACCTTGCGGCCAAAGACCGAGCTGAGCAGGGTCTGCATGAAATAAATCAGGTGGCTCACGGAGACATCGCGGTCCACCATCATGCCCTCGACCTGATAGAAGGTGTGCTCATGCGAGGCGTCCACTTCTTCATTGCGGAAGACGCGTCCGGGAGCGATCATGCGCATGGGCGCGCCATATTTCTGCAGCGCACGCACCTGCACCGGCGACGTATGCGTGCGCAAGAGATGGCCATCGGTCATCCAGAAAGTGTCCTGCATGTCGCGCGCGGGATGGTCTGGCGGGATGTTGAGTGCGTCAAAGTTGTAGTAGTCGGTTTCCACTTCCGGCCCATCAAGCACACGGAAGCCCATCGATGTGAAAAGCTGCTCAATCTCGTCCTGCACCTGTGTGACAGGATGAATATGGCCGGGCGCAATGCCCTGCGGCGGGACTGTCAGGTCAATCCATTCGGACTTGAACCGCTGGTCAGCTTCCGGTCCTTCGAGCGAGGCCTTGCGATCTTCGAACGATTTTTCCAGCGTGGCTTTGGCTTCGTTGAGAAGCTGTCCGGCATTGGCGCGATCTTCCGGCGCCATAGCGCCGAACGTTTTGCTGATCCCGGCCAGCTCACCTTTGCGGCCCAGCACGGAGACGCGGACCTTTTCCAACTCGGCCAGCGTGGCGGCGGCGTTAATATCGCCCAGGGCCGATTGCGTGAGGTCTTTGATGGTTTGTATAGGGTTCGTCATCGCGAGCGGGTAATCCTAAACTATAGAGGGCGCTAGGGATGCGGTCAAATCGGGATCGCCGAGATCGCGCGACATCGCCGGAATCGGAAAACAAATCAATCTTCACCACGAGGCACGGAGAAAAGCAAAAACTTACCGCGGATTTACGCGGATGCCCGCGGATCAGAATTCTTTACTAGCACTTTGGCGACTTTAGTAATTCCTTTCTGATCAGTGTCATCCGTGTTTATCAGTGGTAAGTTTTCTTCTGTTTCCTAATCCGCGATCATCCGCGCCAATCCGCGGTAGGGTCACGGAGCATGCTAGAATAAAGATGCAGCTGCGTTCCCGCCGCGTAAGCCGGAATCCCCTTCGCAGTTCCCGAAAAACTAATGATTTCAGTCAGTAACGTCTCCATGCGCTACGGCGCAAAAATATTGTTTGAAGAGGTCTCAACGGCGTTTACGCCGGGCAAGCGCTATGGCCTCACCGGTCCCAATGGCGCTGGAAAAACGACCTTTATGAACCTGCTCTCAGGCGAGCTTGAGCCGCAGAAGGGCAGCGTTGTCCGCCCCAAAAAGCTCAGCGTGCTCAGCCAGGACCAGTTTGCGTTTGACGTGTATCGCGTGATCGATACCGTCATTATGGGCAACAAGCGCCTGTGGGCCGCCATGGAAGAGCGCAACCACATCTATGAAAAGCCCGAGATGAGCAATGAAGATGGCATGCGCCTGGGCGAACTTGAAGGCGTAGTCGGCGAAGAAGACGGATATTCATCTGAGACCGACGCGGCCATTCTTCTGCAAGGCCTTGATATCCCGGACAGTGTGCATGAGCGCAAGATGGGCGAGCTGCCCAGCGGACAAAAGATGCGCGTGCTGTTGGCCCAGGCCCTCTTCGGACATCCGCGGGCCCTGCTGCTGGACGAACCGACAAACCATCTTGATCTTGACTCCATCCATTGGCTTCAGGATTTTCTCAATCGCTATGACGGCGTGCTGATCACCATCTCGCATGATCGCCATTTTCTGAACAGCATCTGCACGCACATTGCGGACATTGATTACGAAACTATCATCACTTACACCGGCGGCTATGATGACATGGTGATGGCCAAGACGCAGGTCCGCTCGCAGATTGAAGGCCAGAACGCGCAGCGCGAGAAAAAGATTGCGCAGCTTCAGGAGTTCATCCAGCGGTTTTCCGCCGGCACTCGGTCAAGCCAGGTGCAGTCACGGCGCAAAGAAGTTGAGCGGTTACAGGTGACAGAGCTGGCGCGGTCGAACATTGCACGTCCGTTCATCAAGTTTGAAATGAAACGGCCTTCCGGCAAACACATTCTTGAACTTGAAGGCGTTACCAAATCGTATGGTGACAATCATGTCATCCAGGACTTTACCGCCAGCGTGACGCGCGGAGAAAAAATCGCGCTCATGGGACGCAATGGCGCAGGCAAGACAACGCTGTTGAATGCGTTGCTGGCCAACTCCCCTAACACGCCTGAAACTGAGCTACGCCAGACCTCGGGTTACAACGGCCCGTTTATTGATTCCGGCAAGACCACCTGGGGACATGAAGCTGCCATCGGATATTTTCCGCAGGACCATCGCAGCCTGATTGAAAAAGGCAGCACCATCCTGGATTGGATTTTCCAGTGGGACCCTTCGGTTTCCAATGAAGAGATCCGCGGGCTGCTCGGGCAAATGCTGTTTGTCCGCGACGAAGCCACCAAAAAGACTGACGTGCTTTCCGGCGGCGAGGCCGCGCGTATCCTTTTCTGCAAGCTTATGCTGCAAAAGCCCAACGTGCTGGTGTTCGACGAACCCACGAACCACCTTGATCTGGAATCGATCAACGCCCTCAACATCGCCCTGCAACGCTACCAGGGTACGGTATTCCTGGTGACGCACGATCACGATCTCATCGACGAAGTCGCTACCCGCATCTGGCACTTTGACGATCATAAGATCGAGGACTTCAAAGGCACGTATGAGGAGTATCAGGCGGCGCAGCAGCAAATGGCGGTCAGTAAATAGCAGACGTAGCATGCTACGTCTCTACGGCGAATGCTTCAATGGGCAAGCAAGGCACCGGCCCCATGCTTCAGCGGCGAATCCTTCAGGCAGAAATCCAAAAGCCTCGTCACGCCGTACTATAGATGAAGATCCGGTGACAGCATGTTCAATCCGATAGACACATCATCGTCGCGCAAAACTTCCCGGCGCGCTTTTCTGGCTGCTGCCGCAACCCTTGGAGGAGGACTATACTTTTCTTATATGGGTATTTTTTCGAAGAAAACCGAGACAGCGGAGGCCGGCATCGGCAATAAGCAGTCGCCGAACCAAGGGCCGCAGGAAGTGGACATTGTGGAGTTTACCGATTCCGGCGAGCGCAAAGATACAGTTCACGTCCCCAAGTTGGTAAAGACTGAGAATGAATGGAAGCAGCAGCTTTCGCCAGGGGCTTACAGCGTGACACGCGAAGACGGCACAGAAATGGCTTTCACGGGCGAGTACTGGAACAACCACGAGCAGGGAATCTATCGCTGCGTTTGCTGCGGCACGGCGCTGTTCAGCTCCAATACAAAGTTTGAGTCAGGCACGGGCTGGCCCAGTTTCTACCAGCCGATTGCCGAAGAGAACGTGGAGCAGATCAGCGACAGCACGTTTGGCATGCGGCGCACAGCGGTGGAATGCAATCGCTGCGACGCGCACCTGGGGCACGTTTTTAACGATGGCCCGCGGCCCACGGGACAGCGTTACTGCATGAACTCGGCGTCGTTGAAGTTTGTGAAGAAGGCATGAGACGCAGAGGCTAAAGCCAGTAAGGTGCGAAGTTATTTTATGGTTCGATTTATGGTCCGATTTATGGTCCGATCGTTCATCAGCGCTGTATCGATCCTGATCCTCTCCACGACCATCGCATGCCACGCTTCCAGCGCGGCGGTGAAGCTGCCGAATCCTACAGTCGATGAGCCACTCAGCAAGAGCAAAAGCTCTGAAACCGTGGTGCTGGCGGGCGGATGTTTCTGGGGCATTCAGGCTGTGTTTGAGCACGTGAAAGGCATAAGCAGCGCGACAGCGGGATATTCCGGCGGCGCGGCCAACACTGCGCAGTATGAAGTCGTGAGCACGGGACGCACCGGCCATGCGGAGTCGGTCAAGGTGGTTTACGATCCGTCACAGGTTTCTTTCGGACAGATATTGAAAGTATTTTTCTCCGTGGCCCACGATCCCACGGAGCTGAACCGGCAAGGGCCGGACGAAGGAACGCAATATCGTTCGGTGATTTTCTATGCCAGTGAAGACCAGCGCCGCATTGCGCAGGCTTATGTTGACCAGTTGAACGGGGCAAAGGTTTTTGCGCGGCCCATCGTGACGCAGATCGTCGCGCTGAAAGCGTTTTATTCAGCTGAAGGCTATCACCAGGACTACGCGGAGAACCATCCGAACGAGCCGTACATCGCCATCAATGATCTGCCTAAGCTTGAACATTTGAAACAGACCTTGCCGGAGCTGTATGTCGGGAAGTAAGCCGCAAGGAGCAGATATTTCGTTCACCGTTTCTGAAGGCGATCGCATTGGGTTGATCGGGCCGAACGGCTCGGGCAAGTCGACGCTGCTGGGAATTCTGTCTGGCGGCATCGAGCCAGACAGCGGCGTGGTGGCGGTGCGCAAGCACACGCGGTTGAGTTATGTGATCCAGGAATCGCAGTTTGCCGCAGAGGAAACCGTTCGATCCGTGGTGATTAAGGCGCTGGAGCGCAGCGGGGTGCCGGAAGCTGAGCGAGCCGGCCGGTTGTTTGAGACGCTTGGCCGCGCGGGGTTTGAAGACTTTGACGCGCCGGGGACTTCGCTATCCGGCGGATGGCGCAAGCGGCTGGCGATCGCCGAAGCGCTGGTGCAGCACCCGGACGTGTTGCTGCTGGATGAGCCGACGAACCATCTTGATCTTGAGGGCATTGAGTGGCTGGAAGAGTTGCTGCGCACGGAATCTTTTGCCTGCGTGGTGGTGAGCCATGATCGATATTTTCTGGAGAACGTGGCCACGCAAACGGTGGAGCTGAGCCGCGCTTATCCGGGCGGACTGTTGCGTGTGCCGGGAAACTACAGCACGTTTCTGGAGCAGAAGGAAGCGTTTCTGCTGGCGCAGGAGAAGCACCAGGAAGCGCTGGAAAACCGCGTGCGCAATGAGATTGAGTGGCTGCGCCGCGGGCCCAAGGCACGGGCGACGAAGGCTAAAGCGCGTATCAACAATGCCAATCAACTAATTGCCGAACTGACTGACCTGAACACACGCACGCGCACTGCAAGCGCGAAGATTGATTTTCCCGCCACCGATCGCAGGACCAAACGGCTGGTGGAGCTTGCCGGCGTCAGCTATGCAGTTGGCGATCGCACGCTTTTTGCCGATCTTGATTTCATTATCTCGGCAGGGAAGCGCGTAGGGCTGGTTGGGCCGAACGGCAGCGGCAAGACCACGCTGCTGCGCCTGCTGCGCGGAGAAATGCGGCCGACGTCTGGCGAGATTCGGCGCGCAGACTTTCTGCGCGTGGTGTACTTTGACCAGAACCGCGTGCTCGATCCTGACGTGACGCTGCGTCGCGCGCTGGCGCCGGACAGCGACGCCGTGGTCTACCAGGACCGCGTGGTCCACGTGGCTTCATGGGCAGCGCGGTTTCTGTTTACCGGCGAGCAGCTGAATCAGCCTATTGGCCGGCTCTCCGGCGGCGAGCGCGCGCGGGTGTTGATCGCGCAGTTGATGCTTCAGCCCGCCGACCTGCTGCTTCTGGACGAGCCGACCAATGATCTCGATATTCCCACGCTGGAAATCCTGGAAGAGAGCTTGCTGGAATACACCGGCGCGCTGGTGTTGGTAACACATGATCGCTACATGCTGGACCGCGTTTCTACCATGGTTCTTGGCCTGGACGGACGCGGCGGCGCGGAGAGTTTTGCCGACTATCTGCAATGGGAAGAGTGGCAAGCGGAAAATAAGCAGCCCGCTGAAGATGGTGGTGGTGGATCGCCGGCAACCAAGCCTGCGAAAGCGGTGGAGAGTCCTGCGAAGAAGAAGCTCTCTTACCTGGAAGCGCGCGAGTTTGCCACCATCGAGCAGCGTATTGCGCAGGCGGAAGAGACGCTGCAACAGAAGCGCGCCGCGGCTGAAGATCCCGCTATCGCAAGCGACGCAGCGCGACTGCTAAACGCGCACGCGGAGATGGAAGAAGCACAGAAAGCGGTGGACGAACTTTATAGTCGCTGGGCGGAGCTGGAAGGGAAGCAGAGTTGAGTGGAAAAAGTGCCGGGGGTGATGTAGCTGCACCTGACATCGTTGGACTTCAGTACAGCTCACGCGAGGAAACGATAAAAACTCGCTCCATCACCCGCACTCTTACTTAAGATGCGCTTATCTTTTCCGGGGCCGTCTCGAACCTGGCTGCGACGAATCAATGATAGGTCCGAGAGAAACTGATCTAACGGACCTGCAAACTATCCAGCATCTTCTGGTATGTAGGATGGAGCTGGTTATAGTCGCGGTCGGGCGAGATGAAAACCAGGTAGACCAATCCACCCTGGGCACGCGGCACGGCGACAAGCAGGTCGCGTTCCTGCAGCGGCTTGCCGTTGGCTTGCAACGGGGAGTTGCCCAACAACTCCAATGAGCGACCCTTCACGCCATTCACGTCTATATTCCTGGGCTCGCCAGAAATCTTCATTCCCGGATTGTCCTGCAACAATCCCTGCGCCAGTTGTTGCGTCGCGTCGTCCAGTGACGAAGCGCCGCTCTCCGGTTTGCTCCCCAGAACCACGCCATAAGCAATTCCGGTTTCGCTAGCGCCGGAAGGTGGCGCGATGATCGTGGTGTTCTGGTCGCCGTTCGCCTTCCAGTTGTCGGGGTAAGAAATGGTAAAAGCCTGCCCTTCATGCTGCACGAAGTTGCCGCTGGGCTTGATCTGCTTAAAAGCGACATCGGTGGCGTCCTCGCCCGCGCCGCTGCCTGAGCCACTTCCGCTACCTGCACCGGCGCCGCTGCCCTGATTAGAGGACGTTGGCACACTCGCCGGAACAACATTGTTCTTTCTGTTCTGCTGTTCCCAGGTGCCTGCCTTGGCGCCGTTGGCAATCTCCTGTGCGCTGTAAGCCTTTATCTTCACGGCATCCTGCTTTACTTGCGGAAACTCGCCGCTGTTGGTGACGTAGTTTTTCGGCGGCCAGTTCCGCACTTCCTGCTGGATCGCTGCCTGGCGGTTGCCGGGATTGGGATGGTCGCTCAGCATCTGCGGTCCGCCTTTGCCATATTTCTGTTCCAGCTTCTGAAAGAAATCGGCCATCGCCTTGGGGTTATATCCCGCGCGATACATAATGATCGCGCCGGTGGAATCGGCCTGAGCTTCGTCAGCGCGCGAATACTTCATCAGCATGGTGCCCGCGCCAATCTGGATTCCCATGCGTCCCAGGTTGCCCAGCCCGCTCTGCGGCAGCACTGCGCCGGCCAGCCCGGCGATGATCTGCGCCACCGTCGCCTTGGGCGCCTGCTTGGCTGAATGCTGCATGTACACGTGCGACATCTCGTGCGCAATCACGCCGGCCAGCTCCGCTTCATTGTCCGCCGCCTGAATGGTTCCCAGGTTTACGAAGATGGGGCCGCCCGGCAAGGCAAACGCGTTGATGTCCGCCGCCGGGATCACGTGGAACTGATAGGGCCACGATTTGTCCGGCGGAATCACCGCTACCAGCTTTCTGCCCAGTTGCTGGATATATCGCGTCTCCGGGCTGGAATCGGGCAGCACCGGGGTGGAAAAATTACGTGATTGCATAAAGATCCTCAAAAAATTGGGCTGACGAGCGCAGGGAACCTTGAACGGTGCTCTGTTAGATGCAGCTAAGAATTATAGAAGATGTATGGGGGCGTAGCCTCGAAAAGCCAAGACCTTACCGCGGATAAACGCGGATAATCGCGGATCAGGAATGAGCCGACTTTCGCCAAGGAGGCACGGAGCAGGGTAGCACGTGACCAGGAGGAGCATGGTCCGGTCTTAGCGTGTTAGAATGTGTTCATGGCGAACACACGAAGCTCAACGCTGAGTATCCGGCTGAAACCGGCAACCAAGAAGCGGCTGGCCAAACTGGCCAAAACGTCGGGCCGAAGCTCGAACTTCCTCATCGCCGACGCGGTTGAGTCTTACGTTGCCGACCAGGAAAAGATGCTGGCCGAAGTCCGCCAAGCGGACCGCCAGGTGAAATCCGGGCACTATATCCGGCATGAGGACATGAAAGCGTGGCTCCTCTCCTGGGGGACTGACCACGAGCTGCCGCTTCCCAAATGCGTCTGCGGCGCGGAGCATGGTGACAAGCCGCTGTGACGGCAGAAATTGTCTGGTCACCCCTGGCTCTTGCAAGGCTTCAGGAGATTCGCGCTTATGTGGCACGAGACAAGCCCGGTGCGGCGGAGCGGCTGGCCATTCGCATCGTAGCCGTAGTTGAAGCTCTCAGAAATCATCCTCGTCTGGGCCGCGCCGGAACTGAGCCGGGAATCCGGGAGTTGGTCATTGGCGGTACGCCTTATATCGTTCTCTACCGGGTACGCGGGCGGCGGGTTGTTATTAGTACGATCTGGCACGGAGCGCAGCGGAAAGAGTTGTGAGTTTAAAAGCTCAAGCTTTGCAATTCAAATTCGTCAACCTCTTCTGTCTCTTTGCGCCAAACCACTTCGAATTCAGCAATCAGAGTCGGAAAGGCTGTACCTGAGATTACATCATTCCATGGATCGGGATCATCTCTTTCAAAATTCGCTTCATGCCGAAGAGACCGTGCATGGCCCTCATTTTCCACCCAGCCACTGAGAATCACCGGGATCTCAATCTCATAACGGATGAATAAATCACCGCCCGCTAGTTCGAAAACTTCGAGGGCCTTAACCCCGTCAGACTTTTCCATCTCAACAAATTGGGGATCCTTCAAATAGTGCAGAACGCCCCATCCTGAGCTACGAACCAATCTCTCTAAATTCGACCCTCGAAGCTCCCGCTCAAACTCGCTCTTATATTCGCGTAGAATCTCATTCACGCGCAGAGTACCGAACCTATCCTCTGTTAGCAAAGCCTGAATCTCTTCAAGAGAGGCGAGCTTCGGCTTGATGATCTTGGTGTTGAGTTCCTCAACGCTTGCGAAAACCAAGATGCGGTCTTTCTTGAAGCCAGCTTTCTTGAGGTCTTCAATTAGGTCGGGATGCAGTCCATCGCGCTTCTCGTTCCAGAACGCCTTGACGTCATTCGTAACGAAAAGGATGATGTCGTTAGTCTTCTTGAGAGACTCTAGCAATGAAAACCAGATAAGCGCATCTCTATAGCCGCCTCCCTGTTGATCAAATGGCCGCCTGCGCATCATTGCGCGGCTCACCAAATCGCCGTGAGTGACATCCGGAATTGTAAGAATCTCGGCATTCAGTTCTTTGAGTAGTCTTGTTTCAATCCTTGATTTAAAACGAATGATTTCACCCGCAATGTCAATGTTGGGAGAACGATCCCGCAGCAGCTTAATCACTGTTCCAACCGCCACCTGGACCTCCCTGCCGAAGTTGTTCAGGGTCTCATCCAGGACAATCTGAGGAATCAACAAGCGCGTACGAGTCCTTCGAACGAAATCAAGAAGGAGTTGGGAACTTGGATTAGCAAAATGGAAATCGTGAAAAATCGCATTGGAATCGATTGCGATCCGCATCCTCTTATTCTCTAGCCGAGAGAGCTCTCGGATAACGCGGAGAGCTGTTCATTGATTGCAATCACCTGATTCTTTGCTTGAGCCCTGAGATAAAAATCTAATGTAGACTGCACCAACTTGGGACAGCGTAATCAGCGTAATGAGAAATTGACAAAGGCAGTAAAAACATACAGCGCCTATTCCTGCTGTAACCCACAGCCTTGCGATTTGACGCCCAGAAGGTAGCAACGGCTGAGAGTTGTCTGCAAATAAAACCACACTAAAGAGACACATAAGCGCCACCCAATGCACAATCGCTGTCCAAGAAAATACGAACAATAGATCTGAGTACGAACTCAGTTTTCCGCTTGGAATTTGTCGAGCCATTTTCACTGCAAAATTTCGATCTGGTAGGGTTAGAGATATAGTTAAGCCAGCGACACAAAACCCAAGGGCAATTGCGCTGTACGCGATCAGGCCTGTTGTGAGATCGCTTATTTTTGGAAAGTTACTAAAGTATTTATCTCCACAAAGCAAAAAGCCAACGAACACCAGCCACGACAAAAAAGCTTCTGGCGTAAGACAAATATTCCGCCATCTGGGTAAGCTCTCATCTCTAATATACTGCGAGAGCGGCTTAAGCATTTTCCTTGCCTTTGGCTTCGAAGTAAACACGCAGCTTTTGTTCAAGTTCCTCGTCAGACGGCTCTTCTTTGTCTGGACCCGTCTCGGCAGGGATGTCGACTCGCTGCACGTGGTCTGAAAGACTGACCGTTATTAAACCACTATGCCCAGGTTTCTCACCTTTAATTTTTGCTCCTTGCACGGGAGATGTAATTCCTCTCACCCATCCTTTGATTGCTGGGATAAGTCCATTTTCTTTGGAGATTCCAGCAGATCGCCTTGCCCTGACCGTCGCATCAATGGCTTTAGCGTGAGACTCATCAGCAATGGAACTCAGTGCCGAATAACTGTCTGTCCAATCGACATTCGGTCTTGCAATAGTCACAGTAGCAGATTGAATACGTGTCATGTTATCAATCGCAGTGACGAATCCCTCCGCAGCGACTGGTGTAAAAACTAACTCAAGTGTTTTAAACTCAGCTAGTTTACGGGCCTCGGCTTCGATCATGTTAGCAAGCTCTCTAGGCGCAATCCGCCCCTTTCCCACCTCAATCAATATCTGTCGTTTCTCAGGCGCAATCATGGCTCGCGTCTTGCGAGCTTGGAACCGTATAGAATCGGGCAGCTCATTGAACTCTTTCTGTTCCCTCCGATCAAAAAAGAGCAGGCTTCTTTGTTGCCAGAATAAATTACGAGAAATAAATCATTACCAAGAAGCTTCGCGGTACCGACGGCAATTTGACGTTTCCCAACTTGGTGGTAGTGCCCCTTTAAACCGGTCATTAGACTAAACAGTTTCACATAATCTGGAATGCCAGTTTCTAGGTGTCCATGGACTGTGAAAACATGGAATCTAAAGTTTCGCGTGGCCATTTGGATCACGAGTATAGCATCTGAAATAGCATGAAAAATAACGCAGTATCCCGCCGCCATTGAAGTCTCAAAAAATGATAATTAATGAGAGTCAATGCGACACTACCAGTACAGCCATGTTGCTTGGTCGATATCGTATACGCGAAATGACACGTATCAGGGCACGACTTTTAGCGTTTAGCCCGACGAGTGTAGCGAGCAAGGGATGCGCTGCAGGCCTCTGCGCAACGAAGCGGAGCGCACGTAAGAACTTTGTGTCGCACCTACGGCGCTCCCAATTTAAAAACATTCGATCCCAGGACTCACGTCCTGGGCTCAATAATCACCTCCTACAGACTGCCATGTGGGAACGAACGCATGTTTCGGTAGAACTCCCTGATTCGGCATGGTTACAACCGGCTGCACCGGGATCCTTCGACTTGCGCTCATCCCGGCTTGCCGGGACTTGCGCAGCGCTCAGGAAGACAGGGGTGGGGCATTTTTGCAAACTGAGACACCATGGCTATTACGATTTCCCTTGCAATAGCGAACAAAACACGATATAATGCAAAAAGCTCCTGGCTCCGAGCCAGAGCGCCTGTCCGCCCAGGCGGAACGGGGATGGTCTTTGAAAACTTAGCAGTCAGGAGTCAGCAATCAGCCAGAGCTGGGTAGGCTACGCCAATTTGAGCCTTCCCCTTCGGTTTCGCTCAGGATTTCGGCCTTCGGCCTCAAACCGGAACTGGTGTTCAGGTTGCACCGCTCGTTGAGGATGATGACTTGAAGCGCGGCGATTGGTGCGCGGCAGCTTTGGGCATTTGCGACCCTCTGCCGACCGAACAGTAAAAATGAAAAAAACAGGCTGAAATTAGGCTGGATTTGACCGTTGAAAAACACAAAAAAAGGCTTCGACCGCTCGGTCGACAGTCCTGTCGAATTGAGGTTTGATCTTTGCTTTCAACAAAACGTCTATGGGGGGTGGGTGTCTGGCTGAAGGACATCGGCAGAGGGCTGTAAGAATCGCCGTGATCGTGCGGGATCGCCGACATCGCCGAGATCTGAAAAGCAAAAACCTTACCACTGATCAACACTGATGACGCTGATCCGGAATGGCCGAAGTCAGGACAAATCTGCCGCCGGGACATGCCCTTCACCCCGCCAAAAACTCCGTTGTCTCTTTCAGGAACAGCTCCAGCTGATCGTGATGCACCCAGTGTCCGGCCTTGGGGACCTTTACCAGTCGGCAATTTTGCATGGCGTTTACGCGCGGATCGTTTTCCGGCACCGGAGCAAAGCTTTCCAGTCCCCAGAAGAGCAGGGTTGGCGAGGTGATCTGGCCGTAGATCTCTGACGTATCGGCGAGGTTGTGGCCGAAGGGCCCGATGGCGCGAGCATAATTATCGAACTTCCACGTGAGGCAGCCTTCAGAATCCCAGTTGGTGCCGTGCAGAGTGAGGTGGCGGGCAACTTCGTCGCTCAGGTGCGGATTGGCTTCTTTCATGCGGGCCATAGCGGCGTCCAAAGTGGGATAGGGTTTGCGCTTGCGCTTCTCAATGTCTCGCCGCGCTTCAAGCCAATACCGCAGCCGGCCAGACGCCGCTCCGTGCACGCGATGCGTGGGCGGGAATCCGATGCCCTCAATGGAAACGGCCTTGCTCACCTTTGCGGGATACACGCCGGAATAATGCAATACGACGATTCCGCCCAGCGAATGGCCGACCAGCCGGATAGGGAACTCGTCGATGATATCCAGCAGCGCGGAGAGATCGAGGACATGCTCAGCCACGCTGTACATGGCGCCCGGGGCCCAGGCGCTGTTGCCGTGTCCGCGCAGGTCAAGCGCATAGACGTGGTAATGCTCGCGCAGTGATCGCGCCACCCAGTCCCAGTTGCGGGCGTGATCCAGGCCGCCGTGTACCAGCACCAGCGAGGGTTTGCCGTCCTGCCCGTAGTCCCAGAATTGAAGTTTTAAACGGTCGGAATAAAAGAAGTGCGAGATTGGTTCCATGTTGTTTGGTTAGCGGTCACAAGCATTCTAAACGGAAGGTTTGCGTTTTACAGAACATAGTGCTGCCGCGGGGCATTATGCGGTCGGCATGATGCGTATGGAAGTAGATATCATTGCGGTCCATCGGAATTGACATGGCAAAACGTTCAG
>WNGG01007676.1_pt1 | contig 14360 bp, 9 predicted proteins | sample 5400661 | NCBI WGS metagenome assembly WNGG01 (sample SAMN13153372, study PRJNA577476) | soil metagenome | isolation source: 100 cm soil or saprolite under Garry oak tree replicate 1 | place: USA:California | collected 2016-06-15
TCGCGCCGGGGGCCAGCGGGCACGGCTGGACGGCGGATCATGCTGCCGGAATCAGCGCGAGCGCGGCACCGCGGAGAGTCAGGCGGCGCCGCCGAGAGGAGCCGGGATCGTCGTGCCTGACCTCAAGCTCAACGCCGATCGCGGCGAGCGCGACCTGCCGGCCGGCGGCCAGGGCGGGGCAAGTCACGGCGAGCCTGGCCGCGGCGAGCCTGGCCGCGGCGGGCCCGGCGGCCGGCTGGCTGGCGCGGGCGGCGGAGCCCGGCGCGCGCGGGACAGCGCCAGGGCCGCGGTCGCCTCGGTCAGCCCGCGCGCCCTCTGGCGCGGCCACCGGCTGTTCACCGTGGTCGTGCTGCTGTCCCTGCTGCCCCGGATCCTCGCGGCGGCCGCCTTCCGCCCCGCGCTGCTCACCGCGGACTCGTTCCTGTACATGCGGGACGCGGTCAACTCCACCCTGGGGGTGATCAGGCCGTCCGGGTACTCGTTCTTCCTGCGGGCGCTTGAGCCGCTGCACAGCCTGCTGCTGGTCACGACCATCCAGCACCTGATGGGCGTCGCGATCGCGGTCATCGTCTACGGCCTGCTGCGCTACCACGGCCTGCCCGGGTGGGGCGCCACGCTGGCCGCCGCGCCGACGCTCTTCGACACCCGCCAGATCGCGCTCGAGTCCTACATCCTGCCGGACACGCTGTACTGCCTGGTGATCATGCTGGCCGTCGCCGCGCTGCTGACCAGGCGGACCCCGCGGCTCTGGCAGTGCGTCGCGGCCAGCCTGCTGCTTGCCTATGCCTCGGTGCTGCGCGGCAACGGCCTGCCGATCGCGATAGTGGCATGGGCGTTCATGCTGGTGCGCCGGGTCGGCTGGCGGGCGCTGATCGCGGCGGCCGCGGCCGCCGCGATCCCGGTGGCCGGCTACGTCGCCGCCTACCACCATTCCTACGGCCAGTTCAACATCACCAGCAGCGACGGGCTCTTCCTCTGGTCACGCACGACGAGCTTCGCCGACTGCGCCATCATCAAGCCCCCGCCGCGGCTGCTGCCGCTGTGCCCGGACCGGGAGGCCTCGGTCCAGGTGCCGCCCGCCGCCGCCTGGTCCGTCTCGGCCCTGCTGCATGCCCCGACGCCGGCCGACTACCTGTGGGCGTCCGATGCCTGGTGGCGGCACGACGCGCACCCGGGCATCAACAACTACAACGACATGCTCGGCAGGCAGTTCGCGATCGCCGCGATCAAGGCCCAGCCGCTCGACTACCTGCGGGCCAGCGGCCGGGACATCGCGCTGGTGTTCCTCGGCACGGACCGGCCGGTAACCCACGAGACGATGAGCTTTACCACCGCGCCGCACATTCCGGTGCTGCCGCCGTACTACGCCAGGGATCTCGGCGCGTACGCGCACACCACGCAGAACACCCACCCGGTCCAGCCGTACGCCTATTTCCTTTTCCTCTACCAGCTGCCGGTCTACTTCCCTGGCGTCGTCTTCTTCCTTGTCGTGCTCGCCGGGCTGGCCGGGGTGGTCAGGAACTGGCGGCGGCGGGGCGGGCCGCAGGCGCTGCCGTGGGCCATCGCCGCGGTCAGCATCGTGCTGCCCGCGTTGGCGACCCAGTCGCTTTACCGCTACACGATCGTCGCGATCCCGCTGGCCTGCCTGGCGGCCGGGCTGGCCTTCACCCGGCGCCCGGCCGGGCCGGCGCCGGCCCCGCCGGTCTCCCCGCCCGCATCACCCGGACCGGACGGCGGCGCGCAGCACCAGGGTGCGGAAGACCGCGAGCAGGCCGCCGGCCACTGAGATCGCCGCGAGCACCGCGCAGGTGCTCGCAGCGGCGTGCGCCGAGAGCAGCCGGAACGCATCGCTCCCCGGCTGCCCGGGCAGCCGCCCGGCCAGGTTCAGGTACAGCGTGCCGAACGTCGCCACCCCGACGACCAGCGCGAGCTGGTTGACCGTCACGATCATGCCGGTCGCATCGGCGGCGTCGGCCACCGGCACCCGCATCAGGACCGAGGTCATCAGCGGGCTGAAAGCCGCGGCCATGCAGCCGCCGGTCAGCGCGAGAGCGGCGTAGAGCCCGGCCCCGCCGGTGCCGCCGCCGTGCAGCAGGCTGGCCAGCGTCGCCAGCCCGATCGCCATCCCGGCGAATCCGCCGATCGCCAGCCACGGGCGGACCCGGTCCGGCAGCCGCTGCCAGTTCAGGCTCACGGCGGCGAACGCCAGCGCGGACGGCGTGAAGGTCAGCCCGGCGCGCAGCGGCGACTCGCCCAGCCCGCTCTGCAGCTCAAGCGCGAGCGCAAAGAACATCCCGCCGAACACGGCCATCTCGGCAAACAGCGCGCCGATCCCGGCCGCGACGCCCGGCAGCTGCAGGATCCGGCCGGGGACGAGCGGCGAGCCGCCCCGGGCGGCCAGCCTCCGCTCCGCGAGCACGAAGCACCCGAGCAGCACGGCGCTGCCCGCCATGCTGGCCCAGCCCCAGGCGGGCCAGTGCTCCGGCTGGCCGAGCACCAGCGGAACCACGAGCGCGAGCACCGGCCGCCAGCAGTACCAGGCCGATCGGCACGTTCACCAGGAAGACCGGCCGCCACGTCGCGCTGAGCAGGTCAGCGCTGATCAGCAGGCCGCCAGCGATCTGGCCGACCACTACGCCGCCGGCCAGCACGGCCGAGTACGCGCTCATCGCCCTCGCCCGCGATGTCCCGGTGAACGTCCGCTGGATCAGGCTCAGCACCTGCGGGATCATGATCGCCGCGCCGACGCCCTGGACGAACCGAAGGGCGATCAGCAGGCCGGTGGACATGGCCAGGCCGCAGCCCAGCGAGGCGGCCGTGAACAGCGCAAGACCCGACAGGAACATGTGCCGGTGGCCGAGCAGATCGCCGAGCCGGGCGCCGGTCACCAGCAGCACCGCGTACGCGATCGTGTAGCCGGCGATGACGAGCTGCAGCCCGGCGCCGGAAGCGTGCAGCCCGGCGTGGATGGACGGGGCTGCCACATTCACCACGGAGGCGTCGAGTACCGCCATGAATTGGCCGGCCAGGACGATCGCCAGCAGCACGCCGGGACGGGCAGCCCGGCGCCGCGGCGGCCCGGGGCCATCGGCCGCGCCGGCCTTTTCCGGGCTGTCTTCTTGGTCTCCTTCCGGGTAGCCGGAATGAACGGCCACGTCCTGGCCGCTAACACTGAGGTCGGTCATGGCAGCCAGCCTGCCGCAGTACCGATTCCAGTACCAAGAGCCTGTTTATCCTGGTATCAGCAGCACCTGGCAGGGCCGGCCCTGCCTGGCGAGGATGGGAATATGACGGCAGCAACGACCGCCGCCAGCCCGGGGCAGGGCCGGCCCGGGCCGGCCGGCCCGCCCGGCGGGCCGCGGCGCGCCGACGGCACCGGCCAGATCAGGCGGGCAGAGCTCGCGGCGTTCCTGCGCAGCCGCCGCGAGCGGATCGCCCCGGAGGATGTCGGGCTGCCGCCGGGGTTGCGCCGCCGGACGACGGGGCTGCGCCGCGAGGAGGTCGCTCAGCTGGCCGGGGTGGGCGTCACCTGGTACACCTGGCTGGAGCAGGGCCGGCCGATCAACGCCAGCATGCAGGTGCTCGGCGCGATCGCCCGGACGCTCAAGCTTGACCAGGCCGAGCGGGAGCACCTGTACCGGCTCGCGGACGTACCCGACGCCGCGAGCGGCGGCCGCGCGGCTGCCGAGATCTGCCCGCAGGTGACGCCCGAGGTGCAGGGAATCCTGGACAACCTCTCGCCGCTGCCCGCCAGCATGCTCAACGAGCGCTTTGACCTGCTGGCCTGGAACAGGCCCTATGCCGTCCTGTGGCCGCTGGCAGTCAGCGCACCGCTGGCCGAGCGCAACACGCTGTGGATGTGCTTCGCCTGCCCGGACTGCTGCAATCCGTACGTCAACCGCGCGGAGCAGCTGTCCACCCTGGTGGCGCAGCTGCGCGGGGCCTACGGGCGGCACGTCGGCGAGCCTGCCTGGACCGGGTTCGTGCGGCGGCTGCAGGCGGTGAGCCCGCTGTTCGGCCGGCTCTGGGCCGAGCAGGACGTGGCCAGCCCGATCACATTCCTGAAGATCTTCCGGCACCCGGCGCATCCCCGGCTGGCCATGACCACCACCACGCTCGGCGTGCTGGCCACGCCCGGCACCAGGATCGTCGTCTACACACCCGCCGACGAGACCTGCCGCCGGGCCATCGGCCAGCTGCTGGCCGGACAGGACGTGGACGCCCGCTTCCCGTGCTGGCCCCGCCACAACGCGCTCAGGCAGCCGGCCGCCGCTACCGCAGCCAGTCCGGCCTGACACCGTCCGGGCCAGTCACCACCGCCGGATGCCTCAGTGCCAGGCGGGCCGGGTGATGCGGGCAGCCCTCGGGTTCCCGATCGCGGAGAGTTGCGGTGCCATGGTCCCGCTAAGTCTCCGCGGTAACGGAATCCGGGGATAGCGGCGCCCGGGCGGCTGCCGGGTGCTGCCCTGGCCTAACCTGTCCGGCATGGCCACCGATGCCCAGGCGCAGGCCGCCGACGCCGCGCAGCCAGACCCGCACACCACGGCAGGCAAGATCGCCGATCTCGGCCGGCGGCGTTACGAGGCCGTGCACGCCGGATCGCAGCGGGCGGTCGAGCGCCAGCACGCCAAGGGCAAGATGACCGCCCGCGAGCGGATCGACCGGCTGCTCGACCCCGGGTCGTTCACCGAGCTTGACAAGCTGGCCAGGCACCGCGCCACCGATTTCGGGATGGCCGCCAACCGCCCCTACGGCGACGGCGTGGTGACCGGCTATGGCACGATCGACGGCCGGCCGGTGTGCGTGTTCAGCCAGGACTTCACCGTGTTCGGCGGCTCGCTCGGCGAGGTATACGGCGAGAAGATCGTCAAGGTCATGGAGCACGCGCTCAAGACCGGCTGCCCGGTCATCGGCATCAACGACGGCGGCGGCGCGCGGATCCAGGAGGGCGTGGTCGCCCTCGGGCTGTTCGCCGAGATCTTCTACCGCAACGTGATCGCCTCCGGCGTCATACCGCAGATCTCGCTGATCATGGGCCCGTGCGCGGGCGGCGCGGTCTACTCCCCGGCGATCACCGACTTCACGCTGATGGTCGACGGCATCTCGCACATGTTCATCACCGGCCCCGACGTGATCAAGACGGTCACCGGCGAGGAGGTCACGTTCGAGGAACTCGGCGGGGCGCACGCGCACAACACGAAATCCGGCGTCGCGCACTACCAGGCCGCCGACGAGGATGACTGCCTGGACTTCGCCCGGGAGCTGCTCTCCTACCTGCCGTCCAACAACGTCGAGGAACCGCCCGCCGGCCCCGGCCCGGCCGCGGGCAGCGACGACATCCTCGAGATCACCGCGGCGGACGAGGAGCTCGACAGCGTCATCCCCGACTCGCCGAACCAGCCCTACGACATGCACGCGGTGATCAGCCACGTGCTCGACGGCGGGGAGTTCCTGGAGATCCACGCCGCCTTCGCGCAGAACATCCTCGTCGGCTTCGGCCGGGTGGACTCCTCGCCGGTCGGCGTGGTGGCGAACCAGCCGATGCACTTCGCCGGCTGCCTGGACATCGACGCGTCAGAGAAGGCCGCGCGCTTCGTCCGGACCTGCGACGCGTTCAGCATCCCGGTGCTGACGTTCGTGGACGTGCCGGGCTTCCTGCCGGGGACGGACCAGGAGTGGGGCGGCATCATCCGCCGCGGCGCCAAGCTGATCTACGCCTACGCGGAGGCGACCGTGCCGAAGGTCACGGTGATCACCCGCAAGGCCTACGGCGGCGCCTACGACGTGATGGGCTCCAAGCACCTCGGCGGCGACATCAACCTGGCCTGGCCGACGGCGCAGATCGCGGTGATGGGCGCGCAGGGCGCGGTCAACATTTTGTACCGCCGCGAGCTGGCGGACGCACCTGACCAAAACGCGCTCCGGCAGCGGCGCGTCGCCGAGTACGAGGACACCCTGGCGAACCCCTACATCGCGGCGGAGCGCGGCTACATGGACGCCGTCATCCGCCCGGCGGAGACCCGCGGCCAGGTCATCAGGGCACTCCGCGCGCTGCGCAGCAAGCGCCAGACGCTGCCGCCGAAGAAGCACGGCAACATCCCGCTGTAGGCCGCCCCCGGCGCTGCCCGGTCACCCGGAATCCGCCGGCCTGCCAGCGCCCGCCTGCGCCGGCGTGGCAGGATCGCCCCCATGACGAGGGTCGGCCAAGCCCTGCGATTCCCGGCGAGACACCGGCTCTTCACCGTCGCCTTCGCGGCCGGCCTCGCGCTGCGCGCCATCGCCATGCTCGGCTTCCGGCCGGCCATCTGGCTCGGCGGCGACTCGACGTCCTACCTGACCACCGGCCTGTCGCTGATCCCGGGCATCTCCCGGCAGTCCGGATACGGCCTCGTGCTGTTCCTGCTGCGCCCGTTCCACAGCTTCGTCCTGGTGACCGCCGTCCAGCACCTGGCAGGCCTGGCGATGGCCGCGGCAATCTACGCCCTGCTGCGGCGGTACGGGCTGCCCGCCTGGGGGGCGACGCTGGCGGCCCTGCCGGTGTTGCTTGACGCCTATCAGATTCAGCTTGAGCAGGAGATACTCGCGACCGCGACGTTCGGCTTTTGCGCGGCGGCCGCGCTGGCGCTGGTGCTCTGGTGGCCCGATGACCGGCCCCGCTGGGCGGTTCCCGCGGCGGCTGCGCTGCTGGCGTTCTCCTCGGTGACCTGGCCGGCCGGGCTGCCGCTGCTTGTCCTTCTCCTGCTGTACCTCATCGTCCGCCGGGCCGGCTGGCGGGAGCTGGCGGCCGGGCTGGCGGCCGGCGCGCTGCCCCTCGCCGCGTACGCCGGCTGGTTCGACGCGAACTACCACGTGGTGGCCTTCAACCAGAGCAGCGGGATCTTCCTGTGGTCGCGGACCATGTCGTTCGCCGATTGCTCGGTCATCAGGCCGCCAGCCGACGAGGCGCCGCTGTGCCCGCGGCAGCCGCCGGCGCAGCGCCCGGAGGGCCCGACCTACATCTGGGCGCCGGGATCGCCGCTGAAGGCGCTGCCCGGGCCGAAGTTCTCCCCCCGCAACAACGCCCTGGCCATGGACTTCGCCGTCCGGGCCATCACCGCCCAGCCGGCCGCCTACGCGCGGACCGTGCTGGACAGCTTCGGGCTGACGTTCAGCTGGGGCAGGCCAGACAGCCGCAGCGCGCTGCACAGCGAGAAATACCAGTTCGCGTTCGCGACCAGGACCTGGGCAAGCGCGGCAACGAACCGCCAGCTTGCGGCGGACCAGCACTATTACACCCGGGGCCCGCCGACGCCGACCAGGGCGGTGCAGCCGTTCGCCGGGTGGATGGCCGCCTACCAGCGGTTCGGCTTCCTCCGCGGGACGCTGCTCGGCGCGATCCTGCTCGTCGGGCTGGCCGGGATCGCCCGCAGGCTGTCCGGCGGCGGCTTCGGCCGGCTGCGCGGCTGGGGCGGCCCGGCGCTCTTCCCGTGGGCATCCGCCATGGTCATGCTGCTCGCGCCCAACGTGACCGCCAGCTTCTCGATCCGCTACGTGCTGCCCGCCCAGCCGGTCGCCTGCCTGGCCGCCGGGCTTGCCTTCGCCCGGGCCAGGCTCGCCGCCACCGCGGAGCAGCAGCCGGCCGCCGGGCCCGCCGCCGGCCCGGCCGCCGAGTCCGCAGAGCCGGCCACGGAGCCAGCTACGGAGCCGGCCCCGGCGCCCGCGGCTGGCACCTGAGGCACGCGGGCAGCCCGCCGAGCTGGTTCCGGCATCGGTCCGCACCTGTTCGGAGCGGGGCTGGCACTAGAGTCGGACTACCATGACCGAAACCGGCTCGCCGCTGCCCCTGCTCTCCCGCTACGCGATCATGATCGATGTCGGGTACATCTATGCGTCCACGGGCGAACTGCTGTTCAGCGCCGCGTCCCGCCGCGAGTACCGGGTGGACGCCGACAAGCTCATCCAGGCCCTGACCAGGCACGCCGACGACCAGATGCGGGGCGAGCTGCTGCGGGTGTACTGGTACGACGCGGCCAGGGACCGGGTGCCGACCATCGACCAGCGCGTGATCGCCCAGATGCCCTGGGTCAAGCTGCGGCTCGGCAACCTGAACGCGCGCGGGCAGCAGAAGGGCGTCGACGCCCAGATTCGCGCGGACATGGAAGCGCTGGCCCGGCACCGCGCGATCACCGATGCCGTCCTGGTGGCCGGCGACGAGGACATGGTTCCCGCGGTCGAGGCCGCGCAGGCGTTCGGGGTGCGGGTGCACCTGTGGGGCGTGGAACCGCCGTACGGCACGAACCAGGCCGAGCGGCTGGTCTGGGAGTCCGACACGGTCGAGGTGCTGGATCGGTCCTTCGTCGAGCCGTACTTCACCAGGCAGCCCGCGGCCGAGCCGCCGCCGGGAACGGCCGCGGCCGGGCCGGGCCGGGCAGGCCAGGCAGCCATCCGGCCGACCCCCGCCCTGGTCTTCGGCGACCGGCACTTTCAGCGGCAGGCCCAGGCCAGGTCAGGGCCAGTCGCTCCGCCGCCCCCGGCCAGGCTCGGCCCGGAGCGGGAACGGGTCGAAGAGGCGGGCGAGCACGTGGCGCAGAAATGGATCCTCACCCGCGGCGAGGACAACATCCGGGACCTGCTGCCCGGCCCGATCCTGCCGCCCGTCATCGACAAGGAGCTGCTGGTCGACGCCGAGAAGGAACTCGGCCTGTCGCTGCGGTCCTACCAGGAGGCCAGGGAGTGGCTGCGGGACGCCTTCTGGGCGCGGGTGCACCGCCAGTTCGGCATCGGCGTCGGCAAGTCGAGGAGCTGAGATGCCGGCCGATCGCGGCAAGACTTCGGTTCTTAACGGGGCCGCGGGCGCCGGCCGTGCACCCCGTCCCGACCCGGCCAGCCCGCCGGTGCTCAGGATCGCAGCGGGCAGCCCGTCGGCCGAGGAGATCGCGGCGGTCGTGGTGGCGGTGCTCACCGCCGGGGCGGCCCGCGGCGGCGAGCGGGCGGGCGGGCGGCCCCGGAGCGGATGGTCGGCCAGGACCCGGCTGCTGCGCGGGCCCCTCCCGCGCGGGCCGGGCGGGTGGCGCGCCAGCGCCCTGCCCCGCTAGCGCCGGCCACGGGGCCGACCCGGACAAAGCAGGCCAGCCGGGCCAATACGCCGGAAGGCCGGCTGCTCACTAGACTCCTCCCAGACCCGGGTCGGTGACGCCGCCGCCGGGTCATCGCAGAGAGGTCGTGGCCGTGCGCAAGGTCCTGATCGCGAACCGCGGCGAGATCGCGGTCCGCGTGGTGCGAGCATGCCGGGATTCCGGGCTGGCCAGCGTCGCCGTCTACGGCGAGGACGACATCGACAGCCTGCACGTGAGGACGGCCGACGAGGCGTTCGCGCTCGGCGGCCGCAGCGCGGCGGACAGCTACCTCGACATCGCGAAGGTACTCAAGGCCGCCGCGGACTCCGGCGCGGACGCCGTGCACCCCGGCTACGGGTTCCTGGCGGAGAACGCCGACTTCGCCCGCGAGGTGATCGCGGCCGGGCTGACCTGGATCGGGCCGCCGCCCGGCGCGATCGAGGCGCTCGGTGACAAGATCCAGGCCCGGCACATCGCGAAGGCCGTCGGCGCGCCGCTCGCGCCGGGCACGGACGGGCCGGTGTCCGGGCCCGGCGAGGCAGCCGCGTTCGCCGCCGAGCACGGCCTGCCGATCGCGATCAAGGCCGCCTACGGCGGCGGCGGCCGGGGCCTGAAGGTCGCCGCCGCCATGGACGAGATCCCCGGCCAGTTCGAGTCGGCGGTCCGCGAGGCAGTGGCCTCGTTCGGCCGCGGCGAGTGCTTCGTCGAGCGCTACCTGGACCGGCCACGGCACGTCGAGACGCAGTGCCTGGCGGACAGCCACGGGAACGTGGTCGTCGTGTCGACCAGGGACTGCTCGCTGCAGCGCCGGCACCAGAAGCTGGTCGAGGAGGCACCGGCGCCGTTCCTTTCCGCGGCGCAGGAGCAGCTGCTGCGCGAGTCGTCCAAGGCGATCCTGCGCAAGGCCGGCTACGCCGGCGCAGGCACCTGCGAGTTCCTGATCGGCCAGGACGGCACGGTGTCCTTCCTCGAGGTGAACACCAGGCTGCAGGTGGAGCACCCGGTCACCGAGGAAGTGAGCGGGATCGACCTGGTCCGCGAGATGTTCCGCATCGCCGATGGCGAGGAGCTCGGCTACGGCGATCCCGGGCTGCGCGGGCACTCCATCGAGTTCCGGATCAACGCGGAGGACCCGGGCCGCGGCTTCCTGCCCGCGCCCGGGACGATCTCGGCGTGGCAGCCGCCGTCCGGTCCCGGCGTCCGGCTTGACGCCGGCTACGGCCCGGGGATGACCGTGCCGCAGGCGTTCGACTCCCTGATCGCCAAGCTGATCGTGACCGGGGCCAGCCGCGCGCAGGCGCTGCAGCGGGCCCGCCGCGCGCTGGCCGAGTTCGAGATCGGCGGCATGCCGACGCTGCTGCCGTTCCACCGTGCCGTGGTCACCGACCCGGCGTTCACCGCCGAGCCCTTCGCCGTGCACACCCGGTGGATCGAGACCGAGTTCGCCGGCGAGCTCCCGGCGCAGGACACGGCGCCGCCGGCCGGCCAGGACGGCACGCCGGCCGCGCGCGAGCGGATCACGGTCGAGGTGGGCGGCAGGCGGATCGAGGTGACCTTCCCCGCCGGGCTGGCGGGCCTGGCGCCGGGCGCGGCGGACGGGTCCGGCCGGCCCGGCGGGGACGGCGCCGTCCGCCAGCACCGCAGGCGGGGTGCGGCCGGCCGGGCCGCGGCCGACAGCGCTGGCGGCGATGCGCTGGTCAGCCCGATGCAGGGCACGATCGTCAAGATCGTCACCGCCGAGGGGCAGCGCGTCTCAGCCGGCGACACGGTCGTGGTGCTTGAGGCGATGAAGATGGAGCAGCCGCTGGCCGCGCACAAGGACGGCGTGGTCGGCGACCTGGAGGTGCAGGTGGGCCAGACGGTCTCCGCGGGCGCGGTCATCTGCCAGCTCCGGAGCTGAGCCCGTGCCCCGGCTGGCCGGCGATCCCGGGCCAGCGCGCTGGCTGCGGTTCGCGGCCGGGTTCCGGCTGCCGGCCGAGAACATCGACTGGGTAAGGCACGAGCTGACCGACGCCGGCTGGCGCGGCCGGACGGTGCTGCGGCACCTCGCCGTCATCATCCCGGTCTGCGCCGTCGTGGCAGTCCTGCTCGCCGCGCTGCTGCCGGGCCCGGGCTGGCTGAGCCTGACGATGGTGGCGCTCATCCTGTCCGGCAGCATCTTCACGGTGGCGGCTTACGCCGATGACATCCGGGCGTCCCGGCTGCGCCAGCATGGCCTGGATGTCCCCGACGACCCGGATCTGGGCCGGCCTTCGCACTGAGCCCCGGCCCGGGCCGGCCCTCGCGCGAGGGCCGGCCCGGGCCCTCGCGCTCAGCCCGGTGCCGCCGCGGCGGCGCTGATTGACTCGATCGGCTGGCGCGCGATCGCGGGCGGTTCCCGCCCGGCCAGCAGCCAGCCGCCCGCCGCCGCGATGAGCGGCATGCCGACGATCAGGATGACGAGGTTTCCGGCGGGGATGCTGGACAGGGCGGAGAGGCCGCCGTTGAGTGCGCTGTTCCGGAACCAGGCAATGGCCGCGACATAGCCGGCCACCGTGCCGAGCACCGCGCCGAGCAGGGCCAGGGCCCCGGCGGTGGCGGCGGTGAGCGTGCGGCGGGTCGAGCTGCTCGCCCCGGTGGCGGCCAGGATGCGCAGGTCGCTGGCCGTCTCGCTGCGGATGAGGCCGACGGTCATCGCGAGGATGCCCAGCGCGAGCACGATGCCGAACAGCGTCGCCCAGTTGATGATCTCCGCCAGCGACGGGGCGCTGGACCTGGTTTCCACGGTCATGCCCGCTCCGGCAGCGGTCAGCCGGGCGCCGTGGATCTGCGCGGCGGTGAGGGGGTCCGGGGTCTGGATGAGCCAGCCGGAAATGATGGAGTGCAGGCCGAGCTCGTGCACAGCGTGCTCGGTGATCACGGTATTGGGTGCCGACGTGCCGGACGGAAGGGCGCTGACCTGCTGGATCACGGGGTTGGCCAGGCAGCTGCCCCGCGGGCACCCGAATTCCCCCGGCCCGCTGCCGCCCGGGGCGCCGCCGCCGGGATGGCCGATGTCGGCGAAGTAGTTGCCATAGACGAGCTGCATCTTCGATGTCGTGGGCAGGCCCGGCCGCATGGTCAGGATGTCGCCGGCGGGATCGACCCCGGGGGCCTTGATCCCAAATGCGCGGAGGAGCTGTGGGGTGGCGACGTACACCGGTCCGGACCAATTGCGCCCGGCCGCGGCGTGCTGGAGCGTGGCGCTCGTCGTGGCGAGCTGGATCATGTCGCGGGAGCCGAGCGCGGCAGCGATGCGGTGCGCGCTTGCCGCCATGGACCGCAGCTCGCCCGGCGTCACGGCGCCGCCGGCCGGGCCGCCGCCCGGGCCTTCGGGCCCGTAAGGACCGTTGCGCGTGTAGACGATGAGCTGGTCCGGCGCCAGGTTGGGCCCGACGTAGTCGAGGACGTTCCCGTACCGCGCCGCGGCGGCCACGCAGATGACGACGGCGATCAGCACGCCGAGGCTGATTGCCGCTAGGGCTGAGCCCGAGCGGGCCCGGTAGCGAGCCAGGTCCCGCAGGGCCAGGCGCACCGCGATCGGGGCATGCCGGGCCAGCCTGGCCAGCAGTGTCAGGCACAGCGGGGACAGCAGGATCACGGCCACGGTCAGGGCCACGAAGCCGAGGACAAGCTCGGGCGGGCCGGCGCTGTGGAACGTGTTGCTGGCGGAGTCGCCAAGCAGGACGAAGGCGACGGCGAGGAAGATGATGCCGGGCACCGCCGAGCGGTGCACCCGCCGGGGCGGAGCGGGCCGCCCCGACAGGGCAGCGACGATGGGGACCCTGGTCACGGAACGGGCCGGCCGTGAGGCGGCAGCGAAGGTGGCCACCACGGCCAGGGCCATCGCGGACACGATCACCGTCCACGGCAGCTGGAACGCGCCGATCAGGTGGTGGGCACTCGCCTCGACCCGCGGCCGGAAGGCCAGCCAGGCCACCAGGCCCAGCGCGCCGCCGGCCAGCGCGCCGACGGCGCCCACCACGACGCCGTTGGCCCGCACCACGAGGCGGATGTGCCTGTCCGCGGCGCCCACGGCGCCGAGCATCCCGATCGCGCGCAGCCGCCGCTGCGCCAGCACCGTGAAGCCGCCCACCGCCACCAGGCCGATGAGCAGCATCCCGAGCGTGATCAGGGCGAGCACGATCGTGTTCGGGTTGATCACGTTGCCCGGCGACGCGGTCGACGGCGCCGCGACATCCGGGCCGATGGAGGCGGGGCTCACCCCGGGCGCGTCGAACAGCACGGTTACCTGGGTTGGTGCCCTGACCTGCCCCGGCGCGACGAGGGCGAACTCATCAAGCAGGCTCTGCGGGTTCGCCACGATTCCAGTAACAGACCACGCCCTCCCGCCCTGGCGCCAGAGGTCCCCGATCGTGAGGCCGAAGGCGGATGCCACCCCGCCGGTCACGGCCACTTGCCCCGGCCCTGCCGGGTAGTGCCCGGCGACCAGCGACCGCATCGGCTGCCCGAACGGGCCGTGCGGGTCCTGCGCGCGCAGGTCGTAGGTGTCCACCGAGCCGGGGATGGCGACGACCTGATTCTCGATGACGTCGACGCGTCCGAAGCGATGCCGCAGCGCGGCAATCCGGGCGGCCAGGTGCGGGCCGGACCCCTGGAGCGTGGCGAGGTCGTCAGCGGTGCCGAAGCCCGCGTTGGCCGGGGGCGGCGTGTTGGTGGCCACCGCCGCCCCGATGACCGTGGCGGCCACCGCGACCACGATGAGCGCCAGCACCAGCAGCTGCTGGCGCCACTCGCGGCGGAACAGCCGCCACGCCCAGCGGATCACGGCGCGGCGGGCGGGCACGCCGCCGTGGCCGGACTCGGCCCGGGCCGGGCGTTCACGCAGCGCCGTGCTCATTGACTCTGCTCCGAAGTGAGCAGCGATTCGGGGCCCGGCGATGGCGCGGTCTGGTCGACCACGCGCCCGTCCCGCAGGAACACCACCCGGTCGGCCCACGAGGCGAGCTGCGCGTCGTGGGTCACCATCACGACGGCGACGCCCCGCTTGCACGCCTCCCGCAGCAGCCGCATCACCTCCTCGGCGGTCACCGAGTCCAGGGCGCCGGACGGCTCGTCGGCCAGCAGCAGGCGCCGCTCGCCGACCACGGCGCGGGCGATCGCCACCCGCTGCCGCTCGCCGCCGGACAGCTCGTCCGGGAACCGGGACGCCCGCTCGCTCAGGCCGAGCCCGGCCAGTGCCTGCAGGCCGGCCGCGCGGGCCGTCCTGGCGGGCACGCCGTCAAG
>WNGG01007411.1_pt1 | contig 14357 bp, 11 predicted proteins | sample 5400661 | NCBI WGS metagenome assembly WNGG01 (sample SAMN13153372, study PRJNA577476) | soil metagenome | isolation source: 100 cm soil or saprolite under Garry oak tree replicate 1 | place: USA:California | collected 2016-06-15
GGCGCCAACAGTTTCGTTCGCAAACACCTGGGTATCGAGCTTGAAGATCTCGCGTTCGACGAATGGTGGATGGTGGTGGACACGCTGACCAGCGAACTCGCCAAACGGCCCGCGAAGAGTTTTCAGTATTGCTGGCCGTCACGCCCCGGAACGTTCGTGCCGGGCCCCCGCAATCTGCGGCGATGGGAAATCAAGCTGCTGCCGGGCGAAGATCCGGAACCCGCCGGCGCGCCGGACAACGTGCTCAAATTGCTGAAAGACTTTACGGATACGTCCGACCTTACGATCTGGCGGTCCGCGGTCTATCGCTTCCACGCACTGCTCGGACAAGGCTGGCGCGATCGGCGTGTGTTCTTGATGGGCGATGCCGTGCATCAGACGCCGCCGTTCCTCGGACAGGGCCTCTGCGCCGGCATCCGTGACGCGTCCAACCTCGCCTGGAAGCTGGCGCTGGTCATGCGCGGCAAAGCCGGTGATGCGCTGCTCGACAGTTACGAGGTCGAGCGCAAGCCGCATGTCCGCTCCGTCGTCGCGAGTGCCAAGGAGTTCGGCAAGATCATCGGCGAGCTGGATCGCGAGGCGGCGGTCGCCCGCGACGCGCGGTTGCGCGCGGAGCTGAAGTCGGGGACGGCTGAGACCATCCGGCAGAAATTCATCCCCGATCTCGCATCGGGCCTGATTGCATCCGATGCAAAACTGGCCGGCGGGCTGTTTGTGCAGCCGCAGGTGCGGGCGGCAGACGGGGGCGTGAGGCGCCTTGATGATTTTCTGAAGCCGGAATTTGCGGTAGTCACAGCGACGCAGGAGGCAATATCGTGGATGTCGGAAGCTTCACTGTCGTGCTGGCAGCAGCTTGGCGGTGAACGCGTGGTTATCGCTGGCGCCGGGGAAAGCTCTACGCGAGGCGGTATCTCGACCTTCGTCGAAACCGACGGGATATTTTCCAATTGGATCAGAGCGAGTCAGGTCAGCGCTGTCATTGTGCGGCCGGATCGCTATGTCTACGCGGGCGCCGGCGATGCGGACCAGTTGAATATATTGATAGCGCGCTTGATGGATGCGTTGCGTGGTCGGCAATAGCATTCTCAAAAATGTCCGCAGCGCAAAGCGGTCATTCGATGAGCTGCCGCCAATTCAAAGCTACAGTATGACAGGCCAAACGGCAGGGCCCTGAGGTCAGCTGAATTTTGGGGGAGGGCGCTTCACTGGTGAGGAACAAGCAACCAGGGCCTGCCGTAGCTACCAACCGTAGGCTCGAGGTCCCTTTTTTGAAATATGCAGGGCTTTGGCTAGGCTTGAGTCAATCATTGGAGGATGTATTGCCACTGAGCCACTTGGTAAACATCCTTCGTCAATATAATACGATCTGAAGCAGATGTTATTCTGCGCAGCTTTTCACGAAATCCCTTCTTTGCGGACCGACTACCTTTTGGTCGATCGCTTGTTTAAGGCAATCGAGGTGAGCCTGGGCCATGCAAAGTTGCATCTGATCCTTTTGCTCTTGGCCTTTCATTCCCTGTGACGCGGTCTTACAGGCAAACCTTTTGCCGCTCGCTACGGGGGCCGCAGCGGACGGATTAGTTGGGACAGCCGGGGTCGACGTAGCCGATTGAGCAAACGCAGCGATTGCTAAGGTAAGCGAGCCCGCCGCAATGATGCCACTCAACAGAAGTCTCATGGGTAGGCTCCAATTGAAGAACCTCATGGTAATGTTCCCATCTGAATGGATTGTGAACAGCTGCGCATAAAGCATCGAAAGCAGCGTATTCGGTTCAGCAATACTAGTTACGGCGCCGGGCTATCTGACTGTCATAGCCACGCGGATTGCCCCGGCCTTTCCGCCGCATATCAATCCTGGATTGCCTTTTCGGAGCAAGTACCATGATAGACCGCAACCATGCCGAAGGTAGGGGCCTGAAGTGGTCGCTGTATTCGGGATCGAATGCGCATCAAGCGGCCGGCCGTCTTCGCTCGCCACCAGGAGTTTCAGATTGGTCTTGCCAATGTCGAGAACTGCAATCCGGGCTGGTTCTGTCGGGCAGGTCATCGGTGCTACCGCGCCGCCTTGCCACGCAGATGCGGAACAGCGGCGACGGCAATCAGGATTCCACCCCAGATCGCCAGGGTGAGGAACTGGCTGAGATTGAGGAGGTTGAATGCCGACGAGATCACCTGCAGGATGATCAGCGCCAAGATGAGCCCGCCGACTTTGCCGAAGCCGCCAAAGGGATCGACCCCACCGAGAACCGCTGCGAGGATGGTGACGAGCAGATAGCTCTCGCCATATGCCGCGTTGGCCGAATTGAACCGTGCCAACATTACCACAGCTGCGACACCGGCGAGCAAACTCGAGAGGACATAGAGTTTGAGAAGGATGGCGCGGGTGTCAACGCCGGAGTAGCGGGTCGCCTTCTCGTTTGAACCGATCATGTAAACCTTCGCCCCGAACGGCGTCGCGTTAAGCATGATCGCGACAGGCAGGGCACAAAGCGCAAGGACGATCAGCGCAAAGGGCACGCCGAAAACCGTTCCATTGCCAATAAAAACGATGGGCTCCGGGAATCCGGAGATGACATTGCCATGGGTGAGGCCGATCGCAAGGCCCTTGCAGAGCGTCATCGTGCCGAGCGTTGCCAGGATCGGCGAAACGCCGAGATAGGCGATGACGAACCCATTGACGAGGCCGACCAATGCGGCGACAGCAAACCCTGCTGCAATCGCCAGCACTTGAACGCCGACCCAGGCGACGCCTTCGCTGCCCGGAATATAGCGCGTCAGCACGAAGGCGATGGTCAGTCCGGCCAGATTTGCGGTGGCAATGATCGAAAGATTGAGCCCGCCGGACAGCAGGGCCAGCATCATCGCAAGCGAAAGGATGCCGAGCTCCGGCATCTGGAAGGCTATCGATTGCAGCGTGTTGACAGAGAAGAACCGATCGCCGATGGCGATAGCGAACACCACCCAGAGGGCGACCAACAAGAGGACGAGGGTGGCAATCGTCCCGCTGCCGGCCAGACGGGCCATGCGCCCGCGAAGGGAGAGGGCGGGCGCATGGCTCATGGGCGCGCCCTCCGGGTCCGCCGCTCGCGTTGCGACCAGGCCGTCGCTGACACCGAGATGAGAATGACCAACCCGACAAAAAAGGGCGACCAGTAGGACGAAACACCCAGCAGAATGAGTCCATTTTGCAATATGGCGAGCAATGCAAGGCCCAGAAACGTGCCGCCAACAGTGCCGACGCCGCCCATGAGGCTCGCGCCACCGAGCACGACGGCTGCAACCACATCAAGCTCCTTGCCCACCAGCACGGTCGGCGCGACCGACTGCGCGAGCTGTGCCTGAACTAGCGAGGCGACGCCCGCCATGACGCCCATATAGCAGTAGACCAGCATGTTGAGGCCGAAAATGTGGAAGCCGAGCCTTCGCGCTGCATCGGCGTTACCGCCCATCGCGTAGATCTGCCGGCCGATATTGGTGCGATTGAGCAGAAGCCAGGTGACGAGAAAGCAGGCCGCGAGCGCGAGTATCTGCAGGTTGACGCCGTAGGACGTATCCTTCCCCCATTCGAACTCGAGCCAGAATATCCCGGTCGCGAACCAGTCGGGCAACGAATAGATGTACTTGCCGCCGGTGAAGAAAATCAGCAGCCCATAGAAGATGTTCAGCGTTGCGACCGAGACGATGATCGATGGAATTCGAAGTTTCTGAATCAAGATCGCGTTGATGGCGCCAAGCGTACCGCCGACGCCGATCGCGATGGCAAAGACGATAAACCAGTTGGCGCCATAAGCGTTCGCCACCGCAAGCGCCACGTATTGCGCCACCGATGCCGTTGCCGTGAAAGAGATGTCGATTCCGCCGGCGATCAACACCACGAGCAGCCCGAGCGCGAGAATGCCCACGAACGCATAGGACGTCAGCAGGTCAAAAAGATTCTGCACCGTCAGGAACTGGCCGTTCGCGACCCCGAGGTTGACGCAGATCATAAGGATGACGATGAGCAACCAAAACTCGTGGCTGCGCCGAAACCTGCTCAATAAAGCAACGAGCGATTCAGGCATTGACTGCCCGTCGAAGCTCTTCGTCGGACGTGTGTTCGGCCAACACGTCGGTTGTCAGACAGCCCTGGCGCATCACCAACACGCGATGGCTATGATAAAGCACCTCGGGTATCTCGTCAGAAATCAACAGCACTGCAATGCCCTCGCGAGCCAGCCGCTGGATAATCTCATAGATACCGTCCTTTGCACTGATGTCGACACCAACCGTCGGGCCGTCGAGGATCAGCACACGTGGACTTGTCGCCATCCATTTGGCGAGCACGACCCGCTGCTGATTCCCGCCGGAGAGTGTCTTCACCGGGTTTTCGGGATTTGAAACCTTGATCGCGAGTTCGGCGACCCAGCGCGCAACATGCATTTGCCGCGCGCGCGCCCTGATCAGGCCGAATGCGTCGGCGAGGCGTCCCAGCACGGTCAGCGTAATATTCGAGGTGATCGACTGATCCAGGATAAGACCAAGCGTAAGCCGGTCCTCGGAAACATAGGCGATGCCCATATCCATCGCTTCCGCATTGGTGTTCAGCGCGATCCGGCGGCCCTCGAGCGTGATCGTGCCTCGATCGGGCGGGTTCATGCCGAACAGCGACAATGCTAGCTCGGTTCGTCCCGAGCCGAGCAAGCCAGTGAGACCGACGATCTCTCCGGCTCGCAATCGAAAGCTCACATCGTGATAGTCGCCATCCCGGCCAAGGCCCTCTACTTCGAGCACCAGCGGGCTCGCGGCAACACCGCGCACCTGCACTTGATAATCGAAAGCCTTTCCCGTCATCAGATGGCTGAGTTTGCGGTTGTCGATCGTGTCTGCGGGAAAAGTGCCGACCTTCATACCGTCGCGCAGAACAGTCACGCGCTCGGCAATCTCGAGCACCTCGTCAAGGCGGTGGCTCACGAATACGATGCAGATGCCAGTGCGTTTAAGCTCGCTGACGAGTTTGATCAGGGCATCGACCTCGTGGCGTGTCAGGGATGCGGTCGGCTCATCCATGATCAGGAGTTTGGCATCCGCCGCCAGTGCACGGCAGATTGCAACGAGCTGACGGCCGGCAATGCTGAGATCGGAGACCTTCGCGTCCGGATCGAGTTCGACGCCGACCTTGGCCATCGCGGCCGTGGCGGTCGCGCGCATCGCGGGCCAGTCGACCCTGCGGAGGCCGCCAAGATGATGCGCCATCGCAATGTTCTCGGCGACGTTGAGGTTCGGAAACAGTGAAAGGTCCTGATAAATGACCTGAATGCCGCAATGCGTGGAACGGACCGGGTTCAGCTTTGGGTATTCCGTACCGGAAATGGCGATGCGACCACCTCGTTCCGGCGCCTCGACCCCGGAAATGATCTTGATAAGCGTCGACTTGCCGGATCCGTTTTCACCGACAAGGCAGTGCACCTCGCCAACTTCTAGCGTCAGATCGACATCGCGAAGCGCGTGCACGCCACCGAAGCGCTTCGAAATGCCGGACATCTCCAGGAAAGTCGCCAAGGGTTCGTCCTGTGATGAGACCGTTCGGTCCACGAATCCGTCCCGGAATTTGTCGAGGAATCGCTTCGCTACGTGTCGCGTTCCCGACCGGAAAAGTCAGGAATGCGACTTCAGGAGGCGGCTTGGGTTGGTGTGTTCCTAGAGCCCCGCGGAAATCAGCCCGTCGATGGTTTCCTTGTTGATCCGCATGATCTTGTCGACCTTGATCTGCTTGCCGGCAACATCGACCGCCGCTTTGCCGAGGCCGGGGACCTCGACGCCATCCGTGATCGACTTGCCATCGAGCACGAGCTTGGCGACCGCGACCATCGCGTAACCTGCATCGGTAGGATTCCACAGAAAGCCCTCGCGGATGATATCGTCCGCGATCAGCGATTTAGCCTGGCTCGGCAGCACGGTGCCGACCACGGCGATCTTCTTGGCGAGACGTTGCTGGCGTACCGCATTGCCGGCGCCGATTGGCCCGTTGGAGCCGAAGCCGAGAATGCCGCGCAGGTTCGGATAGGCCTTGATCACATCAAGCGTCGTGCGTTGGCTGGTGTCGATCTCGTCCGCGCCGGGGAAACGGTCGGCGACGAGCTTCATCTTCGGGAAATTCTTCTGCTGATAGGCAATCGCGGCGTCGGCCCACTTGTTGTGAAGCGGCGTCGTCAACGTCCCGACATAAACTACATAGTCGCCTTCACCACCGAGGTCCTTGGCGAGGCGCTCCATCTGCACTTCCCCGAATCGAACGGAGTCGATCAGCTCCACGTTCCAGTCGCGGCCTTCCTGTTCCGGACCTTCATGCGTGATGACCTTGATGCCGGCCGACTGCGCGCGCTTGAGCACCGGTTCGCATACCTTCACGTCGAGCGGCACCAAGCCGATCACGTTGACCTTCTTGGCAATCAGGTCTTCAAGCAACTTGACCTGCTGCGCCGGATCGACGTTCGCCGGGCCAACCATCGTGGCATTGATACCGAAATCCTTTGCGCCTTTCAGAATCCCTTTTTCAACGGCGTTGAACCAGGGAATGCCCGCGATCTTCACGACCGTGACCATTTCCTTCTGACCCTCCGCGAAGGTGAGGCCCGGAAAACCGGCACCGGCCATCGCTGCGGCACCACCAATCAATTTGAGTGTCTGGCGTCTGTCCATTGTTCCCTCCCAGGAAACTGTTTTGGCTGCCGCTCCCTTGACCGGCAAACGCCGGGCGGGAACAGTCGGCTTCATTCTTGATCGGCAGAAACTTCCGCTTCTAGCCGCAGAACCTTATTCAGGGATTAGAGACCAACGTTCCAGAAGGTGTCAAGCAGCTGATCGGCAAGGCACGTTTGAGCTGCGGCTGATCCGGGCGCGATGACATACTCATCGCCCGGCCAGTTACTATTTGTCGAAGGCTCCGTGGACGATATTCTTCAGAGCCACCCGAAGTCTTTCGCGCTGCGACACGGTTTGCGCCATATGGCGTGTGCCTCGCTGCTTTCTGGCCGGGCCTGATTCAAATTTCCAGCAGGGCGAAAGCTGGATCCTGAAGTGGGCCGGAAGCCCGACGCCGACCATCACCAAAGCTGCCAACGCCGCCTGAGCGAGCTTTCGCGCAATGCGCTTGCCGGAAAGCTCGGCATCGGCCCAATCCGGATCGGCGGTGACGTCACGACCGGCAAGACGGCTACGAACATTGACCTCCTGGCCGCGCGCCGCGTTCAGCTGCGGATCAACTGCGCGCTGACGGAACGGGATCGTCTGGGAGCCTGTCCCGGTGGGTAGGTGGACGGTTCAAGCGGCTCCAGTTACAAATTGGGCTCGTTCTGTTCTGCCCCCGTCGGTATCGAACTGAGGTGCGCGGGCATGGAGGTTCAGCAAGGTTTTCGCAGCCTGTTCCAGAAGTATCTGCTCGTGCTCTTCATGGCCGTTGCGATTCCGCTCGCGATCAACGGTGTCGTCGAAGCCTGGTTCGGTTATCGCGATCAGCGCGCCAGGCTCGACCAGCTGCTCGGCGTTCAGGCGATGTCCGCCGCAGCCGAGATCCACGACTTTATTTACGGCATCACCAACGACCTCGGCTGGTTGGTCCAGCTGCCCTGGAATGACGAGCCCGACGAGCGGCGGCGGACCGACGCGTTACGCTTGTTTCGGCAAGCGCCCGCGATCGTTACTCTCACACTTCTCGATCATCGGGGCCTGGAGCGTCTTTATATCTCACGTATCGGCCTCAATCGAATTGACAGTCGGACTGACCGATCCACCGACCCAGCGGTGATTGGCGCCCGCGCCGCCCGGACCTGGTTCGGCGACGTGACCTACAACCGAGGCTCCGAGCCATACCTGACAATTGCAATTTTTGGCAACCGACCCTCGGTCGGAGCTGTCATCGCAGAGGTCAACCTCAAGCTTATTTGGGACGTGATTTCGGCGATTAAGGTGGGGAAAACCGGTTTCGCGTTCGTCCTGGATCGACCGGGTCGGCTCATTGCTCACCCGGACATCAGCCTCGTCCTGCGTGGGGCGGAAGAAGCGACCTCCAGGCCATTCCAGGCCATACGCGATGCGATCGGCAGCGCTGGAGTCGGCTCCGCAACAGGCCAGGATATAAGTGGCCGCGACGTTGCCGCTGCCGCTGCTCCAGTTTCTGGTCCCGATTGGACTGTCGTGGTCCAACAACCCCTGTCCGAAGCGTTCGGGCCCATTTATGCAGCCTTGAAGCGGACCGCTGCGATTCTCGCGATCGGCACGGTCATCGCAGGGTTACTTGCCTATGCGCTGGCGCACCGGATGACGGAGCCGATCCGGCTTCTCGAGGAGGGGACCGAGCGGATCGGAGCTGGACTTTTCGATCACCGCATCAGCATCGAGACAGGGGATGAGTTTCAGCGTCTGGCCGACAGTTTTAACAGGATGGCTGCCGAGTTGGCTCTCGCGCAGGAGCAACAGGAGCGTATTGCGAGACTCAAGCGGTTCCTCGCCCCGCAGGTCGCCGATCTTGTCGATCGAACGGGCGACGACGGCGTGTTGGAGGGCCGCCGCACTGAGGTGGTCGTTGTGTTCTGCGACCTGCGAGGCTTTACCTCATTTTCTGCGGAAGTCGCGCCGGAGCAAGTCATGAGCGTGCTATCGGAGTACTATGAGGTACTCGGCAGGGCCATCACGACATTTGCCGCGACACTCATTAGTTTCTCGGGCGACGGCCTGATGGTTCTCGTCAATGCACCCGTTCCCGTCGAAGAACCGGCGCTAAGGGCCGTCGATCTGGCTGTGGAGATGCAGAGAAGTGTGCAAGAACTCATCGTCGGCTGGCGATCGCGGGGATACCGGGTTGGGTTCGGGGTAGGTCTTGCCAGTGGATCGGCAACCGTTGGACGGATCGGATACGAAAGCCGGTTCGACTACACTGCCATTGGCAGTGTCGTTAATCTCGCAGCGCGCCTGTGCGCATCTGCTACCGACCGGGAAATCCTAATGGATGCCGAAGTCGCCGAAGGCGTCGGGGGCAGGCGCTCGGTGATAGGACTTGGGAACCGTCAAATCAAGGGCTATGACGAAGCCGTGCCGGTCTTTGGAATCTCGTTCGACACTTCATAAGACCAATGCCGATTGGTGAAAGCATGACCAGCGCTGCACTCAACGCAGTCACGTGCGGCAGAAAGTTCGGTCGTATTGGACGGCGAGACGTTCTTGCGTTGTTGGCTGGTGCCGCAGCTTGGACCTCACCTTCACACGCGCAAAGATCGGCCATTCCGGTCATCGGCTATCTTTGCCCGGAGTCGCCCGGACTCTTCGCCAGCCGGCTCAAAGCCTTCCACGAAGGGCTCGGCGAAATTGGCTTTATCGAAGGCCGTAACGTCGCAATCGACTATCAGTGGGCCGAAGGACAGTACAAGCGATTGCCAGCCCTCGCTGCAGATCTGGTCACCCGCAATGTGGATGTCATCGTCGCGCCCGGTGGGGCTCCCGTGGCGCTCGCGGCGAAAGCTGCTACCGCGAGTAAGACGATCGTGTTTGAGATGGGTGGCGACCCCGTCCAGTTAGGCGTGGTGGACAGCTTGTCGCGGCCGGGTGGCAATATCACAGGCGTATCGAGCTTGAGCGTCGAGGTGTCACCGAAGCGGCTTGAGATGATGCACGAATTGCGGCCAACAGCAGCCAAATTGGCCGTGGCCGCCAACCCCACGAGTCCGACCGTCAATACACAATTGGAGAAACTCCGATCCGCTGCCGAAATTCTGGGGGTGCGGCTGGAGGTCTTGATGGCCAGCAGTGAAAAAGAGTTCGAAGCGGTTTTCGCCGCCGTGACGAAGGAAGCGGCACGCGGACTGGTCTTCACCTCAGACCCCTATTTTGCCTTTCGCAGTGGACAGCTTGCCGCGCTCGCGCAGCGATACGGCGTGCCCGCAATTACCCAATCCCGAGACTTCCCCACTTCAGGAGGCCTGATGAGCTACGGAGGAGATTTCGTGCAATCGCATCGTCGCGCGGGCATTTATGCCGGACGGATCCTCAATGGCGAAAAACCCTCTGATCTGCCGGTCCAGCTGGTCACGAAAGTCGAGCTCATCATCAACCTGAAGGCCGCAAAGAGCCTCGGATTCGAGTTTTCCCCCTCGCTCGTCAGCGGCGCCGATGAGGTGATTGAGTAGAGGTTCAGGCCGCCGCGATCAGGCTCAGCATCGACTGCGTATCCCGCACGTCGCAAAACACGTGCGCCATCGCCGATAGCGTCCCCCATGTTCCCCGTCGGTCAGCGTCGCGCAGGCATCCGTAATAAAGCCAGACCGCTATGAGCGGCCGGCAATCGCAACGGGATGGCTGGTTCGTTTGCGCCCTTGCCTCTCGTTTCTGAGATGAAGCCGAGGCGGTGGGGTTTGCCCCCGGGGTCACAACGAGCAGATATGGCCGAAGCCGGTCCGGCTGGATGACTGCCTCACCAGTTACGATACGCCCTTTTGGCTTCGCCAGTTCCCTAGGTATTGTTAACGCGAAAGACAGGATGTTGCAATAATGTGACGGTGGGATTGGGCTTGGGGGCTCCCCGACGTTTGATCAATAAGAGCGGGAGCATACAATGCACGTCGAGCGATTGTCGTGGCTTTTGCCTGATTGCGGTGAGCTGGCCAAACTCAAACAAGCCGAACCGGATCTCATCATCTACTTTGGTTCGCGGACCTCTCTCGCGTCCGGCGCGGCTTTTGAGCAACTCAAGGCGACGTGTCCCGGAGCGATGGTTTTGGGATGCACGACCGGCGGCCAGATTCACGAGCACGATGCTGTTGATGATGAAATCACCGGTGTCGCAATCCGTTTCGATGAAACCAGAATTCGCCTCGTGAGCGAGATGGTCGGCTCCTCGGCAGATTCACGCACTTGCGGTCACGCGATTGGCGAGCGACTGCTGGCGCCGGATCTTGCAGGCATCTTCATTCTTTCCGATGGGCTGAACGTCAACGGCAGCGAATTGGTGGCAGGCATTACCGAGATGATCGGGCCGCATATTCCGCTTACGGGCGGGCTTGCCGGAGACGGATCGCAATTCGAGGAGACTCTGGTCGGCGCCAATTGCGCGCCGCGGAGCCGCATGGTTGCAGGCATCGGCTTCTACGGCGACGCAATCAGAATCGGACACGGTAGCGCTGGCGGATGGGACGTTTTCGGTCCATGGCGCACGGTTACGCGTTCACAGGGCAACGTGTTGTTCGAACTCGACGGCGAACCCGCCCTCAATCTCTACGAGCGGTATCTGGGCGATGAAGCCGAGGGTCTGCCGGGCGCCGGCCTCCTGTTTCCGCTGCAAATCCAGAATCCGGATAATGCGGATCACCGGATCGTTCGAACAATCCTGGCGGTCGACCGTGACAAGAGGTCACTGACGTTCGCCGGTGACGTTCCGCAGGGATGGAGCGCGCAGCTGATGCGCGGCAACTTCGACCACTTGTCACGCGGCGCCGCCGACGCTGCACGGCAGGCTACCGAAGGCCTCCTCGACGGCCAGGCCACCAACGGCGTTGCCCTGCTGGTCAGCTGCATCGGCCGCCGTCTGCTGATGGGACAGCGGGTGTCCGAAGAAATTGAGGCAGCCGGCGCGGTACTCGGGACACAGTTTGCCCGACTAGGGTTCTACTCCTACGGCGAAATCTCTCCGCACGCTGTTTCAGGAATCTGCGAGCTGCACAACCAGACTATGACGATTACAACCATCACTGAGCTTGCGGCGTAGCAACCATGCGCAAGCTCTTTCAGCGGCAGCTTGCCAAGGCGACGAAGGAGCCGGGCAAGGTCGATCTTGAACTGCTGGCCGATCTTGTAACGGCAGCCTACGAGGAGGCCGACCGTGATCGCAAGCGGACGGATCGCTCAATCTCGTTGATGGCCGATGAGCTTCAGCGTACGCACACGCGGCTTCTTGAAGCGTTCAAGGTAGTCCCGGAGGGACTCGTCCTTCTGGATGCCGAAGGAAGGTATGTTCTTTTCAACAAGAAATTCCTCGAACTTTACCACTCCGCAGTTGACAGGATCACGGTTGGCGGGAGTTTCGCCGACTCCGTTCGTGCCGGCGTCGAGCGCGGTCATTACCTTGATGCGATCGGGCGAGAGGAGGAATGGCTCGCCGAGCGGCTCGACCGCAACAAGCAGGATAGGTCTTCGACCCTCGAGGCGGCGCGAGGAAATCCTGAAAAAGCGGTCGGAGCAACTTGTGGAAGCCCAACGCCTGGCGAAAACCGGCGACTGGAGTTACAAGCTTGGCGATTGCCACGTGTGGTGGTCGCCCCAACTCTACGAGTTGCTTGCATACGATCCGGCTGAATTCACGACCACCCGCGAAGCCGTACTGTCATGCTACGGCGTCGACGGAGCCGCGAGGCTCCTCGCATCCCAGGCGGAAGTCATGCGCTCCGGAAAGTCGAAGAGCGTCGATGTCAAGGTCGATCGAGGCGACAGAACCGTCGCCGACGTTGTGGTCACAAGCAGGTCGATGACCGATGATAACGGACGAATTATCGGCTTTGTAGGCACAATCCAGGACATTACCGACCGCAAGATCGCCGAAGAAAGGCTTGAAAAGCTCGCTTATTTCGATCCGCTTACAGGTCTTGCCAACCGCTCGATGTTCCATCGCGAGGTCAACGATGTGCTCACCCACTGCGGCCGGACCGGCTCGCAAGCGGCGTTGCTCTTGCTCGATCTCGATCGCTTCAAGGAAGTCAATGACTCGCTCGGGCATGCGTCGGGCGACGAACTGCTTGCCAAGGTTGCTCAACTGATCTCAAGAGTGCTGGGCAACGGTCATTTCTTCTCGCGCCTCGGCGGCGATGAATTCGCCATCGTCATGCAGGGTGGCACTGATCGCGCAGCCGTCGAACGCCTGGCCGCCGATGTTATTGCGGCTGTTTCCGGCTCAATTCTCCTCGCCCGCGGCGAGGTAAGCATTGGGACAAGCATTGGCGTTGCGACGATTCCCGGCGACGGCGGGAATGTGACCGACCTTCAGCGTAATGCCGATCTCGCTCTGTACCGCGCCAAGGAAAGCGGTCGTGGTCGTCTGGTTTTCTTCGAGCCCGGAATGAATACGGCCGTCCAACACAAGATCGCAATTGCGCGCGAGCTGCGCCGGGCGATCACCGCGAACGTTGGCCTGACCGTGCACTATCAGCCGCAGGTTTCGCTGTCGAACGGCCGGGTCACTGGCTTCGAGGCTTTGATGCGCTGGAACCATCCCACACTTGGCAATATTCCTCCTGCCGAATTCATACCGATCGCGGAGAGTTCCCAGCTCATCTGCGATCTCGGCCTCTGGATTTTGCGCCAGGCGGCGCTTCAGGCGAAGACCTGGCTGGATGCAGGCGAAGCCGCTCGGGAAATGGCGGTAAACGTATCGGCAGCGCAAATCTGGCATACGGATTTCGCGCACGATGTCGCGGAGGTCTTGAAGGAGACAGGCCTCCCTCCTCATTTGCTGTGCCTCGAATTGACCGAAAGTCTTCTGGCCGATCATGCGGAAGGTCGCGTGCGCAGTGTGCTTACGGCGCTAAAGAGCCTGGGCGTAACACTCGCTCTGGACGATTTCGGTACAGGTTATTCGTCGCTGGGCTATTTGACCCAGTTGCCGTTCGACACGATCAAGATCGATCGGATCTTTGTGGACGGGATCGCAAACTCGGAGTGCGCCCGGAAACTCCTTGAAGGTATTATTGCGCTTGGACGCGGTCTCGGCATGACGATCGTGGCGGAGGGCGCCGAGACGGCCGAGGAGGTCGCCATTCTCGGCCAGTTCCGGTGCGACCTGGTTCAGGGCTTTATATTCGCCCGCCCCGCGGCAGCTCAAGACGCCCTCAAATCTGCATGGTCTCTCGAAGGTAAGGGACTCCGGGTCGATGGTTCACAGACCGCAACGTCCGCTGCCGCAGCCTGATTTTGCCGGACAATGCCTATCGTGAACAGGCTTGGGCACGACGTGTCGTGGACGAAGGCGTGAGGTCTTGTCCGAGAGCCGGATGCGGGAGATCTGCATGTCCGGTTCGATGAGCGGGATGTGGAAACGGAGCCATGGTCGAACCAGTGCGGCACCGCCAGACGAAAGAGGCGGGAAAGATATGCTCGAAACTAGTCTAAAACCACCGCGCCACATCTCGACTCTACCGATTTGAACCTATCGCGCTCCCGTCGGGCGCTGATCTCACTCCTTAACGATGCCCCCGTGGGACCTTGCGTTATTTTACTATTTTATTGATGCGTACGCCGCAGGAAGTCCCGGATTGCACGATTTACCAGCATCGGATGGGATTGCATCGGGCGGTGGCCCCCATCGTCGATCCGAACCACGATTGCATTCGGCGCGTAGTCGT
>WNGG01013440.1_pt1 | contig 14357 bp, 19 predicted proteins | sample 5400661 | NCBI WGS metagenome assembly WNGG01 (sample SAMN13153372, study PRJNA577476) | soil metagenome | isolation source: 100 cm soil or saprolite under Garry oak tree replicate 1 | place: USA:California | collected 2016-06-15
TACGAGCGGGTGAGATCAATTAGTCTCTCTGACCGTGGGTGAATTCCCGCAAGCTGGATTTCCGGGGACATGTTTTCGCTGTCTTTTGATTTATTCTGATTATATAAGTTCTGTCGTACTCATATTCCTTTAGGAATAGCCTCTATTCTATTCCGATAGGAATAAGAGCACCGTCCAACATGTTTCAGGGCATGCTACCCTCGTTGGGGGAGATCCCCAAGAAGAGGAAAGAACTCGGACTAACGCAGTCGAGACTCGCTCTATCCGCTGGAGTAAGTCAATCGATAATTGCTAAAATAGAAGCAGGCTCCGTGGACCCGTCATACTCAGTCGTTCAGAGGTTATTCGGCGCTTTGGAAAGAGCGGGCGTCGAGACTCCGACGCGTCGCGTAGACGAGCTCATCAGTCGCCCCGTCGTTTCCGTAGCGAGAACACAGCTTGTCAGGGACGCGGTTGACTTGATGAGGCGTAGGGGCTATTCGCAGCTCCCGGTTTTCGATAACGGACGATGTGTTGGAAGCATTTCGGAGAAGACGATTCTTGATCGGGCCGCTCGGGGCGAGTCTCTAGAGTCAGTTCTTACCCTCAAGGTTCGCGAGATCATGGATTCGCCGTTGCCTGTGGTCAATAGTGACACTCCACTCGATCTGGTTCTTGGACTGTTGCAGACAAACTATGGCGTGCTCGTTTCGAAGGGCGAGAACCTTGTTGGGATTCTGACAAAGTCGGACATTCTGAAGACTAAGAGGTAGTTCTCCCAAGAGAAGGATTGCATTGTCTATTGGTGAACGGAAGCTTCCAGGTTGTTTCCGGTGACTATTCGCTTAGGTAACATCATTCCTATTCAAGAACAACTCATGCTGTGTTCTCCTGTTCGAACTAATAGCTTAGGAGTACTCACCATGTTTGGACGCAAGAAGAAAGACGAGAAAGAAGGCGATACAACTGAAGATGTATCGACATCAGCGTCCGGATCGACTGCCATTGCTCCTGCTATGTCGACTCCGATTCAAGCCCCTTCTGTTCCAGCTGGCTCATCTACGCCTACCAACTTTCCACCTCTGAGTGCTACCAGTTCGTATCAGCCTCCGAGAGGTCCACCCCCTTCCACTCAAGTGGACGAAGATAGTTCGCTTAGTAGACTGCTACAATCTCTGCTCAAAGATTTGCCTTCAGACGCGAGCTCGTTTGCTGGGGAACAACCGAGGGGGTTCGCGATGCAGAGCAGTCCAGAATGGGTTCCGCCGAGATCGACTCCTACAAGCAGGCCGATGACGATCTTTCCGGGTGGAAAGAAAGGCTCTGAGCCAGACAAGCCAAGTATGGCCCCGCCACCACCCCCGCCTCCTGCTCGCTCCATGAAGCCTCCTGACTCTGTGGAGCAGCCTGGAAAGGAAACGATTCAACCGAAATTCTATCCGCCGCCATCAACGGACAGGTCGGAGAAACCGGCTCGAGAGGAAGTTCCGAAGCGTCCTAGCGCTCCAAGGGTCTCTCAGAGTTTCGATCATATCTTTGAGCTTACGCAAGGAAGCTTCGAATCTCCCGGTCTCGTGGTTGTGAATGGCAGTCCAGGTTCTGGGAAGACGACTCTGTGCTCCGGGCTCGCGAGCAGTTTTCTGAAGCAGGGAAACCCGTGCATGTTCGTAACCTACGATAAGGCGCCGACTGCGCTCAGGGAGCAGATGAAGAAGATAGGCGCAGACCCTTCGGAGGCCGAGTCCCAATACCGGTTCTTGCTGGTGGACGGGTTTTCGTCCCAGTCGGACTCGTTCAGTTTTGAGCCTTACTATGTTGAGAAGGCTTTTGACTTTGATTCGATACAAGACGCCCTCGTCAAGAATAGTTCCATGTTTATCGGCGAGAAGACAAAGATTCTTTTTGACTCCATCGATCCGGTTGTTGCGAAGGTTGCCTCCAAGGATCTTGTCAAGCGATTAGGCGAGACTTTGGACAAGCTGAGAGACTCGAACGTGACACTGGTCTTGACAGTGGATCTCGCTAAAGCTACAAAGGACCTTGTCAAGTGGCTAGAAGATACCGCGTCGTGCGTTATCGATCTGGACAAGGACGATTCTGATCCGAACGGGCGAGAATTGAAGGTCCGAAAGCTGAACGGGTCCGCGTCAAAGCTTGACACAGAGACTTTCGAGATAGACTCCAACAAAGGACTTGTCTTCGTAAAATAAGCCTCGTCCTTACATCTACGAAGAATTGAAAGGACTATTTTACTCGTCGTCTTTTGGATCGGCCGCCTGCGTTTGCGGCTGGAATGCTTCTAGGGGCACCCATCTGCTCTTCTGGGTACCTTTGATCCAGGCGCCCGCTCCATCGATCCATTCGACGACGCCCTCGATTGTCTCCCCGCTCGTCAATGTCACTTTGACGTTGTCGCCGGGCTTGGGAAGAGACATGACGGGGAGCGAATCGGGTGCTGGCTGGGCTATGATAAAACCCTAACTTGGACTTTCACACAGTCCCGCGGGCACCAACTCGTGCGACACGAGATGCCCAAGGGATCCATTTTTCTTGCGAGTTTGTTTCTGTCTGGGTGTGATTCTGGGCTTCTTTGCTCAAGACGGGTTTGTAATCAGCTTGTCTGGTTCTTTTGGTCCCCCGTGTATTCCCCTAGGGATAAGCGTGGAAAGTAGCGTTCTAGAAATCGTGGGCTTGGATTCCTAATCTGGGCTTGAATTGGGCGAGTTTCTAAATCCTACGGAAGGTCTAGAGGGGTTCTACGTAGCCGAAGCCTTCACGTATGATCTTGCGCACTTTCTCGGCTCTCTCTTCTGTATTCTTGTCCAGGAAAATCTTGACGATATGGCCCTTTTCGGTCTCGAAGCGCAAACCTTCCTTTCGAAACTTCTCTAGGGCATCGTTCAGGGTGAAATGGTTTCCAAAAGTTGCAACAACAACCGCACGGTTCTTCTTCTTACCACCGAGCCTAATTGCTGTCTTCCTGAAACCCTCGGCCAAACCGTAAGCCATCGTAAATCCCAGAGCTTTCTAGAATGAACGAACCTGCTATATGACTATCGGGTAAACGCTTGAGGACTTGTTATCTAGGTTTTTACGCTGCCAGTTCAATCGGCCGCATTCTCTCAGATGGCCTTTTGCCCAAGACTCTTCCAAGCTCCACCGCAACAACTCTGCGATTGGACCTCTGACCGCCATACCACCTGTTCACTTGAACGTCACCATACTTCCGTCGGAAGAGGCCGAAAACATGATCCAGCTTCTCCTGAGCAAGACTTCCATTTCCTTCGAAAAGTATCTCTCCAACTTCGACCTCCACCCTACGAGTCTTCTTCACGTTTTTCCACCAATCAGAATCCTCATGAGCTAAGAAGAACAACTTTCCCTCTTCGAAAGCGAACCAGAGCTCGACGGATCGAGACAAACCCGTGCGACGGCCCCTTGTAGTCAGGTTAAGGTAAGGCGTTTCTTCAAGAATAAGCTCACTAGTAGCCAATACGCTTCCCGACATGCCGACCGTTATCCGACCCTGCGTTATAACCCTGAGGGGTTCCTCGGGACCCTTTATTCGAACGACTCGCTCGATTCGTCGCTGCCAACCGGCTCGGTCTTCACAGGTTGCGAAGCTGGAGTTCGCTCCGGAAGGAGAGAGTATCTACCATCCGAGGTCCGATAGATGGCCACCCGATGGACAGTTTCCCAGCCAGCACTTCCCTGACGCCGAACCTGAATGGTCAACACCTCCGCGCTAGGGTCGCTCTTTCCGGGCCAAACGGTTAGTCCGAGAAAGTCTCCGTTGGGAAGTTTGCTTGTGAACCTTGCTTTGTACTTCTGCCTCTCAGCCATCATGGGGCCGCTATAGAGCGTTCATCGCGTATTAAGATGCGCTTTTCTTGACTGCGAAATACCTTCTCGAAGTATGTATCTTATTATTCGACTAAGTCTGATTACTAAGCGACAGCATTGCTCTCTGGAACGCTAGTCGCTCTCCGAGCGCTGGAACGTGAAGATCTAACAGTGATGCACAAGTGGCAGAACGACGAAGAGACCATGCGCTTAGCTCGTTCCTTTCCGGACCATGTGATCTCGAAGGAAGCGCTGGAGGCTGAATTTGCGAGAGAGTTGAAGGGAGAAGACACGGGAAGGCGAGCCTACATTATCGAAGAGAAATCCACACGCAAGCCGGTCGGCTGGGCGACAATTCGAATTCACCAGTTCCAACGAAGGATGACCACTGCTGATGTCGGTCTAGCACTGGGAGAGAAAACTGCCTGGAACAAGGGATACGGGACAGAGACAGCCAAACTACTGCTGGATGAAGTGTTTAGACAATTGAACCTGCACCGAGCCGAATGGTGGACTTACGCCGAGAACAACGTCAGCGTACAACTCGCCAAGAAACTGGGATTCAAAGAAGAAGCCCGCCTAAGAGACGTGGTCTTCTTCGACAACAGGTACCATGACTTGGTTGTACTTGGCCTGCTCAAACAGGAATTCGAATCGATAAGAGCCGCGGCCGGAACATCGAGCAGCGAAACGACCGTTAGCTATTTACACAGCCCGTAGCGAGAAAGCAATCGACATTGAGTACCCTAGAATTGAAGGCCCAGAAGGGAGACACCGTATCGGTACATTATCTCGGACGATACCCCGGAGGGAAGGTCTTCGATACCTCAATGGAGAAAGAAGCGAAATCCGCAGGACTCTATAGCCCTGCCCGGGACTACAAGCCCTTGCAGGTAATTCTCGGAGCTGGAAAAGTGATTCAAGGATTCGACGAAGCCCTGATCGGGATGAAGGTCAATGAGGAGAAAGAGGTCGTAATTCCCCCAGAGAAGGCTTACGGGAAAACGGGGAATCATCCCATGGCAGGCAAGACACTACAGTTCAGGTTACGTGTAACCAATATAAGACGCCCATGGTGAGCCGGGTAATCTTCTAGTCCGTGCTACCCAGCACTGCTCTTACTATTGGTTCTTCTCAGCCGTTTCGGAGGACAATTTCTTCCTGCCGAGGTAAAGTGAAACAACCGCCACAATAGTTATCCCTGCTGCGAACACATTCCCCCCAACCAGGCCCCCAAGCGCACTCAGCAAAGACGGAAGACTTTGTTCCCATGATGTCGGACTAGTATGTTGAGGCGAGGTCGATGATGGAGGAGTGGCTGGAATATTCACAGTGATGCTCCCGCTTCCGGAGCTTGAGGCGTGAGCCGCATCGCCAGCATAGTTGCCCGTGATTGTAGCCCTTCCCTTGGCAGTTGGAGCAAAACTTACAGAACAGCTCGAGGCCGCGTCAGTGCCCTGAACTAGCATGCACGCGTCAGCGGAAAAAGATCCGATGCCCCCGCTGCCTGTGAATGTAACACTTCCAGTCGGTGCCGCGGCTGAGCTTGGTGACTTGTCTGATACAGTAATCGTGCATGAACTTGTCTGGCCTACAATAACAGGGCCTGAACAAGTTATTTCTGTGGTAGTCGCGCGCACCGTGCTGGCAAAGTTTCCCGACCCGGAGCCTCCGGTGTGAATCAGGTCACCTCCATAATTTCCTGAGACTGTAACTATGCCCGTAGCCGAAGGAGCAAATTGCACGGAACAATTTGAAGTCTCCCCCGCTCCAGCAAGCGAGCAGCTTAACTGAGGGAAGGAACTGTTGGTCGTGAAGGTGACCGTACCCGTTGGGGCAGTTGCTGTTGCCCCCGAGTTATCAGTGACAGTGGCAATACAGTCGCTTGGCTGGCGAATTACCACTGGACTCGAGCACGTTATCGTTGTGGTAGTCGATCGAAGTGGTGTCAGAGCTCCCAATGTGTGTGCCGTCTCCCGTATAGCCGCCGATGATTATTGCTTGTCCGGGCCCGGAAAAAGCAAAGGTGACTGAACAGCTAGCCGAGTCGCTCGAACCACTAGAAAGCGGGCAGTTGGTTGGAGATAGAAACCCGGGTCCCGTGCTTGAGAAAGCTATAGACCCTGACGGCGGTGTTGGCTGACCGACGGACGTGTCGGTTACGATAGTAGTGCATGAACTGGGTAGTCCGATTACAACGGTAGGAGGCAAGCAGGTCAGGTTGGTGGAAGTCGTTCTAGGAGTAGCTTGGATTGAGGTTGAGCCAGAGCTTGCTGAATGGGTAGCATCACCTAGGTACTCACTGTCGATGGTGACAGTTTCCACTGCGGAGGGGACGAAGCTGACAGAACAACTTGCGGAGGTTATCGATCCGACGAGCCTGCAAGAGGCAGCTGTAAAAGAACCAGCCCCATTACTTGCGACATTGACAGTGCCGGATGGTGCGATAGTTGCGCTCGGTGAAGAGTCAGTCACCACTACTGCACACAGGCTGGATTGGCCAACGGCGACGGGTGAACCACACGAGAGGGTGGTCGATGTGAGAGTTACGACATCCACTTCCAAACTGGCTGAGACAGAGCGAGCCAGAAGGCTCGTCCCAGTCACTTTCACAGTGTATATTCCAGCTGGCGCCGAGCCGGTGGCCACATCTAACGTTGATGTGCCTGGTATCAACGGCGCGACCAATACTGCCTGAGGGTCCATCGATATGATGGGTCCGGAAGGTGAAATCGAAGCTGTCAAGTTGACAATTCCCGCGAAACTGTTGACGCTATTGACGACAATACTGACGCTCGCGTCTGCTCCGCTCTGGATTCTAAGAGGGCTAGGGGTGATCGTTATGCTGAATTTCTGATTGGCAATAGAAGGAGAGACAAAAACCATTCCATGAACTAGAGAGGGTATGGAGAGCGTGACGAGTCCGAACACGAGAACCATTATGGTGAGACTTCGAAAGATCGATCTGCGTTTCATTGGGTAATTTTCTCCGAGAGGGAATCTCAGAAAACATACGATGAATGATTTAACCATGACTGGAAACCGGTGCATTGGAACCATATTCTCATGCACCGAGTCCGGCTAATCCATTGGAATACAGGTGAGGCTAAAGAGAGGGCACGACGTCTGCAGATATACGCGGGAGTGCCTCTCTACCAGAAGCTCGGAATCAAATCAGGATACACCGTTTCCTTGGTCGGGGCTCCTCTGGGATTCCGACAGATCTTAGGTGAATTACCTGAAAACGTGGTGTTGCGAGATGGGGTAAGGGGCCAATCTGATCTTACATTATGGTTCGCAAAGTCTCGAACTGAATTGGAGGAGAGACTGCAACACTTGAGAGTGTTTTCGAAGAACGCTGGATTATGGATTATATGGCCGAAGAAGACTTCCAAGCTTCAAACTGACTTGGGGCAACCTGTGGTCAGGGAGGCGGGGATAGCTGCTGGGATGGTCGATTTCAAGATCTGCTCGATTGACACGACTTGGTCAGGGCTCCGGTTCACTCTAAGGGAGAAGCGCAGTTTACCCGAACCGTCTCGGCAGCGGTAACACAACGACAGTACGGGAGAGCCAGCCGAAGAGTCCGGATGGTACAGTTGACCTTTCTGTTAGAGAGGCTTCCAATTCATCGGCAAAGAACGGGGAGACTATTGAGGCGTTACACGTGAGCTTGGTGGACGTTCTGATTTCGATCGGTAGCGCGGGGCTTGCGGTGTTTAGCCTACCTACGGTGCTAAACAAGAATTCTCAAGTTCCAAGGAAGACGGCTAGCATTCCCTCGGCCTCGATCTTGACCTATTTCGTTCCGCTTTTCGCGATCAGTGGACTAGATCTTACTGCCATAACGATCGCAGGACAGGCTGTCGTGTGGTGGCTCATAGTGGCGTTTAGACCGGTTAGAAAGACTCGATAGCTCTTGTGTGGTGCGGCCGCCGGGATTTGAAGTCCCGAGCCGTTGTTGAGACGGCTTCCCGGGTCGTTGGGTTGGAAGCCCATTGGACGCTCTAGGGCTATGTCCTAGACCAGGCTAGACTACGGCCGCTGACCTTGGCGTTTAGTCCTTGGTCTTTTCTGCCTTACGATTGGCAGAGAAGACTCAACAAATGCCGTCACGCCAAATGAGAACGCAGCAAGCGGTCAAGTTCGGGATAAGTCTCAACTAGTCTTAAGAATCTGACAATGCTTGCTGCAATGTTTTGAAAGTCATCCCAATTGAACACGAGCCGGTTCGAGCCCGTGACTACCTTAACGACAAGAGTTTGCAAATCGGCCGTATTCTTCCCGTCGGTGACAGTCTACTTGGAGAATATTTTGCAACCGGCAGTAGCTTCGTTCTGCTGAAGGGAAGGGCCGTCGACGCGCTATTCTCCTACAATGCAGGGCGAGATAAGCAGGTACCCACGGCGAGATTCCGTGTTGTAACAGATTCTGTTGTGGGGCTAAGAGAGGCGACTAGGCTTGTTGAGGAAACAGCTGTTGCGGGGGAGAAGATGGTCCTTCGAACTAATGTTTTCGGATACGACAAGAAGCGGCTCCTAGCCCTGAAAGCCCTGGGCTACACTGCTGGCGCCTCTCTACCGGGAGTCGTCTCACTTGATGGGAGGAGATTCGACTATCAACTTCTCTACAAGGATCTAAGTTCGAGGTACAAGTCTGGAGTCCGAAGAAGTTACGCCAAGCCCGGCATGTACAAGGCAGTAGAAGTTGAAAAGGCAAAGACGCCAAAACTGAAGGTCAGAGGATACAGATCTGATGATCGGCCGTTCCTTGACAAGTTCGTAACTCACCGGAATGTGATTCGCGGAATCGGCTCTGGAGTCTTTGAAGGTCTATACCCGTGGCCACCGGGCGATTATCAACGGAGGGTTGAATCGAAGCAGATTTTTCCTATCGTGTGTGAGGACGAGCTCATTAGGGAACCTGTGGGGGTCGTCGACCTCTTCGGATCTTCCGCTGAAGTCATGCAACATTCGATGGGTACTGGAATATATGTTAGGGCTGACTACCAAGGGCTTGGCGTTGGGACGATGTTGATGGAGGCTTCGAAGACTCTCGCAATGAGGTTGCACCTAGGTAGGGTCTGGTTGAGCGTTTTCGACGGAAATAGCCCTGCCTTGGCGCTGTATCGAAAAGCTGGGTTTGAAGAATCCGGAAGGATGCCCGGGTGGTTGCAAGAGGGATATGTCGATGAGATCTTCATGACTCTGAAACTGGACTAGAGAAAGACTCTGACCACGAGTCCAAAGGGAGCTCATCCATTCTTCAGCAACCACTCTTTTCGAGCAAGACCGCGTTCGGTTAGAGCGTATTGGAACCTGCCTGCTCGGCGGGTCCGACTCAAGAGTCCTTGTCTCCAATAACGCAGGAGCGCCATCTCGACAGCCTTGTCCGTCAACTTGAGCGTCGTATCTGCTGCCAAGAGCTCGCGAATTTTGAGACTGTCGAACTCCTGTGTTGGTTCGAAGAGGCCAAGTATGCGGATCTTGAGCTCGTTGTAGTTCATTCTTGGGAGGCGTTGATGGGGGTCAAACACATAAATCTATTATGGAAGATGCGATTGTAGAAATTCTCTTAGCATCTTCTTGAGAGGGCTGGGAGTAACACCTTGTATGCTTTCCCGAGTATGTGGTCTCGGCGAAACACTTTCACTTTCACTCCCGATTTCAAGAGTAACACCTTGTCGAACCGTGTTCGGGATCGAAAATCGTTATATATCTACAACGGAGAAGGCTCGGGCTGAGCATTATTGTCCGACATAGAAACAGTTCAGGCTTCAGTTCAGCCCAACCAACCTAGCGGGACGATAGAAGTGACCGTTAGACACAACGGGGCAGAGACCAAGGTCATTGGAAACCCGGAGAATGTTGTTCGCGAACTTGTCATCTTCTTCTCGAAAGCCTACCCGTCCCTTGAACTAGCATCGAAGCTAGTACTCTCTGTCGACAGCGTAGAATTCCTGCAAAACTGTGCAGGCGTCCTCGCCTACTCTCCCGAGGGCCTTGTGATCTTGAAAGATACGACGACGCTCAAGGATAGGGAGCTCATGATGCTTCACGTCGCCGGAGCACGCATGTTCTACTTGATGGGAAAGAAAGAGAACGATTCAATCTCACTTGACGAACTGGCCAAGATTACAGGTCGTGTAACCGGGACCATTGCGGGCCGTCTTAGCGAACTTGTACGAGAGCAATTGATCGAAAGAGTCGGAAAGGGCTCCTACAGGCTCACCACAATGGGACAGCGAGTGGTCATCCAGACACTGATGCCAAAAGCGATGCAGTTGCCGGAGAGGTAAAGAGCGATGACAGAACGTCCGAAGATCAAGGTTCAGATCGAATGGGGAGACATCAAACACACCGTCGAAGGCGACCTAGAGACAGTTGTCCAGGAGGTTATGCGGTTCGCCGCACAGGTCCTACCCAACTATTCACTCGCATCGAAGTTGACGTTCTCTCCGGACTATTCGTCGATGGTGGACGATCTCTCAGAGACGGTCAAATTGACACCTGAGGGTGAGGCTGTCTTTCTCAAGCCGGAAATGTCGGCCGAACAATCGATCGCGCTTGTCCTGCTCGCCACACGGGTTGCGCACGCAGTCGGCACTCGATCTAGCGTCGATATGAGTCCCGAGAATATCAGCAAGGCTATCGGAAAATCTGTCAAGACAGTCCGCAACACCCTGGCGATGATGGGGAAGACCGGTATCGTCGAACGGACCAATGAGGGAAATTATCGACTATCAATCCAGGGAATCCGCAAGTCGCACGAGATCGCGAGAAGCGTGACCGCTCGTGCCGCTGCGTCACAACATGAAACAAAGGTGACTGCACCAGGATGATGCTAGAGAGGGTGCGGGGACAGGCGGGAGAGGGGGATCTCCCGCCCAATACTGGGGGAATCTAACCTTGCTCCACCGCACCCAGGAACTAACTGAACCTCTAGCACAATTAAAAAGCATACCGGAGGAGCTGCAACATCCAATACCGGAAGCACTCCTCCAGCTCTCGACAAAATCGATGCAATCGCTACGCGGGACTACACTCAACCCGCGAACCGTGTCCCTCGTGGACATGGGACTGGACGATGGAGACTCTGACGAGCAGCTCGAAATCGGAGCCTCGTCAATAGCGATGGGGTTGAAACGTAACCCAATCAATCCGGTGAGAGAATTGGTTCCAATCGCGGCCTGTGACGCGTCCAGCGTCAAGATAGGCGAAACCGAAACTGGAATGATATTCGCAATTCGAGCCGTCGCCGTCTGGAGACAACCTGACCGGATCGCTTTCACACGCTGGGGACCCTTGCTGTTTCACATTCCCAACTCCGATGGCCAACAAGAAAAGTACCGAGATGACGAGTCACGGGCCTTCGGCGGGCTATCGGTAAAGACCCTACGGGTTCTGACGAAGCTGAGGAATCACGTTGAACGCTGGGTCCAGGAAGAACTCGCGATCACCGTCAAGGATGGTATTGTGCTGCTGGATGGATCGTTGACCGCGGGGACTCCGGACAATCCTTCCAGCAGGGTCCAGCGAATCCTCTCCACCGCTCGCAACAACAACAGTATCGTCATCGCTCTCTCGAAATCAACGCAGCTTACGGTTGGTGGGAAGAATATTCTCGGTTTCTTCGATGCAGAAAAAATCCCCCACATCATCGACATAACGTCGGTTGTCGAGAACGAGTATCCCGCGTATCCGATCAGATTCCTCGGACGAGTTTGCGTGTCGAAACTCTCACCGGACGGGTTCCTGTTCCGGACCGATATTGATCGGGATGCTGATGAACATCAGGCATTGGTTGCGCTCGGCCGAGTAGCCGGAACCGATGTTATCTTCCATGGCTATCCTGAGACATTGAGGATCGCCCATATCTTCAGCACGTTCACTGCTAACGAGATCCTCGCCGTACAACGATTCGTTGCTAGCAACCATCATGTTAGTCTTCAGGCTCGGCCGAACCTTCGACGATCATTGTTTGGACCCTTCGGAACAAGCAGGTACGTGGCGTAGATGCGAATCTACCGAAAGGAAGCGGACGAGGTCCAGCTCATCGCCTTCCCCGACGAGCATGTTCAGAAAGGAGACTATTTCGTCATCGAGGACCCGGCCCAATCAAGAGGGCTTCTCGTCCAAGCCATAGACTTGCAATATGCCAACGTTCCAGGGGTCCTGGAGGATATTCTCAGAGACGTAATGACCGATGGAGAGCTTTCTGGGGAGGATGTGGACCCGTTGAACATTTCGAGCCAGGTGGACGCGTTGAAAGATACGAGGCTGGCGGTCTGCAAGATCCGTGGGACCATCGCCCAGGACGGAAGCCTTTCACCCAGCACGTCATGGCTGCCCTCACGCACATCATCAAAGATCCGCCCCTACGCGGTCAACCGACTGATAATGAACGGTGGAAAGATGCCGGTCAAGCTCGGACACAACGATGGCGAGCCGATAAGCGTTGACGCCAGCGGACTTGACGGCGGTCTGAACATAATCACTGGAAGAAAGGGCTCAGGCAAGTCTCACCTAGCGAAACTACTCCTGCTGTCCATGGCAGGATGGGGCGCGCCATGTATCGTTCTGGACGTTAACGGGGAATACATCAACCTACACAAATCGAAGGACGGACGACAATCATCAGCACGGCTGACTGTTCTAGCGCCGCGCAGCGGCCTAAATTTCTCAATGGCCAAACTAGGGCTAAGAACTGTGGCAGGGGTCTTGAGTCACGCTCTCGATCTGCCCGCAACCTCGTCCAAGGTCTTCACCACGATTTGGAAAGATCTTGAGGCTCGGGGAGACTTGACTCTGCCGACTGTGATCCAAGCGGTACAGTCGTGGAGCTGCCATGATAGCGTACGCGAAGCTCTGACTTCTAGACTTCAGGTTCTGATGGAATCAGGATTGTTTGACGAGGCGAACCCGTTGACCGAAGAGCGGATTCTCCACACTATCGAGGGAGGCGGTGTCCTGGTGGTTAATCTGAAGAACCAGAGCCAGATCGTCCGACGAATACTCGTCGAGATCTTTCTCGGAGAACTGACCAAGATTCTCTCTTCTAACTGGCTCAAGGCCGCCTTTCTCTTTGCAGAGGAAGCCCACCTTTACTTGCGGGATACTTACTGGGATGACATTGTTACACGGATGAGGCATATTGGATTGTTCACCACGTTCATCACGAACCAACCAGACACTGTTCAGGAAGCTATCTACAGGCAAGCAGACAACGTGTTCATCTTCAATTTCACAAACGAACACGATATCGAGGCTATTGGTAAGGTGGCGAAGGCGGACAGCGACACGATACGCTACCTCGTAAGAGGAATCCCGACCAGGCGATGCCTACTACTGGGGAACGTCGTCAAGGACCTGCCACTGATGGTCGACGTCGAACAGCTTGACGTCAGAACAATGGGCGAAACAAGACTCTTCTTCTCTTGAGTGATTCACTCACAATATCCTAGTTCCGATGGTCCTTACTCAGTCATTTCTGAGCAATTATGAGGAAGCGGCTTTCTGTCAAGACCAGCCCTTCGGGCTTTGACAGCTCCGATTCTAGTGATAGCAGCGCGTCCAGGTCTCGTTCGAGCGCGAACCCGGGGACCTCCCAAGGTGCAACGCTCAACAAATAGACAAGCTCGCCGAGACCATGGTAGGCAACTTTGTAGTAGCGCTGAATATTCTGTAGTAGCCTGAGACCTGCTGTTTCGAAACCGCGAACGTATTCCTGGTAAAGATTACTGAAGTCTGGTGCCCTCGGAAAGAAACGTCTCAACTCGCTCCAATTATCGCCGACTTGTTGGGTGACAGCGTGCCCGCCGGTCGATAGGACCCTAGCGACTTCCTCTGGGTCGAGTTCTTCATGACGATTGATAACCAAGTCGAAGGCCGAGCTCGCGAACGGTAGCTTGAGACTCTTGCACATGACCGTGTCCACGTCGAGAGGATCGAGTCGACTCTTGGCGATGGGAGCATTGACTTTCCACTCCTCGGTCGCAACTATCTTAGGAGGAAGTAAGTGGCGGACCCGTGACAGAAACTCTGCCCCGCCCGTTCCCATGTCTAGTGCATACTTCTTGCCTACAGCATAATCACGGACTAGGTCCTCATAATTCCATGCTGGTCCAGGTTCGATCGGCTTCGGTTTGACATGGCTAAGGTCCCAGCCTGTGAAACGTTTGGCTTTCTCAGCCCAAGGTCTTAGCCTCGCCAGTTCTTTGTCACGATTCAATTCGATAAGCAGATTTTCGGAAGATTCTGTGAGTATAAGCTCACGCAGTCAGAGAGACGGTACAGTAGTTTACTCTCTGGCCATCTGCACTAGGTCGGATGGTTGCTTCTTGCTGTTCTCGGAGAGGCTCATTATTCCTCCGGTGAGACTTTGACCCTGTATTCCTTTTGCGGCAAGGATCTGCGCAACCCGCAAAGAGGTGGCCCCAGCCATACACACCAAGAGGACCTTTCGATTGTCCTTGGGCAGAACATTCGTGATATTGTCGGGTATCTTTTCGGTCGAGATCAACGTTTGGACATCTG
>WNGG01005321.1_pt1 | contig 14354 bp, 16 predicted proteins | sample 5400661 | NCBI WGS metagenome assembly WNGG01 (sample SAMN13153372, study PRJNA577476) | soil metagenome | isolation source: 100 cm soil or saprolite under Garry oak tree replicate 1 | place: USA:California | collected 2016-06-15
GTGTTCATCCTCGTCGCGGCCGTGGTGCTGATGACCGGCGTGCACCTGTTCCTGGCCCGGACGCGGGCCGGGCGCGCCGTGCGCGCGACCGCCGAGAACCCGACCGTGGCGGGGCTCCTCGGCGTCAACGTCGAGGCGACGGTCATGCTGACCTTCTTCGTCGCGTCCGCGCTGGCGGGCGCGGCGGGCGTGCTCGTCGGCCTCGCGTACAACTCGGTCCACCCGTTCATCGGCGTCCAGATGGGGATCAAGGGGCTCGTCGTGATGCTGCTCGGCGGCCTCGGGAACGTCCCCGGCGCGATGCTCGGCGGCCTCGTCCTCGGCGTGCTGGAGGTGCTCGGCGTCGCGTACCTCGCGTCGTCGTATCGCGACGCCTTCGCCTTCGGCGCGGTGATGGTGATTCTGCTCGCGAGGCCCGAAGGGCTCCTCGGGCTGCGCCTGCAGCGGCGCGACTGAGATGCTCACGCCCTACGCCGAGGACGTCCTCATCCAGCTCGGCATCAACGTGGTGCTGGCGCTGTCGCTCTATTTCCCGCTCTCCGCGGGCCAGCTCTCGCTCGGCCAGGGCGGCTTCATGGCGATCGGCGCCTACGTGTCCTCGTGGCTCACCGCCGGCCAGGGGTGGCCGTGGCCGATCGCGTTTGCGGCGGGCGCCGCCGCGGCGGCCGTCGTCGGGACGCTCGTCGGGCTGCCGGCGCTCCGCGTCCGCGGCATCTACCTCGTCCTGATGACGATGGCGTTCGGCGAGATCGTTCGTGTATTCTTCCTCAACTTCACCCCCCTCGGTGCGGCGCAGGGTTACCGGGGCATGCCGTTCGTGACCACGCTGCCGGTGGTCGCGGGCGTCGCCGCCGTGACGGCGCTGCTCGCGGCGCGGACGGCGCGCTCGCGGGTCGGTCGCGCGTTCGAGGCGGTCAAGCGCGACGAGCTCGCGGCGGAGGTGCTCGGGGTGGACGTGACCCACGTGAAGCTCCGGTCGTTCACCGTCGGCGCGCTCGTCGCGGGGCTGGCGGGGGCGCTGTGGGCGCACTACGTGCAGTTCATCGAGCCCGAGGAGTTCGGCTTCGCGCGCTCGGTGATGCCGTTCACGTTCGTCGTGGTCGGCGGGCTCGAGACGTTCTGGGGTGCCGTCGTGGGGGCCTCCGTGCTGACGCTCCTGCCGGAGTGGCTGCGGTTCCTCAAGGAGTGGCGCCTCGTGATGTACGGATTGGCGATGCTCGTGGTGATGATCGTCAGGCCGCAGGGGCTCGTGGACGCGCGGCTCGTCGCGCGCGTCGGCTCGATCCTGCCGCGGCTCTCGAGGGAGGGGACGCTATGAGGGACCGCGTGATGGTTTTCGCCGTGGCGCTCGCCGCGGCCACGCTGCTCGCGCCGGGCGTCGCGTCGGCGCAGGGCAAGCTCGCGGGCAAGTCGGTCAAGCTCGGCGCGATCTATTCGATCACCGGCAAGGGCGCCGAGTGGGGTGAGCATTCCAAGATCGCGACGGACATCGCCGTGGAGGAGATCAACGCCGCCGGCGGCATCCGGGGCGTGCCCGTCGAGGTGCTGATCAACGACACGGGCACGGAAGTGGCGCCGGCCATCTCGCTGGCGCGCAAGCTCATTCTCGAGGACAAGGTGCTCGCGATCATCGGACCGTGCTTCTCGTCGGAGTTCGAGGCGCTCGCGCCCCTCCTCGACCGGCTCCGGACGATTATCGTCTCGCAGTGCTCGGCCAAGCCGGGCATCTCGGCGCTCTCCACGTGGGCTTTCCGCAACACGCTCACGAGCGACAAGCAGCTCGCGCCCGCGGTCGACATCTGGAAGAAGCGCTACAACATCAAGACGGCGGCGATCCTCTACGACTCGGCCGACGCGGTCTCGGCGGCCGAGGGCGACAAGGTGCTGCCGGCGCTGCTGCAGAAGAACGGCATCGAGGTGAGGGAGAAGCTGACCTACCAGACGAAGGACATCGACTTCAGCGCCCAGATCACCAAGATCAAGGCGGTCGGCGTGGACGGCATCGCGCTCGGCGCGTGTTATCAGCAGGCGGCCAACATCGTGCGCGAGGCGCGCAAGCAGGGGCTCAAGCAGCAGTTCCTGGCGAGCGCGTGCACCGGCTCGCCCGAGTTCGCCAAGCTCACGGGCAAGGACGGCGAGGGCTCGATCATCGGCTCGGCCGGCTGGCCGGACGACCCGAAGCCGAAGACCGCGGCGTTCCTCAAGAAGTTCATGGAGCGCTCGGGCGGCAGGAAGCCGAACTACGGCGGCATGCGCGCCTACGACAACGTCTACATCACGAAGCTGGTGATCGAGACCTCGGGCGTCACCAACAAGCCGGAGGACCTCGACGCCGACCGCGACCGGATCCGGCAGGGCTGGGCGAAGGTCAAGGACTTCGAGGGGATCACGGGCCTGACCACCATCAACGCCGAGCGCGACGGCGCGGGGCAGGCGACCGTGCTGACGGTCAAGGACGGTACGCTGGTCAGGGTCGACCAGTAGTCGCCGCGCGCGTGGCGCTGCTCGAGCTGCGCCGGGTCTCGAAGTCGTTCGGCGGCCTCCGGGTCCTGGACGGGATCGATCTCTCCCTCGCGGAGGGGGCGGTGCACGCCCTCATCGGCCCGAACGGCTCGGGCAAGACGACGCTGCTCAACTGCGTGAGCGGCATCCTGGCGCCGGACGGCGGCGAGGTCCGGTTCCGCGACGCGCGGATCGACACGCTGCGCCCGCACCGGCGCTGCGCGCTCGGCGTCGGGCGCACCTTCCAGAACATCCATCTCTTCGGCGGCATGACGCTGCTCGACAACGTGCTCGTCGGCCGCCACTGCCGGACCCGCGCGGGGCTCCTTCGCGCGTGGACGCGGCCGCCGTTCACGCGGCTCCCCGAGGAGCGATTGGCCGAGCGGCGCGCGCGCGATTTGTTGGCGCTGGTCGGGCTCGCGGAGCGCGCGACGGAGGCGGCGGAAGGGCTGCCGCTCGCCGGCCAGCGGCGCCTCGAGATCGCGCGCGCGCTCGCGAGCGAGCCCGCGCTGCTCCTGCTCGACGAGCCCGCGGCGGGCATGACCGCGACCGAGAAGCAGGAGATGAACCGGCTCATCCGCATGATCGTCGCCGCGGGCACCACGGTCCTGCTCGTCGAGCACGACATCGGCCTCGTCATGGAGCTGTCGCGCACGGTGACCGTGCTGAACTTCGGCGAGAAGATCGCCGAGGGGAGCCCGGCCGAGGTCCGGCGCGATCCGCGGGTCGTCGAGGCGTACCTCGGACGGGGCGACTGACGTGGCGACGCCCATGCTGGACGTGCGCGACCTCTCGGTTTCCCACGGCAGGATCAGCGCGGTGAAGTCCGTGTCGTTCGCCGTTCGGCGCGGCGAGGTGGTGGCGCTCCTCGGCGGCAACGGCGCCGGGAAGTCCACGCTGCTGCGCGCGATCGCGGGCGTGTTGACTCCCGAGTCGGGTCGCGTCGAGTTCGACGGGCGGGACATCACGCGCTGGCCGCCGTACCGGGTCGCGCGGCTCGGCCTGCGGCTCGTGCCGGAGGGCCGCGGACTCCTCACGCGGATGACGGTGGGCGAGAATCTGCAGATGGGCCAGTACGTCCGGGGCGCCTCGGCCGGCGAGCGCGACCTCGAGGACGTGCTCGAGCGCTTTCCCGTGCTGCGCGAGCGGCGGAGCCAGCTCGCGGCGACGCTCTCGGGCGGAGAGCAGCAGATGCTCGCGATCGCCCGGGCCCTCGTGGCGCGGCCGCCGCTGCTGATGCTCGACGAGCCGTCGCTGGGGCTCGCACCGCTCGCGGTGAATCGGATCTTCGGCGCGATCGCCGATCTGAAGCGGGAGGGCGCGACGATCGTCCTCGTCGAGCAGAACGCGCGCAAGGCGCTGCAGGTGGCCGACCGCGCGTACATCCTCGAGACCGGACGCGTGACACTGGAGGGGCCGGCGGCCGTGCTCGCGGCGGGCGAGGCGGTGCGGCGCGCCTATCTCGGCGGCGCCTGACGCCCCGGCTCAGGCCGGACCGAAGCCGACCGAGGTCCGATCCTTCGAGGCGAGCGGGCGGAAGCGGACGGGTAGACCCACGACGAGCGCGTCGAGCGGGATGTCCACGACGCGGCCGAGGATGGACACGCCTTCCCTGAGCGTCACGGCCGCGATCGCGTAGGGCGCCTCGCCCGCGAAAGCGCGCGGCGGGACGCGGATCACGGTGAACGAGGCGATCGTGCCCTCGCCCGAGAGCGTCACCACCTCCCACCCCCGCCGGCCGCACGCCGGGCAGAACTCCTTCGGCGGGATCGCCAGGGCGCCGCAGCCGGCGCAGCGCACGCCGGTCAGGCGGCCCTCGCGGGCCCCCGCGAAGAATTGGCTCAGCGTGACCGCCGTCTCAGTCACGCCCGAAGAGGCTCACGAGAACCGTGGCGGTGTTGCCGCCCAGCGTGTGCGCGAGACCGACCTTCGCGCCGTCGACCTGGCGCCGCTCGGCCTCGCCGCGCAGCTGGGTGACGATCTCGGCGACCTGGGCGGCGCCCGTCGCGCCGATCGGGTGGCCCTTGGCCTTCAGTCCCCCGGACGGATTCACGGGCACCTTGCCGCCGAGGCTCGTCCAACCGTTCTCGGCGGCCACGCCGCCGGCGCCGGGCTCGAAGAGGCCCAGCCCCTCGGTGGCGACGATCTCGGCGATCGTGAAGCAGTCGTGGAGCTCGACGACATCCACGTCGGCCGGGGAGAGGCCGGCCTGGCGGTACGCCGCGGCCGCGGCGCGCTCGGTCGCCGGCACGCGCGACAGATCACGCTTGTCGCCGATGAGCATCGAGTCCGACGCGGCCGCGGAGGCGAGGACCCAGATGGGGCGTCGCGCGCGGCGCGCGACCTCCTCCCCGGCGACAACGACGGCGGCGCCGCCGTCGGTGAACGGGCAGCAGTCGTAGAGCTTCAGCGGGTCGGCGACCTTCGCCGACTTCAGCACCTGCTCCAGCGTGATCTCCTTCTGGAACTGCGCCTTCGGATTCAGGGCGCCGTGCTTGTGGTTCTTCACGGCCACCGCCGCCATCTGCGCCTCCGTCGTGCCGTACTTGTGCATGTGCGCCCGCGCGACGAGCGCGAACACGCCGGGAAAGGTGAGGCCGAGCGGCTGCTCCCACGTCGCGTCGGACGCGTAGGCGAAGTACTCGGTGGACTCCTCTGTCGTGACGTTGAGAACGCGCTCGCCGCCGCCCACGAGGACGACGTCGGAGACGCCCGAGGCGACCTCCATCACCGCGTGGCGGAACGCCGCGTGCGACGAGGCGCACGCAGTCTCGAAGCGCGTCGTCGGCACGGTGGGGATGCCGAGGATCGACGCGGCCTGCGGCCCGGTGTGCAGCTGCTTCTCCGTCTCGCCGCCGACCACGTTGCCGTAGTAGAGCGCCTGCACGGCGGACGGCGGCAGCTCCGCGTCGATGAGCGCGTCCGCGGCGGCCGCCGCGAAGAGCTCGCCCGACGAGCGCTCGTGCTTGCCGAACTTGGTGACGCCGACGCCGATCACCGCGACTCGCCGCATGCGGTCCTCCGGGGGGGTCGAGTGACTGCGAACCCATCATATCACCGCGCTGCGTCATTCCTGGTCCCCGCGATCCCGCGTGCTACGATGCTGCCCCCTCTATGCTGACGGAAGAGGCGCTCATCTTCCTCGCCGCGCTCGGCGCGTGCGGCCTCCTGGTGCTCGGCATCCTCGAGCTCGTGTGGCCGACGCGCTCGAAGCATCCCGCGCGCCCCCGCCCGGCGGCGCCGCCTCCGCCGCCGCCGGCGCGCCATCGCTCGCCGCAGCGCGCGTGGACCCGCCACGCGCTCCGGCCCGGCGCCTCGCCGTACGTGGCGCGCGCCGGCGCCACGACCGGCGCGGCGCCCGTCCCCAGCCGTCCGGAGCCGGCCCGCGAGGACGTGGCGACCACCGTCGAGGCGTGTCTCGTCCTCTACAACGAGGCTCGCTACGACGAGGTCGTGGCGCGCGGCACGGTTGCGCTCAGCGACGGGCCGACCGGGGTGCGGCCCGCGGAGGACGCCGTCGGCACCGCGGCGCTCTGGTCGGTCGTCGGCCTCTCGAAGCAGGCGCTCGGCGACAACGACGGCGCGCGCGACGCCCTCGAGGCGGCAATCGTCGCCGCGACGGTCCAGGAGCGCCCGGCGTACCAGCGCCAGCTCGGCCGGCTCGCGACCGGCGTCGCCGAGGATCGACTCGCGCGGGCACGCGCGCTCGCGAGTCCCGACGCCGAGGAGCGGGTCACCCTCGTGCGCGAGGCCATCGCGTGGCTCCAACGCGGCCAGGCGGCGACGCCGGGGGACGCGACGCTCGGCGAGCTCGCGGCGGGCGCGCGGGAGGCGCTCTGGCCGGCGTACGAGCAGGTCGTGATGGGCCAGGCGCAGCGCCAGCGCTTCCGCGAGGCGCGGCGGCTGCTGCGCGAGGCGCTCGAGGATCCGGCGTTCCCGCCCGCGCGGAAGGACAAGTTCGAGGAGCTCGTCTCCGGGACGTTCAGCGGCGAGATCGGCCAGCTCACGGCGCAGGCGATCCGCTCGGTGCAGGAGGCGCGCGAGACGGAAGCGCTCGGCTCGCTCCAGCGCGCCGAGGAGCTCCTGGCGCGGGTTCACGACGAGGCGCTGCCGCCTAAGCGCCGCGAGGAAGTGGACCGGCGTCTCTGGTGGGGCTACAACCGCCTCGGCGCGCGGCGGGTCGAGTCGGGCGAGTTCGAGGACGCGATCGAGCCGCTCTTCCGCGCGCTGCGCCTGGCGCCCGTCGGCACCGAGCGCCACGCCGAGACGCGCGCCGCGCTCGTGCGCGCCTTCGAGGGGCTCGTCGACGCGCGCGCGCTCGAGATCCGGCAGCGCGCCGACGACGGCGATCGCGAGGCCGCGGTGGTGGAGACCGATCGCCTCTGGGCGCGGCTCACGGGCGCGCGCGTGCGCGGCCTCGAGGAGCACGATCTCGCGGTGGCATCCGCGATGGTGCGCCGCCTGTTCGACGAGCTCGGACTCACGCGCGAATGACCGACGCGCCGATCGCCCTCGGCGCCATGCTCGATCTGGCGGCCGAGCGGCACCCCGAGGCGGCCGCGGTCGTCTTCAAGGGGCGGCGGATCACCTACCGCGAGCTCCGGGAGCGCGCCGAGGCGTTCGCGCGCGGCCTCCTGGCGCTCGGCCTCGGCCCCGGCGATCACGTCGTTCTGTGGATGCCGAACTCGATCGAGTGGAACGTCGTCAACTTCGCGATCGCGAAGATCGGCGCCGTGACCGTCACGTGCAACCGCCGGTACAAGGCCTTCGAGGTCGAGTATCTCTTCGTCATGGCCTTCGTCATTCCGAGGTCGGGGGAGACACTCACGCCCGGCGAGGTCGTCGACTTCGGCCGCGGGCAGATCGCGAACTTCAAGGTGCCCAAGCACGTCGAGGTCGTGTCGGAATTCCCGCTGACGGGCTCGGGCAAGGTCCAGAAGTTCAAGCAGCGCGTCTGGGCGATCGACACCTACCGCTTCGCGGAGCCCAAGTAGCGGGGATATCGAGGGGTGCCACGGCTACGCCGGGGCGCCCCGAGCGCTGGGGGGATTGGGGGGCCATTTCGGGGCCCCCCATGTGGTGGTTACCCCTCGGTCGAGCGCCGCCGGATCTCTTCGAGGAGCGACTCGGGCACGCGGAAGAACGACTCGACGACCGCCGGGTCGAAGTGCGCGCCCGCGCACCGCTTGATCTCCGCCTTGGCCGCCTCGAAGGAGATCGCGCGCGAGTAGGGGCGGTCGAAGGTCATCGCGTCGAAGGCGTCGACGACGGCGAAGATCCGCGCGCCGAGCGGAATCGATTCGCCCGCGAGGCGGCGCGGGTAGCCCGAGCCGTCCCACTTCTCGTGGTGCGACCAGATGATCGGCACCGCCCCCCGGAGGAACGGGATGCCCTCGATGAGTCGCTTGCCGATCTCGGGGTGGGTCTTCATCGTCACCCACTCCTCGGCGGTCAGCGGGCCCGGCTTGAGCAGGATGCCGTCCGGGATGCCGATCTTGCCGATGTCGTGGAGGAGGACGCCGTGGCCGAGATCGCGGAGGTCGTGCTCCGGCACACCGTACTCGCGGGCGGTCGCCAGCGCGTAGCCGTGGACGCGCCGCGAGTGCGCCTCGGTACCGACGTCACGCGAGTCGAGCGCAGAGCCGAGCGCCTCGAGCGTCGTGCGGTACGTGTCCTCGAGCTCGCGGAACGCGGCGACGAGGTCGTGCGTCGCCTGCTCGACCCGCGCCTCGAGCATCTGCTGGTACTCGCGCCGCTCGATGAGCAGCTGCCGCCGCTCGAGCGCCCGGTCGGCGGCGATCAAGAGCTCTTCGACGTTCACCGGCTTCATGATGAAGTCGTAGGCGCCGAGCTTGAGGCTGTCGATCGCGGTCTTCACGTCGGCGGCGCCGGTCAGCACGATCACCGCGGCGTCCCCGTCCACCGCACGGATGAGCTGCAGCAGCTCGATGCCGCTCATGAGCGGCATCTTGAGATCGGTCACGACGAGCGGCGGCTTCCACTCCTTGAAGCCTTCGAGGCCGACGCGGCCGTCCTGCGCCAGCCGGCAGGTGTAGCCGGCGCTCAGGAAGATCTGGTGCAGGACCTCGCGGACCTGCCGGTCGTCGTCGACGATCAGGATGTCGCGCGGGGCCACGTCAGGTCACCCGCGCCGCCGGGCCGGTCGCTACGACGATGTTCTTGCCGGCGCGCTTGGCCGCTAAGAGCGCCTCGTCGGCGGCGCGGAAGAGGTCCTCGGCGGTCGCCGCCTCGTCCTCGGGCAGGCTGGCCACGCCGAAGGAGGCCGTGATCGGCTTGCCGTGCGGGAAGGCGTACCGCGCGAGCACCTCGCGGATCCGGTCGGCGTACAGGCGCGCGCCGGCCTTCGACGTCTCGACGAGGAGGACCGCGAACTCGTCGCCGCCGTAGCGCGACACGACGTTGATGCCGCGCGAGTGCTTCATGAGGATCTGCGCGATGTCGCGCAGCGTCGCGTCGCCCGCATTGTGGCCGAGCTCGTCGTTGACCGCCTTGAAGCCGTCCAGGTCGAGGAGCACGACGGACACCGGGTGGTTGAAACGCCGGTACCGCGACAGCTCCTCCTCGAGACGCAGCGAGAAGAACCGCCGGTTGTAGAGCCCCGTCACCTCGTCCTTGAAGGAGGTCTCCTTGAGCCGTGCGTTGGTGGCCTCGAGCTCCTTGTACGCGTCGTCCAGGCGCAGCGCGAAGCTGTTGATCTCGGCGGCCTGCTGCTCGATCGTCTGCAGCATCCGCTGGAAGGACTTCATGAGCGTGCCGACCTCGTCGCTCCGCTTGCCGAGCTCGGCCAGGTTGGCGTCGCTCGCGAGCGACCCGGCCATGCGCGCGACGGCGCGGCCGACGTCCCAGATGATCCAGCCGCCCGCCACGATCCCGAGCAGCGTGAAGAAGACGAGCAGCTCGACGGCGCGCCGCGCGAGCGGCGTCTCCGCCTGGACGCCCGGGAGCACGAACTGGCGGACGACGTAGGCGAGCACGAGGATCGGCACGATCGAGGACAGGGTCAACGCGACGACCACGCGGCGCCGAAGCTGGACGCCCGCCTGTGCCACGTCGGCTGCGGGCGATGAGGGCGATGAATCCGGCATGAGGCATTATTCTGTTGCCCCTCAGGGGTGTCAATGTCAGAATTTTCGCTACGTTATGGCGATCGTCGTGGATCGCACCCTCGACTGCCTGGGGCTCTTCTGCCCGATGCCCATCCTCAAGGTGCGTGAAGCGATCAAGACCCTGGCGGTCGGGCAGACCCTCCAGATGCTCTCGGACGATCCCGCGTCCGACGCCGACATGAAGAGCTGGACGGCGCGCGCCGGCCACGATCTGGTGGAGGTCGAACGCGATGGCGCGGTCTTCCGCTTCGTCGTCCGCAAGGTCCACTGAGCGCGGGGGCGGGGCCTCGCCCGCCCGCGTCTACCTGGACTACGCCGGCTTCTCCCCGGTCGACCCGCGCGTCATCGCGCTCATGCGTCCGTTCCTGGAGGGCGGCGTCGGCAATCCCTCGGCGCTGCACTCGCTCGGACTCGAGGCGCGCGCATCGCTCGACGGCGCGCGCGCGAAGGTCGCGCGGCTGTTCGGCGGCGCGGCGTCGGGCGTGGTTTTCACGGCCGGCGCGACCGAGGCGAACAACCTCGCGCTCAAGGGCCTCGCGCGGCGCGCGGCGGGGCGGCACGTGGTGACCTCGGCGATCGAGCACGTCTCCGTGCTGAATGCGTGTCGCGAGCTCGAGCAGCACGGCTGGCGCACGACCGCCGTGGCGGTGGACGGTGCCGGCCGTGTGGACCCCGACGCCGTCGCGCGTGTGCTCGACCCGGACACGGCGCTCGTCTCGATCGGGGCGGCCAGCGGCGAGGTGGGCACCGTTCAGCGGCTCCGCGAGATCGGGCGCGCGGCGCGCGCGCGGGGCGTGCCGTTCCACGTGGACGGCGTCGGCGCGGTCGGGCGCGTGCCGCTCAACGTCGAGGAGTGTTCCATCGATCTCCTGACGCTCTCGTCGAACGACCTCTACGGGCCGCCGGGCGCCGGCGCGCTCTGGGCGCGCGCCGAGGTGAAGCTGGCGCCGATCATCGTCGGGGGCGGGCAGGAGGCGGGCTACCGCTCGGGCACCGAGAACCTGCCCGCGATCGTCGGCATGGGCGTCGCGGCCGACTTCATGCGGGCGGAGGGGGCCGCGGACGTCGCGCGGCTCAGCGGGCTCCGCGACCGCCTCCTCCACGGCCTCGTCGAGCGCGTTCCCGGCGCGCGCGTGACCGGCGCCGTCGGGCCGGAACGGCTGCCGCACCACGCGAGCTTCGTCGTGCCCGGCGTGAAGGCGGACGCGGTGCTGATGGAGCTCGACCTTCGCGGCGTCGCCGCCGCGTCGGGCTCGGCGTGCAACCAGCTGACCGGCGAGCCCTCGCACGTGCTCCGGGCGCTCGGGCTCGCGCGCGAGGAGTCGGAGGGCTCTCTCTGCCTCACGTTCGGCCGGTGGACCACGCCCGCCGAGATCGACGCCGTCCTCGACGCCGTCCCCGCGGTGGTGAGCCGGCTGCGTCGGCTCGCGCCACGTTGACGCGCCTCTACCTCTTCGATATCGACGGCACGCTCGTCACCGCGCGCGGCGCCGGTCGGATCGCGATGGGCCGGGCGCTCGCCGCGACGTACGGCACGGGCGGCGATCTCGAGGGGTATGACTTCCGCGGCAAGACGGATCCGCGGATCGTCCTGGATCTGATGACGGGGGCCGGCGTCTCCGAGGCGACGATCGCGGGCCGTCTCGACGCCTTCTGGGACGCCTATGTCCACGAGCTCGAATCGCTCCTCGGCGACGGGAGCCGCGTGGAAGCGATGCCCGGCGTGGCGGAGCTCGTCCGGGCGCTGGTGTCGCGCGACGACGCCGTGGTGGGCCTGCTCACCGGCAACATCCAGCGGGGCGCGCGGGCGAAGCTCGCGCCGACGGGGCTCTGGCCGCTCTTCCGCGTCGGCGCCTTCGGCTCCGACGACATCGACCGGCGGCGCCTGCCGGCGATCGCGCGGGCGCGCGCGACCACGCTCGCCGGCCACGAGATTCCGTTCGACCGGGTCCTCGTCATCGGCGACACGCCGCTCGACGTCGACTGCGCCCGCGCGTCGGGCGCGGTCGCCGTCGCCGTGGCGACGGGCTGGCACAAGGCCGCCGACCTCGCCGCGTGCGCGCCGGATCTGCTCTTCGAGTCGTTCGCCGACGTCAGGCACGCGCTGGTCCGGCTGACCGGCCGATGAGACATCCTGTGTCAACCCCGAGGCGCGCCACGGCTTGGCCGGGGCGCGGCCGAGCGCGGGGGGTCTGGGGGCCATTTCGGGGCCCCCAGGAAGATGGATGAGCCTCGACGTGGCGGTCCTGACGCTCCACGTCTTCGGCGTCGTCGTGTGGATCGGCGGGGTCGCGTACCAGGCGCACGTGCTCCTGCCGGCGGCGCGCCAGGGCGGGATGGCGCTGTTCGCCGAGGCGGCGCGGCGCGCGCGTCGGGTCACGTGGACCGCGGTGGGGGCGGTGGTGCTCACGGGGTTCTACAACGTCACGCGGCTCGGCTCGCTCGAGCAGGTCATGGCGTCGGGAGCGGGGCTGCTGCTCGCGGCCAAATTCATCCTCGTGATTCTGGCCGTCACCGTCGCCGCCCAGCGGGACTTCGCCCAGGTGACCATCCTGAACGCGGCGCTCGCCACGGGCGGGGACCCGGCGCCGGCGCTCCGGGCGATCACGCGCCAGGACCGGATCGTGCTGCTCCTGGCGCTGGCGATCGTCTGGCTCGGCCTGGCCGTCAGCCGAGTGAGGTGATCCCGAGCGCGCGGGCGAGCTCGTTCGCCTGGCCGACGAGCGCCGGCGCCAACGGGATGCCGTCGCGCCGCCGCGCCTTCTCGCACTCCGCCTCGGGCTCGCCGGCCACGTAGACGCGCTCCTGGCCGGGGGCCAGCGGCGTGGCCTTGAGCGAGTCGAACATGTCGTCCATGTCGTGCCTGAACTCCGCGAGCGGGCGGAAGCGCGCGGGGTCGATCGCCGCGAAGCAGTGGCCGACGTTCTGGTGGCGCCGCTCGCGCATGTCCGAGCGGAGGAAGAGGTCGCCGTACACGGCCCCGCTCATGACCCCGGAGAGAATGTCGACCATCACGCCGAGGCCGTAACCCTTGTGGCTGCCGACGTCGCGGGACCCGCCGAGCGGCGTGAGCAGCCGGTGCGCGAGCGCCGTCTCGGGGTCCGTCGTCGGGCGGCCGTCGGCATCCAGAGCCCAGCCCGGCGGGATCGGCTTCTTCCAGCGTCGCGCGACGCTGAGCTTGCCGACGGCCACGGTCGTCGTCGCCATGTCGAGCACGAACGGCGCGTGGCGCCCGGCGGGCGCGGCGAACGAGATCGGATTGGTCGAGAGCTTCGCGGCCTTGCCGAAGGTCGGCACCATGGCGACGCTGGGCGAGTTGGTGACGCTGAGGCCGATCATGTCGTGCTCGAGGGCCATCATCGAATAGTTCGCCGCGGCGCCGTAGTGGCCCGAGTTGCGGACGCTCACGATGCCGATGCCGTAGGTCCGCGCCTTCCCGATCGCGCGCTGCATCGCCTCGTGGGACACCCAGTGGCCGAGCCCCTTGCTGCCGTCGAGGAGCGCCGTCGCCATCTCGTCGCGCACGACCGTCGGGACCCCGGTCATGTCGATGAACCCGTCGCGCCAGAGCTCGTGATAGCGCGGCAGCATGCCGATCCCGTGCGAGTCGACGCCGCGGAGGTCGGTGCGCACCATGAGGGAGGCGGTCAGCTCGGCGGCGGGCTTCGGCATCTTCATGGCGACGAGGGCGTCGACGATGAAGGCGGTGAGTCGCGCGTGGGTGAGCAGGACGGGCGCGTCAGGCATGGTCCAACCCCGTGATCTTGAAGCCGGAGCCCTTGAGCTTGTACCGGCGGTTGATGGTGGCGAGCACGGCCGTGATGCCCTCGAGCGGGCCGGCGTTGGTGAGCGGCCCGACGTCGATCACGCGCAGCCCCATGGAACGCCCCAGCTCGGCGACCGTCTCCTTCGCGGAGGCCTCGCCGCAGATGAGGAGGTCGCAGTCGATCGCATGGTCCGTCGCGGCGAGCTCGTGCGCGGCGATGTGATGGAAGGCGGCGACGACCCTCGCCTCGGGCAGGAGCGCCTGCGCCTCCTCCGCCGACGAGCCGGCCGCCGGTGGCGTGAAGAGGCGTCCCCCGCCAAAGGTGAGCGGCACGACGGTCGAGACGACGACCTTGTCCCGGCAGCCGTCGCGCGCCTCGGGCAGGGTCGCGGCCAGGCCGGCGTGGGGCAGGGCGATCACGATCACCTCGCCGAGCCGCGCGGCCTCGGCGTTGTCGTGACCCACGATCGGCAGCCTCCGCGTCGCCTCGCGCAGCTCGCGCGCCTTCGCGTGCGCCTTAGCGGGGTCGCGCGAGCCGATGACGATCGAGTGGCCGGCGAGCGCCCAGCGCGCGCCGAGCCCCGCGCCCTCCTTGCCGGTGCCGCCGAGGATCGCGATGTTCACGCGGCTCCTAGCGGAAGAGGTCGCGCGCGGGATCGCGCAGGAGCGGCTTGCTGCCCTCCTCGCTCGGGGTCCACGCGAGACCGCGGACGATTGCCGCGGGTATCCGGTCGAGCTTGCCCATGACGGGCTCGGCGGCCGAGGCGAGCTCGTCGGCGAGGGCGAGGATCGTGGCCTGCAGCGGGCGGCCCGCGGGGTCGCGCTCGCCGAGGTAGCTGCGGAGCGGGGCGAGGCCGGCGACGCCGATCGCGACGTTCGTGAGCCCCTCGCGCCACGGGCGGCCGAAGGTGTCGGCGACGACGACGCCGACGTCCGCGCCGCAGAGCGCGCGCACGCGC
>WNGG01027027.1_pt1 | contig 14354 bp, 19 predicted proteins | sample 5400661 | NCBI WGS metagenome assembly WNGG01 (sample SAMN13153372, study PRJNA577476) | soil metagenome | isolation source: 100 cm soil or saprolite under Garry oak tree replicate 1 | place: USA:California | collected 2016-06-15
CGAGATGATCGAACGCCAGCCTTATCTGCCGCGCTTCATGGCCGGCGGTCCCGGCAATCCGCTGGGCGCCCGCGCGATGTATCTCGGTTCCACCATCTATCGCATCCACGGCACCAACCAGCCCTCGACGATCGGCAAGTTCGTCTCGTCGGGCTGCATCGGCATGCTGAACGAGGACGTCTCGGACCTGTTCGATCGCGTCAAGGTCGGCACCCGCGTGGTCGTGATGCCCGGCGGCCCTCCGCCGGGAACCGCGACAGCCTCGGCGCAGCCGCTGCCCGGACCTGCCGCCGCCGCACCGGCGCCCGCGCAAATGTCGGGCGCGCCGGGCACACGGCCCACCGTCGTGCCGCCGCTGCCCGCGCCAGTGACGGTGCGTTAGGCCGACAGGATCGGTACAAACATCGTCCCGAAGGGCGCGCAGATGCGCGCTCTTTTCGTTTTGATGGCTGTTAGGGCGGAGAGCTACGCCAATCTTCGCAGCGGCTCGCCCTTGAACCACGCGTCGATGCCCTCGACCATCTGGGCGTAGTGGTTGCGAAATCCTTCTTCGGTGACGTAGCCGAGATGCGGCGTCAGCACGATGTTGTCGAGTTTGCGGAACGGATGATCGACCGGCAGCGGCTCGACCGAGAACACGTCGATTGCGGCGCCGGCGATCTTCCGTTGCTGCAGGGTTTGCAGCAGTGCGGCTTCGTCGACGATCGGCCCGCGCGCGGTGTTGACGAGGTAGCCGGTCGGCTTCATGCGTGCCAGATCCTCAGGCCCGACCAGTCCGCGCGAGCGCTGGCTCAGCACCACATGGACGGTGACGATGTCGGCGGTGGAGAATAATTCCTCCTTGGTAGCGTAGCTGACGCCGACCTCCTTGCATCGCTCCGGCGTCAGGTTCGGGCTCCACGCGATCACGTTCATGCCGAACGCTTTGGCAAGCCCCGAAACCTTGGCGCCGAGCTTGCCGAGGCCGACCACACCGAGCGTCCTGCCCTCGATCTCCATGCCGACGAACTTTTGTAAACGTTCGCCGGCGTGCATCCGCGCATTCTCGCGGCCGATATTGCGGGTCAGTTCCAGGATCAGGCCCATGGTCAGGGGTGCTGTGGGATCGCGGCCCCATTGCGTCCCGCACAGCACCACCTGGTGGTCTTTGGCGGCTTCCAGATCGAGCGCGGCGTTGCGCATGCCCGAGGTGATCAGCAGTTTCAGTTTGGGCAATGCCGCAAACAGCGTGCGCGGAAACGGCGTCCGCTCGCGCATCGCGCAGATGATCTCGAAATCCTGCAGCGCGCTGGCCGCGGCCTCGGCGGAGGCAAAGGGTTCGTTGAATACGGTCACATCGACGCGATCGCTGACTTTCGACCAGTCGGCGATCGTCAAGGCCAGGTTGAGATAGTCGTCGAGAATTGCACAGCGCAGCCGCGTCATGGGAGGTCCGTTCATGGCGATAATGACGGCTAAGGAAACGAGCCGTCCGGGAAGCGCCATGGTCGCGCGCAATTCCAAAGCGCGCAAGCGCCCGCGGCACTAATAAGCGCCCGCGGCACTAAAAGCGCCTGCTGTTGAGGTTGAAAAAGGGCCCGCTCTATGCGCGCTCGCGGTTCAAATATCCGACAGGATCAGGTCGAATGCGGGTGCGACGACACCACGTGCTTGGCGCGCCAGGCAGGGCCCGGGCCGCGCATATAATGCAGTTCCGGCCGGTAAGGATCGAATGCCCGGGCGAAGAACTGACGCCAGAAGGCGCGGATTTCAGCGAAAGGCATGGACCGCCGGTCGCGGCTGCCCGCCTGGGAGGAAAAGGATTCTGACGTGATGGTTGCCATAACACATCCTGCCTTTTTCGATCGCGACTTCTGCCGCTCCGAACGCCTTTTCTGGCGCTGATCGACAGCTTTCGCCTGATTTATTAAAAGATCGTTTCAAATGCCGTGATCTGGCGCACACATGGTGTAAACACCGTAATGACCCGTGGTGAACGGATGGAAAACACCCGGCTGCGGTTGCCCTTTCGGGGTCGCGCCGCTACATCAGCGGCAGCAAATTTCCATAAATCCTCTCGTTTCAAGGGATCGCGATGGCGCGTCAATTCGTCTATTTCATGCAGGGTCTGTCCAAGACCTACCCGACCCGCAAGGTGCTCGATAACGTCCATCTGTCGTTCTATCCCGACGCCAAGATCGGCGTGCTCGGCGTCAACGGCTCCGGCAAATCGACGCTGCTGCGGATCATGGCCGGTCTCGACAAGGAGTATAACGGCGAGGCGTGGGTCGCCGAGGGCGCCCGGGTCGGCTATCTCGAGCAGGAGCCGCAGCTCGACGCCACCAAGACGGTGCGCGAGAACGTGATGCTGGGCGTCGCCAAGCAGAAGGCGATCCTCGATCGCTACAACGAATTGGCGATGAATTATTCCGAAGAGACCGCCGACGAGATGACCAGGCTGCAGGACGAGATCGAGGCCGCCGGCCTCTGGGATCTCGACAGCAAGGTCGATCAGGCGATGGACGCGCTGCGCTGCCCGCCGGACGATTCCGACGTCACCAAACTCTCCGGCGGTGAACGCCGCCGGGTCGCGCTGTGCAAGCTGCTGCTCGACCAGCCGGAGCTGCTGCTGCTGGACGAGCCGACCAACCATCTCGACGCCGAATCGGTATCATGGCTGGAAGCGCACTTGCGCAACTATCCCGGCGCGATCCTGATCGTCACCCATGACCGCTACTTTCTCGACAACGTCACGTCATGGATTCTGGAACTCGACCGCGGCAAGGGCATTCCCTACGAAGGCAACTACACCGCCTGGCTGTCGCAAAAGCAGAAGCGTCTCGCGCAGGAAGGCCGCGAGGACGCAGCCCACCAGCGCACGCTGGAGCGCGAGAAGGAATGGATCGCGGCCTCGCCGAAAGCGCGCCAGGCCAAGTCCAAGGCGCGCTATCAGCGCTACGAGGACCTGCTGAAGCAGGCCAGCGAAAAGCAGACCCAGACCGCGCAGATCACGATTCCGGTGGCCGAGCGCCTGGGCCAGAACGTGGTCGATTTCGAAGGCCTGACCAAAGGGTTTGGCGACCGGCTTCTGATCGACAACCTCACCTTCAAACTGCCGCCCGGCGGCATCGTCGGCGTGATCGGCCCCAACGGCGCCGGCAAGACCACGCTGTTCCGGATGATCACCGGGCAGGAAAAGCCGGACAACGGCACCATCACGGTCGGCGAGAGCGTGCATCTCGGCTATGTCGACCAGTCGCGCGACAGTCTCGACGGCAAGAAGAGCGTGTGGGAGGAAATCTCCGGCGGCAACGAACTTATTCTTCTCGGCAAGCGCGAGGTCAATTCGCGCGGCTATTGCTCGTCGTTCAATTTCAAGGGCGCCGACCAGCAGAAGAAGGTCGGCGCATTGTCAGGCGGCGAGCGCAACCGCGTGCATCTGGCCAAGATGCTCAGGTCCGGCGCCAACGTGCTGCTGCTCGACGAGCCCACCAACGACCTCGATGTCGATACGCTGCGCGCGCTGGAAGAGGCGCTGGAGGATTTCGCCGGCTGCGCCGTGGTCATCAGCCATGACCGCTGGTTCCTCGACCGTATCGCCACGCATATGCTGGCCTTCGAAGACGACAGCCATGTCGAATGGTTCGAAGGCAATTTCCAGGATTATGAAAAGGACAAGATGCGCCGGCTGGGACAGGATTCCATCATCCCGCACCGCCTGAAATACAAGAAGCTGACGCGCTAAGTTGGGATCCCATGGCTGACTGGAACGCAGCGCAGTATCTCAAGTTCGAGGACGAGCGGACCCGGCCCTCGCGAGACCTGCTGGCGCAGATCCCACTTGTTGATGCGCGCAAGGTCGTCGATATTGGATGCGGACCGGGAAATTCAACGGAGCTGCTGGTCGAGCGCTGGCCGCAGGCGGCGGTCACCGGCATCGATACGTCGGCCGACATGCTGCGGCAGGCGCGTGAACGGTTGCCGGGGCACAGTTTTATCGAAGCCAATGTCGCGCACTGGGCGCCGCCTGAAAACACCGACGTTCTGTTTGCCAATGCGATATTTCAATGGGTGCCCGGCCATCTCAAGCAGCTGCAGCGGCTGCTCGGCGCGTTGCCGTCCGGCGGCGTGCTGGCGGTGCAAATGCCCGACAATCTCGACGAGCCCGCCCACGTCCTGATGCGCGAGGTCGCGCATCTGGAGCCGTGGCGCAAGACGCTGGCGGAGACCGCGCGGGTACGCGACAACCTGCCGAAGCCGGGCGTCTATTACGACGCGCTGAGCCCGCTCTGCACACGGCTGGAGATCTGGCACACCATCTACAATCACGTGCTCGACGATGCCGCCGCCATCGTGGAATGGGTCAAGGGGACGGGCCTGCGGCCGTTCGTCGATCCGCTGGATCCGCCCGAACGCAGGCAATATCTCGCCGAATACACCGCGCGCGTCGCGTCGAGCTATCTGCCGCAGGCGGACGGCAAAGTGCTGCTGCGGTTTCCGCGAATTTTCATCGTGGCGGTGAGGTGAGGGCGCGGCAGCGGCATTTGATATCGCCGAACCTGTCGAGAAAGTTCCGCGCGCGCGGCAGCGCGTCATGAAGGAATTGTTTCGGCTCTCTTAGCCAGAGTCCTTCGATTTGCCGGGAGCGTTGCTCCGAAACCAGAACGTCGGCCGGCAAATCCACCAGCGTTGCATCCCAGCCGGGAAAAAATCGCCGGCCGTTGGTGCCATCGGTGACGAAGATGTGGTTGCCGGTGAAGCCGTCAGCAGGTTTGATCCATCGGGCGTGGAAGCCCAGTTCCGGGTAGCGTTCGAGAAAGGCATAGGCCAATACCTGACAGGCGCCATTGGCGAAGAAATGCCGGTCAGGCCGGTGCCAGCGCCGGACCGGATCATTCTTGATGTTGATTTTTGGGAAGAACATCGCGCGAAGTTCGCGTAATTGACGATTTTGTTTTCCGAATTACGGCAGCGCGGTTTTGTCGCGTGACCGCTAGCTACTACCCCACCTTCTCCGCCAGCCACATCTTGATCAGGGACTGATATGGCACATCGCGCTTGTTGGCGGCGATCTTGATCTGCTCCAGCAAGCCGAGCGGCAAACGAATTGAGATCGCCGTGGTTGAAGGCTTCAGGTTTGGAAGGCGAACGCGCTCGGCCTTGCTCCAGTCGATGTAATCGGTGGAGTCGTGCGTCTCCCAGAATTTCCTTTCCTCGGCTTCGGTCTTGAAGGCAGGGAGCGCCGTTGGCTTTTTCATAGATTTGCCGCTCCTTGCGGTGCATATCTCGATCCGCAGATCAGGTGGATCGCTATGACGTTCTACTTGAGCTACAAATAGTAGGCACGAATGCAATATATCACGTTTGTGGGCACTCTGAACCGTATCCTGCGCGCCCTCTCAGTCACAGTGGTGATAGTGGGCGTAACCCCCGCCCGCGCCGCCGATGCCGCCTTCACGCAGTTCATCGCCTCGCTGTGGCCGGAGGCGCAGGCGGCCGGCGTGTCGCGTGCGACGTTCGACACGGAGACCCGCGGCCTTGAGCCCGATTACAAACTGCCCGACTTGATTCTGCCCGGCCGTCCCGCGACCGGCGCGCCGTCGCAGGCTGAGTTCGTGCAGGTGCCGGCAGACTACGTCAAGGAAGCCGGCATCATCAGGCTGGCCGCGGAAGGGCAGCGGCTGATGGCGAAGCATAGCGCTGCCCTGACTGCGATCGAAGCGCGCTTCGGCGTGCCTGCGACCATCATGCTGGCGATCTGGGGCCGCGAAACCGACTATGGCCGCTACACGCTGCCCGATGACACGTTACGCGTGGTCGCGACGCAGGCCTATGTCGGCCGCCGCAAGGATCAATACCGCACCGAATTCATCCTGGCGCTCAAAATCCTCGGCGAGGGTGCCGTGGCGCGCAAGGATATGCGCTCGTCCTGGGCCGGCGCCACCGGGCTCACCCAGTTCCTGCCGTCGGAATATTACAAGCACGGTGTCGATTTCGATGGTGACGGCCGGGTCGACATCTGGAATTCGGTGCCGGACGCGCTGGCCTCCGCCGCGCAGCAGCTCGTCAACAAGGGATGGCAGCCCGGCTTGCGCTGGGCCTATGAAGTGCGCGCACCCGCCAATGTCGACTGCACGATGGGTGTGCCCGAAGTGACAAAACCGATCGGCGAGTGGCTGCGTGCCGGCTTCGTGCCGGTGCGCGGACAAAAACTCAGCGCCTCCGAGCAGGCGCAGCCGGCCTCATTGCTGCAGCCCGAGGGCATCTATGGTCCGGCGTTCCTGACCACGAAGAACTACTTCGTGATCAAGGAGTATAATTTTTCGGATCTCTATGTGCTGTTCGTCGGGCATCTCAGCGACCGCATGCTGAGCCCGCAACCGTTCGCGACGCCATGGTCGGCTTCGACGCAGCTGCGCACCGCTGACGTCGAGGCCATGCAGCGTCACCTCACGCGCATCGGTCTTTATGCCGACAAACTGGACGGCAAGGCGGGGATGAAGACGCGCGCGGCACTCGGGGCGTATCAGAAATCGGCCGGCCTCAAGGTCGATTGCTGGCCGAGCGAAGCGGTGCTGCGCGCGATCGGTGCCGCGCGCTGAAAATAACTAGACGAGGCGTCGCTGGGGATGAGCATTATCTCTCAAGGTGAGGAGCCGCGCATTTGCGCGGCGTCTCGAACCACGAGGGCCCCGTTGCCTCGTCATCCTTCGGGACGCGGCCAACGGGTCCGCGCGAAGCGCGGCCCGATGATAAACTCCGACGCCGCTCCTCGGAATGAGGGCAATAAAAAAACCCGGCCACTGGGGCCGGGTTTCAAATCAAGCCGCGTGAATTCGCGACGGTCGGATCAGTTGCAGACCTCGACGCGACGGAAGCGCCAGCCGTAACCGTCCCAGAAGCGCTCGCGAACCATGCGGCACGGAGGCGCTTCGTCGACATATACGCGCTCACCATAGCCATAGGCCGGGCGGCTGGAGGCGATCGCACCACCGACGATGGCGCCGCCGATCAATCCGGCCGCAACGCCTGCGGCGACGCCGCGCTGTGCGCTTGCGGGCGTCGTGGCGAGCGAACCAGCGATCGTTGCGATCGCGACGAGGGCAGCAAATGTCTTCTTCATGTGTTGGGCTCTCCTGGAGATGGCGCTTTAGGTTGGCGCCGGGTTTAAGATGACTCACACGCAGTGTTCGAAGCCGGCCGTTTCGCCAAAAAGCGCACAACAGTCAATCCAACGTCCGCATCGCTAGTGGTCTGAAAAAAAGGTTTTTTCAGGCCGCCATCGCTGTTCCACAGGATCACCTGTTCGGTTTAATGAAGATGAACGGATCAGTCGCAGAACAGGATCAGTCGCAGAACGAAGTCAGTCACAGAACGAAATCAGTCGCAGAACGAAATCAGTCACAGACCTGGACGCGGCGAACCCGCCAGCCATAGCCGTCCCAGAAGCGCTGGCGCTGCCACACGCAGGGCGCATCCTCGACATAGGCCGGTCCGCCGTAATAGCCGTATCCCGGACCATAATAGCCGGAGCCGTAATAGTCGCGCTGGGAGGCGATCGCGCCGCCAACAATGGCGCTGCCGATTACTCCGGCGGCGATGCCAGCAGCAATCCGGCCGCCGCGCGCTTCAGCCGCCTGGGGCGCTGCCACGGCCGAAACAGCCAACGTGGCGACGGCAGCGAGGGCCATCAATGTCTTCCTCATGGCTTCACCTTTCTCATGGAGCAAAGGACGGCGAATAAGCGGTCCGTTGTAGTGAAAGTTCCACATTTCGCTTGAATGATCAATGAACGGAGTTGCCACATTTGGCGACGAAAGAGGACTGGGATACCTCGTGTTGCGATGCACAAGCCGGGTGCTTTGCTGGTTCCAGGGTGGGGGAGTAATGACGAGCGCCATGGTGACCTTCGGAATTGCGGTCGGCGGTACATCGCTGATCTGCTATGCGCTGATGACGCGGGTGCAGAACCGCCGTGCCAATCGCGGTTCATCGGGTGACAGCTCCGGAGCGGGTGGCGACAATTACGGCGGCGGGGGTGGTTGGAGCATTTCCAACTGGTTCGGTGGTGACAATTCCGCATTGGATAGTTCGGGCAATCCGATCGACTCCGGCGGAGGCGATAGCGGGGGAGGCGGCGGCGACGGGGGTGGCGGAGGCGGAGGTGATTAACGCTGCTCGGCTGCGCCGAGTTTTGATCTGCCGCAACAGCGATTTTTTAGATTCATTCTAGTCTGTGTCACGCATCACTTTGGAATCACTTGAAAAGGTGGTTTTTCCTTTTGCAACCTGCCGTGGTCTTCAATACCTCTGGCTCAGTATCATTCAAGGACCAGCCCGTTTTCATGATTGTTTGTTCCTGCAACGTCCTCAGCGACGACGATGTCCGTAACGCCGTCAACGCTTCGGAACACCTCCCGCGCAATGCCAAGCAGATCTACGGCTGTCTCGGTTGCAGCGCCGAGTGTGGCCGATGCGCGCGTACCATCAAGACCATCATTGACGACGCCCTCGGTGCCTGCGCCAAGGCCTGCTGCTCCGGATGCCCGCACAGCCGCCAGGCGGTTGCCGACTTGACGGATGCGGACTCACACGTGCACGGCGAACTCTCCCTCGAAGCCGCCGCCTGAAACTTCGAATATTATTCGCCTCCTATCCTGCCTTTTCGGCTGGAGGGTTGCTCCCGCGCATAATGTGACTTAGTAGCGTTCTAATCTACTTTATGAGGGCCGATCCCGATCGGTCCCGGCAGCGAAGGTCAGCGAGCTCACCGCCATCAACCAGTATTGGCTGCATTATCGGCTGTTGCACAACTGGGGCCTGCTGGAGATGGCCAAGACCTGGCGCAAGGAATCCATCGAGGAGATGGAGCACGCGGACAAATTCACCGACCGGATTCTGTTCCTCGACGGATTTCCCAACATGCAGGTGCTCGATCCCTTGCGGATCGGCCAAAACGTCAAGGAAATCATCGAATGCGATCTGGCCTCCGAGGTCAGTGCCCGCGCGCTTTACCAGGAAGCGGCAACTCATTGCCACAGCGTCAAGGACTACGTCTCGCGCGATCTGTTCGAAAGCCTGATGAAGGACGAGGAGCACCACATCGACTTCCTCGAAACCCAACTTGATCTGATCGGGCGGATCGGCCTTGAGCTTTACACCCAGAAACACGTCGGCGGGCTCGAGAGCGAGAGTTAGGAAAGTTGCGACGCCGTCGTCACCCGCCACCGGGTCGGCGCATCGCGCCGCCCGATGACAGGCTCCAGCGGGTGATCCAGTATTCCAGAGCGGCTGTGATCAATCGAGGGGTCGCAGCGTACTGGATACCCCGCTTTCGCGGGGTATGACGGCCAATCTTAGCGCAGCGCAGCGTGAAGAAGCATCCCTACAGCTGCGTCTTGTAGCGCTCCTCGACCACGGCCTGGCTTTCCGGCTCGCCGAGATTGGTCTGCTCGTGGATCACCTGGCTGATGCTGGGCATGACCGCGCGTTCGACCCGCGTCTCCGGCGACCACAGCTTCGAGCGCATCAGCGCCTTGCCGCAGTGGAAATAGGCCTCGTGCACGCTGATGCTCAACACCGCACGCGGCAGCTTGCCGAATTCCACCATCGACGCCATCAGATCCGGGTCCGCCGATAATTTGCCCTTGCCGCCGACGCGCAGCGTCTCGTCGATGCCCGGCACGAAGAAGATCAGCTGCACGAAGCCCGAGCCTTCGACGATATTGCGGAAACTGTCGATCCGGTTGTTGCCGGAACGATCGGGCATCAGAAGCTGGTTTGGGCCGGCGACGTGGACAAAACCGGGATTGCCGCCGCGCGGCGAGGCATCGACACTGCCGTCGGAACCGGATGTGGCGAGCACGCAGAACGGCGACATGGCGATGAATTTTTTCGCATGCGCGTCGATTTCCGGACGCGCCTTGGCGATCACGCGGGGCGCGGGTTGTGGGTAAATCGTCTTGAGGTCGCTGGCGGCAAGCTCGGTCAAGATTCTTCTCCGGTCAAGGTTTGGGCCAGCGTATCAGCAAGCCATGCCGCCGTCATCTGGGCGTGGGGGCTCATTTCGTCTTTGCGAGCGAAGCGAAGCAATCCAGACGACAGATCGGCGCTTGTTGGCTGGATTGCTTCGTCGCTTTGCTCCTCGCAATGACGAGAGGCAAACTTCGGCGGCACATCAACTTCACACCGCGTCCGCCGGAACAAAGCAGCTGATGACGATGCTGCCGCGGTGATGCACATACCACACCACGGCTTCGCCGACCGGATTGCCGCGGTCGCGGATGATGGCGCGCTCGGGCACCGCCATCCATTGGCCTTCGATCGGCACCCAATAGGCGCCTGCGCGAACATCGTATTCGGTGCGATGGCCGTCGGAGATGTCGCAGCAGGGCACGCCGTTCGGGGCGATCACGCCCTTGAACCAGGCGCGGATGTCGGCCGGGACGTTCTCGTATTGGCCGTTGTCGAACGCGAGCGCCGCGCTCGCCAGCGCGGGCAGACACGCCAGCAGGGCGATCTGCGCGAACCTTCGCATGCGATCCTCCACCGCGTTGCCTTCGCATCATCGTTGCGTGCCGCCAGCGACACGCAACGAATCTCACGATTGAGCGCGATTAAGCCGGAGTTGTCGGGCGGATGCATGCTCAAAAAATATGCGGCGGTTCCGCGCCGCGAAATTGATGCGGTGCGAAATCACGGCTTCGTCCTGTTATGCGAAGTCAACAGAGCCTTCGGCGCGACATTGGTCCACGCGAGGGTGAGGACGCTTTGCAGCGTTGTCTGATCGGCTCGCGCGAGCCGCACATTGGTGCTGCCTCGCTTGCCCCACCCGCCAGGCACCGGCCGAAAGACATCCGGCTCTGCCTCGACAAGCACGGACTGCTGTTCCGGGGTCAGTACGAGCGTGCCCCATTCCTGGTCCGGATAGCCGAGCGTTGCAAAGATGCGCTTGCCGGCGCGAAAATCGGCGTGCCCCTGGTGCGAGCCCTCGATCACCCCAGGCAGACTCAAGGCAACACGGCGAAAGCGGTTCGACGGCATGGCTTTCACGTTACCATAGGAACCGTCTCACATCGTGCGCTGCGGCGCCGTCTGCAGCAATTCCCGCAGTTGCTGGGTGTAGAATTTCGCGCTGCCGGTGGTGAGATGCCCGCGCGTCTCGGTGCTGGCGGGGATCAGATAGAGCCGGCCGTTCTTCACCCGTTTCAGCGCGGCGTCGGTCACGCCTGTTTCCGGCGGATTGCGCTCGTCGTCGGCGGCATTGATCGCGAGCAGCGTCGCCTCGATCCGCTCCAGCCCGGGGTAAGGATCGTAGTCGTGCGAAGCCTGCCATTGATAGATGAAGTCGTTGGCGTCGGCTGTCACCGGCGTCTCCAGCCGGTCGTCGACCATCTTGTCCGCTTTTGACGCTGTCGGCGCCAGCGCCTGATAGCCGAGCGTGCCGCCCCCGGTCGCAATGCCATAGGCATTGATGGCGTATTTCATCATGCGCGGCGGCGCGGTGTAATTGCCGCCATTGTAGTCAGGGTCATTGCGGATGGTCTCGATCATCATCCGCCGCAGCATCCAGTTGCGCGCCGCCATCTCGGTCGGCTGCGACGCCATCGGCACCAGGACGTCCATGGCCTGCGGATACCTCACGCCCCAGATCCAGGTGTGCATGCCGCCCATCGAATTGCCGAGCACGAGCCGCAGGTGCTTGACGCCGAGCCCTTCCTTGATCAGGCGGTAATGCGCATCGACCATGTCCTCGTAATTGTATTTCGGAAACGCGGTCTTCATGCCGTCGGACGGCTTTGACGATTTGCCATGGCCGATCCCGTCCGGAATGATGATGAAGTATTTCGACGCGTCGAGCGGCTGGCCCGGGCCGAACAACTCACCGGCGAAAACAGGCGTCAGCAGGCTTGCCGCCGAGCCGCCCGATCCGTGCAGCACCAGCACCGGTTGGCCGGTCGGCTCGCCGACGGTCGTATAATGCAGCCGCAGCTCCGGCATGGTTTCGCCGGTGTGGAATTTGAAATCCCCGGCGACCCAGTCGCCTTGTTGCGGCGCCGGATAATCGGCCGCGACCGCGGTGAACGACGTCAACGCAAGGGCGGCCGACAGCGCCGCACGCGAACATTTCATGATGCTTCTCCCCAGGTGCGGCCGCCTTGCCGGGGCCGCTTGGGCGCAAGCCTATCATGCCGGGGGACACGCGCCGAGCAGGTGCGTCGCTGCGATCCGCAAAAGTTTCCGAAAGATTGGCGCCGTGCGGGAGGAATATTACGGCTTGTCCTCGACATCGGTCTCGGGCCGGTCGCTGCCGGCGGCCGTTTCGGTGTGCCATTTGCCGTCGGCGGTCTCATATTCGATCGCCTCGGTACGGCCGGGCACGCGCTGTTCGGCGGCGGCGCGCTTGGCAGCGCCAAGCGCTGCGGCATGGGTCGCGAACGCCTCCGAAAACACGCCATCCACGGTGTAGGCCCAGCCGCCGTCATGCTGAACGATTTTGTAGGTGATGTGGGCCATTGGGGGGAACTCGTTTCTTGCTGGTGTGGGGCGCGGCGACAGGGGGGTGAACGCGTCGCCTATTCTATGACAAAATGGGACCGGAAGTAGGATTTTGCTTCAGCCGATCGTCCTTCGGCTGCCAGAGCGGAACCAGGGACGAGACGGGCAAGGGAGAAGACAAATGTGCCGCAACATCAAGACGCTGTTCAATTTCGAACCGCCCGCGAGCGAGGATGAAATCCACGCCTCCGCGCTGCAGTTCGTGCGCAAGCTCTCGGGCTTCAACAAGCCGTCGCAGGCCAATGCCGAGGCGTTCGACCGCGCGGTCGCGGAAGTCGCGCAGTCCGCGCGCCGCCTGCTGACATCGCTGCACACCCAGGCGCCGGCGCGCGACCGCGAGATCGAGGCCGAAAAGGCCAAAGAGCGGTCGCGGCTGAGGTTTGGCTGAGTGGCGGTTCATCGACTTCCGTGACGTACCTCACGGTGTGCCGAGGCGGTGGCGTTCATGATGGCCGGAAATTTTCCAAGCCTCGGAGAAGAGCCGTGAACACTACAACCCAGCTGAAACTCTGCGCCGTGATGTTCACGGTTCTGTGGACCGGATGGATGCTGTGGTCGAGCGGATCGCTCGACCGCGTCAATGTCATCCTGCTGTCGACCTGCGGCATCGCGGCCGGATATGCCTGGTACCGCGCCATGCGCTGGCAATTTCAGCGCAGCGGCATGCTCCCGCGCCACGACCATCCTGAGAGCCGGCGCGCTAGCCCGCATCCCACTGCACCGGCAGATTGAGCAAGCCCCGGAACGCCCAGCCGCCGATCCTGACCGGCTCGGCATCGTCGAGCCGCAGGCCCTTCAACCGCGCGAAGATGCCGGGCAGCGCCACGTCGGCCACCATCGCGCGCGAGGCGAAGGCGCCGGCGCAATAATGCGGGCCGGCGCCGAAGGCGATGCTTTTTTGGGTATCGCGGGTGATGTCGAAACGGTCGGGATCGCCAAAGCAGGCCTCGTCGCGATTGGCCGAGCCGAACATGAAGAACACCCGATCCTCCGGCTCGAAATCGACGCCGCCGAACGACCAATGTTTTGCGACGCGGCGCGGCGACATCCCGATCGGCGCGATCCAGCGCGCATATTCCTCGAACACGTCGAGCCATTTTGCCTTGCCGGAGCTTACCAGCGCCAGCTGATCGGGATGCGTCAGCAGCGCCCAGACCGTGCCGGAGATGGCGTCGCGCGGCTCGTTCTGGCCGCCGGAGATCGCGAGCTTGACGTTGGCGCGCACGCTTTGCATCGGCTGGCCGGCGGCGAGCAGCACGCTGAGGATCGACGTGTTCGGATGCTTTGTAACCACCGGCGCCATGTCGTCGATCGCGGCGTCGATGCCCGCGGTGGCGGCGTGGCAGCGCGCCTCGACCTCCTTGTTGCCGCTGTAGTTGGCGATGCCGTCGATCATCGCCTGCGACCACGCATCCATATCCTCAAAGCGCATGTTGGTCAGACCCGTGATGTCCTTCAGGCATTCGGCCGACAGCGGCAGCGCTAACGCCTTGCAGAGATCGGCGCCGCCTGTGGGCGCGAGCGCCTCGAGGATGCGGTCGGCATGGGCCTGAAACGCCTTGCTCCAGGTGTCGCGCACCGTGCGCGGTGACACCGACGGAAACATCGCGGCGCGTTCCGACATGTGCGCATCGCCGTCCTTGCGCATCATGTTGTGGCCCATCAGCGTATTCATCAGGCCGGCCGGCTGATGCGACGAGAACACGTCGGTGCGTTTCTCCTGGCTGAAGATATCGTCGCGCCGGGTGAACACCGTCGATCCCAGCTGCGGCACGAACGCGATCGGCGCCTCCCGGCGCATCTTCGCGAGCGCAGGG
>WNGG01005712.1_pt1 | contig 14353 bp, 12 predicted proteins | sample 5400661 | NCBI WGS metagenome assembly WNGG01 (sample SAMN13153372, study PRJNA577476) | soil metagenome | isolation source: 100 cm soil or saprolite under Garry oak tree replicate 1 | place: USA:California | collected 2016-06-15
TGAAAGGCTGAAAAGCTGAAATGGAAGCGAGTTAGGAAATCAGGAGCTCCAATTTCGACATTGGATGTTGGACATTGATGCCAGTGCGGCTCGCACCGTTCGGCGTTTTCTTCTCCGGTTTGCTTCTCGTCACCCGTCACATGTCACCCGTCACTTTACTTGGCGCCTTTTCCTCAGACCTCATTGCTTGAAGTAGGCGAAGGCCTTATGCAGTATCGGACAGCCAATGCCGGCCGAAGTTAAAAAAGAGATCGCGCTTGAGATCGCGCACGTTCTCTTCATCGACATCGTCGCCTATTCCAAGATGGCGAGCGACGATCAGCGCGCTGCCATTGAAAAGCTGAATCAAATTGTCCAATCAACGGACGAATTTCGGAAAGAGGAAAGCGAAAACCGATTGCTGAAACTCGCGACCGGCGATGGCATGGCGCTGATTTTCTATCACAGCCCGGAAGATCCGGTGGAATGCGCGCTGGAGATCAGTCGCTCGATTAAGGAGCAACACTCAAACCTGCGCTTGCGCATGGGCGTGCACAGCGGCCCGGTCAGTGGCGTAGTAGACGTGAACGGCCGCGCCAATGTCGCGGGCGCGGGTATCAACACGGCGCAACGGGTGATGGATTGCGGTGATGCCGGTCACATCCTGCTCTCAAAGCGAGTGGCCGAAGACCTCGAGCAATTCAAACACTGGCGTCCGCATCTTTATCACATCGGCGAATGCGAAGTGAAACACGGAGAAAAAATCGAGATCGTAAATCTTTTCACGGCTGAACTTGGCAATCGCGAGCTGCCCGAGAAATTCAAACGGGCGGATGTAGGGGCGGCCAACCGCCAGTCCGGCTCGGACTCGGCCGCGGCGAAAACGAGTCCAAAGTCGGCGATTTCAAAGTGGCCATTGATTGGCGCAGCGGTCTTGATCCTCATCGCCGCATTGGTCATCGGAAGCTTTCTTTTTTGGCGAGGGCATGAACCAAAGACATCCGCCGGCCCGTCAGGTATTCCGGAAAAAAGCATCGCCGTTCTTCCGTTCGAGAACCTGAGTAGCGACAAGGAGAACGCCTATTTTGCCGACGGCATTCAGGACGAAATCCTGACGCGCGTATCGAAGATTGCCGACCTGAAAGTGATCTCGCGCACGTCAACCCAGCATTACAAAAGCGCGCCGGAGAACCTGCCTGAGATAGCGAAGCAACTTGGCGTCGCACATATCCTGGAAGGAAGCGTGCAGAAGAGCGGCGACGCCGTGCGCGTGAACGTGCAGCTAATCAAAGCAGCCAATGATTCCCATCTTTGGGCCGATACCTTTGATCGCAAACTGACCGACATCTTTTCGGTCGAGAGTGAGGTGGCAAAAGCCATCGCCGACCAATTACGAGTGCACCTTACCGGTCGAGAAGAGCAAGTCATCACCGCCAAACCGACCGACAATGTTGAGGCTTACGATGCCTATTTGCGTGGATTGGCCTATCATTTGAGAACGGCTGACTCGCCAGCTAACAACCGTGGCGCACAGAAATATCTCAGAGAAGCGGTGCGTCTGGACCCGGAGTTTGCTCTTGCCTGGGCCTGGCTGTCACAGATTGATGCGATCGGCTATCTGACGCTGAGTCTTGAGCCAACAGTTGCGCTACGCGATGAGACGCGGCAGGCCGCCGAAACGGCGCTTGCTCTTCAGCCTAGTCTCGGTGAGGCGATCTTGGCCAAGGGGCAGTATCATTATGCCTGCCTAAAGGATTATGATACCGCGGAGCGTTACTTTGAGCAAGCGCGGCAGTTCATGCCGAACAATAGCCAGATCCCTGAGGCCCTAGCTTATGTTGCGCGGAGGCGAGGCCAGTGGGACCGGAGCGAGTCGTATTTCAACGAAGCTGAGCGGCTCGATCCACGCTATGTTAATATGCTTACTCAGCACGCGATTTCGTACGCTGTCCTTCGTCGTTTTCCCGAGGCATGGCGAAAACTTGATCAGGTTCTCAATGTCGTACCGGACGACATGGACACACTTGCGTTCAGGGCAGCTATTGCACAAACCGAAGGCGACCTCCCGCGGGCTGCTGCGCTTCTAGCTCCGCTCCATCCGGCCGCCGACGACACCCCCGCCTTGGAAACACAAGTTTATCAAGCGATCCTGGAGCGCAGGCCGGCACCAATGATCACTCGGTTACAGGAACTATTAGCCAAGCCTGATCCAGCGTTGGGGTTTTACAAAGGCGAACTGCGCTTTTGGTTAGGCTGGGCGCAAGAAGTCGCCGGCGACCATGCCGCCGCGCAGGAAAGTTGGCGAAAAGCGCGTAGCGAACTGGAACCTTTGCTTAAAGAAGAGCCCGAGAATATTACGCTCATTGGAGACCTGGCGCTTACGAACATGGGCCTTGGGGATAAGGTCGCAGCGTTTGCTATGGCAGAACGCGCCAGGGCTGCGAATCCGATTGAGAAAGATGCGGCGACTGGTCCAACTCCGATCGAGATCTTCGCTCGAGTAGCGGCGCAGATGGGTGAACCTGACCGCGCCGTTGATGCTTTACAAAAACTGCTCTCAATTCCGTATGCTGGTCCGCTGGCCACACAAAACGTACCGCTCACTCCTGCGCTGCTCCGGCTCGATCCCATGTTCGATCCGCTCCGGAATGATCCGCGCTTCCAAAAACTCAGCGGGGCAGCGCCGAAATAAACCTGTAGAGGTAGCCGCGTCGGCTGCAGTTCCTTAATTTCGCAGGCGGCACGCCTGCCACCACAGCGCGTTGCCAGCTTGATGTGAGCCATGGAATTGCGCACTATTCGTGCAAACTAATGGCGGCCGAAGTTAAAAAAGAGATCGCGCTCGAGATCGCGCATGTACTTTTTGTCGACATCGTCGCCTACTCTAAAATGGCGAGCGACGATCAGCGCGCCGCCATCGAGAAGCTGAATCAGGTCGTCCAATCAACGGATGAATTCCGTAAAGAGGAAAGCGAAAACCGATTATTGAAACTGGCAACCGGCGATGGCATGGCGCTGATTTTTTATCACAGCCCGGAAGATCCGGTAGAATGCGCGCTGGAGATCAGTCGCGCATTGAAGGAACAGCATCCGGAGCTGCGATTGCGCATGGGCGTCAATAGCGGGCCTGTGAGCGGAGTTGTCGATGTAAATGGGCGCGCCAATGTCGCCGGCGCCGGCATCAACGTGGCACAGCGCGTGATGGATTGCGGCGATGACGGTCACATCCTGCTCTCAAAGCGGGTCGCGGAAGACCTGCAACAATTTAAACATTGGCGGCCGCATCTTTATCACCTTGGCGAATGCGAAGTGAAACACGGCGAGAAGATCGACATTGTAAATCTTTTCACAGCTGAGCTTGGTAATTCCGAGAGACCGGGGCGCATGGCGATGCCTGTGAAGCAAATCGACTTCGGGCCAGTTAGAAAAGAGCGCGCACCATCGCGCAAACCGGTTTTCATCATCGCAGCATGTCTAGCCGTCATAGCATTGGCGGTTGCTGCTTTTCTTTTCTGGCATCGTCAGAAGGCGAAAGCGCCTGTGGCGACGTTAGGTGCTCCGGAGAAAAGCGTCGCGGTGATGCCCTTCGAAAACCTGAGCGAAGAAAAGGCGAACGCCTATTTCGCCGATGGCATTCAGGACGAGATTCTGACCCGCTTATCGAAGATTGCCGATCTAAAGGTGATCTCGCGCACATCCACGCAGCATTATAAAAGCGCGCCAGAAAATTTGCATGAGATCGCCAGGCAACTTGGCGTCGCTCACATCGTGGAAGGAAGTGTGCAAAAGAGCGGCGACTCTGTGCGCGTCAACGTGCAGTTAATCAAAGCGGCCAATGATTCCCATCTTTGGGCCGATACCTTTGATCGCAAACTGACCGACATCTTTTCAGTTGAGAGCGAAGTGGCCAAAGCCATTGCCGACCAGTTGCGAGCGAAACTCACCGGTCAGGAAGAGCAAGTCATCGCCGCCAAACCAACAGATAACCCAGAGGCTTACGATGCCTACCTGCGCGGCCTGGCTTATTATCTGAAAGCTGCAACTACACCCGCCAACTCCCTTGGCGCACAGAAATATCTCAAAGAAGCGGTGCGGTTGGACCCGAAGTTCGCCCTTAGTTGGGCGCTGTTGTCAACCGTTGATGCGGTCGGCTACATCACACAGGCACTTCAACCAACGGTCGCCCTCCGTGAAGAGGCACGGCAAGCAGCCGAAACCGCGCTCACTCTTCAGCCCAATCTCGGCGAGGCCATCTTGGCCAAGGGCCAATACCACTACGCCTGCTTAAAAGATTACGACATGGCCGTGCGTTACTATGAGCAAGCACGTCAGCTCCTGCCCAATAGCAGCCAGATTCCTGAATCGCTGGCCTATGTCGCACGGAGGCGAGGCCAGTGGGACCGGAGCGAGTCGTACTTCAACGAAGCCGAGCGGCTTGATCCGCGCAGTGTTAACATGCTCTCCCAGCACGCGCTTACCTATATCTGTCTTCGTCGTTTCCCCGAAGCGCTGCGAAAGTTTGATCAGGTTCTCGATATCACACCGGACGACGTCGATACCCTCGCGGAAAAGGCGGCTATCGCACAAGCCGAAGGCGATCTACCGCGTGCCTCGGCGATCCTCGCTCGGCTCCACCCGGCCGCCGACATCACCCAGGCCTTGGAACAACAAGTTTACCAAGCGATCCTGGAGCGCCGCCCTGCACCAATCGTGCCTCGAATGAAAGAAATATTGTCCAAGCCTGATCCATCGCTGGGCTTTTACAATGGTGAACTGCGGTTTTGGTTAGGCTGGGCGCAAGAAGTGGCCGGCGACCATGCCGCCGCCCAGGAAAGTTGGCAACAAGCGCGCAGCGAACTGGACGCTTTTCTCAAAGAACAGCCGGAAAACTGGCACCTGATTGGCGATCTCGCACTAATTAATATGAGTCTCGGCGACAAGACCGCTGCATTTGCGCTGACCGAGCGTGCGATAGCCGCCAATCCCATCGACAAAGACGCGTTAGCTGGTCCCCGGCCGATCGAGATCCTCGCCCGGGTGGCGGCGCGCACGGGGGAACCCGACCGCGCTATCGCCGCTTTACAAAAACTACTCTCGATACCATACAGTGGCGCATTGGCTGAGGGCGCGCCGCTCACTCCTGCGCTTCTCCGGCTCGATCCCATGTTCGACCCGCTCCGGAATGATCCGCGCTTCCAAAAACTCGCCGCCTCGCCCGCGCCGAAAGACGAAAAGAAGTAGACGCGGCTACCAGCCGCGTGTTGCGTCTTGCTATTCAAAGTTGCTAGAAGCCGCTTCTACTTATGCTCGCTAAACCGCTGCTCCTCTTCGCACCTATTGTTCTCTTGGCCTCTGCGGTTATCGATGCGCGCGAGCCGCAAAGTCCGAGCCGGACTGGCATAACTTCGCCGGCAAGATCGACAATCGAAAATAAAATCGTTCGTGCGCGCGATCTCAGAATTCCATTTGATGGGACGCCGGACAAGTTTAATGCAATCACCGACGTTGCCGGCGTCGAGGTTGGCTACACCACGCTGATCGAAGGCGAAGGCAAATTGGTTGTCGGCCAGGGCCCGGTGCGCACTGGGGTGACCGCGATCTTTCCACGCGGACACGCGTCAAACGATCCGGTTTATGCCGGCGTCTTTTCGCTCAACGGTAACGGCGAGATGACGGGCACGGCGTGGGTTGAAGAAAGCGGATTCCTCGAAGGCCCGGTCGTGATCACGAACACGCATAGCGTCGGTGTCGCGCGCGATGCGGTCATTGCCTGGCGCAACGCTCATGGTGGCGTCGACGCGCAAGGTTTTTCATGGAGCTTGCCCGTTGTCGCGGAAACTTGGGACGGCTGGCTCAACGATCTGAATGGTTTTCACGTGAAACCGGAGCACGTCTTTCATGCACTCGACAGCGCCCAGGGTGGCACTGTCGAGGAAGGCAGCGTGGGCGGCGGCACCGGAATGATCTGTTACGAATTCAAAGGCGGAAACGGGACCGCTTCGCGCAAGATCGACATGAAAGATAAAAACGGAACGGCTAATACCGCCACTCCGGCTCGGAGTTTTACCGTCGGCGTATTTCTTCAGGCAAATTTTGGACGCCGGCCGCAGCTGGCAATCGCGGGAGTTCCGATCGGCAAAGAAATTCCAGGCGAAGTTTATAAGAAAGAAACAGGCTCATGCATCGCGGTCGTCGCGACAGACGCGCCCTTGTTGCCACATCAACTGAAGCGGCTCGCGCGTCGCGTTTCGCTCGGGCTCGCTCGCACGGGCAGCGTTTCCGGAAATGGCTCCGGCGATTTGTTCATCGCGTTTTCAACTGCCAATGCGGGCGCTTCAGATTCCGAGCAGCTTACGCATTCGGTCGAAACAATTCCGAACGATCTGATGGATCCGATTTTCGCTGCGACGGTTCAAGCAACCGAGGAAGCCGTCGTCAATGCTTTGGTTGACAATCAAAGCATGACCGGTCGCGACAATCATCATGTCGATGCGATCCCGCACGATCGTTTGCGTAAGGTCCTGAGAAAATATAATCGACTCCAATCAAGTCGGGCACCAAAGTAAGCTTTCACTAATCGAAAAGACGCCAAGCCATGCAGCTGTTTTCATCCCGAAGAAACGAACCAGCCAAGCCGGCAACCGAACCGGAAAAGCCGGCGGCCACGCCCGAGCCGTCGAATCGCGCGACTGCGGCGACGCAATCGGGAGGGGTTCTCTCGAGCAGCGTCTCGATTAAAGGAACGGTCAAGTTTCGAAACGAACTCCTGATTGACGGCGAGGTGGAAGGCAAAATTGATTCCACCGGCCGGCTGACGATTGGCAAGAATGCCCGCATTCGCGGAGAGATCAGGACGAAATCGATCATCGTCGAGGGAACCGTGGACGGTAACGTCACGGCCCGGGAACGTTGCGAACTTCGGGCTGGCTGCACCATGCGCGGCGATATCGAGGCGCCTCGGTTGGTCGTAGATGACGCGGCGACTTTCATCGGCAGCGCCAAGATCGCCACACAGGCGAATCGCCCGGCCTGATCGCCCATTGTTTGGCTCTGCCGATGAGCTGTGCGCGAGCCGATCAACAAACGGCCGACTGTCGTAGACATCGAAACGTTCGCGGAGGCGCGCCCGTCCTGCTCGCGAGACTCCCGTTTTAAGTCAGATGAAAGAGAATGATGAAAGAGAATGAGATGATAGGTGTATATACACTGATCTTTGGGCCGCTACTTTCGTGTGGAGAGACTTCGGCGCGTTCACCGTCGCTTCTTGGGGGCGCAGAGCTCAGTCGATATCTTCGAGATCGGCGTGTAATTGTTGTTTCAAATGCCGGCGCGCTGATTTCTTGATCGAGCGTCGTTCCGCCGCGACCGCTTGCTTCTCCGCTTGCCGTTCTTTCCGCGTGCGCTTGTCGATCCTGCCCGGCAAATGAGAGATCTTTGGTCGTTGCCCGCCGACTTTCCGTTCGTCAGGTTTTGCGTACGGATCCATGAGTGAATCTTGTGCTCTTCGAGGTTCCCCTGGAAAGTAGAGATCGACCGGGAAAGTGATAGTTTGCATCGGAGGCTGCTTCTGAAAATACCAAAACAATTGATTGACTGTTTGAACGAAAGCAAAGTTCACTACGAGATTCTGCATCATCCGGAAGCCGTTACCGCGCAAAGAATCGCCGAAGCCGAGCACGTGAAAGCCCGGCACCATGCCAAGGTTGTCATGGTAAAATCCGGAGACCGGCACTTAATGACAGTGCTTCCAGCAGACTATCAACTCGATCTTGAAAAGGTCGCGAAGGCAATCGGCGAAAGCGCCGCGCTGGACACCGAGAAGGAATTCAAGTCGCTCTTCCCGGACTGCGCGGTTGGAGCAATGCCGCCCTTTGGCAATCTCTATGGGGTACCAACGTATGTGGACAAGAGTTTGACTCAGGAAGACTACATCGTTTTCGAAGCGGGCACCCATACCGACGCCATTAAGCTCAGCTATCGCGATTACGAGAAAATCGTCAAGCCACGGGTGGAAGACTTGGCAATCAAGATTCAGCCCATGAAAGGAGCCTGAGATTGCGTATCGCTGTGCGGACTACGTTGACATGCCTGGCTCTCTGGCTGATGTGTGCGGCTACGGTCGTCGCGGCGGAGAAGGTTTCGCTTATCAAAATCGATGGAGCAATTGGTCCGGCGACCGCGAGTTACATTTCGCGAAGCATCGAAGAAGCCCGCGCGCAGGACGCGCAATGTCTGGTCATCCAACTCAACACGCCGGGCGGTTTGCTCGATTCGACGCAAACGATCGTGCAAAGCTTTTTGGGGTCGACTGTGCCAGTGGTCGTTTATGTCGCTCCGACCGGCGCGACCGCGACCAGTGCCGGTTGTTTCATTACCATTGCCGCAAGCGTTGCGGCGATGGCGCCGGCGACGACCATTGGTGCTGCGCACCCGGTCACACTGGGCGGTAATCCGACCGGCGGCGAACAGAAGCCCGACGACACCATGAAGCAAAAGCTCGAGAATTTTTCCGTGAGCTACATCGAAGCGATCGCGGCCAGGCGCCATCGCAATATCGATTGGGCCAAATCCGCGGTGCGCGAGAGTGCGTCCATCAGCGCGGACAAAGCGCTCGAGTTAAAAGTTGTCGATCTTATTGCTGTCGATCTTACGGAGTTGCTCAAGCGATTGAACGGACGCGTCGTGGATGGCAAGGCGCTCAAAACCGCAGGTGCGGAGATCGTGGAGATCAAAATGTCGGCGCCCGAGCGTGTCTTCCAAAGACTCTGGCGGCCTGAGGTCATGTTCGTTCTCATGCTCATCGCGATTTACGGAATCATCGGTGAACTGACCACGCCCGGCGCGATCCTGCCCGGCGTGGTGGGCGCGATCGCGTTGATCCTTGCCCTCTATCTGGCGGCGATCCTGCCGGTCAACGTGACGGGACTTGCGTTGATCGCGCTCGCACTCATGCTCTTTATCTTTGATGTCTATGCGCCCACGCACGGTGTGCTGACCATGGGCGGAGTCATTTCGTTTCTGATCGGCTCGCTCATGCTCTTCAACCGCGCCGATCCACTCTTTCGTTTATCGCTCAGCTACATCATTCCGGCCACGCTCGTGACCGCGGCGTTCTTTGTTTTCGTCATCGGAAAAGGTTTGCGCGCGCAGCTCATGCCGGTCAAAGCTGGCGCCGAAACGATGATTGGAAAAACCGTGGCCACATTGACGCCCATCGACTCGCGCGGCGGCAGGATTTTCGTCGAAGGCGAGTATTGGAACGCGGTCAGCGATAGACCGATCGAAAAAGGCGAAGTAGTGGAGATCGCGTCAGTGCAAGGATTAACTCTGAAAGTAAAAACCAAAGGAAAATAAAGCCATGCCACTCGAAGCACCATTCAAGTTTATCAGTTGGATCATCCCCCTCATCATCCTTGCCGTGATCATCCTGCCGCAGGCGATCCGCATTTTGCGCGAATACGAACGAGGCGTCATTTTTCGTCTCGGAAAATTACTTGGCGCGAAAGGACCAGGGTTGATTTTTCTCATCCCGATCGTCGATCGCATGGTGCGAATGGATTTGCGCGTCGTGACGATCAGCGTCGAGCGGCAGGAAGTGATGACTCGTGACAACGTGCCGGTCACGGTCGACGCGGTGGTATATTTCCGCGTGGTCGATCCGCAAGCGGCGGTTGTGAAAGTGGTGAACTTTCTCCAAGCCACCTCACTCATCGCCCAGACCACGCTGCGCAGCGTGCTGGGCCAGGCGCCGCTCGACGATCTGCTTTCGCAGCGAGAATCCATTAATCAAACGCTCCAGGATATCATCGACAAGCAGACCGAACCCTGGGGCGTGAAAGTCACGGCGGTCGAGGTCAAGGACGTGGTGCTGCCCGATACGATGAAGCGCGCCATGGCGAAACAAGCCGAAGCCGAGCGCGAGCGCCGCGCTAAGGTCGTCAATGCCGAGGGCGAATTTCAAGCCGCGGAAAAAATGGTGCAGGCCGCCGCCATGATGAGCAAGGAACCAATTGCGCTGCAACTGCGCTTCCTCCAAACCATGCGCGAGATTTCCAGCGAGCACAACACGACGACGTTTCTCCCCGTGCCGATCGATCTCTTCACGCCATTCCTGAAGAAGGACCAACCACCCAAGTCGTAGGACGAGCGAAACATCAGCAGCCGCTCCCTATGTGGTAATTGTGGCGCGTAAGATTGACATATCTGAGGCCAGAAAGCAGACGGCCATTAGCCGAGTCAAAAGCGAAACTTTTGTACGGAAAATTGGGTTTAATCGTTATGAAGACGTTAAGTTTGATTATTGCGACATTTTTTCTCGCTGTCGCTGTTTCGAGCGCAGCTGTGTTGACGAGAATTTCCGACGAAACCGGCATTCCCGTCGATACGTTGCAAGCCGAGAGGGCGTCGACGGGGCTCGGCTACGGTGAATTGGAGACTGCACACTTGCTGGCTAATGCATCCGGCCAGAACTTCGACGACATCGTAGCAATGCACAAAGCCGGGCAAGGCTGGGGAAAAATTGCGCACGACAACGGGCTCAACCTCGGCAAGATCGTGAGCAGCGCGCACCGGTCAGATCAGGCGGCATCGCATGCCCAAAACGCCCATATTCAGACCACTCATGGCAAAAGCAGCAGCATCCACGGCAAGGGGCATGCAGTTACCGGGAAGGCTGTCGGTCGTGGACGGAGCGTTAGATCCGGCCAAGGTGGTCATGGCCATGGTGGCCACTAACAGGGCTACCGCTAAGAAAAAATCGACGAACAGATTATTTGAGCGTGATTTCGCGCATGGTTTTGGTGCCGAGGATTTCGCGGATGTCGAGTCGTTTCACCGCGGTGGCGCGGCGTTGGTCTTCCGGGCCCATCACCTTCTCAATGATCGGGTCCATCTTGTCGCGCAAACTGTCCAGTGCGGCCATGTTCGGATATTGCACCATGATGAGGATGCTGAAGTCCTGCGGGGTAGTGGCGTCGCCGTTCAGGATTTTGTAATCGAGAATGATCTTTTGCTTTTTCTCTTCTTCGTAAACCGGTTTCACCGTCTGGCTGATCGACTTGAGATAATCATCGCTCAGTCCGGCTTTAGTCTTGATCATGGTGAGGACCCAAACGCCGCCTTCCGTGTACGGAGCATTGCTGCCACGCGTTGTTGTCATCGTGGTTGTGCTGGTTGGGCTGGTTTGCGCCGAGCAAAGCCCGGCCAGGCTAAGACATAATGCGACAATCGTTAATATTTTGGTATTCATCATTTTGCTGTTTGTTGTTGGTTGACGTTGCCCTTCATCCCAGGTAGCCGCGCGCAGCTTGATGAGTCTAATGTGAAGACGCGAGCAGAATCTTTCGACAAGATTTGACTGGATAAAATTTGATTTTCGGAATCCTGGTAATCCAGTAAATCCTTGTCTGATTTCTTATCTATGAAAACGAAATTGTGTCTCGTGATTGTAATAGCGGCGCTAGGAAGTTTTGCCTTGAACGGGCGCTCGGCCGAACCGAGCGCGACGGTTGCAAGCACTCCGGGCGAAACAAGTGCGAACGAGCCGATCTTCAAGAAGTTGTCCGAACTCAAATGGGACAAGATTCTTCCCGATCTTGGCGAAAGTTCTCCGGAGATTAGCATCTTGCATGTCGATCCAAAAACGCAGGCGACCAACCTGCTCATTCGCACGCCAAAAGCGATCCATGTTCGCAAGCATTGGCACACCGCCAATGAAACACACACCATGGTCAAGGGCACGGCCACCCTTGCTTGCGACGGCAAACGCGCTGAGATCGGACCGGGCGGATTCAATTTCATGCCGGCGAAAATGGTGCATGAAGCCTGGTTGCCTGCCGGCTCATTGACGTTCATCACTGTGGACGGCGCGTGGGACATCAATTGGGTTGAAGGCCCGCCCACGGCGGCGGATTTGTCGCGAACGCATTGATCGCGGCAATGAGCAGCAAGTGCTGAACATTGCATCCGAGGTTGGTCAGGCGACGGCAGTTGGCGAATTTTTCGCTCGCTTAATTATCCGCTCATTCCAAAGAAATAGCTTAAAAACCCCGATTCCATTATGAAACAACTTCAATTTCTCTCTGCTTGTCTGATCTGCCTTTGGTCATGCGTTGTCAGTGCTCAATCGGACAAGCCGACGATGAAAGCCATCGTCGTTCACGAGTACGGCGGACCGGAGGTGTTAAAGCTTGACGATGTGCCACGCCCGGTACCGAAGGAGAACGAAATTTTGGTAAAGGTGATCGCTGCCGGTGTGAACCCGGTGGATTCGGCGGCTCGCTCTGAAAAATTCGCGCAGTTTCTAAAGATCAAATTGCCGGCAATTCCGGGATACGATATTGCGGGAGTGATCGAGAAGACCGGCGCGACCGTCACGAAGCTCAAAGCGGGCGATCCGGTCTACGCATATATCGCGTTGGACAAAGGAGGGGGTTATGCCGAGTACGCGCTTGCAACTGAAAAGGAGACATCGCCCAAGCCAAAGTCTCTCAACTACGTGGAGGCCGCGGCGGTGCCGCTCGTCTCGTTGACGGCGTGGCAAGCGCTCATCGACACTGCGAAACTAAGCGCGGGCCAGGCCGTGCTTATTCATGGCGGGTCGGGCGGCGTGGGAAGTTTTGCGATTCAAATCGCGAAGGCGCGGGGCGCGAAAGTGTTCGCGACAGCATCGACGCCGAATCAAGATTTGCTCAAGCAACTCGGTGCCGACGTGGCGATCGATTACACAAAACAAAAATTCGAGGACGTCGCGAAAGATGTTGATGTGGTGCTCGATGCGGTCGGAAAAGAGACGCTCGCCCGTTCCTACGGGATCGTGAAGAAGGGCGGTATTATCGTGTCGCTAGTGGCACAACCCGATCAGGCGGAGCTCGACAAGCACGGGATTCGCGGTGCGCCGCTTAGCGTAGAGCCGAACTCTGATGAACTGGCCGAGATAACAAAGTTAATCGACGAGAGAAAGATCAAGGTGATCGTCTCGCAAACGTTGCCGCTGGCGGAAGCGGCCAAGGCACAGACACAGGCCGATACGCATCACACCCGCGGCAAGATTGTGCTCAAAGTGGCGGAGAAACCGAAGTAGACAGAGGTCAGAGATCAAATGTGTCCGGATCAACGTTTTAACGTCTCGGCAATTCAACGCCGAGCAAAGCGAGCATGAGTTGGGAAGCGATCAATGCGGTCTCGCAATTGGTTAGCTCGATCGCGGTCGTCTTGTCGGTGCTGTATCTCGGCATTCAAGTGCACCGGAGCACGCGCGTGGCGAAGCTGGCCACGCAAGACGCCGCCGCCACTGCCCTGCGCGATGTGACCAAGCCCTTCATGGAAAACGCGGAGTTGGAACGAATCTGGCGAGTAGGTCTGGAAGATCTCAGCGCACTCTCCGCCCAAGATCAGGCGCGTTTCTTTCACGCAACTTACCAATTCTTGAAAGCGTTCGAAACGATTCATTTTCATTATGTTTATGGACTCATGGACAGGGAGCTCTGGGAAGGTTGGCGCGGGCTCCTTAGACATTACATTGCTGCGCCCGGCATCGCTCAGTACTGGAAACTTCGTCCGGAAGTTTTTTCCGCGCGCTTTCGGAAATTTGTTAACGCGCTCGAACCTCCAACCGAGCATTACACAGTTGGTAACCTCGCGGGGGAGAAGACGAGAAAGTAGCGAGATGGCGCGTCTACTTTGTCATACGACTCCGCGGGTAGGATAAGCACAGTCGCATTTGCCGGTTGCGCGGTCGCATGCGTTTTGGAAGATAACCGGCGCGAGGCAGCGCCTTCGCGGACGTCTCGGCGGTGAATGAGTCAATCCGGACGCTGACGCAGGCGTCGCTCGGATCTTTGCCGGCAAAGCGGCGTTCCCATTCCTGTTTCGCTGATTGTATTTGATCATCTGATCTTGAATTGCCCTGTCGTCCCGTCGCCCCGTGCTCATGATCCTTCATGAGTGAGCAGGAATTACGCCGAAATCAGAGGTCGGAGATCAGAAGTCAGAGGCCAGAGGTCCCGAAACATCGGCGAAATCCGCGGTTAGAAGATTTGCCGCCGAGACAGCGGCCTCTACAACTCGTCACTTTTCACTCGTTACCTTTTGTATCGATGCCGGATCGTCGAGCAAAATCCATTCGATGATTGAAACGGGCAGGCTGCCGTTCTTGATCAGATCATCGTGAAATTGGCCGAGCCGGAATTTGTCACCTTGTCGATCTTTGTAGCGACCAAGTAGATTCATGATCTGCCATTTGCCAATGATGTAACTGATTTTTTGGGTTGGGCTTGAAGCAGCGCCGGCTGCTTCGCCTTCGGCGGCTTCACGATCGAGACCGCCCGCTTCCATGAAATATTTCACCGCTTGCTCGAAGCTCCATCGACCGGCG
>WNGG01005322.1_pt1 | contig 14351 bp, 14 predicted proteins | sample 5400661 | NCBI WGS metagenome assembly WNGG01 (sample SAMN13153372, study PRJNA577476) | soil metagenome | isolation source: 100 cm soil or saprolite under Garry oak tree replicate 1 | place: USA:California | collected 2016-06-15
CTGAAAGAAGCCAAGGCGGAGTACGCGAAGCTGCAATGAGCGCACCCAAGCTGCCGGGGTGGAGGTTTTGTTAGGCGCTCTTAGGAGGCTGCAGAAACTTGAATAATATGTACCGTAGTCCCTGCAACCGCCTAGACATCTGTGCAGCAGCGGCTTTCCTTTGAGATAATTTTAAGGAGCGCCGCCACACACTGGGATCCGGGGAACTTTCCTGATCGAACTGACTGCAAGCAACGCCAGCGCGCGTGTACCGCTTCAGAAATCCGCTTGGCGGCTCATCGCCCAGAGCCGCAACACCGATATCTACAGAATGCCATGCGCCAGTTGTGACCATTCGCTTGTGGCAAAGTGTGCTCGCAACCCAGAGGAGGCCTTTCGCAGCTTGCGTAGCGAATTTTCGGCGCTGCAGGACATCGCTCGGCGGACAGGCGATGCGCTTACAGATTCGATCCCTCGCCCAATCACTTTCCTCGAGGACGAGGGCGTCCTGGTATTGAGCGACATAGGCGGGGCGCCTCTCGCATCCAAGCTCCGCTGGAAAGGGAATGTGCTGCTCGGCTGGCAGAATCTCGTGACCATGCGCAACATTGGCCGGGCTCTTGGCGGATGGTTAACGAACTTTCAAGGCGCAACCGCAGCCCGAGCCCTGGCTCATAATCACCGCAAGTATTTGGAGAGGTTTGACAGAAATCTATCTCTGACTCGGCAATTAGGAATTTCTACAACTGCACTTCGCCGCGTCCGGGACCGAGCAGAGGCAATCAGCGCGTCGTTTGAAGGCACCTTGATGTGCGCAGCCGCCGCGCATGGAGACTTCCTTCCCCAGAACATCCTTCTCGAAGGATTGCGACCCAAAGTTATCGATTTTGCCGCGTATTGTGCCAGGGCGCCGGTCTACCGGGACGTGGCTGCATTTACCGGCTACATCGCCTTGCTGGCAAGCAAGAAAAAATATTCAAACAGAGCGCTTGGAGTTTTGATTAAGTATTTTTTTCAGGAGTACGAAGGGAGCTTGAACGGCTCCCTGCTGAGGATTTTTGTGTTGAAGTCAATGCTGCAAATAATTGGTTATGGACCCGACAGGCTTCCATCCGCCCATACTCTGCGACGGCTTGAAAACGTACTCATTGCAGTAGCTGACGGAACTTCGTGGTTCGACGAGTGCATGAAAAATTCAACGGTATCAACCACCAGTCTTACTCAGCCCGAGTTTCGATAGCATCGCTGGGCGGCGGGAAATACGCACAATGCGGGATCAGCTCGCTAGGCTCGGACTACGCCGAAACTGATTCTTTCTGGTGATGAGCTGCAGCTTCGGCCCGCGCCAAATCCAAATCCCGCTGCAGTAGATCGAGCGCAAAGCTGGGAAGCTCCGTGCCCCATTCGTCCAACTCAGCCTCGCTCCAGTTTCCGTTCAGGCGAATGGTCTCAGCGAGGTCCTCGGGAAACGCCTGCCGGTAGCCGCCTTCGCGCACGAACGTCTCACCCAGCTTGCGTCCTGTAGCAGCGTCATACACCCGGCGATGCGCGGTGCCATCGGTATTCGAAAAACTTAAAAACACCTCACCGCTCTCCCCATACTCGCCGCGATAGTACCAAGCCTGGCTGGCGTCAATCTTCGGATGCACCCGGCGCTTCGTGGCCCGTTCTACCTGCGGCGCCGTTGGAGCTTCTTTGGAAGGATCGTAATAAAGGATGCGCTGGCAGGAGTCGCAAAAAATCAGTTTGCCACTGCGGACTTCGTTATAAGTCTGCGGACGCAGCACGACCGAGCATCCCATACATTTCTGGTCACGAACTTCCGCCAGCCCCGAGCCGCGGAATTTCAGCACGCGATCATAGTGTCTGAGCAAGTCCGGATCGACCGCCGCCCGGGCAGCATCGCGTTTTTCTGTCCACTCTGCCAATTCTTTTTCGTCCTGGGCGGTACGATCGTGTGCGATTTTCTTTTCTTTCTCGATCTCCGCGGTTTCTTCTTTCAGCTCAGCTTCGGCCGCCTTGACTTCTTTCTCGCGGACTTCAGCGTTGACCATCAGCTCAAGAATCTTGTCCTCATTGGCGCCGATTTCCTTTTCCGCGAACTGGATCTCGTGCAGCAACGCCTTGTACTGCTCGTTGGTCTTCACATCGAGCGATTGATCACGGTACTTGGAAATTTTCTGGCGCAGGTCGGTGATAGCGGTATCGTATTTTCGACGCGCAGCGTCGTCGGTCTTTACCGCAGACTTTGCCTTTTCCAGCGTAGCTTTGGTTCCCGCCAGTTGTTCTTCAATGGCAGCCACGCGCTTGGGAAGTTCGGCGATCTCCGCCTTCAGCCGCTGGATTTCGCGGTCGGTGCGCTGCAACGTTATCAGGAGCTCTATCTCTGGAGACATCGGAAGACTAATATTGCAATTTTAGCACGCTGAACGGGCGGCGCAGTCGGGTCGGTCCGTGCTTACTCCGGCGGACACAGGAGTGGGCGGCCTGCGCCGAGTGTGCGCCCCAGTGTAAACTTGCCAGTTTTATTCAGCTGTGCCGGCGTTCTGAACGGAGCTACCCGATGAAACCATTCCTGCGTGCGCTGGGCGTCTGCCCCCTCCTGCTCTATCTCGCCTTTTCGCAGACGACTTCAGGAAAGAAGCCCCTCACCATTGAAGCGATTTTCGCCGAGGGTGGCATTACCGGCCGTGAGCCGGAGACCATTAGATGGAGCCCCGACGGCACCAAATTTTCTTTCATCCAGCGTGACGATTCCGGCGAACATGGGGAGCTTTGGTATGTGGACGCCGCCTCCGGAGAAAAGAAAGTCCTGGTCAGCGAAGTCAAACTGGCCGGGCTCGCCCCACCGGTAGAAAAAATCAAGAATGAACGGGAGAAGGAGCGCCTCACCCGCTATCACGTCGCCGCCTACGAGTGGTCCCCGGATTCCAAACACTTGCTTTTCGATTCTCAGGGGCAACTGTGGTTGTACTCGCTGGAAAGCGGGACCGCTGTTCAGTCCACTTCAGCTCCGGACCCTAGCAGCGATCCCAAGTTCTCACCCGATGGGAACCGGCTTGCGTACCTGCGCAAACACAATTTGTATGTGCGTCCCGCGAATGGCGGCAGTGAGAAGCAACTCACCAAAGACAATGATGAGAATCTGTTGAATGGCGAAGTGGATTGGGTTTATGCCGAGGAACTGGAGGTGCGCAGCAATTATTTCTGGTCTCCAGATGGCCGGGAAATTGCTTTTCTGCAGATGAATGAAGCCCGAGTGCCTGTATACCCCATCGAGGATTGGCTGTCTCCGCGTTCGACGGTTGACATGGAGAAGTACCCCAACCCAGGCGATCCCAACCCTGCTGTCCGCCTGGGGGTAATCAGTTCGTCCGGCGGCAGGCCAAAGTGGGTTTCGCTCACCGCGGACCAGGATGTTTACATCCCGCGTTTCGGTTGGGTCCGCGATGGCTTGCTCTGGGCTGAGGAATTGAATCGCGCGCAGAACAGCCTGGATCTGTATTTCGTAGATGCGCGCTCCGGGCGTTCCCGCAAAGTCTTGACTGAAACCGACTCTGACGGCTGGATGTGGATCAACGATGACTTGAAAGTCCTGAAATCAGGAGACCGTTTCACCTGGTCGAGTTGGCGGGATGGCACCACCCAGCTTTACTTGTACAGCTTCGATAAAGCCAATCCACTCGCCACTGACGCCAAACTTGAACGGCAGCTCACCAAGGGCGACTTCGAGGTGTTAGGCAATTCGCGTCCGTTGTCCGGCATCGAGGGTGTTGATGAATCCGCCGGTGTTATCTATTTCACCTGTGACAAAGATGACCCGCGGCAGCGTCAGCTTTACTCCGTGAAGCTCGATGGCTCTGGCCTGCAGCGCGTCTCGCAGGAAGACGGCACACATGAATCTACGTTTGCCGATGATGGCAAGCACTATGTTGACGAATTCTCCGCCATCATGACGCCGCCCCGAATGTCGATCTGCACCATCGGTGGCTCATGCAAGAACGTCTGGGACGCAAGAAGTGTCGATGACTTTGACATCATCGCTCCCAAATTCCTTGACTTCAAGGCCGAGGACGGTACTCGGCTCTATGGCGAATTGCTAATGCCGCCCGAAGGCACAGACATCGGGAAGACACCGCTGATCGTTTACATCTACGGCGGTCCGGCGGCGCAGACCGTACGCAACGAGTGGCCGGCGCGCGATTTGTTTCACCAGATCCTTGTACATCAGGGATTTGCCGTTTTCACCGTCGATAATCGCGGTACTCCCGGGCGAGACCGCAAGTTTCAAACTGCGGTGCGGCATCAGTATGGCGTGATCGAGCTCAAGGACCAGCTCACCGCGCTCGACCAGTTATTCGCGCAGTACCCGCAATTGGATCGCGCCCGCGTTGCGATCTGGGGGTGGAGCAACGGCGGTTCTATGACTCTCTATGCCATGACCCATTCGGCTCTGTTCAAAGCCGGAGTATCGGTGGCTCCGGTCACCGACTGGTATGACTACGATTCCATCTACACCGAACGCAACAACGGCCTGCCTAACGACAAGAGCAGCACAAGTTATGGTGATATGGATTTGCCGAAAGCGGCAAGCAAACTGCATGGGTCTCTGTTGCTGGTCCATGGCACTAGCGACGACAACGTACACTTTCAAAACAGTGTGCAAATGGTGGAGGCGCTAATTCAGGCGGGCAAGCAATTCCGCTTCATGGTGTATCCGGGGAAGACCCACGGCGTCGCTGGACCCGTGGATCGCACTCACTTATTTCACATGATCGAAGATCACTTTGAAAGCGAACTGAAATAGGCGCAGACCATGTGGAGACAGCCGCTCTCGGCTGTCCGGGCGGGCAACGCCCGGCGGTTTCACGCAGCGAGGGCCTGAGCAAGATCGAAGCGGCATCCGTTCCTGGATGGTTCAAAGGTAGGGCAGCATTCATGCATCGCATCACACTTGGCGACTTCGAACTGACTGCCCTCTCCGACGGTCTCTATCAGCTTGATGGCGGCGGCTTCTTCGGCGTAGTCCCAAAGACTTTGTGGTCGAAAAAGCTCGCGGCAGACGAAAACAACTGCGTACCAGTAGGCCTGAATTCGGTGCTGGTTCGCACAGACGACAGGAACATCCTGATCGAAACCGGAATCGGCAACAAGCTCTCCGAGAAGATGGTGCAGATTTACGGACAGCCGGCCAAACTGCTCGACAACCTGAGCGCGACCGGCGTGTCGCCCGGTGACATCGACGTCGTCATCAACACCCATCTTCACTTCGATCATTGCGGATGGAACACAGTCCTCCACGTCGGCAAGCCCGTAGCCACATTTCCGAAAGCCAAGTACTACGTGCAGGACGGCGAATGGAGGCACGCCCACGAAAACCAGCGGGACGCGATCAGCTACATGACGAACAATTATGATCCACTAGTCGAAAGCGGCCAGATGCAGTTGCTTCATGGCGATCAGGAAATCGCTCCGGGAATTTTGGTGAAAGTGTTTCCCGGTCACACCCGCGACATGCAGGCGGTAATCATTCAAAGCGCAGGCGAGACAGCTTGTTACATCTCTGACCTGATTCCAACTTCCCTGCATCTCGAGTTGAACTGGGTGATGGCGTTCGACCTCTATCCTCTTGAAACCATCGAGAGCCGCCAGCGCTACTACTCGCGCGCCATCCCCGAGAAGTGGCTAACAATGTTTACGCACGATCCCGAGATGCCCTGGGCGTATCTGGAAAAAGACGAGCGCGGAAAGATTGTAGTGACGCGGGCTTGACCCATCTCAAGCATTCGTAATTGCCTCAACTCCTGCCAGCCGTGCCTCAAAGAATTCTTCCACGCGCTCGAGAATGTTCGGTGCTGTCTTCGAATCGTAGATTGCCTTGCGCAGCGCTGCTCCTCCCGGAACGCCATGCGTGAACCACGACGCGAACTGCTTCATCTTCCCGGTCGCATCGGGCAGCTCTTCTTCAATCAACATCTGGAAGTAAGTGCGGATCATCTGGTACCGGTCAGACTCCGACGGTTCGTCGTAGGGATTAACTGCGGCATCCCGCCTCTCCACGAGGGTGCCCCACCCTTCCCCGTTCTCTGGAGAGGGTGGGGATTTTAGAGCCGCGCAATACTGCTCAATCTGCCTGAAGATCCACGGATTCGCCGGTGCTGTCCGCCCAATCATCACCGCATCGCAGCCGGTCGCCTCGACCATCGCGCACGCATCTTCCGGCACACGGATATCCCCATTCCCAATCACCGGAATCTTTACCGCATCTTTCACTGCTGCAATCCACTCCCAGCGCGCATTCCCGCTGTATCCCTGCTCGCGGGTGCGGGCATGCAGCGCCACCGCGCAGAGTCCGCAGTCTTCGGCAATCTTCGCGAGTTCCACGCATACGATCTCTTCGTCATTCCATCCCGCGCGAAACTTCACCGTGAAGGGAATCGTAACTGCCTTCCGCACCGCTTCAAAGATCCCGCCAATCCGCGGCAGATCGCGCAGCAGCCCCGAGCCTCCATTGCACTTCACAACTTTTTTCGCCGGACATCCCAGGTTCAGATCCACCAAATCAAACCCCAGGTCTGCGACAATGTGCGCCGCATCCGCCATTACCCGTGGATCGCTGCCAAAAAGCTGCGCCGAAATCGGATGCTCGTCCTCGTAAAAATGCAGATACCGCTTGGCCTTCTGGTCCTTCGCGCGAAGCACCCCGTCCGCCGAGGTGAACTCAGTCATGATCAGCCCACATCCGCCGAGGTTGCGAATGAACCTCCGGAAGACGGTGTCGGTCACTCCAGCCATCGGCGCCAGCACAGTTGCGGGAGAAATGGTCACCGCTCCGATCTGAACCGACGAGGGAACCCTTGCCTGTGTGGGTCGGACACTCCTGTCCGACAAACCTCCAGAAATAGCCGAGTCCTGCGCATTGTCCCAAAACTTCTTCACAACATTAATTGTACCCGCCTGAGAAGGCGTTGATGCCTCGCCAGCGTTCCAGTTTCGGTTACTTAATATCAGGTATCGCCCGCAGATCGGCGAAGGTTTGCCGCTGAAATCTGGGTGACAGTTTTAGGCTTGGCTTCGTGCAAGCCTGCGAGCTCATCCTCGCCTTCTCCGTTGGGAACCTGCACCATAAGTCCCTTCACGCCGAAGCCGTGGATGATTAGTTGCATCTGGAGGTAAGTTTCCTCTCCTTCGTGCAGGTTCAATTCGTACACCTGATTGTCATTCGACCGAATGCGATATTTTCCTGCGGGTAAGTGAATCTTGAAGTAATGGCCGCTCAGCAGTTTGTTCAATTCAACATTGCCACAAAAGACTGAAGGCACATATGCCCAATTACCCTGTCCACGAAAAATGGTGACCGTCGCGGGCCCTTCGTGATGTACCGGCGCTGGGCGTGCTCGAGAGCGGCCCGTCCACTTGAACATTGCCGTTCAGGTAAGCGGTAATTTTTGTATTCGCCAGCAATTTGGCATCGCCACCCTTCTCGAGCATTAAGAGAGGAACCAGCGGCAGACCAACCACGGTCGCTCCCAACTCACCCATGTTGAGTCCCATGTCTGCTTGCTTGCCGACTCCCTTCGAGTGCTCTTGCGCTCGTAACGTGGCATGCTCTCCGGTCAGAAGCTGTACGTACTGGATATCAATGTCCAGGCTTCCGGCGCGGCCTTTGCGTGCTCTGGGTTTGACTGCGGTGACAATACCCCACGCCTCAGTGCCGCGAGGAATCGCGATCAGGTCCCCAGTTTTGACGTCCTCGGTCACCCGGAATGGAACTCGATCGCCGACTTTGGCCGAAGCCGAGGAAAAGGTCTGCTTCGTGCGCAGCAAGACCGGCGTTGCATCGGAGGAGTGTTATCAAGGAAGGCGCGGTGGCGACCTGGACGCTCTGCTGCGCCCCCGCAGTTTCTTGCGCCAAGGCGATTGCACTTGCCAGACAAATCACAGGAACCCAAACGTGGTTCAGCCTCATCGTTGTCCTCCCCTTCCCTCAGCATCGGAACAGCATCTCCGCGCCTGGAACTATAGAGGAAACACAGCGGCTGGGCTCAGAGCCATGAATTGTCTTCGGCCTCACTCTTGACGGGGGTCGCGGCTGCCGATTCTTACTCCGAGACACGCATGATCTGCGCATCCAAATCCGCGAGCGCCGATTCTAACATTTGCCGATGCCGCCGGTTCGAAGCCACTTCGAGCTGCTGCAATATCCTCTTCCGGGAAAGTTGTAGCGTCTGCCGCCGCTGCTCTGCCGAAATTTGCGCAGGGCTCAGCTGGTGCTTTCTTTGTTCCGCTTCTGAAGTGGCCAACTCCTGTTGCTGCTCGACCGATTTGCTCTCCCACCCGCGTGCCATAAAACGATTTTAAGCCTGGCAAAGCCGCGGTTGAGTGTCGCACGGCATCTTGTCCTAGGAAAGGCAACTACCTGGCTTTTTCGCGCATCTCTCGCCCGCGCGGTGGTATGCTTCTGGCATTTTTTTGTGCCGCTCTCGTCTCACATCGGATCCTGCGAATCCTCAGAGGAGATAACACCCATGCCGCAAACCCAGTCGATTGCGATGAAGTCTCTTTCGCGTTCTAAGTTGAGCGCGTTCCTAGTCCCCTGCCTACTAATTTTGGCCGCCACTACTCTAAGCGCCACCGGTTGGCAGACCAGCGGAGTGCAAATTGACAACCCCTCAGGCGCGCCCTTCATTATTACTGGCGTCAACTGGTACGGCTTCGAGACCACCGCGTATGTAGCCCATGGGATGTACACCAAGGATTACACCTTCATCTTGAACGAGGTGAAGCAGTTCGGGTACAACACCGTTCGCTTGCCATTTTCGAACCAAATGTGGGAGAGCGATCCCATCCCCAGCAAGCACTACACCAGCGCGTGTCCGACCTGCAGCGGGAAACACGGGCGTGATGTCATGGCTTTGATCCTCAACTATGCCGGCTCCATCGGCCTGCACGTCATCCTCGACAATCATCGCTCGGAAGCGGGTAGCTCCAATCAAGCCAACGGCCTTTGGTACATAACCGGACACAACAATTATCCCGAATCCAGCTGGACGAATGATTGGGTGCATATCCTGGACTGGGTCCACGGAATCCAACAGACTCAGGGTTCGACCGACACGGTAACGGTCAACTACCTTGCCTCGGACGGATTCCCTGTGGTCATCGGATTCGATCTGCGCAACGAGCCGCACACGGTCTGTAGCCGAACCGGATGCAATTATCTTGGAGGCTCGACCTGGGGCACGGGCGACAGCATAGATCCAGCAACCAATCCCAACCCGAACCCGTTCGCTCCCGCTTGCATTTCATCTTCAACCTGCCATGACTGGCGCTTAGCTGCCGAGCGCGCCGGCGACTCAGTTCTCGGCGAAGCTGGCAGCCGCGGCTGGGACAATCCAATTATTTTCGTGGAAGGAATCTCGCAATATCCCACCGCAACCGGAACTCCCGCCAACGGCCCGTACGATTTCTACTGGCAAGGCGGCCAACTCCAAGGCATTAACGGGAACGCAGGAAATGCCGGCGCTCCCATCGTCCTAAATGCAGGCGGAACTTCCTCGACCCTCGGGGCCGCAGTCAACAACCAGTTCGTCTATTCTGCCCACGATTACGGCCCGAGCCTGTTCGTTCAGCCTTGGTTCACCACTGACACTTGCTACGTCACCGGATGTTCTCCCCACAGCCTCGCCGATGTCTGGACCACGCATTGGGCTTTCATCGACATCGCCCAAGTCAACCCAGTCTGGCCCGGGCACGCTTCCTATCCTTGGAGCAACACCGGTTCGACGGCTTACTCCAACACTCCCGTGTGGCTCGGCGAATTTGGTACCGGAAACACTACCAGCGACGTCTTCACCAGCGGCGCCGGATCCGAAGGCCAGTGGTTCACCGATCTGATCAACTTCATTAACAGCAGTTACACGTTGACGAGCGCGAACAACTCCGGCGTAGCCGTGCAATCCTTGAACTGGACCTACTGGGCCTTCAACGGCGAAGACTCGTTTGGAATCCTTAACAGTAACTACAATGCTCTCTCTTTGCCGGCCAAGACCTATTCATTTTTATGCTTCGACCAGCAGGGGCCGTTTGCTTTGACTCACGGCACCGGTTCGAACCAGTGCGGCAACACCGGCCCGCTGCCGAATCCGCAGTAGAAGGTCACTGCAAGAGCGAAGCCCGCTTGCGTTAAGATGGCTGCCGTGCCGCCAGACGATCGCAAGCGGGTGTTTCGATTCGCGGTGTACGAGGCCGATCTAGCCTCCGGAGAGCTGCGCAAATCCGGTGTTCGAATCCGCTTGCATGAGCAGGCATTTCAAGTCCTGACCGCACTTCTCGAGCGTCCCGGCGAGATCGTCACTCGAGAAGAGTTAAGCCAGAAGCTCTGGCCCGCGGACACCTTTGTAGATTTTGACCACGGCCTGAACACCGTAATCAATAAACTGCGCGAAGCTCTGGGGGATTCAGCTTCCAATCCTCGATTCATCGAAACCCTGGCCCGTCGCGGCTACAGGTTTGTTGCGCCCGTCGAACTCACGCCGAGTCCGGGCGCCGCCGCGTTGTCGTCCACGCAGCAATCTTCCCCCGCCCGCAGCCCATCGGCGTCCATCCTGACGACGGCGGATGAAGTGCCCCGTGTACAACGACGCTACCTCAGCGTCCTCTTTTTGCTGATTCAATTCATGTATCTGAGTTTCTATATCTCGGCATTGGCACGGTTTCGGCAGTTGGACAGCATTGTCGAGCAAGCTTTCCCCCACCCCGCGTGGATCATCAATCTCACGCTCATCTCGGCGCTGGTCGGCCTGCCCATCCGCCTGTATTTAATTTCCGCGGTGATCTTCGGCATCAAAAACTTCAGCCAAAAATTCCGCAAGATTTTCCTGATGATTTTTGTCCTGGATGAAATCTGGTCGCTCGCGCCGCTTCTGCTGGCTCCGCAAATCGGGATCGGTCTCGCCTTAGCTGCGACCGCGGCCCTCGTATATGTGCCCTTCTCACAACGGAGCCTTCTCCTGATGGGAGAGCGTTCCGGAGAGATGTGAATCTCGCAGCCCCGCCCGCGTGTTCAGCGCAAAGACCCAGCGATCGCTGGCCAGGAAGTTCGCAACTGAGCACACCGTGACACTCAGAAGGTTCGCCGGCACGACATGCATCTCCATTTGGCCGGCGAACAACCGCATCAGGATGAGATTGCCCGCAATCGAGATCACTCCATTCGTCACGTGGAAACGCAGCGCCCGCTGCAGTTTGGCGGAAAATCCAGCCGTGGCCCGCTCTCGCCACGTAAATTTCTCGTGCCAAACGAAGTTATGCAGAATCGTGAATTCAACCGCCATCGCAGTCGCCGCCAGATAATTCGACGTAATCACGGTAAGCGCCTGGATCAATCCCAACTGGATCACCAAGCCAAGCCCACCGATCAGCGCGAACCTGACCCAACGCGGCAGCCGAATCCCAATCCGTGTGATCCATTGCGCATTCATTGAATCCGCTCCGCGACATACAGCGCTCTCGTGTGCCGGATGGCCGAAACCACAAGCATGAGCATCATTCCCACGATCGCCACCGCGCCCCCAACATCGAACAAGAGGAACTTCATGCCAAACAGGTTGACGTTCACATTGCGAAGCAAGGCCAGGTTCCCCAACGTCAGCAACAACCGTATCTCCGTCGGACCAAACTTCCAGTAAGAAAGTTGAAACTGTCCTAGCGCATAAGTTGTCAGATACGCCTCAATCGAGAGCATGAGGAACGCGACTAGCAATCCGAACGCAATCGCGGGATGCACATATCCCGAAAGCGCCAGCCCGCTCATTAGAAAGAGCGCAGCAAACGTGTCCACAATGTGATCAACATAAAAGCCGTAACGAGGACGCTGGCAGTTGCGCACTCGCGCCAGCGTGCCATCGAGGCTGTCGCCCAGCCAGTTGAGCGCGAGAAAGAAGATGACCAGCAACAGCGCGTAACGATTCCAGCGCCCCAGCGCGTAACTGACTCCCGCCAGCAGTTGTGCAACGAATCCCAACAGCGTCAGGTGGTCGGAGTTAATCCAGCGCGGAGTTCGCTCCGCCAGCCACAACAAAGTTCTTTTCTCTGCCGCCGCCACAAAGCTCTGCTGCAACCTGACCGCAGCGGTAAATGCGATCGGCGTCGATTGAGTGGTTTGATACTGCGTAGCCATAACCGGCCTCCTCGGGAACGCAGCCAATCTGCGCGAAAAACAGAAACCGGTCAATGCAACGTCGATCAATCCCAGAACAAAGAAAGATCACTGCGCAAGTTGTTGAATTGAATAGGCTCTACCTTGAGTTCTAAATTTGTAGATCCCGCTGGGAGTTGTGTCGCGGTGACGCATATCGGGGGCCCGAGTTTAGCCGTCGACGAACATAGTGCAAAAGCGGCCTAACTTTTCGTCGTCAGTGCCAGCCGCGGAGCGGCGAAATAATGCAGCCCACGGCGCAAGCCGTGGGTCAGTTTGGGAAGAAGTCCCAGCCCCGTAGGGGCGAAACAAACTAGGTCCCAGATATATTTCTCCTCGTATGCGATTCCGTTCTTCTTGAGGAAAGCGAGGAACTCCTCTTGAAACGAATGCTGCTTGTGATGTTCTTCTTGGCTAGCAATGTAATCTTGTCACCGCAGTGACGTTGGATTCGCTGACGCTGAAAACTCCGTATCCAGTTTGCTAGGCGACATCTGAACTCCATTTCTCGTGAATCCAACGAGAGGAATTTATTTTTACCACGCGAGCGATTTCAGCAGCCGATTGCGCTGGCCGAATTCGCGCGAGCATGTGGACGTGATTGGCGGTGCCGTGGATGATCAGCGCGGTTCCGTCCATTTCGCGAATGATGCCACCCATGTAGGCAAATAATTCGGCCTGGAATTCGGATTTAATCAGAGGCCGGCGTTGGTGCGTGCTGAAGATTAAATGGAGCAAAATGTTGCCGGATGTATGCGACATTTTCTTTCGCCCCTCCGGGGCTGGCGTTCCCCTCGCGCCGACCCATGGCTTGCGCCGTGGGCTGCAATATTTCGCCGCCGCGCGGCTGTTCTGCCGCACCTGTGGCGATCCCGCACGGCTATTGATCCTCGTCCGCTTTGCTTGAAGAGCATCCATTATTTGTCGCCCACAGGCCAGCAAGTCTGTGACGGATGTCACATCGCATCCTCCGTTCGTTCCGGTTTCGGGCATCAACTTTGTAAACACCCCCTTGCACTCTGCTCGACTGCGTGGTATAAAAGACAAACCGTCGAGAGCAGTGTGGCAAGCCGGGCTATTTGAATCTCTCGTAGCGCGCCTGGCATCTAAAGTTGTAACCCAGCGAAAAAGCAAGCCTTAGAGCTGGAATTGGCCTCGGCCACGAGGTCTCAGATTCGGGGACAGAGCTCCTCGAAGGGTCTTGGCGTTTTTAGCAAGAACCTCCGTAAGATCTTTTCTTAACCCAAAATCTTCCGTCTTGGCTCGTGCCGAAAAGTAAGTTTTGTCCCAGATTGGGATACCGGTGCTGGAGCGGGGAGGAAGATGTGTTCTGCTGCGTGAAGCCAGCTTTGAGAGCGACCGTAGTAGGTCGATTCAGGCTGAGAGCTGACGGCTGAGAGCTGACAGCTGAAATGTGGAAATCCTGTGGACTCGGCCGATTGACAGGCCGCAGCGAGAACAGTAGCTTTAGAAGGTTTCGAGGACAGTCGGATTCGCTCTTGTAGCGGGTTCGCCTGGACTGAAAACGCGCCGCTCAGGCGGAAACGCGATTCGGTCTTTGACAACTAGGTTGAACGTGCCAGTCGTGAGAGGAATCGTTCGGGCCAAGTCCGAGCGTATCACTCACAAAATTAGCTATTGCCTGCCTCGTCGGGCATAAGCGAGTCGTCCAAGGCTTCGGTCGGGGACGGCGAATTTGTTCGTTCCGAACAAATTTCAGGTTTCAAACGAGAGTTTGATCCTGGCTCAGAATCAACGCTGGCGGCGTGCCTAACACATGCAAGTCGAACGAGAAAGTGGAGCAATCCATGAGTAAAGTGGCGACCGGGTGAGTAACACGTGACCAATCTACCCTCGAGTGGGGAATAACCCCGGGAAACCGGGGCTAATACCGCATAACATCATCGGAATGCGAATTCTGATGATCAAAGGAGCAATTCGCTTGAGGAGGAGGTCGCGGCTGATTAGCTAGTTGGCGGGGTAATGGCGCATCAAGGCTTAGATCGGTAGCCGGCCTGAGAGGGCACACGGCCACACTGGAACTGTAACACGGTCCAGACTCCTACGGGAGGCAGCAGTGGGGAATTTTGCGCAATGGGGGAAACCCTGACGCAGCAACGCCGCGTGGAGGATGAAGTCCCTTGGGATGTAAACTCCTTTCGACCAAGACGAT
>WNGG01030381.1_pt1 | contig 14351 bp, 13 predicted proteins | sample 5400661 | NCBI WGS metagenome assembly WNGG01 (sample SAMN13153372, study PRJNA577476) | soil metagenome | isolation source: 100 cm soil or saprolite under Garry oak tree replicate 1 | place: USA:California | collected 2016-06-15
CGTTGGAAACCTCGTAGCGGTGGCGGTGACGCTCGCTCACCTCGGGGGCATTGTAGATCTGCGCCACGCGCGAGCCCGGCCGCAGACGGCACGGGTACGCGCCGAGGCGCATCGTGCCCCCCATGTCCTGGATCCCCTGCTGGCTCGCCATCAGGTGGATCACGGGGTTCTCGCATTCCGGCTCGAACTCGCTCGAGTTGGTGTCGGGGAGCTTCACGACGTCGCGCGCGAACTCCACGATCGCGACCTGGAGCCCGAGGCAGATCCCGAAGAACGGCAGCTTCTGCTCGCGCGCCCAGCGGATCGCTTCGACCATGCCCTCGACGCCACGCACCCCGAACCCGCCGGGCACGAGCAGGGCGTCGTAAGGGGCGAGCAGCTCGCCCGCCGCTTCCTGATCGGTGAAGCGGTCGGAGGCGATCCACTGGATGTCGACGCCGGCCTCGTTCGCGATGCCGCCGTGGACCAGGGCCTCATGGATGCTCTTGTAGCTGTCGGCCAGCTCCGTGTACTTCCCCACGACCGCGACCTTCACGCGCTCGGGCGGATTGAGAATCTTGTCCATCATGGCGGCCCAGGACCGGAGGTCGGGCTCCTTGGTCTCGAGCCGCAAGCGGCGGCACACTTCGTCGTCCAGGGCCTGGGCGTGGAACTTGAGGGGAATCTCGTAGATCGACTTGACGTCGGGGCTCTCAATCACGCAGCCGAAGTCCACGTTGCAGAACTGGGCGATCTTGCGCTTCAGCTCCTCGGACAGCGGGCGCTCAGTGCGGCAGATGAGGATGTCGGGCTGGATCCCGATCTGCATCAGCTCGCGCACCGAGTGCTGGGTCGGCTTGGTCTTGAGTTCGGCGGTCGCGGCAATGAAGGGGACCAGCGTCAAGTGGATGAACAGCGCATTGTCGCGGCCGACCTCCTGGCGGAACTGGCGGATCGCTTCGAGGAAGGGCAGCGATTCGATGTCGCCGACCGTGCCGCCGATTTCCGTGATCACCACGTCGTGGTCGGGGGCGAGGCGACGGATCGCGCCTTTGATCTCGTCGGTGATGTGCGGGATCACCTGGACCGTCGAACCCAGGTACTCGCCGCGCCGCTCCTTGGTGATGACGGAGAGGTAGATGCGGCCCGTGGTGACGTTGTTGACCTGCGACAGCGAGCGGTCGATGAACCGCTCGTAGTGGCCGAGGTCGAGGTCGGTCTCGGCGCCGTCGTCAGTCACGTACACCTCCCCGTGCTGAAACGGGGACATCGTGCCGGGATCCACGTTGATGTAGGGATCGAACTTCTGAATCGTCACGTGGAGGCCCCGCTCGACGAGCAGCCGCCCCAGGGAGGCGGCCGCGATGCCCTTGCCGAGGGAGCTCACCACGCCGCCGGTCACGAAGATGTACTTCGTCGAGCTCACGGACTCACCTCCCGGAGTTGTGGCGCCAAGAGCGCGGCAACGGTTTTGAGATCCTCGGCCGTGTCCACCCCCGGCGCCGCCGGCCGATCGAACAGCGCCACCCCGATAGGAATGCCGTGCGCGAGCGGCCGCAGCTGCTCGAGCCGCTCCCACGTCTCCTCCGGCACGGGCGGGAGACGGATCCAGCGCTCCAGGGCGTCCCGGGTGTAGGCGTACACGCCCACGTGCTGGTGATACACGACCGTGCCGCCGCCGTCCCGGTCGAAGGGGATCGGCGCGCGCGAGAAATACAGGGCGCGCCCCGTCGGCCCCACCACCACCTTCACCCGGCTCGCGTCGCTCGCGAGCGCGCGATCCAAAGCGCCGGCCGCGGTGCCGATCGGGTCTCCCCCCCGCACGCGCTCCACCGCCCCGCGGACCGCTTCGACGGCGATGAGCGGCTCGTCGACCTGCACGTTCACGAAGAGGTTGAACCCGCTAAACGCTTTCAGTCCAGCAACTTCAGCGACGCGCTCCGTACCGCTCTCGTGCCGGGTCGACGTCATCGCCGCCTCGAAGCCGGCTCGCTCGACGACCGCGGCGATCTCCGTGGCGTCGGTGGCGACCACGATGCGGTCGGCGACGCCGCTGTCGGCGACACGTCTGACTACCCAGAGGATGAGAGGGTCGCCCGCCAGCGGCAGGAGGGGCTTCTTCGGGAGGCGGCTGGAGCCCAGCCGCGCGGGAATCACGCAGAGGACAGGCACGGGGGAACATACAAAATCCGTGCCGTGGCGTCTAGTGCACAGATTGGGCCACTGGGGCGCGCAGACGGAGGTTGGCGCCGTCGCCGCGAGAGCCACCCTTCGGGGGCGCCCTCTGCCGCCCCACCCTGCCCCGGTCGGACGCCCCCTGCGGGGCGGCCCTCGCCGTTTCCGGCGCCCCGCGCCCGCGCGCCCGCTGGCGGGCTCAGGCCGGGGCCCGGGCTACCTGCAGGAAGTTCTGGATCAGCCGCATCCCGTGCTCCGTGCCGATCGATTCCGGGTGGAATTGCACGCCGTACACCGGGTACTCCCGGTGCTTCATGGCCATGATCTCATCCCGGTCCGGCTGATCTCCGCTCCACGCGGTGATGACGAGATCCGCCGGGAGCGAGCGGTGCTCCACCACGAGCGAGTGATAGCGCATCGCCGTAAGCGGCGAGGGGATGCTCTCGAACAGCTCATCCTCCTCGTGGACCACCGCGCACGTCTTGCCATGCATCAGCCGGTCGGCCCGCACGACCTTGCCCCCGAACGCCTCGCCGATGGCCTGGTGGCCGAGGCAGACGCCGAGCAGCGGAACCTTGCCCGCGAGCGCGCGGACCAGCGGGACCGCGATCCCGGCCTCGGCGGGCGTGCAGGGTCCGGGCGAAATCACGGCGACGGTGGGCTTGAGTGCGAGGACGCCGGGGACCGTGATGGCGTCGTTGCGGTACACGACCGGCTCTTCGCCCAGCGCCCCGAAGTACTGCACGAGGTTGTAGGTGAAGGAATCGTAGTTGTCGAGCACGAAGAGCATGGGCGGAACTTAGCGGGCGGGCGGACGGGCGGACAGGCGGACGAGAGCCCATAATTAGAAGCGTGGACATCGCAGCAGGGGCGATCCGCTTCGCCGAGGGGATCCGCTCTGTCGTGGACGCCGTGGAGAGCGCCGCGCGGTGGGTGGTGGGCATGACGCCGGGCGGTTCCACGTACGTGCTCACGAAGTGGGTGTTCCTGCGCGCCCTCGCGCTCATCTATCTCATCGCGTTCGCGTCGTTTTGGGTGCAGGTCAGGGGGCTCATCGGCCCGCACGGCATCCTACCGGCCGAGCAGTTCCTCCAGGCGGTGCGCGAGCACCATGGCGTGGAGCGCTTCCGGCTGGTGCCGACGCTGTTCTGGCTCCGGGCCGACGGCACGGCGCTCGTCGTGGGCTGTCTCGCGGGGGTCGTCGCCGCTGTTCTAGTCCTGTTCAACGTCTGGCCGACCGTCAACCTCGTCCTGTGCTGGGCACTGTACCTCTCGCTCGCCGCGGTCGGCGGGACGTTCATGGCCTTCCAATGGGACGTGCTGTTGCTCGAGACCGGATTCCTCGCGATCCTCGCCGCCCCGCGGGGCACGCTGCCGGCCTTCACGCTGCTGCTCCTGTGGTGGCTGTTGTTCCGGCTTACGTTCGAGTCGGGGATCGTGAAGCTCAACAGCGGGGACGCGACGTGGCGCAACCTCACGGCCCTGGACTACCACTTCTGGACCCAGCCACTGCCGACGTGGACCGCCTGGTACGTGAACTTGCTGCCGGCCTGGTGCAAAAAAGGGATGGTGCTGGCGACCTACGTGTTCGAGATCGGATTCCCGCTGCTGATCTTCGGGCCCCGCCCGGTGCGGCTCGTTGCGGCCGCGGGGCTGGTCTTCTTCCAGCTCACGATCCTGGGGACCGGCAACTACAACTTCTTCAATCTGCTGGCCATCGCCCTAGCGCTACTGCTCCTGGACGACGCAGGGTGGGCCCGCGTCTTGCCGGAGCGTGTCGTGCAGGCGGTCTCGGGGGGTGTGCGCCTACCCTCCCTGCCGGTCACGGCCGCGGTGACGGTCTTGGGGCTCGTGACCCTCCTCTTCGCGACCATCAAGCTCTGGGGCACGACGTTCCCGGGGAGCAACCCGCCGCGGTTCTTGATCCGGCCGATGGTGTGGCTGGAACCCTTCCGCAGCGTTTCGCGACCATCAAGCTCTGGGGCACGACGTTCCCGGGGAGCAACCCGCCGCGGTTCTTGATCCGGCCGATGGTGTGGCTGGAACCCTTCCGCAGCGTCAATGCCTACGGCCTGTTCCGCGTGATGACGACGGAGCGGCCGGAGATCGTGGTCGAAGGCAGCGACGACGCACAAACGTGGCGGGCGTACGAATTCCGCTGGAAGCCCGGGGACCTCGTGCGCCGCCCGCGGTTCGTCGAGCCGCACCAGCCGCGCCTCGACTGGCAGCTGTGGTTCGCCGCGCTGTCGAGCTACGAGTACGTATCGTGGTTCCCGGCGTTCGAGGCGCGTCTGCTCGAGGGATCTCCCGACGTGCTGCGGCTGCTGCGGTCGAACCCGTTCCCGGACCATCCGCCGCGCTACGTGCGTGCCCTGCTCTACCGGTACCGGTTCACGACGGCGGCCGAACGGCGTGCCACGGGCGCGTGGTGGGCGCGGGAGCTGATGGGCGCCTACAGTCCGACGGTGAGTTTGGCGCGGTAGGCGGCGAGGCCTTACCGCGTCGTCGCGGGCGCGAGCGCGGGCCCCAGCTCCGCGTGGGAGAAGGAATACGGCGTTTCGGTGCGCGTCGAAGTCAGCGGTCCCAGGCGCTTGGTCTGGGAAAACCCGATACTGACGTCCGCCAGCTTGTCGTAGCTGGCGTAGTGGTCCCGCACGAACTCGGCCACGAGGCGGGCGAACGCCGCTCGCTCGGTGGCCGGGAGATTGCTGGTGGTCGAGTCCTGGAGGACTACGCTCAGGTGGTCGTTGGTGAGGTTCACGTTGATGGCGGACGTCGGGAACTCGGCCATGAGACCGCGTTGCAGCGCGATCAGGTTCTTGAAGTCCGCGCAGGCGGTGAGACCGAGGACGGCGACGGGAAGCAGCGCGCGGAGTCCGTTCATGGGGTTGCCCTCGCTCGCAGCTCGATCCACTCGACTGCCCCGCCCCGCACCGCATCGCGCACCTGCCGCTCCCGGGCGCTCAGGTCCGCATCGCCGGTCTTCACTTCCACGAACAGAACGCGACGCAGCGCCCCCTCGTCGAGGCCATCGAACACCACGAAGTCCACCGGACTGCCGAGGAAGCGGGCATCCTTGGGGTTGAAGCGGAAGCCGGGGAGGAACGGCAGGAGCTGCTCGGAGACCCGGCCGGTGATCACGGCCTGACTGCGGAGGATGGCATCCTCGCGGATCGTGCGGGTGTAGCGCCCCTTCCAGGCGAGGAAGCAGGCCAGCGCCACGAGCAGGCCGATGACCACGCCGAGCAGGAGGTTCACGACGCGCTCGGCGTTCCCACGCCGTACCGCTCCCGCAGAATGGCGACGTGGTGCCGCTCGTGGCCGGCGATGACGTAGGCGAGCGCCCGCACCGTGACCCGGTGGCCGCTCGCCGTGCCCGAGCGCGCAAACGCCGCCGCATCGAACGAGCGCAGCAGTGCCAGCGTGCCCTGCCGCACCGCGCGAAACTCGGCGACGAGCTCTCCGAGCGGGCGACGGTCAAACTGGGAAAGGGGCATCCACTTGTCCTGGTCGAACGACGCGAGGGGGGTCTCGTCGCCGCGCGCGAAGCGCAGGGCGCGGTAGGAGAAGACGCGCTCGCTGTCCGCGAGGTGCCCCACCACCTCGCGGATGCTCCACTTGTCCGGCGCGTAGCGGAATCCCGCGCTCGCTTCCGGCAGCGTCGCGAGCAGCGTCGCGCTCTCCTCGATCTGGCGCGACAGCAGCTCAAGGACGTCGCCGTCCGGGACGCGGTCCACGTACGTCTGGTAGTGCTTGGCGAACTCCCCGGCGCCGGGGCGCTGCACACGGCTGGGCGCGGACATGAGCGAAGTCTATGTGCGGCCGGCCCGCCCCGCGAGCGGCCAACGCACCGTGCGAACTCCGGATCCCCACAACGGCGCGAGCGCCGCGACCAGGGGGGCGACCGGATCGCTGCCGCGGGCGGCCACGTAGCGCTGCGTGGCCGACCAGGTGCGGACGTAGCCGGCGAAGGCCTCGAGCGTCAACTCCTGCTCCATCGCGACCGGCGGGAGGGCAATCTCGGCGAAGGGGAATGGGACGGTGCGGTACCCCGTGTCCACGAGCTTGCGCTGGTCCGGCCAGAATAGGCCGACGGTGTCCCGGTAGAACCGATCCACCATTGGGTCGATGGCGGGGTCCACTTGCGCCAGCCCGTAGCACCACGCGGCGACGAGGCCGCCCGGCGTCAGCACGCGCCGCGCCTCAGCGAAAAAGCGCGGGATGTCGAACCAGTGAAGGGACTGCGCTGCGCTCACGAGATCCACGGAGGCGGCGGGAAGCGGCGCCCATTCCGCCTGGCTACAGAGGTACCGGACTCTGGGATGCCGGCGGGCGGCGGCGAGCTGTGCGGCGCTGGCGTCTGTGGCGACGACGCGCTCGAAGTGCGTCGCCAGTCCGACCGCGGCCTGGCCGCTTCCCGTGGCGCAGTCCCAGGCCGTGGCACGGCGAGGCGCTTGCGCGGACAGCGCGGCGAAGAGGGCCGGAGGGTACCGCGGCCGGAACGTCGCGTAGTCCTCCGCGACGGCGGAAAAGTGATCGCGGAAGGAGCGGTCGGGCGGCGCGGGCATCGCCCCGAAGATAAACTCACCAACAGCGGCCGGCATCATATCGCGAGCTGCCCTCTCTCAACCTGGAGACATGCCATGCGCGGCCTCGCTGGGCTGTTCACACGGATGCCGCTCCTCGCCCTGGTCGCGCAGCACCCGCTGCGCGACCCCGCCGACGCGGTGGAGATCCGGTATGCCGCTTCGCAGCCGGTGATTGGCTACACGTTGCGCGTGGACTCGGCCGACCTCTCGGGCTTCGGTGTCGAGGTGCACGTCCGCAACGCCGGCGACACGTTCCGTCTGGCAATGGCGGCGCACCCGGAGTACGACGACCGCTTCTGGCGATTCGTCGAGGGGATCAGCGTCACGACGCCGCGTGGCCCGGGCGCGGTGACCCGCGAGGACAGCGCGCTGTGGCGGGTGGTTGCTCCCGGCGGCGACGCCGTCCTCCGGTACCGCATCCGGCTACCCCCGGCCGAGCTCGTCTCCCCTGCCGCTTGGCGTCCGTTCCTCGCGCCCAGCGGCGGCCTCGTAGGCGGGCCCCATGCCTTCATGTACGTTTTGGGAGCGACCCTCGCTCCCGCGCACGTAGCGCTCGATCTCCCCGCAAGCTGGGACGTGGCGACCGGGCTCGAGCCCACGGCTGACCCCCGAATCTTCTTCGCGCCGAGCGCCGACATTCTGATCGACTCCCCCATGCTCGTCGGTCGGCTCAGGAACTGGCGCTTCTCGGTGGACGGCGTCCCGTACCGCGTGGCCTACTGGCCGCTCCCCGACGCCACGCCCTTCGATACCACCGCGCTCGTTGCGGGACTGAAGGGGCTCGTCACGCAGGCCGTCGCGCTGTTCGGCCGCGCGCCGTACCGCGAGTACACGTTTCAGCTGCGCGACGGGACCTTCGGCTCGCTCGAGCACCTGAACTCGGTCACCATGGGCGCGCCGAGCGCGACCCTCGCGCAGGGCCAGACGGGCATCCTCGCCGAGGCGGCGCATGAGTACTTCCACACGTGGAACCTGATGCGCATCCGTCCGGTCGAGTACCGCGGCGTGGACTACCGACCGCCCATCCCCTCCCGCGTCCTGTGGTGGAGCGAGGGGATCACGATGCTCTACGCCGACCTGCTGCTCAGGCGGGCCGGTCTCCCCACGTTCGACTCCACGCGCACGGCGCACCTCGCCAGCCTGATGGCCCGATACCTCGGCAGTCCGGGCAACTCGCGTTTCTCCCCCGAGCGCGTCAGCAGCGTCACGTACGGCGCCCCGCCCGACGCGCTCGGCGACTACAGCGCCAGCGTGCACCTCCAGGGCGAGCTCCTGGGCACGATGCTGGATTTCGTCATCCGCGACGCGACCCGCGGGGCTCGCTCGCTAGACGACGTGATGCGCCTCATGCTGAAGCGCTTCAGCGGCGCCCGAGGGTTCACGGGAGCGGACGTGGAGCGGACGGTTGGTGGAGTGTGCGGCTGCGCGGTGCGCGAGTTCTTCGACCACTACGTGCGCGCCGGGAACCCGATCGAGTTCAACCGCTACCTCGGGCTCCTGGGGCTCGAGGCGCGCGTCACGCGGCGCCCGGTCTTGGGACGCGACGGCAACCCGGCGCCCGACCTCGCCATCAGGGGTTGGACCCGGCCCGGCGAACAGGACGTCAGGTTGCTGCTGTTCGATCCCGCGAGCATTTGGGGGCGCGCGGGCCTGCACACCGGCGATCGGCTCGCCGCCGTGAACGGATCGTCGCGCCCTGCCCTTGCCGACTTCCGTGCGCTGCTCGGCGCCCTGCATATGGGCGACACCGTGCGGATCGAGGTGACGCGCCCGACGGGGCCGTGGCGCACGACCGTCGTGATCGGGGGCTACGAGCGGCCGGTCGTGGAGATCTTCGAGCGCAGCGATGCGACAGCGGGGCAGCGCGCGCTACGCGCCCGCTGGATCGCGGGCGAGCCTTAGCGCCGCTTCCGCCCGAGCACCAACCAGGCGGCGAGCGCCGCCATCTTCTGCTCCGCCCGCCAGGGACCTGGGGCGGGCACGCCCAGCTTCGTGACCGCGCGCTTGAGCCCGCCCCCGGACTTCCGGAGCGCCGCGGCCGCTCGCGGCACCAGCTCGCGCTCGACCGTCGTCAGAGAGCGGAGCGCGTGTCGTTTCGCCGCCCGCTCGGGCGGCCCTCGGAGGCGTGCGCCCGGATGTGCGGGTTGGCGATGCGCGCGGGGTCGATGTCGCTCCCCACCACGATGCCCACCCCGCGGATGCGGCGACCACTGGCCCGGCACGCGCGGACGAGCTGCCCCACGGAACGCCGGGCGCACCGCTCGACGAGCCCGACGAGCGTTCGCAGGCGGGCCGTGTCGGTTTGCGCCACGCCCATGCCGGCGTGATACGGCTGACGGGTGGCGGGAACGCCGGGGTCGGAGAGCGGCAGCGTGAGGGATTCGAGAACCTGCGGCGATCGGGCTGACCCACCGAGAATCACCGCGGCGGCCCACCCCGACTTCACCCGGACGCCGATGGCGACGTTCACGGCGTCTCAGGCAGCACGTTGCGGGTTCCAGGTGTGAGTTTCGCCGCGGACGTGGCGACTCCACGCGTACAGCGCGTCGTAGATCACAAAGCCGTGGCGCAGCTGCTCGTGGTCGTCCGTGAAGTTGTGGAACAGTCCCAGTGAGATGGCGAGCAGGCCGGCGGCTTGGGGCGCGAGCTCGAGGCGGGCGGTGTCGGCGCCCCGGATGATGACCGCGAGCTCCTGGAGCGCCGGGTCGTCCAGCCGGTACTTGGCGAGCAGCGCGTCGAAGCTGCACAGCGGACCGTCGTGACTCAGCTCCACCCCCTCGACGTCGAACGGAGTCGCGCCGAGCTCGGCGGCGAGGCGCCGCACGTCCCCGGGCGGAGCGAACACGAACTCCGGATCGTGGTCGATGAAGCGGGCGATGAGCCAGGGACAGGTGATGCGGTCGATTTTCGGCCGTTCGCGGGTGATCCATTTCATGGGAAGCCTCCGGTCGAGGACCTGCCCCAAAGCTGGCGTCGCGTTGACCGCCGCGCCATGCCCCGCTACGTTCGTGGCCCCTCACGTGTCCGGAGTGATCGTCGATGTCTGCTTCCCGGTCCGCCGTCCGTGTCCTCTCGCTCGCCCTCGTCGCCGCCGCCCTTGTCGCGACCCGCAGCGCCGCCCAGACACCCGCGCCGCCGCAGCTGCCCGCGGCGAGCAGCCTCGTGCCGCTGCGCGTGGTGGATCCGGCGTGGATCGATACGACGACCAGCGCTTGCGTCGATTTTTTCCAGTACGCGAATGGCGCCTGGCTCGCCCACGACACGATCCCCGCGGCGTACGCCTCGTCGGGAGTCGGGCGCGACATGAGCGATCGCAACGAGCTGGTCGTACGCACCGTTCTCGACGACGCGGCCGCGCGGCGCGCCACGCTGCCACCCCGCAGCACGCTGCGCAAACTGGGCACGTTCTACGCCACGTGCATGGATTCCACCGCCATCGAGGTGGCGGGTGCCAGGCCCATCGCTCCACTGCTCGCGGGGATCGACTCGGTGACGTCCGCGGCGGCGGTCGTCGCCCGGATCGCCTCCTTGCAGGTGCGCGGCATCGACGTCGCCTTCCGCTACTCCCCGGACGTGGACCCCCATGACGCCGCGCACTACGTAACGTGGCTGTCGCAGGGGGGCCTCGGCCTCCCGGACCGCGATTACTACACAAACACCGGACCCGCCGCGGACTCGTTGCGTAGCCAGTACGTCGATCACCTCGCCCGCCTGTTCACCCTCGCGGGCCAGCCCACCACGGCCGCGGCGCGCGACGCCGCCCGGGTCATGGCGCTGGAGACCGAGCTGGCCAAAGCCTCGCTCACCCGGGTGCAGCGACGCGATCCCGCGGCCACCGACCACCCGTTGCCCGTCGCCGAGCTGCGCGCCCTGGCGCCGGCCGTGGACTGGACCGCCTACTTCCACGGCATCGGGCTGACCGCCCCGGTCACCCGCCTCAACGCCGCCGAGCCCGACTTCCTCGCCCGCGTCAGCGCCTTGCTGCAGACGACGCCGCCGGCCGCCTGGCGCGCGTATCTACGCGCGCGCGTTCTGGCCGCGGCGGCGCCGTGGTTGAGCGCCCCGTTCGTGCAGGAGGATTTCGCGTTCCGCTCGCGCTTCACCGGTGCCCGGGAGCTGCTGCCCCGCTGGAAGCGCTGCCTCCGCGAGACCGACGGCGATCTCGGCGAGGCGCTCGGCGAAGCGTACGTGGCGAAAACGTTCCCGCCAGAGGCCCGGACACGAGCGCGTGCCGTGATCGACGACGTGCGCGCCGCGTTCCGCGAGCGTGTGCAACAGCTCACCTGGATGTCGGACTCGACGCGGGCGCAGGCCCTCGACAAGCTGGCGCGGATGGGCGAGAAGATCGGCTACCCCGATCACTGGCGCGATTACCGGCGGCTCGAGACGGTGGCCGGCCCCTTCGTGCTCAACGTGCTGCGCGCGAACGTATTCGAGTGGCAGCGCACCGTGAACCGGCCGGGCGCGCCCGTGGACACGACGGAATGGGGCATCACCGTCCCGACGGTGAACGCCTACTACGATCCCTCCAAGAACGAGATGGTGTTCCCCGCAGGCGCGCTCGTCCCGCAGACCTTCGATCCCAACGCTGACGCGGCGGCGAACTACGGCTCGCTGGGCGGCAGCTGGGCGGGCCACGAGCTCACCCACGGGTTCGACGATGAGGGGCGGCACTACGACGCGGCCGGCAACCTGCGCGACTGGTGGATGGCCGCCGATTCCGCGCACTTCACCGAGCAGGCGGAGCTCGTGGTGCAGCAGTTCGCCGGCTACGTCCAGGTGGACACCTTCCACGTGAACAGCCGGCTCACGCTGGGGGAGAACATCGCCGACTACGGGGGCGTGTTGACGGGCTACGACGCCCTGGAGCGGGCCCTGCAGCGCGACGGCCGGCCGGGCCTGATCGACGGGTACACGCCGGAGCAGCGGTATTTCCTCGCCTACGCGCAGAGCTGGCGCGGGCACAGCCGGGACGCTTCGCTGCGCACCCGCGTCATGGTCGATCCCCACGCGCCGGAGCGCTGGCGCACCAACGGCCCCGTGTCCAACGCCCCGGCGTTCGCGCGCGCCTTCGGGTGCAAGCCGGGCGACCCGATGGTGCGGCCGCCCGAGCGCGTACCGCAGATCTGGTAGGGCCGCCGCTACGGCCTCAGGATCTTGACCGTGGTGCCGTTGCTGCTGCCGTCCACGTCGTGATTGAACGTGCGATCGTACGTCCGGCCGTCCATCGTGACGCTCACGACCGTGAGGTTCACCGCGGTGACGCTCCTCTTGAGGCTCGGGAACGTCACGATGCAGGTCCCGTTCCCGCCCAAGTCCCCGGTGGTGCAGGTGTCCGAGTTCAGCCCGATGATGCTCCAGTGGCCCACCACCGTCGCGCCGTTCAGAGGGTTGTGATCCGCGTCGTGCACGGTGATCTCGACCGTCGCCGACCAGGTCCCTCCGCCGTTGCGCGAGGCGGACCCGTCCAGGTCGCCGATATGGATGATGATCGACGGTGAGTTCACCGCCACCGTGGTCGACGCCTGGTCGTTGGCGGCGTTGTCGTCGGCGCGAGTGTGGCTCGCCGTCAGGGTGTGGCTCCCGAGCGAGCTGCCACCCGTGCTCCAGCTGTAGGTGAGCGTCGTGCTGGCGCCCGCCACGAGCCCGGTGACAGTCCGGGTACCGATTGTCAGGCCGTCGGTCGCGTCCTGGAGCGTGACGTCGAAGGCGTCCGGCACGTCCTGGTTGCCGCCGTTCTTCACGGTGACCGTGACGTTCGCCGTCGCACCCTGGGTGACCGCGCCGGGGGCGCTCACGCCCGTGATGGCGATGTCCGTCACCGGTGTGGGCGGCGGCGGCGGGGGTGGCGGCTCAGCACCGTCCACCCGCACCTGGAAGTAATTGAGCACGAGGTCGATGCGGTTGGCGATCGTCTGCGTCGAGCTGCCCGCGAACAGCAGCGCGACGGGGTTGCTGGTGGCGTCGTCGGTCACGATCAACGATCCCGAGTCTCCGCCGCCGGAGAACCCGCCCGGCGTGATGATCAGCTGATCGACGTAGCGGGCCGATTTGACGCAAATGAAAATGAAGACCTCGTAGCACACGTCCACGGTGGCGTTGATCGCGGTGATCTGCCCGTGGGTCAGCTTCGTGGTGCGCCCGTATTTCTTCACGTTGAGGCCGAGCAGCGCCGCCTCGTCGTCGAACGTCCCGTCGCCGTTCGCGTCGCCGTAGATCGCGCTGTTCGGCATGCCGTAACCGTCGTCGAGCGGCGTGGCGTTGCTCAGGCTGTCCCGATTGGAGAGCGCGATCGCGGCGTCGAAGGTGTTGTTCCCACCCGAGAAGTCGATCGACTTGAAGGCGAACAGCGTCCCGATGCGGTCGGCGGGATCGGTACCGCCGTCGAAGGGGCCTGGTTGCAGCTCGGCGTCGCCGATCGCGGCGTCGTTGCTGTTGGCGAGCACGTGGTTGTTGCTGAGGACGTAGACGTTGCCCGAGGCGTCGACGACACGCGCGCCGATCGACCCCGCGGTAATCGCCGGGTGCCCAATGGAGAAGCCCAGGGGCGCGGGGCGGGCCCGCAGCGTCGGGGTGCTGAACGCGACGAACATCCCCGTGACCTCCGGTGCGACGGGTACCCCGTCGAGCACGCTCGGCAGGCCGCGCACGCCCGCGTCGGCGACGAGGACCTTCACGGCCGCTTCCCCATTCGGGAGGAGTCCCACCGCCGTGCCGACGACGCCGGGCACGCGCATCAGAGCATCGGTATTCCGCCGCTGCGCGGTGAGCGCGGCCCGGATATCCGGGACGCTGAAAGAGGAGGGCCCGGTCGGTGAGCGGTCCGAGCAACCGGTCCAGAGGGTGGCGCCGAGTCCGAGGACGGCGAGGACGGCGGCGCGCTGTGAAGGGCGGACGCTGTACATGAGTCGCTCCCTATGAAGGGAGAGGGGGCGCGCCTCTCGTGCGAGGCACGATAATGCCGCGTCCCCTTCGGTTCGGCAAGAGTGCCTAGCCCCCTGCCCCCGCCTCGAAGCGCAGCTCCAACGCCTGACCCGGTGGCAGCGCGTGCCAGAGCGCGAACAGCTCCGCGCGCCTGGCGCGGACGGCCGTCAGCTGCGCGTCGGTCAACGCCAGGGCGCCCGGCGCTTTGGCGTTGCAATCCACCGCGGGCCACTGCACGCCGGCGGCCCGCTCGGCGTCGAGGAAACCGACAATGGACTCCGACGGTTCGGCGTCTTTGGGAATCGGTCCGCGGGGCCAGGGCGTGCCGAAGTCCGTCAGGTCCCAGCCCTCGGCGACGAGCCCGTAGAACCCGCGCCGGTGGCCCAGCACCGTCTCGACCGCGTAGTGCGTCAAGTCGTGGAGCGGGAAAAAACCGCCCCTGAACGCCCTCCTGCCGCTGCCACGTGACCGAGCCGTCGTCCCGGATACAGCTCAAGGCGGCGCTGCCGTCGGTCTTCTTCTTGATCCGGATCAGCATCGCTGGTGCTAATCCACGAACGCCCACAACAGCGCCCGGCTCTTGCGGTCGAGCGCTTTCGGATCGGCGAGGTGGTACAGGTCGCCGGCGACGTCGCGGACCAGCAGCCCGCCGTGCGGCAGCAGCCGCGGCCAGTCGTCGAGCCG
>WNGG01015545.1_pt1 | contig 14350 bp, 11 predicted proteins | sample 5400661 | NCBI WGS metagenome assembly WNGG01 (sample SAMN13153372, study PRJNA577476) | soil metagenome | isolation source: 100 cm soil or saprolite under Garry oak tree replicate 1 | place: USA:California | collected 2016-06-15
AGCGAACGCGGCAGCGGCGAGACACCGCAATCGCTCGCCCAGGCTCTCCGCGATGCATTACGCGGCTGGGCGACGGACGAGGAGAAGATCCATGACGCGCTCAGCCGATCGTCCGACACCGTACGCGCGATGGTCAATTATTACAACGACCATTTCAACGATCAGACCCGAAAGGGCCTAGTTCAGGACATCCGCACCGAGTTGGCCGGCGCCGAGCTCGATAAGGCGCTGCGTCTGCTGGCCGACGCCGGCGTGAATCCACAGGCGGTCGTGACAACCGGTGGCACGCCGTCGTTCAAGCCTGTTGAAGGCCCGGACGCCGAGGCGGAATTCGCGAAGAAGGTCGCGGCGTACAAGAAAAGCGGAAAGTCCGAGGCGGACGCCGCATTCCTCGCTATGGATGATATGTTCGCGGAGCGAGTCAAGGCGGCGGGCGGGAAACGCCTTCCTGGCAGTGCGACGGCTCCTGCCCCAGGAACCAAGACGTTTGCTCGGGTCTCTGCAGAAATCACCTACGGGGGGACCACTATTCGGGAAGGCTTCTTTAATGCCGCGATTGACGACGCCAGCTACAATTGCCACAGCTTCACGTTCTATGACGCGAAGCGGAGCAAACTCGGCAAACTGAAGTCGCTGGCAAAAACGATCCCACCCGAGGGTGAAGCGCTCGCCGGGCAGAAGTTTTACGAGGTCGCCGATCTCGTCAAAAAGGGCATTCATTTCGAGCGGGGCGTTACGATGGTGATCCTTCCTCGCTGGGTTCTGGACGGCGAGGTCAAAACCTTGCTGGCTGACTATAAACCATTGAAAGCGGGCGAAAAGGTTGGGGTGGGTGATATCGTGATCTACTCGACGAACGGGGACCTTCCCCACAGCGGGAAAGTCACGGAGGTCGATGCGAATGGAAAGGCCGTCAAGGTGAAGGGTAAATGGGGCCACTATTCCTTATTCGAGCACCCACCTGACGCCGTGCCCGCCCACTATGGGAAACCGACTTTTTACCGGAAGAAGTAGGATCGAGGGAAGGGATGTCTGACTTCATCGTCGTAGACGGCGACATGGTCAACTTCATGCCGACCTTCGGCGCGGCCGTGGTGGTGCCTATCCCGACCACGATCGCCGCCACCGCCTCCAAGACCAAGGTCACTGGCAAACCCGCTTGCCTCGAGGCGACGAAAAGGACGTCAAATCGTCGGGGTGCATGTACATGGCGCCGCCCTACGTCATCCCTGGCACCGGGACGCTCAAGATCGACAAGCTCAACAGTGATCAGCTGACCGAGAACACGAAGATCGAGGGGAAGAAGGTCATTCTCAAAGGCTCGATGTTCGATGCGGTCTTCGAGGTCCAGTCACCCGCTCAACAACCGGCTCCTCCGGGCCCCCCCGTGCCGGACTCGACGACTAAATACTCGGGCGGGAAGGGGAGCTTCGTCCCGTCGAATGCGAAGGTGAAAGCGACTTAGCTCCCCTCCAGCGTCAGAACATCAGCCGGCCGCCCGCCTGAATCGCGGCGAATCGCGTATTCGATCCTCCCGTAAACACGTTGTGCGCGCGTGCCGAGAGTCCGACTGCGAGGCTCAGCGACGGCAGGTACTCGAGGCTGACACCCGCGTGAGCACCAGTCTTTGAGGTGCCCGGTTTGAACCAATACATCCCGCCGCCCGCGTCTACAATTACTGACACCCACCCCGACGACATCGCGGTCATCGCGAGGCTTCCCGAGACGTGATAGAGCTCAAGATGTGGAGTCGGACCGCTGACGGTCGCCGCGGTGCTATCGAAGCGATGATACCCCAATAGTGCAGCCAGCCCGAACCGGTTGTTCAGCCTCCGTTCGAGGTCGAACGTCGCGCCGACGCCGCGGTCGTAGGCGTTCTTGAAGTTGCCGGCGGAGAGGGTGAGGCCGGCGTGGAGGCTGATGCCGAAAGGCTTGGGTCCGAGGGCTTCAATTGTTGTGGAGATCTTGACTACACCTTGATGCGGCACTCGAACTCGGTAGAAGTTGGGAGCTAACTCCTCTACAGGCCCCGTGAGCCGATGCCTCCATCCACTCACATCGCCATCATGTTGGGGGTAGTACCCGAATGAGCCCTGAGGTCGCAGAACGGCATAGGACCTCCCGGCAATCCGGATTCTTGTTTCCGTATCGTGAAAGACGTGCACTCTATAAGTCGGTCTCGAAGAATCTGGATAAGCCGCTGTACTCTCGGAGGCTTGCCGCATAATTACAGGCTTGCCCCTGCTCATTGATGCAGCAATTCGCTTCGGCATATTGAGCGTCTCGACATACAGATAGACGTCGCGCGTAGACTCTCCATCAGAGGTTGGCTCGAGGCCAACCACGCTGATTTCCGCGTCCCTCGTAAAACGAGACATGTGAACAAAATCCATGTTTCGATAAACGCTACTATTGATGAATGTGAGACCCTGGGTCGAGGTGAGTTCGACCAACATGCATTGATGCGTCTTCATATCGCCGCTGAGGAGTCTAGCCAAGAAGGGGTCAGCTACTTGCCACATAAACCTCAGATTGCCGGACCCGCCATCGAGTATCTGGTTGGGATCTTGGACCGCGGATCCTCCCGGAACATCAGTCCAAAGTGGAACCCCCGGCGGAACGACTTCCCAATCTTGCGGCAATACCGCTGATCCCCAATTCGCAATCCGGAAACGCGCCTTCAGTGCTCCCGACGGTATCGTCGTGCCGGTCTTGTTCAACGGGTGTGCAAAGAGCCAATTCTGCGGTTGAGGACCCGTTGTTTTGTACTCGATGCGGCTCGCCTCGGTGTTTTCCGTGCCGATTGCATCCCAAGCGAGAGAGACGCCGACCGTCGAGCACGCTGCTGGATCAGCCATTCCTCCGTACAAATGCAGTTCGCTCGCAGCTTCGACCGCCTTAGGCGGATTGGCATTCGTGAACCAGAAACACAGACTTCCGACGGTGCATCCCCCGGGATTGTGAGGCATGTCAGGGATCTTCAGCGTCCAGGGATATTGGACAGCGGTATTGTTGAGATCCTGGTCGGCCGCAACGTCGCGCGGCCAGGTGTATCTCACGAACTGCGAGGGCCCAATCTGCACCTGGAACTCAAACCACAGACGTAGGTTCTGGGAGGCTGGATCGATGGTGATTCCGGAAGCAGGCACCGTGCCCAGTGCCGCGCGAGGCACGCGCATGTGAACCGCAAAAGTCCTGGCGGTAGGCGACCCCCATACGCGCAGGGACGACGTAAGCCAAGCTGGGTCGGGGGCAAACGACCACCCTTCCATAGAAGAGGCAGCGCCCGTCCTAATTAGGGTTTGAGTAAGGGGGAGCTGCGCATTTACGTCCGTCGTAATCGCACTCCCATCGGTCTTACGAAACGGCCACACTTCGATGCGCACGTCTGGATCGTTGGTGCCGAGCGTGCCGGACACGCTGCCAAATACCACGCGCAACGCGTCCCCCTGTGGATCGAAACCGGAATTTGTCTTGAGCCGCCAAGAGAGATAGAGGTTACTGGCATCGTAGATGGCCCGGAAATCGGCCACGTCGGTCGTGTAGGTGAGGCTCGCCGAATGTTGCCAGCGAGGATCATCAACACTCTGTGCGTAGACAGGTTGTGGCGGAATTGGATCCCACCAGTTGGGCGGCCCACCAAACGGTGGAATCCCTTGCGCAACTGGGATGCACGTCTGTTGCGCCCCCAGCGATCCGGCGAAGACGCAGCCAAGCAATCCCAGCAAGGTAGCTGCGAACACCCAGCGACGAGTGATCATGATGGTCTCTTTTCTCACGGGTCGCGCACGCGAATTGGACTCTGGCTACATGGCGTCGCACCACACAGGTCGGGACCGCGTGTCTCCCCAAGTCCTAGTTGACCAGCGTCGTTTCGTCCCCAACAGTACGCGGCCCCCTTTGGGGTTACTCCGCACGCATGATTCGCTCCCGCGCTCAATTGAACAAACTTGATCTCGGATCCGACACGCATTGGCGTTGACGACGGTAGCGTACCGCTTCCGAGTTGGCCGAATTCGCCCCGGCCCCAGCAGTAGGCGATCGAATCCGTCGCAATACCACAGGTGAACTGTTGTCCCGTACTTACCTGTTGATAGAGGCGCCCTATGACTTGCCTCGGGAGCGTATCGGCTGGGCCCGTTCGGCCAAGTTCCCCGACGCTGTTCTTTCCCCAACAGTAGATGCCTCCCAACGCCTCGATCGCGCACGTGTGCTCGCTCCCCGTCGCGATACTCGCGAAATGATGACCGCCGGAAACCGGAAGGAAGCAGGCGCTCCCTGCCGAGCATGGCGGGGGCGGGTTGAAGAAGTCACCCGTAACCAATAACGGGACCAAACCCCAACACACCGCCGTGGAATCCGGCTTGAGACCGCAGGTGTAGAGTCCCGATCCAGCACTAACCTTCAGAAACGGGATCCCCTGAGCTGGATCGATCGTAGAACGGACAGGGACCGGTGTGAGTGCACAGCGGGACCCGAGCGGGTCACAGTTGTTCAACACCGGATCGGGAACGGGTCGCTGCGCGGGGGGGGCAAAGTCTCCGAGCTGGTTGGCCCTGTCAAAGCCCCAGCAGTAGGCTGTCGAGGTTTGTGCCACGCCGCACGTGTATCTCGCTCCCGCGCTGATCGACTTGAAGGTCTGCCCCAATAGTGTCTCGACCGGAGTCAACTGGTCGAACTGTGTGTTGTTGCCGATGCTGCCGTATCGATTCTCTCCCCAGCACCGCGCAATGCCGGCACCGCTGAGACCGCACATATGGCCAGCACCGGCGCTGATTGCGGAGAACGTTATTTGCCCAAGTACAGCCACCGGAATGGAATCACCTAGGTCGCTGCCATCGCCCAGCCGTCCTTGACCCCAGCAGAACGCATTTCCGTCGATCGTTACTCCGCACGACATTGCGCCTCCGGCGCTGACAGCAGTCCATCGCTCCATCACGGTCACGGTGTCTTTGAACAGTATCGGCTCGAACGCGCCGCCCCCGCGTATCGTGACGGTAATGAGAGCGCGTCCGCGGGCATGTGCCGTCGCTTTAGCCTTGAGTTGGATCGTGAGTGAGTCCTGACGTGGACTTCCTGTCCCGGGCGGCAACTCCATGACCTCGACGATCGCCGGTTGCTCAGATTCCCATTCAACACTCAACCCTGCAACCTGGGTGGAGTCCGGTAACCTGACGTCAACAGCCAGGATGTCGCTGTCGCGAACGAACCACTCCTTAGTCCAACTCGCCGACGACGGTCGCACGGTCACGGTCTTGGTCGGCTCGTTCGGAAATTCCGTACACGCTAGCGCGAGACCTAGCGCAACCAACGCCCCCGTCCTCACAACCCCCACCGCAATCCCGCTCCGACGAATCCTGTCTTGAGCCGCGGCGCATTCTCCGGCGGCGTGAAGCCCCAGTAGCCGCCCGTGATCTCGAAAATCGTGCGCGGCAGCGTGATGACGTCGAGCGCCAGCCCACCGCCAATCCCCAGACCATCACTCTGCACGCGACGCCAGAAAGGCACATACTGCGACCCACCACTCGCAGCCACGTAATAGCCGCCCAGATCGTAGCGCCCCTCCATATGGCCGAAGCCCGCTTCGGCGAACGGCCTGAGGACGAAACGGCCCGCGCGCAGCTGGATGTCCATTCCGGCGACGCCAGCGGTGATCGCGAGGTTCATCGGCGCGAGACGCATCACGCCGACGTGCCAACTCACGAGCGGAGACGCCTGCCGCATCAGCGTCACGCGACCACTCGGAAAGTGACCCGGGGTCCCGCCACTCCCCGTCCCAGCCAGCACAGTGCCACCAATCGACATTCGATAGCCAACGCGCGGATATGACGCGGTGCGCAGTTGCAGCGGGATCTTCCAGGTGTGGAGCTGCGCGATGATCCGATCGACGCGGATCGCGCGTCCATGCGGCGGCTCCTCCCCGACGAGCATACCGATGACTTCCCAGGATCGGTTGAACAGTGCGCCCCCCGAACTGCCCTCGTCCACGAACGCCGATTGAAACTCGATTTCGAATTTGCCCGCGAAGGAGACGCGGTCCGCGGGCGTGGGCGTCTGCCAACACCGATCGTTGGGACAGCCGACTGGATTGACGGGATCGTCCCGGCCGACCGACCTCATCACGCCCTGGCGATCCCAGGACTGCGGCATCCACTGGTTCAGGCTGCGGGGATCCCCTGCGACTCGAAGCACGGCGAGATCGAGGCCCCTTTGCGTCATACTATCCAATGACGCGAGCGTCGCCGCGCGACGAGAACCCTGAGACGCAAAGCACACCCAGATCGTGCGAGCCGGCGTGCCGTCGCTGCGCTTCCGGACGACATGCCCGGCCGTAACGATGACCAAGCCCCGGGAATCGCTGCCGACGATGATGCCGGCACCCAGCACCGGCGTGGTGGCGTTGCCGAAGTAGCTCTGCAGGCCGACAACCAGTGCTTGCGCATACAGGGGCACGTTCTTCCGTGCCAGAGTGTCTTGCCCGCACCTGGTCGTGTCCTGAGTTGCCTGAGCGCCCAGCACACGGACGCCAACGCCGATTCCCAGCAACACAGCGGCTGACGCCCCCCGGAGTGTCATCACCGTTGACGCCTCCACCAGCCCAGCACCGTCAGGAAGGCCCCAACGACATACGCGGTCGTGCCCCACAGCAGCGCCAGTCCGTGCTGCGCGCGCCAAAACTCGAGCCGGGTCGGCATCAGCGTTCGCCTCGCTCCTTCCGATCCCGTGGTCAAGCCGGAAACCGTCCCGCGGAACCGGACCCCGATGCCCGAGTCGCGAAGACGCCATTCGCGCACCTCGCCGCGGGATTGGCCGAACTGCAACTCTTCCCCCCTGCGGAGCGCGTGGCTTTGCCCCGGCAGCGCCTCGAAGAACACGGTGCCCGAGGTGATCGTCGAGACTTCCCGAACCAGCGGTCGATCCACCGTCGCAAACCGGTCGATGCTCGACAGGGACAGATCTCGAACCGGCAGGGGCGTCCACAGCGGCACGCTGATGTCCTCCGTGCCGGAGAGCGTCACGGTCAGGCGCACTTCTTCCGAATCCGGCTGGAGCTCGACGCGCCGAGGCCACCCAAAGACGCGCGGCTCACTGGCGCCCCTCGGCCCCGTGAACTGCACTGACCCATTGACGCTGAGAGCCAGATTCGCAGCCGTTCCTTTGATGATCAGCTCGTAAGTACGCGGAGTCTGTCCAGGGCGGAGCAGCACCGCGGTGCCTGCCGGGACGGTCAGGGGATTGACATCGATGGTCCCCCTCCCCGAAGCGTGCGCCGTCGTGACGGTGACATACGATGCCGGCCGTGGATTGTCGTCAGGCAGTTGAACGGTCGTCAGACCCGAGACGCGCACGCTCGTCGCGCTCATAGGATTACTGAGCGGTTGGGTGGACGGGACGACAAACCCGATCTCCGAAACCGTCAGGTCCAACTCTACGGGCGTATGGCGGACATGCGTAAAGAGGAGGAAACTCGCGACGAGCAATGTAATCGCGGCGACCAGCGGTACGGGCCACCCGCGCCGCTCAGACGCGCGGCTGGATTCTCGCAGCTTGAGCAATCGCTCGAGTCGCGTCAGTTCTTCAATGCGATCAATGGGGACGGTCCCGGTCTGCACCACCTCGGCTGCCGTCTCCTCGGTGCGTCGCGCCAGCAACCTGCGTAGCTCGGACACTTCAGTGCGGGACCGTTTCGATTCCATGATAGAACCAGTTCTTGAGCGTCACGCTGCTCCCGGACTCGAGCACGGCACCGATTTCGACTTGATAGATGCCCGGCGGTCCCAATTCGCTGAGGGAGATTCGGATCGGCCGTTGCGCCGGATAGTCCCCATATCCCAGCTCCCGGCCATTCCGCACGACGCGCTTCACCCGACCCGAGTCGTCGATTTGCGTCACACGCAGATGAACCTCGGTCAGCGTTGCGGAGGGGAAGAACGTCAACTCGTACGCCGCGCTTCGGGTGGGGGCGCTACGTTGACCGATGCGGAGCGGAAGATAGACGTCCCGCTCGGTCCCACCGATTGAACGGCGAGTCCATCCCAAGACCCCCAAGTCCCGCCGCGGGATGTGCCGTGCCGCCAGGACGTCGATCCATCTGATAGTAGAGATCGCGCTTCATTCCCTGCGCACGAAGCGTGACCGGGCCGCCATCCAGCGGCGTCCACTCGATCGTCAGCGGAGGATCACCGTCTTCGCTCGGCGTGTAGTCCTCGAATGACTCGGTCAGCGACGCGAGTATCAGCGGATCGCCGCCCACGTCCTGCGCGTAGACGCCCTCGCAGCGATCACCGCGCTTCTGGTAGCCGTGGGGGCCGTGAGCCCGTACGACAAGAGCAGAGTCGCACGTTGGCTGCTGTGCGCTCACGCGCGCGGTTCCGCACAGCGCGTACGCAAGAACGGCGACCCACACGAGCGGACGCATGCAGAACCCGGCTCCCATACCTCCGTAGCGTCGCGTCCGTGAGTCCTGACCGTAATGGATCGAATGACCCAAATGCGGCACACACCTAGACCTAGATCTAGATCTCCTTTGAACCTTCCTGCGATCCGACGGTCTATAGCCGCCGCGGCTTGACGCTTCAGATTCGCCGCCCATATGGTCGCGTTCCAGGTTGTGATGGGCCCGCTCACCCAAGCGCTCGGTCTGTCGGTCGTCGTGGAACGACTCATCGAATTCGGCAAGAACATCGCAGAGCCAAGTGTCCGGAGCGCCGAGACGCGTGCGCCGGCAGAGCCCGACACCGCCGACCAAGTGCTGAAGGACAATGACACTCGAGCCCAGCAGGCAGCGACGCTCGAGCAGCACGACGACGCCGTGGCCGCAAAGATGTCCACGCGCGAGCAGCAGAGTGACGAGTTGAACAAGATTCGCGAACGCCTGCGCACGGAAACGAACGACGCGGAGCGAGCAAAGGTACTGGAGCGGAGCGGGGATCTGCGTCGGGCCCTGCAGCAAGACGAAGCACAGGGAGAATGGGACGAGCGGATCCCGCCATCCGCGGTCGTGGTGGAACCCGCGACGCAACCGGATGAACAGGAAATGCTCCGCACCTTCGTGCTGCAAGTCCTCGGACTCGCGGTCGGCATTCTGCTTGCCACGTTCGCCAAGCTGGAGCTCTTCAACGCGTTTCTCGGAGCTCAGCACATCCCGAGTCCGCTCGATCATCTCCTGAGCGGGCTGCTGATCGGCGGTGGCAGCGCGCCGGTGCACACACTCATCCGCTTCATCAGTGACCGGAAGACTACCGTAGAGGCCGCGGACATCTTGTCGGAAGAAGACGACGAGCAAAAAGCGCCGCCTCCTGTCGCCGCGGCGACCGCACCAGTCACGGCGGAAGATGTCGCCGCCGGCGCGTACATCGACATCCCATACGAGGGCGGCGTGGACGTGAAGGTCCTGGAAGGCGTCCACCGGCGCAAGGCGGATCCCGATCTCGTCGTGTTTCACCATACCGCGATGTCGAGCACGAGTACGTTTGAGGACGTCGTGAAAGTGATCACGCACCGCACCAGCGACGGCGGCCAAGCGTGGATCACCGGCTACAATTGCGTGATTCTCTCCGACGGCTCCATTCATGCCTTTTGCCGGTGGGACCGCTACGGCAATCACGCCGTCGGCTACAACCAGCGCTCGCTCGGGATCAGCTTCAACGGCAATTTTGAGACGAACCCGGCCGTCCCCTACGCCAACGCCGACGGCCGCTACGGCGCGATCCGCCCGACCGATGTGCAGCTCCGCGCCGGCGCCCGTGTCGTCGCGCTCTGGAGCTTCCTGTATCCCAAGATCGATGTCGCCGACTTCAAGAAGACGATCATTCCCCATCGGCAGATCTCGAGTAAAGCGTGTCCGGGATCAAACTTCCCGTACGCCGAGTTCGAGGATCTCGTCAAGTTCTACCGGAAGACGTGGGAAGCATCACCCGACACGCTGCAACGCATCGAGGCGTTCCGACACAAACCCTATCTCTTCACCAAGCCATGAACCCGGCATGGGTAGTCGCAGACACAGTCGCCCAGGCCGCCAAGCCCTCGCCGGTGGATACACTCGCGACCGTCACCGTGCTGTTCGCGCTGGCGCTCGCGGTGGCGCTGCTGGTTGAGCGGGCAATAGAGGTCGGCAAGAGTCTCTTCGATTACTGGGATTGTAAGAACAAGCGCAGCAAGGTGTGGACGGCGCGCGCCCAGGCACTCAAGACTCGGCTCGAGCGCCGCCTGCGCGTGTTCGAATACGTGCCCATCGAGCGTATCCAGCCGATCATCAACCGCGTGAACGACATGCTCTTGAACAAGCAGACGGCCTACGCGGGCAACACGCTCGTGATCTCCGGAGACTTGGTGCGCGCGGCTTGGGTGCGGATCGCGACGAAGATCGTGGGCATCGCCCTGGGGATCGGCGTGGCGTTCTGGCTCAAAATCGACTTCATGAAACTGTGGGAGATCCCCACGAACCTCCCCGCGCAGCTGTTGCCCAGCGGGCTGCCTGAGCAGCCGATCCCGTCAGGCTGGCCTGCCATCCTTGCCTCGGGGATCGCGATTGGCCTCGGTGCCGGCCCGGTGCACAAGCTCATCACCACGATCGAGAAGAAACAGAAGGATCGACAGCAGCAGAAGGAAGCAGGGAAAAAGGAGGACAACTAATGTTCGGCCTACAAATCGACCTACTGATTCCGCTGATCCTGATTCTCATTGTCGTGGTCGTGCTCGTGGCGACAAAGGCGAACGTCCTCCCCAAGAAAAGCCTGCCGTTCATCGCGGCCGGCCTTGCCGGGGTATTCGGCTGGTCAATTTTCAACAAAGCGCGCAAAGATGCGCTGCGCCAAAAGCTCAAGGACGAGGAAGCTCAGCAGCGCGAGCAAGAAAAGCGCGCTGCAGAAGCCGCCAGGCTAGCCGGTATCTCGGACGGTGAACGGATGCGTGCGGTAGCCGAAGCCCAACGACTCCGGGATGCCCAGCAGAAGGAGCGGCTGTTGATAGACGCCCGTACCGCGCAGGAGAAGGAGGAGATCAGCAAGCTGCAGGGCGATGAGTTGTGGGAACGCTACCTCCGGCAATTCGGACAGGACAAATGAAGCGCAACGTGTGGTGTTGGGCCGCGATCCTCGGCGCGACGACACTCGCGCCTATTCCCGGACTCGCGCAGGACACGATCCCGACCGCGGTCGTGGTCAAGGTGCTGAGCGACAGCAGTTACATCGTGCAGATTCGTGGCAGGAGACTCATCGTGATCACGGAAAGCGTCTTCCAGCGGCTGCTGCAGGCCGACGAGGAGCGTCGCGGCCTGAAGGACAAGCTCCGCGGCGCCGACTCGGTGAGTGCGGCGCAGCAGCATGCGCTCGACTGGTCGGACAGTACCCTGCGGCACAAGAACGAACAGCTTGCCCAGCTTGACAGCCTGTACCACCGAGAGCGAGACATCTCGAAGGGGTGGCGGAGCCTCGCCGGCGAGCCGTGGCTGACGTTCGACTTTGGCCTAGGAGAGACCGGCCGGGACCACAATCCCGCTGTCCTCGCCGGCCTCGGCATCCGTCGCTTCCGGATCTGGGGCTTTCTCCAGGAGGCCAACGCCGGTGGCGCGATCGGCATGAGCCTGCGGCTTTTCTAACCGTAACCGTACGAGAGGGGGAGGGGAGTGGAAGGGGGATGCTGGTATATTCCCCGACATGCACGACGCCCTCTATTTCTCCGACCACCATCTCCAGGTCCGCGAGATGGTCAGAGACTTCGCCAAAAACGTCGTCAAACCCACCGCCCGCCAATACGATCTCGACAGCCGCTTCCCCTGGGAAAACGTGAAGCAGATGGCCGAGCTCGGGCTGTTCGGCATCCCGTGGCCGGAGGAAATGGGCGGGTCGGGAATGGATTACCTGTCGTACATCACGGTGATTCATGAGCTGGCGAAAGTCGATGCGAGCCACGCCATCACGGTCAGCGCGCACACGACGCTCGCCACGTCACCGATCGTCGATTTCGGCACCGACGAGCAGAAGCGGCGCTTCGTGCCGTTCCTCGCAACCGGCAAGGTGCTGGGCGGGTTTGGTCTGACCGAGCCGGGGGCCGGATCGGATGCCGGCGGCACGAAAACGACGGCCGTGGACCGTGGCGACCACTTCGTCCTGAATGGTTCCAAGATCTTCATCACCCACGCCGGCGTGGGCGAGATCTTCTGCGTCACGGCGCGCACCGATCCCAGCGCAAAGCGCACGCACGGCATCACGGCCTTCATCGTCACGAAGGACACCTGCGATCTGGACGAGACGAAACGCGTCGGGATCGGTCACGCCACGGAGTTGCCCAAGAACCGCGGCGTTCTCTCGGGCAAGAAGGAAGACAAGCTGGGATGGCGGGCGTCCGACACCCGCGAGCTGATCTTTCAGGACGCGGTCGTTCCCAAGGAAAATGTCCTCGGACCGGTGAACAACGGGTTCCGCCAGTTTCTGCACACGCTCGACGGCGGACGGATCGGCATCGCCGCGCTGTCGCTCGGACTGGCGGAAGGCGCGCTGGAGGAGTGCTTGACCTACACTTCGACGCGCAAGCAATTCGGGCGGCCCATCGCGAGCTTCCAGGGCGTGCATTTCGCGCTTGCCGACATGGCGACCGAGATCGAAGCCGCCAAGCAGCTCGTCTATCACGCCGCCTGGCTCAAACAGCACGGCGATCCGTTCAAGAAGGAAGCGGCGATGGCGAAGCTCTATGCCTCCGAGCTCTGCATGCGGGCGACGACAAAGGCAGTCCAGCTGCACGGCGGCTACGGATACACGACCGAATACCCCGTCGAGCGCATGATGCGGGACGCCAAGATCTGCGAAATCGGGGAAGGAACCAGCGAGATTCAGCGCGTCGTCATCGCCCGGCAACTGTTGGGCGGTCTGATAGATTGACCTAAGTCTCTCCTCATCCTAGCTTTAGCCGCATGAATTGGGCTCTGGCGTCTCTCAGCCGCCTCTCCAATCGACTCATCGCACTGCCCACGCCACATCGGCCGGGCGAGTTGGACTACTGCTGGGAAAACCACAGGCTCCCGGGGGGTGGCTGTTTCCCGCCGGGGCGCGAGGGTAACTGCTTTGAAGCGCGAAATATTGATCTCTGGAAGCCCGCGGGAGACCCGCGTGGCCATTCTCGAGGACGACCGCCTTGTTGAGCTCCTGGTCGATCGTCCTGACTCCCACCGCTCGGTCGGCGACATCTATGTCGGCAAGGTCGAGGCTGTTCTGCCCGGCATCCAGGCGGCGTTCGTCGACATCGGTGCCGAAAAGAGTGCCTTTCTCCACGCCTCCGATCTAATCGAAGCCGAAGAGGACGAAGACCCCGAGGACCGTGAGCCCGACGACGCCGACGAGGAAAACGGCAACGGGAACGGTAACGGGGGAGGAAGTGGCAACGGCGGCGGCCAGCCGGTCGCGAAGCGGCGCGGCCCCCCCGGCCCCCCCGGCCCCCCCAGGGAGCGGTCCCGCCGGCGCCCGGCACCCAACATCGCCGACGAGTTGAAGCGCGGTCAGACCAAGCTCGTCCAGGTCATCAAAGAAGCCATCGGTACCAAGGGCCCGCGCGTTACGGCGCAGGTCTCGCTCGCCGGCAGGTTCCTCGTCTACATGCCGTTCGCCTCCAAGGTGGGCGTGTCACGCAAGATCGAGGCGCGCGATCAGCGCGCCAAGCTGCGCGAGATGGTCACCAAGCTCGTTCCCGCAGACTCCGGCGGCTGGATCATCCGGACCGTCGCCGACGACCTGACGGAAGCGAGCTGCAAGCGCGAGATCGACCATCTCCTCAGCCTTTGGAAGAAGATTCAGCGGAAAGCGTCGTCGGGCCGTGCACCCGCGCTCGTACAGCGCGAGACGAGCCTGACGCGCGGCATCGTGCGCGACCTGCTGTCGGACAACGTCGACCTGCTCCTCGTCGACTCCAAGCTCCTGTACAACGAAGTCGAGCAGTACTTGAAGCAGATCGACCCCGAGCTGTTGCCCAGGGTCAAGCTGCACACCACCGAGACTCCGCTCTTCGACGAATACGACGTCGAGGCGGAGATCCGCAATCTCTTCAAGCAGCGCGTGGACCTGCCGACCGGCGGCTATCTCATTATCCAGCCCACTGAGGCGCTGATCTCGATCGACGTGAACACCGGGCGCTACACCGGCAAGCGGGATCCCGAAAGCACGATTCTGCGCACGAACCTCGAGGCGGCGCGGGAAGTGGCGCGCCAGCTGCGGCTGCGCGATATCGGCGGGATCATCGTGGTCGACTTCATCGACATGGAGACGAGGTCGAACCGCGACAAGGTGCTGCAGGAGCTGCGCACCCATCTAGGTCGCGACCGGGCCCGCACGCGCGCGTTTGCCGTCTCCGAGCTGGGGTT
>WNGG01005326.1_pt1 | contig 14343 bp, 11 predicted proteins | sample 5400661 | NCBI WGS metagenome assembly WNGG01 (sample SAMN13153372, study PRJNA577476) | soil metagenome | isolation source: 100 cm soil or saprolite under Garry oak tree replicate 1 | place: USA:California | collected 2016-06-15
CCCGCGGCTGAAGCTTCACCTGCCGCGCCGTCCTTGTCCGATCAACTTTTGAAGGAAGCTGTCGAACTTCGTGATCGAGGTGACACGGCCAACGCGCTCGCCCGCTTGCAGGAGGCGTCAGGACAGGATCCAAAGAATGCCAGGATTCTTGAAGAATTGGCGAAAACTTATGAATCGATGCAAAACATCGATCGTTCGAACGAAACCTGGCGTAAGATCCAGGAAATAGGCCCTTCGGCGGGCGCGTCCTTCGAACTGGCGGATAAGCGGCTGAAAATGGGTGTGCCAACGCCTGGGGTTGCCGAGGCTGGTCCTCCTGGCCTGTCACGACCTGATATCGGTAGTTCGCCCGTCGCGGCGGATGCAGGTTCGGACGGGTCGACTCTTGGAATCACCGAAGCCACCGTCACCGAAACACCCGACCCCGATGCCGACACGAATCTAATGCTTCGAGTCGGAATAAGAAAACAATCGAAGACGGTGGTTGATCACACCAAGGTGAAGATCCAGGTCTTCTTTTACGACACGATTGACGACAAAGATATCAAGCTGACGGATGCCGACGTCACTTACGAATGGTTGACGCCGAATCACGATTGGGCCGATACCAATCCGGAGATATTGTCGGTAACTTATCTGCGTCCCAAAAATAAATTACTCTCATCCGAGGCCGCGTTGGCCGCGGCTGCGGCGTCGGTCAATCCGGGAAAGAAAGGTCGAACGAGCAAACCCGGTTCCAGTGCGGAAAGCGGGCAACGGAAGTATCTTGGCTACATCGTGCGCGTTTATTACCATGACCAGCTGCAAGCTGTGCGGGCCGAGCCGCCCAGGCTGCTGAAACTTTATCCGCCGTCTCCTACTGCTTCGCCGTAATGCAATTGCTCATCGTGCACCACGACGCTGAGATGGGCGGCCAACTGGTGCAAATGGTGCGGGATTACAGCGCGCACGATTGCGATCTTGTCGGCAGCGACGACGCCGCGATCAACTGGGGCCGGCGCCGCTCGCACTGCGCTCTCCTCTTGACCCAGGTCGAGGATGACGGAATTGACGGCCTGGTTTTGGGCGGTTCGCTCAGCGAAATTTTTCCCGGGCTGCAGACATTATTTCTTCCGGCCTATCCAGCTTCGGCACGGCGACTCGAAGTTGCCGACACAAAAGTTTTTCCGGAGCCAATTGACGGGGAAGGTTTGCTTGCCGCGATTGCGCGGGCGGAAACGGCATCCGCGGGCGCGCCGGATTTGTTTCACGTTGTTGATGTACTGCAAATGTGTTGTCTCAGCCGGCGGGACGGAGCGGTGCAGATCGTGCAAGGAAAGCAGAGTGGCATCTTTTTTTTGCGTGATGGAGCGATCGTTCATGCGGAAACGGCAGCGGCACGCGGCAACGAAGCGTTGTTTGAAATCATCGCATGGAAATTTGTCGAATTTGCTTACGACCGTACCTTCCGTCCCCCGGTTGAGACAATCACGATTCCCTGGGACGAGGCATTGATCGAAGCCGTTACTCAACATAAGCAGCAAAAACTGGCTCAGGCGCCGGGCTGGCGAGCTTGAGCAAATCGAACCCGCGGGAACGGATCACTTTTTTATGGGACGACTTGCGTTATCCTACGGCGTCATGAAGCCGCTGCTGACCGTCGCTTGCGTGTTCCTGTTTATCGCCGGAGCCCACGGGCAAATTCAGGTCGAGCTGAAATTGAAGCGATTGCAATACATCGCTTACGAACCCGTGGTAGCTACGCTCGGCATCACCAACCTTGCCGGGCGAGATGTCGATCTTCACGACACCGAGGGCCAGCCGTGGTTTGGATTGGAAATCACTGGAAGCGAAGGTCAACCGATCGTGCCGGTTAGCACAGATAACAAACAGGCGCCGCTCAAGATCGAGGCCGGCAAAAAAGTAACGCAGCGAATCAATCTTACGCCGCTTTACCCCGTGCATGACTTGGGCGTTTATCATGTCCGCGCCCACATTTACTTCGCAGATTTAAGCAAATTTTTTTATTCGCAGACCAAGGTTTTCGAGGTGACCGAGGCGCGTCCGATCTGGCAAAGAACAGTCGGTATGCCGGACGGCGCGGTCGGCCCGGGTAACGCACGCACTTACTCTCTCCTGACCAATCGTTTTCCCGACCACACGTCGCTCTACGTGCGGGTGGAGGACAAGGACAGCGGTATCGTTTATGCGACTTATTCGTTAGGCCGCATGATTGCTTTTGATGAACCACAGGCGGAACTGGACCGCTCGAATCAACTGCACATTCTGCATTGTGCAGCGCCGCGCAGCTGGGCTTATTCGCGCGTCGGGTTGAATGGCGAGCTCATCGCGCGTTCCTCTTTCATGGAAACGAAGACCCGACCGCGCCTTTTTCACACCACCGAAGGCACGGTCGCGGTCCGCGGCGGAATGCTGGAGACGCCGGCGGCACAATCGGCGCGCGACTTGCTTCCGAAATTGTCGGAGCGTCCGCCGGAGATGCCGAAGGACGACTAGCATGCCGCAGCGCTTTTACCATCTCGATTTTGTCATCACTTGGTTGTCGGTTGCCGGATTGGCATGCGCGCTCGCGTCTCCCCGCCCGAGCTCCGCGGCGCAATCGAAAAGTCGCGAAGCGAGCGCACAAACCAGTCGCCCCTCTACGCTTGTCGTGATCGATGCCGGCCACGGCGGTTTTGATCGTGGCGGGATTCCCCGCCAGCGCATCGCGGAAAAAGACATGACGCTCGATGTCGCGCTACGCCTAAGAAAGAAATTGCTGGCGGCTGGCTATCGCGTGGTCATGACGCGCGACAGCGACGTCTTCGTCCCTCTGCCGGGGCGCGTCGCGATCGCCAACTTCAACCGCAACGCGATCTTCATCTGCATTCATTTCAATTCCGCTACCCGCACCGGAGCCAACGGGGTCGAGACCTATTACTACCGCCGCGATGCTATGGCTCTCGCCGCCAACATCCATCGAAATGTCATCGCCGGCGCGCCTTCGGAGAACCGCGGCATTCGCCGTCGCGGTTATTATGTCTTGCGCAAAACAACCAGCCCAGGAGTCCTGGTGGAATGCGGATTTCTGACCAACCCCGCCGAAGGGCAGCTCGCCCTGACCTCCGACTATCGAGACAAATTAGCCGAGGAAATTACCCGCGGAATTTTGGGCAAACCTGCCCTGGTCGCGCGCGCGCCGGCGTCACGCTACTACCCTCCGGCCACGGAAGCGGAAGCTCAGCCGTTCAATAGCTATGTCGGCACCGATTTCATCAAAGTACCACCGGAACGCTCCACTGCGCGGCATCGGAAAAGCTCGAAAGGGGCACGGAGCAAGAAATCCTCAAATCACAGGACCGCTCAGAAAACGAAAAGCGGCGGCAGCGCGACGGTAAAAAGGTCGACTTCGGAAAAGTCGGAGGACTAATTGGACTCGCCGATTTTAAATTCGGCGCAGATGAGAGACGCGGAAGAAGCCGCCTTCGCGCGCGGGATCGAAGTCGAAACATTGATGGATGAAGCAGGCGTGGGCATTGCGCGAGCAGTTCGTAAATTTTTTCCTCATCCAGGGACGTGTTTCGTTTACGCCGGAAAGGGCCACAACGGCGGAGATGCGCTCGTCGCCGCGGAACATCTGAAGCGCGCCGGATGGAAGATCGACCTCCACCTGGCCTTCCCTGAAAGCGAATGCGGCGAACTGACACGCAAGAAACTGCAAACTCTGCATCGGCATCCTGCCGAGGGAACGCGGGCTGGCAGCCCATGCCACACCATTGTCCTCGATGGTTTGCTTGGCCTTGGCGCCGATCGACTTCTTCGCGAACCGATCCGTGCAGCCGCTCGCGAAATTAATCAACTGCGCCACGTGCACAACGCTTTTGTTTTTGCGGTCGATCTTCCCACCGGTCTGGACGCCGATTCCGGCGAAGTCGATCCGGAGGATTGCGTCATTGCCGATTTCACGATCACAATCGGTTTCGCCAAGCACGGCCTGATTGTCGATCCCGCGCTCGACTTCGTTGGCCGAATCGAGGTTGTCCCACTTGTCGATCTTGCTCCGGAAGTAACAGCGCCAAAGGAACTCGCCGGCACCGCTCATTCCCTCAGCCCGCTTTTGCCAAGACGAAAATTCAGCGCCTACAAAAATCAATTTGGCCGCATCGGCATCGTGGCTGGTTCGAAGGGATTTGTCGGCGCTGCGCTCATGACCACGAGCGGCGCGCTGCGCGCGGGCGCGGGGCTGGTGGAGGTTTTTGTCCCGGAGGAAATTTATCCGATCGTTGCCTCGGCAGCGCCAGTGGAGGCGATGGTCAAGCCGGTTCGCTCCTATCGTAAATTGGCTGAAGAGAAGATCGACATCTGGGCGCTCGGGCCCGGTTTGGGAAAAGCGCACGCGACGGAGATCCTGGATCTAGTCAAGTGCGCGGAACAACCGATGGTTGTCGATGCCGATGGATTGAACATTCTCGCGGACAAGATCGACATCTTGGGACATTGTCGCGCTCCGCGGTTGCTCACCCCGCATCCTGGCGAAATGGAACGGTTGTTTGAAGTGGGAAAAATGTCGCGCGCGGGAACGGCCAGAAATTTCTGCGAAAAATTCCCGGTGACGCTCTTGTTAAAGGGCAGCCGCACCATCGTCGCCGAGCGCAACCGGCCGCTCAGTTTTAATACAACTGGAAATCCTGGAATGGCGACCGGCGGAATGGGCGATATCTTGACCGGCGTGTGTGCTGGGCTGCTCGGACAAGGCTTATCGCTCTACGACGCCGCGCGGCTCGGCGCCTGGGTTTGCGGGCGGGCAGCGGAGATGTCGATCTTTAACGGACACGCGAACGAGCAATCGTTGCTTGCGACCGATGTGCTCGAGCGTCTCGGCGATGCGTTTAAGGAAATGCAAATTTCTTCGATTTAGGAATCGATGAACAGCCAAACGCAAAGCACGGAGTTTGCCGGGCCGCAACGGGAGACTTTCTGGAGACGCTTGAAGAAAACGCTTGGCCCGGTCGCCGTGGTTGGCGTCGTCATCGCGAAGTTTTTTGCCAAGCTCAAGTTCTTCATTCTTCCCGCGCTCAAATTTCTGCCGATTCTCCTCAAATCGGGCGGCACGATGCTGCTGATGATTTGGATTTACACCGCGATGTGGGGCTGGAAATTCGGCGTCGGCTTCGTCCTGCTTTTACTCGTGCATGAATGCGGCCACTTGATTGTCGCGAAAAAATTCGGTCTCAAAGTCGGCGCACCCGTTTTCATCCCCTTCATGGGCGCGTTCATTGCGTTGAAGGAAGCGCCGCGCAACGCCTGGATGGAAGCGTGCGTCGGAATCGGTGGGCCGATGCTTGGAACGCTCGGCGCACTCGCGTGCAATTCGTTGGGCGAAATATTTGACGCGCCGGTTTTCATCGCTCTCGCCTGGTTTGGTTATTTTCTGAATCTGTTCAATCTGACCCCAGTCGGCATGCTCGACGGGGGACGCATCGTCACGGCGTTGTCGCGCTGGCTTTGGCTGCCAGGTCTCGCGCTCCTCCTCTGGTTCGGTTGGAAATTTCCGAACTTCGTCGTCTGGCTGATGGTGCTGCTGTCTTTGCCGCGCGTCTATTCCCTTTTCCGCAAACGGACTGAAGAAGAACGGCGCTATTTTGAAGTCACGCCGGTGCAGCGCTGGACGATGTCGATCTTATATTTCGGCCTGATTATCGCGTTGATTTCCGCCATGCATCTGGCGCAGAACGATCTGCATGAGCGCGGCGTGCGCGCTCACGGCAAAGGCCAAGATATTTTGGTTCAATGATCACTTGTAGCCGCTTCGTTCTGCAAAGCGGGGAGAAAAAAGCGTGACCCGCTTCTCGCCGCACAGCACGGCGGCTAGCGTTCAATCAGTTTCTGGAACCGCGGATCGCCGCGTAAAGGGTCCCATTCCCATCGGAATTTTAGATCGTTGAGTGTGATGCTGTAATCAACGCTGTCCACTGCGCCCGGCGTTTTCAATAAGCGCTCAATCAGCGGAAGCGCCAGATCTTTTTCCCAGATCCGCGCGTAGATCAACGCCAGATAACAGTTCATGATCGCGCCGTCGAAAGCGTCTTTCGACTCGGGCTTGAGCCCAACCGCGCGTTGACCCTCGCGAATCGCATCCTCTCTTCGTCCCATAAAGGCATAGAGCCAGCCAAGATTGGCGTGTCGGTCCGCGCTTAACGGCGCTTCTTTGACTAAAGCCTCGAAACTTGGCCGCGCTTTTTCGAACGCTTTCTGAGCATTTTCATTGTCGCCTTGAGCCAGATAGACGCAGCCTTCCAGGAAAGTCTTTGGCGTGGATCCGGAGTTGGTGTAGGAAATTTCATTTAGGGGCGACGTGTCCAGTGCCCGTTTTGCCGCAGCATAATCACGCTCAATCATCGCCAAGTCCCATCGGCAACTGGTGAGAACGCCGTCTGGGTCGACTCCTGATGGAACTTGATCCAGGATTGACTTCAATAGATGGGTGTCGCCTTTCCACCAGAAATCGATGTAGCCACTTTGAGTCTTTGCCACCAACGAAGCTGGCGCCATCGCCCGCATTTTGTCCGCCCAGTCCGCCGCATTTTTCCAACGACGCAAAGCTGTGTTCGTGAATACCAGATTGCGGACGATGTTCGGATTTTGCGGGTCGAGCCGGCCGATCTTTTGGAAGCTTTCGAGCGACTCCTGCCATTTTCCCTGGCGCCGTTTGATGGAGGCGATCAACACGCCAACCTCGCTATTGTTGGGCGATAAACGTGAGGCAATATCGAATTCGGCCAGCGCGCGATCGTAATCCTGGTCAATCCAATAAATGCATTGACCGAGAGCGAGATGCGCTTCGGCCAAATTCTGTTGCAGTTGCAAGGCGGTCTCTGCTTCGGCGCGCGCGTTCGTTTTCCAACTGTCGAGCGGTTCGTAAAAGTGAAAAATCGCCGCGCGGGTGGAAGCGAGCCGGGCGTGGGCCAGCGCAAACTTCGGGTCGAGCGCAATCGCTTTCCTGTAGAGCTCTTCCGCCACTTTATAATCCTGCAGCAATGTATCGGGATTACGTTCAATTTGATTGGCTCGCAGATAAAAGACGTAGGCATCCGCGCTTTCCGTCGGCTTCGTTTCCACGCGCGCTTTTTCCTTTGGACTCAAAGTCACCCGCAGAGCATCGGCAATCTCGGCGGCCAATTCGCCTTGCAAGCCTAACGAATCGACCAGCGTGCGGTCGTAGCGATTCGCCCAGAGATGTCGATCGTGCAGCGCGTCGATCAGCTGCACATTAATAACCACGCGATCGCCTGCCCGCCGGACACTGCCTTCCAGCACGTTCGCCACCCCGAGCACTTTGCCGATCTCGCGCAGATTTCGCACCGCAGCATCGCGAAACTGCATCACCGATGAACGGCTGATTACTCTCAGTCCACCGATTTCGGCCAGACTCGTCAGGATATCGTCCTGGATGCCGTCCGCGAAAAAGGCGTTTTCTTTGTCGTCGCTAAAATTCGCGAAGGGCAGGACAGCAATACTTTTTTCCGGAATGGCTTCGCCGCTTTCCGCGCGAAATGGAAGACGTTGATAAATCAACATCACGATCACGAGCAGGAGCGCGCCGATGATGACGAAGTCCCACTTTCGGGCCATCCCCTTTCGCGTCGTAAGATCGACATCTTCCGTGCGGACGAATCCCTCGGGAGTCAGCTCGTAAAGCCACGCAACCAACATGGCGATGGGAAAACCGGCGGCCAGAGCGATGACCACGAACCGGACGGTCGAATTTGGAATCTCAAAAAACGGAAAAACCTGCGTCGCGATCTGGGTCAAAAGCCAGGATACCATCCCGTAAAGGACCGCTGCGCGATAAACATTCCGCCGTTTTAGCTCGGCAAAGAACTTTCTTGGTTCCATTTCCAGTTCATCCGCAGATTATCATACGGGAACAGCGGTTGCTATTCTGACGGCCGCTTTCGGCGCAAGATCGACGATGCTAGATTGCGCGGATGACATTTCAGCTTGAATCGAGCTACAAACCGCGCGGCGACCAGGGCCAGGCGATCGCGAAGTTGCTGAAATCAGTCGAGGCCGGCAATCGGCATCAAACACTTCTTGGCGTTACCGGGTCCGGCAAAACGTTCACGATTGCCAATGTCATTCGCGAATTGGACCGGCCGACGCTCGTCATTTCGCATAACAAGACGCTCGCGGCGCAACTTTATTCCGAGTTCAAGCAGTTCTTCCCGCAGAATGCGGTCGAATATTTCGTGAGCTATTTCGATTATTACCAGCCAGAGGCGTACATCCCCCGCTCCGACACTTACATCGAGAAAGACTCGTCGATTAATGAAGAGATCGAGCGATTGCGCCTCGCCGCGACCAGCGCGCTGCTCTCGCGACGCGACACGATCGTCGTGGCCAGCGTCTCCTGCATTTACGGCATCACGTCGCCGGAAGATTATTTGAGCATGCTGCTAACGATCAAGCGCGGCCAGCACATTAGCCGCGAGGCCGTCCTCGGCCGTTTGGTCGACATGTTATACGAACGCAACGACATGAATTTTTCGCGCGGCAGATTCCGCGTCCGCGGCGACGTGGTTGAAATTTATCCCGCCACAGCCGACGAGGAAGCAGTCCGCATCGAATTTTTCGGCGATGAGATCGATGCGATAACGCGGTTCGACCCGCTGACCGGTCACGCGCACGAATCGTTTAGCGTCATGACATTTTACCCCGCCAAACAATTCGTCACACCAGCGGATAAACTCAATCGCGCTTTGCAGACGATTCGCGAAGAACTCGAACAACGCATTGTCGATCTTGAAGCGCAGAACAAACTTCTCGAAGCCCAACGATTACGCATGCGAACGGAGTACGATCTCGAAATGCTTCAGGAAATGGGCTTCTGCAATGGGATCGAAAATTATTCGCGGCATTTGTCCGGCCGACCGCCCGGCTCCAAGCCCTACACAATCATCGATTTTTTCCCGAAAGATTTTCTCGTGGTGGTCGATGAATCGCACGCCACCATTCCGCAGGTCGGCGGCATGTATGAAGGCGATCGTTCGCGCAAAACCGTTCTTGTAAATTACGGATTCCGTTTGCCGAGCGCGCTCGACAACCGCCCGCTTAATTTCGATGAGTTCATGAAAATGACGAACCAAGTCATCTACGTGAGCGCTACTCCCGCTGAATTCGAAATCCAAAACAGCATTGTCGGGAACAAAAGTTATTTTCCGCACAAGCGACAGCGCATTGGACAAGATGAGCCAGTGCCATTTGTCTTACCTGGAGAAACTTTAGCGGCGGTCTACGACCGCCGAAAAAATCCAGTCGACGCTCGTAGAGCGCCGTTACAAATCTCCCGCACCGACGAGCCGCCGGAAAAGTTTGACGCGCACTCGCCCGGTGCACCGTTGGTTGTCGAACAAATCATTCGCCCTACTGGACTGCTCGATCCAAAAATCACCCTCAAACCGCTCAACAATCAGATTGACGAGACGATTGAGTTTTGCCGTCAGCGCGTGGAGAAAAACGAGCGCGTGCTCGTTACGACTCTAACCAAACGCACTGCTGAAGATCTGGCTGATTATCTGCGCGACGTTGGACTGAAGGTCCGCTATCTGCACAGCGACATCGACACGATTGAGCGCGTCGAAATTCTGCGTGGCCTGCGCGCGGCCGAATTCGACATTCTTGTCGGCATCAATTTACTTCGGGAAGGTCTCGATCTTCCCGAGGTTTCCCTCGTCTGCATCCTCGACGCGGACAAGGAAGGATTTTTGCGCAGCCAAACTTCTCTGATTCAAACCGCCGGGCGCGCCGCGCGCCACATCAACGGCGAAGTGGTTTTGTTTGCCGACCAGGTCACCCAAAGCATGGAAGCACTCATGTCGATCTCGGAATATCGCCGCGCGAAACAAATGGAATACAACGAGCAGCATGGCATCACGCCACAAACCGTGCGACGTGCGGTGCAGGAAAGTTTGCACACGATTTTGCGCGGCCGTGAAATCGCGGCGTCGGTCATTCAGGAATCCGGCGGCGATTTCAACGTCACCGAATTGTTGCGCGAGCTCGAAGATGAAATGCAGACTGCCTCCGCAAATTTGGAATTCGAGCGCGCCGCTTTGTTGCGCGATCAAATCATGGAAGTGAAAAGCGGCGCCGGCATTTCAAAAATCGAGCCGAAACGCAGAGCGGTGAAATACACGCGCAATTCCGGCCGACGCCGCTCGCGGGTCTAGGGGGAGTACAGGCTTCCAGCCTGTAGTCGTCGGCAGCTTGCCGACGAGCCGACGAACAACGCGTTCGAAGAGCTTTTCGGCAGGCTGCCGAAAAGGACAGGCTAGCAGCCTGTGCTCCCTAAACATCCAATCTCGCACGCGACTAGCTGCATTGTCGTCGATGCGCTTGTCGATCCTGCCGATTCACATAGTGCTTCTCAGCGCATTGTCGATCTTGACCGCAACGGCCGAAGAAATAGCGAGCATCTCCGGGCTCAATTCACTGCCCGAAGTGGAATTCTCCCGGCTCAGTCAGCGCGATCCGAACCCACTCGGGGAGAAAGCGCTCGCCGTTCACCCGGAGCAATGGAAACACGGCGAGACCGACCATTTCATTTACCATTTCGTTCACAGCTACGTCGCCACGCCCGTTTCGGTGGAGGCGGAGTTTCATTACCGCGTCGTCGCCAAAGAGCTGGAGCGCGACCAGCCGCCAGGCGACGTCAAATCGCACATTTATATTTTCGAAAGTCCTGAACAATGGCAGCAATTTCAAGCCTTCGGCAAATTGGAACCCTGGACCGGCGGAATTCAATCGCAGGGAAGTCTCTTCATTCAGCGCAACCCGAAATACAAATTTTCCGGCCACCTGCTCGGGCACGAGATCGTGCACCTCATCGTCCACCGGTTTTACTCCGACGGCATCCCATGCTGGTTGAATGAAGGACTCGCCCAATATATTTCCAAAGCCGCCTACGCCAGTTATCAGCGCGCGCGTGGTTACATTTCCAAGCCGCACTCGGAAGCCATCGCCATGGAGGACTTGATCGCGCTGCCGACGCTTACGGCAATAACTTTTCCGCCAACAGATCGAGTGACGACGTTTTACGATGAATCGGAGCGATTGGTCCGCTTTCTCGTCTCCACCGATAAACCGAGCTTTCTCGCGCTCCTCGATGCGCTCGGGCGACATCAGCCCTTCGAGACCGCGCTGCCTCGTGCCTATGCCGGAACATTTTCCGATTCATCCGTGCTCGAACAAAAATTTCGCGAATACGCCGCAAAAGATTTCGGAACTACTTTGCAGCAAGCAAGCGACGAATAAATACACGAAGACGAGCTAAGTTGCTGTAGCCACGGCGCTCCGTCGCCGTGTTTAAACCGACTGTTCGCCCCGACAGAGCGGGGCGGCTACAACGCCCCGCGTGATTTGCCTCGCGCCCTTGTGGACATCCGACAGCCGTGCGAAAAACGGACATGCAGAAAACAAAAGCCAAAGCGGTGGCGGCGAACATTTACGCTGTGGTCGGCTCGGATGAGGCAGAAGTAAAACGGGTCGGGGCCGAGCTTGCTGCCAAATTAACGCCGCCGGGTGCGGGCGATTTCGGATTGGAAGTGATCGATGGCGCGGTGGACAACGCCGAGCAAGCAGCCGCGCGGATAAGATCGACAATCGAAGCTTTGCAAACATTGCCGTTCATGGGCGGTGGTAAACTGGTTTGGCTTAAAAACGTAAATTTCCTCGGTGACAGCTCGATTGGCCGCGCGGCCAGCGTTCAAGATGCACTGGAAGAACTATCTAGCACGATCGCAGCGGACTTCGGCACGGATGTTACTTTCCTGGTCAGCGCCCCGGAAGTGGACAAGCGCCGATCGTTTTACAAATCGCTCGCGAAACGCGCGGAACTGCAGGTTTTCGATCGACTCGATGCGACCCGGAGCGGTTGGGAAGAAGAAGCGACTGAAGTCGCGCGGGCGCACGCGAAAAAACGGAAACTCCAATTCGACGACGACGCGCTCGAGCTGTTTGTCTTGCTGACGGGCGGCGACACGCGGCAGCTCGACAACGAACTGGACAAGATCGACATCTTCCTAGGCGACGCACGCGACGTACATGTCGATCTTGTCCGCGAGTTGGTGCCGCTTTCGCGCGCCGGAGTCATCTTCGAATTGGGTAACGCGCTGGCGGAGCGCGATCTTGACCACGCGCTCACGCTTGTTCGGCGATTACTGGACCAGGGCGAAAGCGCCATCGGCATTTTGCTGGTCGCAGCTTTGCCCACCGTTCGCAATTTACTTCTCGCGAAAGATCTGATGGAACGGCACCGGTTGCCGCGTCCGCATGCCCCATTCCAGTTCATTTCCACGATCAATCGTTTGCCCGCGGAGGCAACACAGCATTTGCCGCGAAAAAAAGACGGCACAATCAACGCTTACGCACTCGGGATCGCCGCCCAAAACGCTCATCGTTTTAAAACCAAACAACTAATTGATGGAATGCAGGCCTGTCTCGAAGCGAATTTGAAGCTGGTGACCACACAGCTTGATCACGAGCTGGTTTTAACCGAGGTAGTGGTCAAGCTCCTCGGGTTGTAGCGGCGGTCTATTTATCGCGCTGTAGCCTTTGGCGAAAGCGGATGACCGCCGGTTTTTCTTGGAATTCGGCGCTCGCAGAGCGCCGCTACAATTACGCTTCTCCCACCTGTTTGCGCGCGATTGGCCCAATATAGGGAATGTCCCAGCGCACATTGGTAAACGCCTTTACGATCGCGATGATCATCACGACCAGAAATGCCAGATGCACGAGCGCGGCGATGAGCGCCCAGAAAAAAACAAGAATGCCGCCGATGCTGGGAATAGCGGAAAAAACGGCGTGCACGACAGCCGAGACAATGTTGAAAAGGAACCAGGCGCAGCCGAAAATGATCGACTGCATCGCATAAAAGCGCACGAAGTTGTCCTGTTTTTCAAGGATGTAAAAGATAATACCGCCGATCAACGGAATACAGGCGATGGCTGCGGCCACATTTGCCGGCAAACCCGTCGATGTCGATCTTGAGGGCGCCGCGGGATCTTGATCGGACACTGGCGGCGGTTGGCTGGGATCGACCGGATCAGGCATGACTTAGTTACACAAGTTGTCAGCGGCTTTGTCAAGCGATCTTCCAGTGCAGTTTCGATTTTTGCTTTCGCTTCCCGCTAAAAGCAATACCCTGCATCAATAAACAGATGCAGAAAAGGTGCGCGCGCGGTTTTACATTGATCGAATTACTTATCGTGATCGCGGTCATCGCCATTCTCGCCACCATCGCCTACCCGGTTTTCATCGGTGTCGAGGAACACGCGAAAGCAACAAAGGATATGAGCAACCTCCGCCAGATCGGAATCGCCACGCAGCTGTATTTGAATGACAACGATGGCGCCCTACCTGGTTCAACAACCGTGGCCTGGATGTCGCAACTTCATCCGAAATACCTCTCCTCTTGGAATATTTTTCAGTCGCCTTTCGATATACGCGCGCCATCGGAATTGGGCGACGCGACCACACCGATCAGCTACGGTATCAACGCTAACATCTACCCACCGCCTAACAACACGGCAATATCCGCCGACAAAATTACCAAGCCTACGATCTTTATATTGTTCGCTCCGGCTCAGGCGGCAACGGCAACGGTCACGTTCCAAGGTACAGCTGCGCCGGGTGTCACCGTTTTAGTTTTAGGAAACGGCGCCACGGCGACGAGCACTCCAGGCGGAACGACAGCCGCACCTCCACCACCATCTGGAACACATAGTAATCGAACACGCATCAATGCGCTTTTCGCGGATCTGCATTTAGAGAACATGACGTGGCCGGGTTCCGCCGCCGCCGTTTCCACGACGTTCACGAACAACGCGGCGGCCCTACCAGCTGATCCGGACGGGTACTTCCGTTGGAATCCGTTCTAAAAATCCGTAGCGCCGCACATCACTACCCGGCGCTTATCGGCTCGGGTTTGCTCGATCAAATCGGGGAGTGCGTGCGCAAATATTTCGCTCGTAAAACGTGCGCAATTATTTCGGATAGCAACGTTGAGTCGCTCTTCGCCGGTCGCGTTAAAGCAAGTTTAGAGTCAGCGGAATTCCAGCCGACGCTGATCACGATTCCGGCGGGCGAGAAATCGAAGTCGCTGGACCAAGCGGGCGGAATTTGCGATCAGATGATCGCCGCCGGTTTGGATCGACAATCATTTGTTATTGGACTCGGCGGCGGAGTAATCGGCGACATTTCAGGATTCGTCGCCGCGATTTATCATCGCGGCATTCCACACGTCCAGATTCCCACCACTCTGCTGGCGATGGTGGACAGCTCAATCGGCGGAAAAACTGGGGTCAA
>WNGG01007810.1_pt1 | contig 14343 bp, 18 predicted proteins | sample 5400661 | NCBI WGS metagenome assembly WNGG01 (sample SAMN13153372, study PRJNA577476) | soil metagenome | isolation source: 100 cm soil or saprolite under Garry oak tree replicate 1 | place: USA:California | collected 2016-06-15
CTCCTCCTTCAGATATTGAAGAAGGGAGAAGTGCTCGTGGACGGGAAGGTTGTCGATCGCGTGCAGCCATTCCCGATGCGATACGGGTCCGGCACGATCCGTGATGGCAAGCTTGTGTTCAACGACATCCGCCAGCACGCCACCGTGAAACGCTCAACCAGGAACTTGTGCGAGTCGCCAGATGACAGGCGCACGACTTCAGCACAGGGAGAAACTCCAGCGTAAACCAACAGCCGTCCAGGAGGCTCAATCACAGGGCCTCCTGGGCACCCCGCATATATAAATGATAGGAGAAGAGGAAATGAACAAGATTTTGCTTTCTTTTGTTGCAGTTGCGGCCCTCTCATGGCCTGCCCAGGGCCAAAAAGTGGAAGTGCAGAAGCCGGATCGCGGACAGATCCTCCACGTTCAAACCGCGCTGAATCACCTTACAGTTCTCGAAATGACTGAGGCGGTCAGCACGGTTGCGGTGGGTAGCCCCGTGTTCAAAGTGGAGTGGCGCGAGAACAAAGTCTTTATCCAACCGACAGAGCAAAATGTGGCGACGAATCTGTTTGTGTGGACGGCGTCCGGGCGCTTCAACTACGAGCTCGACCCTGCGGGATCGGTGCCGCAAATGGATTTCGCGATTGACCAACCAGTTGCTGATCCACCAATTGCCCCTCTTTCTGCGAATCGGTCGGCCAAGCCCAGTGGTCCGTCGCCGGCGGAAGTGTTAATCGAAGCTAAGCCAGTCCGTTTGAATGGGTCGATTTCTGACAAGAATCGAGTGGCAGTCTACTTGACGGATTTGCTCGAACATGACGGACAAATCTTCATCCGGTACACGATTCGGAACCGGACCCAGAAGGCTTATGTGCCCGGGACTCCGCAGGTGGTGGCGCTCAATGCGCCGCGTTATCGCGAGTCGCTTTATGCTCTCTCAAACTCTCAGCTGAGCGCAGACGATGCCGCTCGTTTGAAATGCAGTGGTGAGACGCCTATCGAGGTGGCAAAGGGCGAAATTCGCTCCCCGCAAATCGAGCCGGGCCAGGAAACGAGTGGAATTGTTGCGATCAAGCTGCCTCCGATGCACGCGAAGCCGACCGTACTTCGATTGACATTCCTTGGAAGTCCCAAAGGGCCGATTAACGCCACGCTGGTGCTTTGAGATGGCACCGCCTGTTGCACCGCGCGACGTCCACGCCTGGATCAAGGAGTTTTTGCGACAACGGCCAGACATCGGTCTTGGCAGCGCAATAAGCGACATGATCTTCGAGCAGCGGAATCCATTCGACTCGACGGCGCGGCGCAAACCCAGGACTGGATTCGTGCTCGGTACGATCCTATTCGCAGTGTCCGTGGTCTGTTTTTGCTATTTCAATTTTGCACGCTAATGGTTGTGACCCGATGAGTTTCTTCGTCCAACTATTGGAGGCGATCGCGGTGCTCGTCCCAGATTTTCTCACACTGGGGTTGGTCACTCTTGCCTTCTTCAATCTCTACTGCATCGCAAGGACGCTTGATGTCGCCGGAACCTTAGACACGGACTCGGCGCTTCAGGTATCCGTCGCCCTCGGGTATTTGGTCACCATCGCGATCAACATCGTTGGATCTTTGCTGACTCCAGCACGATCGACAATAACGACTGTGGTTCAGTCGAAGTCACGTGTCGAGCAAGCAAGACGCGAGTCATCGCAGGCTACGCCGAGGCCACAACCTGTTGGACACAAGAGCGCGGTCATCGGGTCATGAACTCTGCGTATTCAGCGCCGCGTGAACATCTTCCTCTTGTCGAAACCTACGAGATTGTCATCACAGTATTCGTACTCGCCGGCGGTTGGTTCGCCTGGTACTTGGCGCGCGAGCGGTACCACATGACGGGCCGGCAAATCGCAGAATTGGCCTGCTATCTCGCAATAGTGATGACCGCGCTCTACTCGATCGCATACCTGTTGTTGACGAAACGTTCGCGGCGGGAAAGGCAGTGGCCGCATCCACCACTGGTTGTGCGTGCGAGCCGGGATGAACGGGCAACCCGGCATGCGTGGAACCAAAGTGCAGTTGTGCTTGGCTACGACGTACACGGCAGTCCGTGGCTATGGGCCGACCGTGTTCGCGTGATGCAAGCGATTGTGCTGGGCATGACCGGATCAGGAAAGACGACGCTGCTGCGCAACATCATTACGCAGGATTTGCTTCGCGTCGTCGGTCCTCCGGAGGATCAGCACCGCATTCCGATGATTATTCTCGATGGCAAAGCCGACATGGAGTTCTTCTACAGCCTCCTCCCGCACATCCACCGTGCCGGTCGCCTTGGCCAATTACGCGTCATCAACCCAAGCCGTCCAAACCTCTCGGTGCGCTACAACCCGTTTCACTGTAGCGATGACAACTACATGCCGGTGGTCAATATGGTGTTCGGATCCTTCAACCTACACGACGAATTCTTCGGCAAGCACCAGCTGAATTATCTCGCGGACATCGTCCGCGTCCTCGCCTACACGGGACTGAAATTCAACTTCTATGACGTACTGGTCATGGCGATCGATGAACAGGTGTTGCGGGCGCAAGTGACAAAAGCCTCGCGACGCCTAGAGCAGGACACGAGCATCAGCACCCAACGAAAGCTGAACTTTGAAATGTCCGTGAAGAATTTGTACCAGTCATTCCAGGACCGGGAGCGTGTGCCGAAGATCCAGGGATTGCTGAACGAGTGCATGACGTTTCTCGACGACGAACTGAGCACGTTGAACGTGAACAAGAACACGGAGCCGGTGCGCGCGCTAGGAAAAATGCTGCTTCAAAATTTGCAGCTTGTTGTCGGCAAGAGATATGAAAGCGACGAGCAGCGACGCATCGCAAACCGGCCGCTCTTCAGCGTCGTGCTCGACGAATTCGCGCCCTTTGGATACCGGAACTTTCCGCAGATCCTGCAAACCGCGCGAGGTACCAATACGGCGTTTCTCTTCTCAATGCAAAGCCTCCCCCAGCTCATGCACGTAGGCCGTGGGTTCAAAGAGGATGTTGCCTCCGCCCCAAACACAACCATGACGCTGCGAACTCGCGACGAGGAAACAACGCGCTATTTTCTGCGGGCCTCGGCGGAACATCAGGTCACACGCCGCAATCTTTCCATGGAGCGTCGAAAGTTCTTCGCATATGAAAGATATGAAGAGACAGGCCGGGCGATTGATGTCCAAGCCACGGAAACGCGCGCGCTCGACGAGCACATCAAGAATCTCCCGAAAGGTCAAATGGAGATTCTGATGACCGATGATACGCGCGGAACGCTGCACACCCACCTGCATGTCCGTCCTCCGGCAGACGTTCGAGTGCCTCACTTTGAGCCTGTACTTTATCCGAGACTGAAGCAGTCCCGTGCTGCGTCCATCGGTGCGAATCTTCGTTTCAAGAGTGCGGAATTGACGGACACACGACATGTGAGGCGCATGCACTGAGCATAGCAAAAATGAAACCAGCAACCTGCAGCGGCCTGTTGATAATTGTCCTCTTCTTCGCCGCTCCTCGTGTCTCGGGACAGAGCCCGCGGCAACCACGCAATGGCGCGGACACATGGTACGAGTTCCTGCTGAAGCAATTCAATCCGCACAATTTCGACTACGGGGCCTGGCTTGAGAAACGACGTGAGGCTCTCCTGGAAGCGACTGCGAAGGAACCATACTTTTGGTACAGCGTGTCAGTGACGGCGGGGATGTTGCTCATGATGGCTGCGTACACCAAATTGTATGTGGACCACTGCCGCAGCATGCGAGTCACCGCGGAGATGATGGCCGACGTCTACAGCCACGATCTCTTATCCTGTCAGGCGGCAACCGAGGCCATCGAGAAATATAACCAGCACATCGAGCAGTGCAATCGCGCTATTGAGGCCTCGGAAGCAGGAGACGCGCGGCCCGGCTGGGGCGAGACGCAGACCGATAGTCTGAAAGCGGAACTCCAGCGCGTCGCGAGTCAGCTCGAAGCCACGACGCAGGACCGCAACAAGCTTCAGGAAGAGCTCCGGCAGAAAGCGCTTATCGTTGCCGACCTTTCCATACGACTCGATGCTTTGTCAAAGAAGGTAAATGGGCCGCGAGACACGGGCAGTGGCGCCGCGGAACCGATGTCAACAGGCCCCAATGGAGATGGCGCGAGGTTTGTCGGTCAGATCAACCGTCTGCAGGAAGAGTTGTATGCCGAGCGACAGAAGAACAAGCGCCTGAAGGGAGCATGACAGAAATGTTCGTTACCGTGACAGGCTTTGGGAGTGTTTGGCGCCGGCGCTTTGGAAAGGACCAGAGCGATCCGAGGCGCTTTGCGCGCGCGGCATATTTCAATACAACAGGAGTTCCCGTCGGTGGGCAGATCCGGACCCGGCCCCGGATTGTCGGTCATGTGCGATTCAATGGCGTCGGAGGCTTCGACCCGAATCATCCGCTGGGAATGATCAATAGCGTCTTTGAGTGCGCGGAGCCATGCGTATGGCAGGGGCAGAATAAGGTGCTCTTCAAGCGCATGCTCTCGACGCCGCAGCAACCTGACTACTTCCTGGTTGTTGTCCGTTCCTCCGAGGTGGGACACCTCGACGTTGGGTCGCCATCATGGAGATCCGAGGGCACGCTACTGATCTGCTTCAGCGAATGCCGGGACAAACAGGAGGCCATGCTGTTGATGCCAGCTGACAGTTGGTTGCGCACGGATCTCGGCAACTTCGTCCTCAAGCCCTTCATCTCTTGGCCCTGGAGTGGACGGCTTCAATTGGGGTCTGCATAAGGCATAAATGAGCGATGCGGTATCCGAAAGGCTCTATTCAACTCAACCAATCGCGCGACCTGCCACTTTTGCGCCAAATCTTGCGCTCGGAATTCGTGACCCATTCTCAATTGTTCGAGTTCGCGCAACTTAACAACTATGAGCGGAGTCGGAACTCGTTCCACTGGAGGATGAGAAGATTAGTTGACCGCGGACTGGTGCTGCGACAGACGCCCGTAGCCGGAACCGGAGATGCTGTGTATTCGGTCGCAACCAGCGCAGCAACGTTGCTGCAGAGCATGGGCGAGTACTGCCTGGTTGGGTGTGGCCGAACGGACGCGGAAAAGGCGGACAGAAACGTTTTGCATGCCATCGGACTGAACGAGATCCATCTCAGCGCGTTGCGCGCCGGGTTGCTGGTGCGCTGGATGGGATCGATGGAGATCCGTTCTCAGAATGAACTCACCGCGTTCGGCTTTGCGAAGGACTACGACGCAATTGTGACGGTTCGTACAGATGTTGGGGAGCGGAGGTTTGCACTTGAGTATGAACGAACCCCGAAGCCCGCGAAATGTTACCGAGCCATCGCCGCTTGCATCAGCCAGGAAGTTCACGTGAATCGGCTGCTTTATTTGGTTGCGAACTACGACATTTTGCGATTCGTTTCAGGCTTCTTCTCGAAGGTGGTGTACCCGGTGTTCTTTGGTCTGCTTACGGATTGGCATTCCCACCTGCTTGAAATGCCAGTCTTAGACGGTCTTGCGAAACGCGCGTTTCCATTCCAGCAAGCTTTGAATGGCGGCACACCGAAAGTCGAGCCCACGTCGACCACGACTAGCTACCGTTTGCCCTTTCATTGACCTTTCTATGAACGCTGATTGAATGGCCATTGACTCTCCTGGCTGTCCACAAGTCATAGAGCCTCCAGAGCTTATCTATTTACTATCCTGGATTCTGGTAGTGTTTGCGGGCCGGAAACGACGTTCTGGAGTTCAGTGCCGGTGCGATGGCCGTGAGGAAGGCTGGACTGCCTTCTCGTGCGTTATGTATCGTAGCTGTCTGTGGATGTTAGAGAAGTTGAAGGTGAGCGAGGTAGATGGGTCCAAGCGGACTTGGGTGGAGAGACGTTAGGTTTCAGCGAGTAGCGCGACGAAGTCGAGTGGATTGTATCCCGTTATACGTCCACTGGGTTGAAAGGATGCCGGAGGGGCGATTCCTAATCCCTTAGCGACAATGCAGTAGCGATCTGCTCTATCGGAGGCCCATGCCGCAAGTTTTAGTGACTTGCTCTTGTGGCGATCCGCCAGCCGCATCGGAGCAAAGTCGGGTGCAGCGCGTTGTTAGGTTTTGTTCTTAGATTCCAAAGTTATTACGACTTTTCCGCGAGCGTGCCCCGTTTCCAGATAGCGGATAGCCTCGGGGACTTCATTCAACGAGTAACGCCGGTCGATGACCGGTGTTACCTTTCCGGCTTGCATCAGGTTGTGCAGGACGGTCAGGTCTTCTTTGTTCGCCTTCGCCCCAATCATGACCAGTTTCTGGCTCACGAACCACGACAACACCAGCGCTTTGATCAATCGAGCCAGAAGACCAATCATCCACCGGCCGCCCGCGTCCGCTGCTCCGACCATGATGTAGTTCCCCTTGGGATTTAAGACCTGCCGGAATGCTGACAGCGAATGGTTCGCAACGCAGTCGAAAATCAGGTCATAGCGCTGCTCCCTCTTGGTGAAATCCTCTTGGGTGTAATCAATGACGTGATCTGCGCCGATGGATCGCACCATAGCCACATTCCTGGTGCTGCATGCGCCGGTGACATCCGCGCCGAACGACTTGGCGATCTGCACCGCGAACGTGCCCACGCCTCCCGCCGCGCCGTTGATCAAAACTTTCTGTCCCGGCGGAATCTGTCCCTTATCGCCCAAGCCGCCTCGGCGAAGTCCCTGCAATGCCGTCAATCCTGCGATCGGCACAGAAGCGGCTTGCTCAAACGTCACGTTCTCCTGCTTCCGGGCAAGTTTTGATTCGGAAGCACGCGCACACTCGGCAAAGGCCCCACGGCACAAACCGAACACCTCATCACCTGGTTTGAACTGCGTTACGTTCCTGCCAACCGTTTCGACCTGGCCGGCCACATCGACGCCTAGTCGCTTGTCCTTTGGTTTGCGCAGGCCGGCCCTTAGGCGAAGGAAGTACGGCATACCTCTCATGAAGTGCCAGTCATAGGGATTGACGGAAGCCGCGCGAACTTTGATCAAGAGTTCATCATCCGCGGGGGTCGGCTTTTCAATTTCTTCACACCTGAGAACATCGGGCGAACCGTAGTTGGAATAGACGATTGCTTTCATTTGGACCGCCTTTTGTACTTGCTCTTGCATGACAATACCTCTTGAACGGGTCCTCGCGTGGCAGATCGGCTTGTGCTCAACCGCTTACTTTGGCGGGCTCAGCTATCCCAGATGGCCTTAATCCCTTGAATAGAAGCCAAAAGCTCAGCGTCAGTTCGAAGACACCCATGGGCGAATCGTACCACCACCAGTTAACTACGCTGCGGAAGCCGGGGAAAATGAGGAGAACGAAAGTGCAGGCGGCACACCATGCGGACGAGATCACACCGAAGGCAGCCAATGCCCTAGGGGCATAGCGTGACTTAAACCACAAGTAGCTGCCAACGGTGGCCCCTAATGCCCAGAACAGCAAACCGACGTAGTACTGGTCGAAGCCGCTGAGGTAGAGCCGCGCCAGGACCGGCAATTGGTCTGGCCCAAACGCGCGCGAGTAATCGGCGCCGCTCAAAAGCCGCAGAGCGGTCAAGAGATTGATCGTCACCAGGAGGTAGGTGAAGACATGGATTAGGCGGCCAAATGCTGCGAGCAGAGCGAGGTTTTGGTCTACCGGCTTGAGAACGACGTAAAGCGCTGTCAGCAGTACGACAACGCCGAGGCAGTAAACCATGTCCCCCGCGACGCCGATGCGGAATAGTGTTTCGTGCGCCAGGATATTCCGAGCGGTTTGCGCCGGATTGCCGCTGACGATGAGGCGGGCGAAGATGCCGAAATTGACCGCGACCACGGTGACGAACGAGATCGGGAAAGCAAGTCCTACAATCCTTGCAGCTTTCCGCTGCGACTCGCCGATAGTGCTGATTGTCATTTCCTTTCCTCCCAACAGTCGGGTGCAGTGGGTTGTCAGGCTCTGTTAGGCCAACCCGGCCTGCGCTCACGCCGTCGGCTTGACTTCGGGCGGCTCGAATCCGCAGCGTCCCCAGCGCTGGCGGACTTTTTCGCGTTCTTCCGGCGTCATCTGCTCCCACCGCTCGGCCATGCGCCGCCGAACATTGGAACGCATGTGGGAACGATGAGAGCCACGAATACCCAGGCCCCCAAACAAAATCCGGCAGAGAGCGAGCAGTCCGAGAGCCTGCCAGAACGTAATTTGGCGCCAGCCGAAGAGCGGCGGCAGGAGCCAATTCCACAGATGCATCACTATTTCGCCGCCGATGGCGACAAATAGTAGCATCGCCAGAATCGCCAGCGGAGCGATCCAAATCCATCTCCTTCTCATGTTCAGTTCCTCACTTTCGTAAATTCGTCGTAAATGTTTCGCAATCGCTCGCGCAGACGCAGCACCGCATAGCGCTTGCGCGAGAGCAGCGTATTCACGCTCACCCCGGTCTCAGCAGCCATCTCCTTGAAGCCGCTCCCTTCCAGTTCGTGAGCGACGAATGCTTCCCGCTGCTCGGGGGGCAATTCGTCGAGCGCAAGTTCCAGCTCGTCAAGAAGCACGTGGCGGATATAGAGCGCTTCCGGCCCAGCATCGGGCGATGGCAGCAGATCTTCGATCCGCAGCAACTCGCCGGCTTCGTCTTCGGCCGCTGCGTCGCTGAAGGAAACAGGCTTCTTCTTGCGGAGGAGATCGGTGATGCGATTGCGCGCCACGCGAAACAGCCAGCCGGTGACGTGCTCGATCGGCATGAGCAGCCGGTTTGCTTCCACCAGCTCGTAGAAGACCTCCTGCAGAATGTCCTCAGCGTCGCGCGGATCGGGCACGCGCCGGCGAATGAAGTTGCGCAGCCGGAACCGCTCCCGCTTGACCACTTCCGAGATCCGCTGATCTTGTTCTGCCATCGGCCAAGGTTTTCTCAGCGCCTCGTCCATCTACTAGCTGTAGACGAACGGCGGCCGCAGATATTGTAGAGATTGTAAGCTGTCCGGTTACAGGGTTGGACCCTGGTTCATGCCGTTGGTATGCGTAGCCCCATATCTCTTACTTCTGCTTCGCACTTGAGAGGAGGAACCTATATGTTTGGAAAGATGAACGTGATCCCGGTGGTCGATCTTCGGAAGGCACCAGACGAGGTTGGCGGATGCTCGGATGGAGCTGTGGGCAGACTACTGGATGTGAGCGAGCACCCGACAATCGCGAAATGGGTCCAGTTCCCGAAGGCCCTGTTGGTGTTCCTTGTCGTTCCCGGGGATCCCGAATCCGGCGCCTTCTACGTCTACGATCGCAGTGTGAGGATCTGGTTCTGGGTGGATTTTGACGACGAGAAATTCGGAGGGTACACGGTCAGCGATTTCGATCGGCTTGTACGAGAGTGTCGTTTCCTGGACATCGTGGAGCGCCCGCATCTACTTGCAGGCAAGAATCGATGGATGGTGGGGCCCGGTCTTCGACCGCAGCAAACCAGTGGGCTTGTGGAACCCGGATGAAGAACCCGCCTAAGGCAAAACGGCCTCCTCTGCCCTATTCATCCGCGGTAATCCCAATCGAAGCAAAGACTTAGAGACTACTCCCACTTATTTGACAAAGGCTAGCTGTCAGTTTAGCTAGAGCAGAGCTTCCTGCGTCGAGAACTGCTCGAAAAGGAGGAGCCATGAAGACTGCGATTAAAGCGACTTCCGAGCTCCTGCGGGACTACAGCCGCCTATTCGTAAACCGGGGGGCTTATACCCTTCAATCTTCACGGCCTCATCCGGAGAGCGGGCGTCACCATTACTTCAGACCGAAGGCAAAAGGGACAGGCGAGGAGTTGAGCCTTACCTCAGCCACAATCCGCCGTCACCTGGAAGGCGAACTCACCATCGGGTTATACGCGATTAACCCCTCAACGCAACGATCGAAGTGGGTCGCTATTGATGCCGATTATGCCGGGGCGATGGAAGACCTGCTTAAGCTGCAGTACTTCCTACAGCAGGACAAGGTGGAGGCCGCCTTGGAGATGAGCAAGCGGGGTGGGCATCTGTGGATTTTCACGCAGAAACCTGCCTTGGCCCGGGAGTGCCGCATTTATATCTACAACTTATCGTTGAAACTCGGAGTGCGAATCAGAGGCGCTGGCTTGGCGGAAGGCATCGAAATCTTCCCGAAGCACGATGAGTTGCGAGAGGGAGAATATGGGAACGCCATGCGTGGACCGCTCGGAATACACCGGGGAGCAAACCGGCGTTATTGGTTCTACGGGGCGGATTACGACCTGGAAGAACAGATCGCGTATCTGAACCGCCTTCGCAAAGTGAGCGAAGAACAGCTACGGACCTTCATCGCGGGCAAAACCATGCCACCTGAGTTTGATAGGAAACGCCCCTCGGCAGACCAGTCTGCTCCTATCGTTCAGACATCCGGTCACGAGTTTCGAATACTGGACCATGTGGGCAAAGTTCGAAAGGTTGGCAGGAACTACGTGACGCAATGCCCGTCCTGTGCCGAGGCCGGTCAGGATCGTAGTGGCGACAACCTGGCGATCTCCATCGAAGACCCGCGGAAGTACCTCTGCTGGGCGGGTTGCACGAAAGAAATGATTCGTCGAGCGGTGGGTTGTCCGATCCCCGTTCGGCAATTCGCATGAGGAGGTGGCGGATGGCGGACAAGCAAGATTCTTTGGCATCTCGAGGGCTCACTCTGTCGAGACGAGTGCTACGGCGCTTGAATGAGGTAGGCATTTTTGCGCAACCCCAGGTGAGCCTTGAACACCAGCATCTCGCAAAACGCTATGTAGTGCGAGGAATCGAATCAGGCGGTGCTGTGAAGGACCTCGGTCGGTACGTGACATTCTGTGGGCCGGAAGGTGAGCCATTGCCGTATCTGCATCCAATCGATGCCATCGGAGTGAACGGAGTTCATGCAGTGGTGGTAGCTCCACTCCTTGTTCGAATCGAATTGTTTCGAGCAGGCCGGACCTGCCAACTGTTCATTACGAAGCATGAACCCGGAAAGGTCGAACATGACAGACGGCCTCCGCTGGAGAACAGAATTCTCTTTCGTGGGGTGAATGGCCTCGTTGATCTGGAACTCTTACGTACAGCCAGTGACTTGGCCAGACGATCGGTTATGCCAGAGTTCTGGTCACGCGCCGGCGAGATGCTTGGATTCCCAGCAGTATTTGCCGCAGCAGTCGGTGCAGCAACCAAGGGCGTGAGTTGTGTCGGATGCTCGCATTCCCATTACCTGGTTACTCCGGTCGCCACCGTCGGGGTCGCTGGCTCGAGCCTCTGATCAGACCAATCGGCGTGGAGGAACAGATGCTAACAGAAAACCCAGCCGCTTTAGCGTCACCACCTGGTGCATCTCCGGCGCATGGTGAAAAAGAAGAGAAAAAACCTGTAAGCGCCGAGGCACCTGAACAACGGGACCTTTTCGCCCGTGCCCAACGGCGTAAGCTGCCTGATGAAAGGAAGTCCATCACGCACAAGTTCTCGGTTGGGGGTCACGAGGGCTACATCATTGTCGGAATGTACGAGGAGGGAACGCCGGGCGAGATCTTCATCAAAATGGCCAAGGAAGGCTCCACGCTCTCCGGCTTCATGGATGGACTCGCTCTTTCGATCTCGATCGGGCTGCAGTATGGCGTACCACTGAAAGCCCTGGTCGACAAGCTAACCAACACGCGCTTTGAGCCTTCCGGATTCACGGAAAATCCGGTCATTCGTTATTCGAGTTCTGTGCTGGATTATATTGCCCGTTGGCTTGGCGGCAAATTCCTCTCATCTGAATATCTGAAACCGAGGGCCGCATCGAGCGACCAGGATATGATTCGCCCGGCCATTAGTTCGTCAGCGGTAAACGCGGCAAACCGCAGACTGATTCAGTCAGGCAATAGCAGCGGTACGACCGGAGATGCCCCTTCATGCCCGACTTGCGGCATGCTCATGGTGCCGAACGGCTCTTGCTACAAGTGCGTCAACTGCGGAAGCACAAGCGGATGCTCCTAAAAAGGGATTGCCCTGACAGGAGTCAGGCGATCTTCGAGCAGCAAGTCCCATGATATGTTGTTATGAATTATGGACAGAAAAGAGGTCGCGAACGTTCGGGCGATGCACGGATCAAGTGGAGCACCCTGTACAATCGAGTGCCCGCTCCTGCCTTGCCGAACCGTTACATCCCGGGAGTAGAATCCGAATTCTATCCTGACTCGTTTCGTACAAAGAGCTGTCGTCCACCTCTTGAGTCCTTGTGTGCAAAACCTTTGGAAATGCCTAAGGTTCTGCACACAGACCCTGATAGTGCCGTCAAGTTCCGGCCCAGTGGAAATGACGGAGAGCAGTACCGGTACGTTCTGATGTCCCTGCCTTTCCAGAGGAGTTAGCCAGGTTAGTGGTTGCAGCTCCGGTATTATTGGAGGCCACCTTGTGGAGCGATGATGAGTTCGAGGGTTTACATTATTGCGGGACCGAATGGCGCGGGTAAGACGACCTTCGCGCGGGAATTCTTGCCGAATTATGCAGACTGCAAGAATTTCATCAACGCAGATTTGATTGCACAAGGTGTATCACCGTTCTCGCCGGAAGCTGCCGCCTTCCGTGCCGGGCGGCTGATGCTGGAAGAGATCGATCTCTATGCAAAGCGCGGGGAGAGCTTCGGCTTCGAGACAACTCTTTCGGGTCGGAGTTACCTGACCTTGATTCGTCGTCTCAAGAGATGCGGGTATGAAGTGCATTTTTTCTATCTGTGGGTGCCAAGCGTCGAACTGGCGCTTTCGAGAATCAGAGGCCGCGTCTCGCTAGGAGGCCATGATGTGCCTGCAGCAGACGTGCGCCGTCGCTTCGACCGGTCCATCCGGAACTTCCTGGTTCACTATCGTCCGCTGGCCGATTCATGGACTCTCTTCGACAATACAGCCGCAATGCCTAGGATTATTGCATTTGAGGAACGGGGCCAGCTTCAGATAGCTGAGGCAAGGTTGTATAATAATTTGATAGAGCGCTATACAATGCCATGAGTAAAGTGCCTCCGAATGTCCTCGAACTGCCAATTGCTGAGCGCGGTCTGATGGCGCTCAAGGCGGCCGTCAAGAACGTGATTGAGGAGCATGGCAGAGAAGGGTTGCCAATCTATACTTGGCGTGATGGCAGAGTCGTGGAAGTTCCTCCCGATGAATTGCGAGCGCAATTGATCCTCTTGAGTGCGGAATCAAAGTAAGAAATCCTTTTGTATGAGTCTGTTGTCTGAGGTTCTCGGTTCGAGCCGGGAAAGACTCCTTTAGAGAAGCCCTGCTATCACAGCACGTGTGGATCCTGCTTCGCGCTCAGGAAATCAGCGCGCCCTCTCTCCAGCGTCCCTCCGATCCTAATTCTCCCGATCGATGCTCGCCCCGAGCTTCAAGGGAATCGGGCTGCTCACATTCGTAGCGAAATCCGAAGTCCGTGTCTTGGGGATTGCCTCGCTTTGCGGATCTCGGAGTTAAGCCACTCGATCAAAAGGAGAAAAACACACATGGAGCAGTCTCAACTTTTGGCTCACTGCGGGAGTTCGAAAATCACCCGAGAAGAATTGAAGGTGATCCCGACGCCCGCAGGGAGCGCTACCCATCAACCGCTTTCACACTTCGAAATTGTCGGGGCGCTGGTCGAAACCCTGAGCTTCCACCAGATCTCCGTAGTGCGGGAGGAATACGCGGTTACAGGCGACGGCATGAAGATGTTCGGCGTGCTCGACCTTGAAACCACTTTCGACGGATGCCGATTCTCAGTTGGTGTTCGAAACTCCAACGACAAGTCCATGCGCCTCGCCCTTACGGTAGGTTACCGAGTATTGGTGTGCGACAACATGGCGTTCCATGGCGATTTCACGCCCGTTCTCGCCAAGCACACCAAACATCTGAGCCTCGTGGACATCCTCTCGGTTGGAGTGGACCGCATGCAGCGGAGCTTCGAACCGATGAGGAAACAAGTGGACGCGTGGAAGGGGACGCGCCTGCCGGATGATACAGCGAAATTGGCCATCTACCGGGCATTCGTTGAAGGAAAGCTTGACGCCCCGAAACACTTGGCCCGGCGCGTTCACGACGCGTATTTCAACCCTCGCGTCGAGGAGTTCGCTCCGCGAACGCTGTGGAGCTTGTCCAACGCGTTCACGAGCGCGTTCAAGGACCTCGACCCGATCCCTCAGTTCAGGACTACCGCGAAGCTCGCGTCGTTTCTCGAGTTCGCCACAGCCTCCTCCAATTGATCGCATCAAAAGTGTTCGATTGTTGTGAGCAGGGGCAAGGGAGGCAGCCTTTGGACTGCCTCCCAACCTCCTCTGGGCTATGCGCGATGACATTTGAATACCCGATTTAGGCATGGAGTTGTCTTAACCGCCGCGCCTGTCTCTTCCAACCAGATTGGTCTT
>WNGG01015108.1_pt1 | contig 14343 bp, 8 predicted proteins | sample 5400661 | NCBI WGS metagenome assembly WNGG01 (sample SAMN13153372, study PRJNA577476) | soil metagenome | isolation source: 100 cm soil or saprolite under Garry oak tree replicate 1 | place: USA:California | collected 2016-06-15
ATTTCAGTTTGCGCCTGGATATCTGCTGCGCTGCCACTCGTGTTCGGATCCTTCATAACGGTCAAGGGCTGACTCAACTCCTGCCCGCCGGCCGAAAGCTTCACCGTGTAATTTCCGGGCGGCAGCAGGAGAGACATGCGTCCGCCGTCGGGCGCCGGCCGCCAGCCTTCGGGTCCAACACGCAGGTCCGGCGCATAAGCCGGGCTGGTTCGCAAGCGAATCTCCTTCGATTGTTCCCCGCGCAGGTCCCACATGACGCGATTGAGACCGACGGTCTTGGTGCCGTTGATCGTGCGGACAAGTTGTCCCCTGGAATCCTCGATGCGGATTCTCACCTCGCCGCTCGGCGCTGATTTCAGGTAGTAATTGATCGTAGCGCCGAACGGTGGATTCTGCCCGGCTGTTGGATCATCACCGACTGAGAAAGGCACGGTAGCACCGCGAAAACGGTAAGCAATGCGTGGCGTGAAGAGTTGTGCGTTGGCATCCATCACTCCCTTCGTCATCTGCTGAATTGGAGAGAGGTCGTCGAGAATCCAGAAGCCGCGACCGTAAGTCGAGATAACCAGATCGTTGAAGTTCTCCTGAACCGTGATCCAGTACACGGGAGCATGCGGCAGGTTGCCCTGGAGCGGCTGCCAGTTTGCGCCGTCGTCGAACGAAACATAGATGCCGCCCTCCGTGCCGAGATACAACAAACCCTGACGCTTCGGATCTTCGCGTACGCAATGTGCGTAGCTGAGCATCGTGTGCGGCAGCCCCGCCGTGATCTCTTTCCAGGTTTTGCCGTAATCGGTGGTCTTGTAAACGTGCGGGTCGCGATTGTTGACCTGGTGTCCGTCGACGGTGAAATATGCGGTTCCGGCGTTGTAGCGCGACGCTTCGATATTGGCGACCGTTCCCCAGGACAGCAGCCCGGGAACATTCTTTGTAACGTTAGTCCAGTTCTTTCCGCCGTCGCGCGTTATTTGCACCTGGCCGTCGTTTGTGCCCGCCCAAATCACGCCCGCCTCTTTGGGCGATTCGGCGATGGCCATCACTACCGGAGCGTACTCGACACCGATGTTGTCCCCGGTCAGCCCGCCCGAAAATCCCTGCTTGCTTTTGTCGTTCGTTGTCAGATCGGGACTGATTACCTGCCAGCTATTGCCGGCGTCAGTCGTCTGGTGCACATATTGGCTGCCGACATAAAGCTTGTTGTGATCGTGCGGCGAGATTGTCAGCGGCATGGTCCAATTGAAACGATACTTCAAATCCGCCGCTGTCCAGCCGCCGATCTCGTCAGGCCACACCTCAACGTTGTGTGACTGTCCGGTTGCCAATTCAAAGCGTTCAACGATGCCGCCGACGCTGCCCGATCCGGAGGCGCTGGACCAGATGATATTGTTATCGACCGGGTCGGGAGTCGCCCAGCCGCTCTCGCCGCCGGCTACGGACTGCCAGGCGCTTCTCGGGATCGCTCCGCCGCCGCCACCGCCTCCGCCAAAGCCGCCACCGCCAGTACGACTCGGGCCACGATATGACGGTCCATCCTGCTTGTTGCCGTAGACGTAGTAAGGAATCCGATTGTCGACAGTGACGTGATAGATTTGAGCAATCGGAAGCTGGATGCGATTCCATGAGCGCCCATGCGTGACTGAGATGGAAACGCCGCCGTCGTTGGCTACGGCCATGCGGTCGCTGTTGGTGGGATCGATCCACAGATCGTGATTATCGCCGCCGGGACTGCCGGCGAATCCGCCGCCACCACCTCCGCCACCGCCACCTCTCAACGTCTCTCCGCCGTCAAGCGAAGTGCTGAAGGCCGCCGTCATGAAGTACATCTCGTTTTCATTGTCCGGCGCGACTGCCAGGCGGAAGTAGTAATGCGTGCGGCCTCCCAGATTCCGGTTGGTGCCAACCATGCGCCAGTTTTCGCCGGCATCATCCGAGCGCCACAGCAAGCCGCGATCAGTCTCTTGTCCATTTGCCGGCACGCCTTCGCCGGTTTCGATGAGCGTGTAGACTCGATTCGGATTGGATCGCGCGATCGCCACCGTAACTTTGCCCGTCGGGCGCGCAGGCAGACCGTGACCCGTCAATCGTTTCCAGGTGACGCCGCCATCGGTGGATTTGAACAGACCGCTGCCCGGCCCGCCACTTACGCGACCCCACGTGTGAATCTCAAGCGGCCACATGCCGGCAAACATGATGCGCGGATTGTGTGGATCCATAGCGATATCTGAGCAGCCGCTGTTCTCATCCGTGAACAGAGTTCTTTCCCAGGTCTTGCCGCCGTCTGTTGTGCGAAAGACGCCGCGTTCCTGCTGCGGTGCGTACGCATGTCCGAGCGCACAGGCACACACCGTGTTCGGATCATTTGGATCAACTATGACCCGCCCGATTCGTCCTGTCTTTTCCAGACCCATCTGAGTCCAGGTCTTACCTGCGTCGGTGGATTTGTAGATCCCGTTCCCAACCGAGATGTGGCTGCGAATCCATGCTTCGCCAGTGCCGGCCCAAACGACGTTTGCGTCAGAGGGCGCGACTGCCAGCGACCCGATTGACGAAACCGGTTGGTCGTCGAAGATCGGCGTCCAATGTGTGCCGCCGTCGATGGTTTTCCAAATGCCGCCCGACGCCGCGCCTACGTAATAGATGTTTGGCTGCCCGGCGACGCCCGCGACCGCAGTCGTGCGGTTGCCGACCGGACCGATGTAGCGCCAACGGAGCGCGCCGAGTATGTCTTTCGCTTCCTCTTGTGGCGGTTGTTGCGGTTGTCCTCGCCGCCCCTGCGCATACAAAACCGACAACGACGCAGCGGTGACGAAAAGAGAGATTATTGTGAACTTTACGATGGCTTTCATTTTATTCGACATGATGGACCTCCTGCAGCGCCTCGTACCGAAGACCTCGAGTGGGGCTGATTGCTGTGGTTGTTTGTCTCTCGTCTCCCTGATGGATAGTGAACGACTCAAATCCACCACGAAGACGTGAAAGATCTGGAATGGCTGACCCGTGCTTGTTCCTGGAGCGACCGGATTATTGCACAGTCGGCTTGGCTTAGCCAAAGATTAAATTGAGGATTGCGTGGTCAGTACTGTGCGCGCGGCCCATGCGGACGGGACGTCCGCGCTGGCGGGATTTAGCACGCGTCGCCAATCATGTGGTAAACCTTGTGCCAGCGACCCGCTTGCTTCTTGTAGATCAAATATCCGTAGGCGTCGAAGCCGCCCTGAATGGCGAAGACTTCGCCGATGCCGTCACCATCGAGATCGAGTGTGTCCACAAAATCGATGCTCGAAAGGAAACCTTCTGCCGGTGGTTGGTAAGCCTGAAATCCAACATAGTCGGCGCGCATGCGGGCGCCTTGCGGCGCGGCGATCAAGAACAGATCGCGTTCGAACTTGTTCTTCGACGCTAAAGTAAAACTGCCAACCATTTCGTATTTCCCGTCGCGGTCGAGATCAATCGCAGTCAAGTTTGTGACTTTTAGCGAACGATACAACAAGGTTGTCACGCCTCGTTGTAGGTAGATCTTCTTCACCAGCTCCATCACGGCTGCGCGCTCGGGATCAGTGGGCGCGCGCCGGGCGCTTGGCTGGCGGCCCAGCGATTCTGAGTTAGTCGCCAGAGCCATCACGTGTTCGTGAATCTTTGCTGACGTTTCGACCATCACTTTTGCATGAATGTTGTTGCAACCCTGCCCGGATTTTTGTACCGTCGCGACGCCGGCTTCTCCGCCGCCAAACGTCAGCCGGTACTTTTGACCCTCACGAAAATACTCTTTCGCAAAACGTTGCTGATCCGCCTCGTCATATTCCTTAAACGGAGCCAGAAGTTTTCCGCCCTCGACGATCACGACCGCATCCATGCTCATCTCTCTTAATTCCTCGCCGGAGATCACGCAAACCAGGGTGCTCAACTTCGGCGGCAAGGTGGTCCTATCCGCGTGTGCGCCGGTTATCTTCACGCTGCCGAACAAAAGCGGCAACAAAAGCAGTCCAATAACAAATGCGATGATCGGCCCACGCCCTATTGCTTTGCGCGTGAGGATGTCTTGCGTTCTGGGATCGCGCGACCGCATCCTCGAATCCGTCTTACTGTTCGGTACGTTCGACAATCTCATCGATTATCTCCTGTGTCGCGGCCAATTCTTTGGCGCTGCGCAAAAACTTTTGCCGGCCGAGCGACCATTTGAGCGCCGGCGGTGTGACGACCGTCGTGATGATCACCATGATGACAACGGCGCCGAATGTCGGTGCGTCGATGAGGGGCTCATTTACTCCGTTCGCGTTGGGCAATGTCAAACCAGCGCCGATGCCGGCCACGATTAATCCAACTTCGCCGCGCGGAATCATCCCCAGTCCCACCGCGAGGCGATTGAGGCCGCGTTCCGCCACGGCGAGCGAGCAAATCTGTTTGCCGGCGATCGCGGCCAGAGTCAACGCGAGCGCAAACCCCAACAGCTCGGGTCGAGCGAAGCTGCGCAAATCAACCTTGATGCCCATCAGCACAAAGAAGATAGGAACGAGCACCGTGGTTACGGGAGCGAGCAACTGTCGCAGATCATGTTCGCCGCGGTCGCTGAATGATTTGAAGTGCGCTTCTTCCAACACCAGGCCCGCCGCAAATGCGCCAACGATCGGCGCCAGTCCGACCTTGGTAGCCAGCCACGACAGCCAGAAACAAAATGCGATTGAAAGAACGAGTAAGACGCCGCGACTCTCGAATCGGCCCGCGCCGCGAAAGATGGGCGGCACGGCATATTGCCCGATCGCGAACGCGCTGACAAAAAATGCAGCCGTTTTGGCGGCAATCCAACCCAGGTCGCGGAGGGAAAGCGATGCGCCAGTCGCTGAGGCATTAACCGCGCCCACTATGACCGCAAGGATCAGCAAACCGATTACGTCGTCGATCACTGCCGCGCCGAGAATGATGCGCGACTCGCGCAACGAAAGCTTGCCGAGGTCTTTCAGCACGCGCGCGGTTATGCCGACGCTGGTAGCGCATAGCACCGACCCAATAAACACATGAACCAGACGTGACTCGTGCGGCAGCAAATAGGCAGACACTCCCCAACCGAGAAAGAAGGGCGCGATTACCCCCGAGACGGCCACGAACAGTGAAGACCAGCCGACCTCCAGCATGTCCGCCAACTTCGATTCCAACCCAACTTCAAACAACAACAAGATGACGCCGATCTGGGCCAGCGCCGCGATGACTTCATCGGTCCTCAAGAGTTCTGCTTTGTGAAAGCCAACCAGCGCGAGATTGCCAATGATGATTCCTCCGATCAGTTCGCCAAGGACAGCGGGTTGGCCGAAACGTTCCAACACCTCGCCCCCAAGCTTAGCCACGATCAGCATCACAGCGACGCCCACCAGCACCATCGGGTCAAGAACATTACTTCCGCTTGTCTGCGAGCCGTCCACCGCTACCGCAGCCAATGTCTGCCGCGGCAGTGCAGAGGCAAAAAGCGCCAATAGGATCGTCGTGACAACAATCAGGCTTCGTCTCATACGACTGCGAATGGGCCGTTGATTATTACACATCCTCAGTGTTGGGCCTTATGTTTTGGATTTGCTTCTCGCCAACCCGATCAATATAATGCGCCTTCCCGACAAATGGCGTCTCAGATTGGGAGGAACGAGGCGTCAAACTGTCAATCGCGGCCAATAGATCGGAAATGGCGACTCCTACTCGATGGAAACAGCGCGGTCGCGTCGTGCGAAACCGCCCGCAGACTCCCTTTCGCGCGCTGGCATTGAGCCTGAGTGGGGCGGCCCGCGCGGCACTGGCCGAGCCGTTCATGCTGACGGTTGAACATCAGCCGATCCATTTACGTCGCTTGCCAAAAGCTCTCGATGGCTTTCGTATCGTTCACCTTTCTGATCTCCATCACGGTCCACTTACCAGCACGAGCCAGATTCTTCGCGCCGTCGAAACTGCCAATAGTCTTGAACCCGACATTGTGGCGCTTACCGGTGATTACATTTCGCATGAGCGCCGGTACGCCGCGCCCTGCGCCGAGATCGTCGGCCGCTTGCGAGCACGCCACGGGGTTTATGCGGTGCTCGGTAATCACGACAACTGGACGGACGCGGCTCTGATCACCGACTTGTTTCGCGCCGAAGGCATAACGGTTCTGATCAATCAGGGGATGCGCTTTGAAAAAAATGGCACGACCTTCTGGCTGGCGGGCGTCAACGATACGATGGTGGGCCTGGAAGATCTTGCGCTGGCGCTCGCCGGCGCCCGGAGTGACGAGCTGAAACTCCTGCTGGCTCACAATCCGATAATCCTGCGCCGGGCCGCACGCGCGAATGTTGATCTCGTGCTTAGCGGACACACTCATGGCGGTCAGGTAACGCTACGTTCGGAACGTAGTGCCTCAGGAAGACCTCGACGGCGCTTGCTCAAGGGGCTCGGACAGCAGGGCGAGACGCAGATCTACGTAACGCGCGGACTGGGAACAGTGATTCTCCCCATCAGGTACGGTTGCCCGCCAGAAGTCTCGTTGCTTGAGTTGCTCTGCGCCTCCTAAAAAGGTTTTCATTCAGCAAACTTTCGATTCCGGCAACGCCGCCTTCCTAACGGACAATCGGCAATCGAAAATCGACAATGCTCTGATGTTCTCTAGAATTGTAACCCTACCTAATGTGCTCACCGTCTTCCGGATGGTGCTGATCCCGATCTTTGTTTCGTTGTTGTTCTATCAGAAATTCGTCTGGGCCCTTGCGGTCTTCGTAGTAGCGGGCATAACCGACGGACTTGACGGCCTGTTGGCGCGTCGCTTCGACCAGCAGTCTCAACTCGGCACCATCCTGGATCCAATCGCTGACAAGTTGATGCTGGTCACCGCGTTTATCGTCCTCTCTATGCGAGGAGTCTTCCCTCATCCGCTGCCAAAACACCTGCCGGTACCTTTCTGGGTCACTGTGTCGGTGATTAGCCGGGACGTTTTTATCATCGTGGGTGCTGCGGCAATCAACATGATGACCGGGTTCCGAGGCTTTCGCCCGTCATGGCTGGGTAAGCTAAACACCGGCGTCCAGATAACGGCGATTGCGACCATTATGTTTGCCGCCAGAATTCCCTCCGGGTCCGGCTACTATCTACCGACCATCTACACCAGCGTCTTCACCCTGGCGATTCTTTCCGGGGCGCATTACGTCTTCTTCGCCTCGAAGTTGTTAAATGAAGATCGGCGACAGACTGGCTCAACCCCTTCGTGACCCGCAAGACTTCAACCTGGAACAACTTTTGGCGTCAACCCAAGCGGTAGGTACTGGTTCACTCTCAAGAACGAGGTTGAAATTGAACCAGCACCAAGCGGTTAAGGAAGTTGACAACAAGACACTCAGGTATTATATTAACGTCGCGTTCAACTTAGGAAGTAAAGGACGTTAACCCAGTATCAGTCAGCCGCGGGTTTGAGGCCGCGGCGTCGTCGTCAAGCCTAAGAAGGCGGCAAAATCAAACACTTTGGAGAATTGAATTGAGATGAGCAAAATCATAGGAATTGATTTGGGCACGACCAACTCGGTAGTCGCGGTGATGGAGGGTGGCGAGCCGACCGTGATTACGAATTCGGAGGGTGGCCGGACAACTCCGTCAGTCGTTGGCTTCCAGAAGGATGGGAGCCGGTTGGTCGGCCAGGTGGCCAAGCGCCAGGCGGTTACCAACCCTGAGAATACGGTCTATTCGATCAAGCGATTTATGGGCCGTCGCTATGACGAGGTGACCGAAGAGATCAAACAGGTTCCATACAAAGTTCAGGCAGCCGGCGGCGACGTGCGTATCGTGGCCGGAGGCAAGGAATGGAGTCCGCCGGAGATTTCGGCAATGATCCTTCAGAAAATGAAGCAGTCAGCCGAGGACTATTTGGGTCAAAAGGTTGACAAGGCGGTCATCACGGTGCCCGCTTATTTCAACGATTCCCAACGTCAGGCAACGAAGGACGCAGGCAAGATCGCCGGCCTCGAAGTGATGCGCATTGTGAACGAGCCGACGGCAGCGGCGCTGGCCTATGGTCTCGACAAGAAGAAAGACGAAACGATCGCGGTCTTCGACTTCGGTGGCGGCACGTTCGATATATCGATCCTCGAGGTGGGCGAGGGTGTCGTTGAGGTCAAATCAACGAACGGCGACACGCACCTCGGGGGCGACGACATTGACGAGCGGTTAATTGAGTGGATCGTTGAAGAGTTCAAACGCGATCAGGGGATCGATCTTTCAAACGACAAGATAGCAGTTGGCTGATCAGATCCTGCAACGACTGCGACCGCCAGTCGAGCAAGCGCTCAAGGATGCCGGTCTCGACTCGAGGAAGATCGATGAGGTCGTACTGGTCGGTGGCTCAACGCGCATACCCAAGGTTCAGGAGATCGTCAAGAACATTTTCGGCAAAGAGCCGAACAAGAGTGTCAACCCTGACGAAGTCGTGGCCGTCGGCGCAGCCGTGCAGGCAGGCGTGCTGTCAGGCGAGAAGACGGACATCCTGTTGCTCGACGTCACTCCGCTCAGTCTCGGCATCGAGACGCTCGGCGGTGTGTTTACGAAACTGATCGAGCGTAACACGACAATCCCTACCAGGAAGTCGGAGATCTTCTCGACGGCTTCGGACAACCAGACTTCTGTCGAGGTGCACGTGCTGCAGGGCGAGCGCCCGATGGCCAGCGACAATCGTACGCTCGGCAAATTCCATCTGGTGGGCATCCCACCGGCGCCGCGCGGCATGCCGCAAGTCGAAGTGGCCTTCGACATCGACGCCAACGGCATCGTCAACGTCTCAGCCAAAGACATGGGAACGGGGCGCGAGCAGAAGATCACTATCACATCATCGTCGGGTCTCTCGAAGGAGGAGATCGACAAGATGATGCGCGATGCCGATGCTCACTCCGCGGATGACGCCCGAAAGCGAGAAGAGATCGAGGCGCGCAACCGTCTGGATGGGCTTACTTACCAGATGGAAAAGACGCTCAACGATAATCGCGAGAAGGCCGGAGCAGTAGCGGGAGACGTGGAGGCGGCAATTGCCGAGGCCAAGAAGGCGTTGCAGGAAGGCGGTGTCGAAAAGCTGAACGAGGCCTTCAACCAGTTGCAAACGGCATCGCACAAGTTGGCCGAGGTGCTTTACCAGCAGACCGGCGCGGCGGGCGCGAGTGACACGACGACCGATCAAGCGGCGGCGGCGGGTGCCACACCTTCGTCAACGGGTGGCGAAGACAACGTGATCGACGCTGAATACGTTGACGTAGACGACAAGAAATAGGATTGCCAATTTCCGATTGCCGATTGCCGATTGGTTCGTGGCGAGAGCTTCGCGAGTATTCGTGACCGCTTCAAGCGCCGCAGTCAATCGGCAATTGGCAATTGGCAATCGGCAATGCACAGATGGCCAGAAAAGATTATTACGAGATACTCGGGGTCAAGCGCGATGCTAAGCCTGAAGAGATCAAGAAGGCCTATCGTCGGCTGGCGCGCAAGTATCATCCTGATGTGAATCCCGGCGATAAGGCCTCCGAAGAGCGATTTAAGCTGACGTCGGAAGCACACGATGTGCTTTCCGATCCGAAAAAGCGAAAAGTCTACGATCGTTTCGGCGAGTATTCGGACAATCTTGCCGACGCCGCTGCGCGCGGAGCGACTGCCGGTCCGGGATTTGGCGGCCAGACGGGTAGCACGATCTTCGAGGGTTTTGATTGGGGCGCAGCGACCAGTTCCGGCGGCGGCACCAGCTTTCGAGACATTTTTGCGGATCTGTTTAGTGGCGGAGCAAAAGAAAAAGAACCGCCACGCCCGCAACCCAGACGCGGCGCAGACATCGAGATGCCGTTGGCGCTCTCTTTTGAAGAAGCAGTCAAGGGTCTGACAACCAACATCACGGTCAATCGTTCCGAGCAATGTTCGCGTTGCACGGGCGCTGGTGACACCGGTGGCCCCGTCGTGGTTTGCCAAACCTGCAAAGGCTCAGGTCAGGTGCAACGCGCCGGCGGCCGTTTGCGCTTCTCGCAAGAGTGTCCCGATTGCGCCGGCACGGGACGGCGCCGTTCGCCCTGCTCCCTGTGCAAAGGAAAGGGCACGATGCCCAAGACCGAAACGGTGAAGGTTCGCATTCCCGCCGGCGTCGACACCGGATCACGCGTGCGCATTCCGGGCAAGGGCGAGGGCGGCAGACTCGGCGCGCCGCCGGGTGATCTGCATATCATCACCAATGTCGGACCGCACAAATATTTTACACGCAAAGGTGATAACATTTATGTGACGGTTCCGATTACGGTACCTGAGGCGGCCCTGGGCGCAAAGATCGAGGTGCCGACGGTTGAAGGCAAAGCCCAGTTGCGTATTCCACCCGGCACCCAATCGGGTCAAAGATTTCGTTTGCGGCAGCGCGGTGCTCCTTCGTTGCGCAACCCGAACGCGCACGGCGATCAGTTTGTCGAAGTGCAGGTGACGCTGCCAAAAGTGATCTCCGAAGAAACGAAAGAGCTGTTGCGACAGTACGCGAAGATGAATTCCGAGAATCCGCGTGTGGTGATGGGGTTGGAATAAGGCATTGCCGATTTCCAATTGCCGATTGCCGATTGGTCGTTACTGGACACAATAGGATGACGGCGAAAGTTGCTTTTTGGCCGGATGAAGGAATTGGCAATCGGAAATAGACAAACTTCTAAATCGGCAATCGGCAATTGGCAATGACATGAAGCGCAAACCCAAGACATATACAATCAGCGCGGTAGCGGATCAATATGGCATTCATCCGCAGACGCTGCGCCTTTATGAGCGCGAAGGTTTGTTGAAACCATCGCGGTCGGAAGGTAACACGCGCCTCTACACCGACACCGATCTCGAGCGCCTCGAATTGATCCTCTCGTTGACGCGAGATCTGCGCGTGAATCTGGCCGGTGTCGAGATCATCCTCAACATGCGCGAAAAGATGGACGCGATGCAGCGCGAGTTCGAGCGCTTCTTCCAGTATCTGCAATCACACGTGGACGAATTCGCAAACTTCACCGAGCCTCCGCCTGCTGAATCCGGCGCCCTCGTGCCTTTTGGCCGCGCCGCCGCCCTGCGCCGCCGAGGCGCTTCACGTAGTTAATCACTTCGGTCTGCTGCAACCAGATTACCCTTGAATGCCGTGTCGGTAACGTGATAGAGTCCGCCGCGGTCTGAAAGATTTCCCATCGTCTTAGCCTTTCCTCAGATGTAACCACCAGTTAGCGGCAGCGAAGCTCGTTTGTAACCGACGTATCATCGTTGAATCGGTGATAACTACGCGGCGGTGATCCCACGACTCCGACGCAGGGAGAACACTCATGAAATTCCTTACCCTGGACTCGGCCTTACACCGAATCGCTCGATGCACTCTGGCAACCGCACTGTTGTTGGCTCCTTCGTTGGTTGCCAAAGCACAAGACCTTGACACTGTAACTATCACGGGCCGGGTTATGGACCAGAACAGCGCGGTCATTCCCGGCGCTTCGGTTTCCGCGACGCTGACAAAAACGGGCCTGGCCCGAACCACAACTTCGGATGGCGAAGGCCATTACCGTTTGATCCAACTCGAGCCAGGAACTTACACTCTGACGGTCTCGTTCACGGGGTTTGCGACCCAGGAAAAGAAAGATCTCACAGTCGTCGCCGGGCAAAACGTGCAAATGGACATCACGCTTTTGCCACAAGGCGTGGTTGCTGAACCGGTGGTTGTTACCGCGACGGATGCGCCGCCGGTGGATACAACGCGAACGGTGGTCGGCGGCACTATCGCCACCAAAGAAGTCGAGTCGCTTCCCGTTTTTACTCGTTCTCCACTCGATCTGATCTTCACGCTTCCAGGCGTCACTGAAGAGCCGCTCTCGACTCGCGATCTTGCCGAAGATCGCAAAGCGAACGCGAGTACGCCCGAAGAGGCGGGATCATTTTCGCTTTCGGGCGGCGCTGCTTATTCGAACAACCTCACCATCGACAGCTTGGATAACAATGACGACCGATCCGCGCGAGAACGGTTCCAACCGTCGATCGAAGCGATCGAAGAAGTGCAGATCATTACGAATCAGTTTTCGGCTGAGTATGGCCGGGCCTCAGGCGGCCGGGTGAACCTGCGCACGCGCAGCGGATCAAAACAGCTTCGTGGCCGGGCGTTCTACTTTTTCAAAGATGAATCACTGAATGCGAATACATTCCAGAACAACTCGCTGGGGCTGAAAAGACTGCCGTTGCAGGAGCACGATCCGGGTTTCACGCTCAGCGGTCCAGTCATCATTCCAAAGATCTATAACGGTCGTAATCGCACATTCTTCTTTTCCGCGTACGAGTTCGACAAGATACTCGATACAGCGCTGATAGACACCTTAGTTCCGGTCAATCAAAGTCCGCTTTTTCGTTTGCCTGCACCGACCAATCTCACCGGGCGGCGAACGGAGAACGCGTCTTTGCCCGCGCTCAACACTGACATTGCGCCTTTCATTTCGTCGGTCAGCACCCCGCAAAGAAACAATATCTTCACGACGCGCGTCGATCACAAATTTAGCGAAACTCATAACGCCGCCTTTGTGTATCAACTCGGTAGACTAAACAACTTAAGACAGTTCGGCGGCGGCAATCGACTCGCCGAAGCACTGCAAGGCAGGACGCGAAACAGCGACGCCCTCTCTTTCACCGACAGCTACGTCTTTTCCGCGAAGCTCGTCAATCAAGTGCGCGCACAATTCTCGCGTCTGGCTCCAGCGGTCGCAGCGGTTGGGGGAACAAGCCCCGTCATTCTGATTGCCGTTAACGATCCACTGCCATCGAGTAGTTCATCGAGTCGCTCGGGCACGCTGGTCGCTGGTTCTTCAACCACAGGCGCGACGGATCGACGCGAAGATCGGATCCAGGTGCAAGACGTCGTTTCCTATCTCGCCGGTCCCCATTCGCTGAAGTTTGGCGGCGATTGGCAGCGCATAAAGTCGACGTTCATCGATCTCTCGGACGCTTCCGGGACATTCACTTTCGCCAGCGCCGGAGATTTTCTGGCGGGAATACCAAACCGTTTCCGGCAAAACTTCCTGACTAGTTCGACGCAGCGAAACACTTACCTCGGCTTCTTTGCTCAGGACGAATGGCGGCTGCGTCCGAATTTGACGTTCAGTTACGGATTGCGTTTCGAGGACGAGAGCATCATCCGCGACTTGAATAATTTTGGTCCGCGCATCGCAGCAGCTTACGATCCTTTCAAATCCGGCAAGACTGTTATCCGACTTGGCGCCGGCATCTTTTATAACCGCGCGCTGCTTCGGACCATAGACGACTTCACTCTCGGCGCCCAGCAACTCTTCTTTGACACCAACACGCTGCGCGATCCGGCTAACGGCAAATTGATGAGTGCGGACGAGCGTCGTGCATTCATCGCCGCCAACCTTCGCTTTCCCGAGACGCTTACGGTTGACTCGCCGCTTGTCAAACAGTTTGGCGTGCTCAATACCGGATTCTCGCGCCGCCTCGATCCGGATTTGCGTATTCCGGAAAGCTACCAGGCAAATGTCGGATTCGAGCGCGAGCTCGGCAAGAACTTCGTGTTCGAGGCAAACTACACGTGGAATCGCGGCATACACCTCTGGCGCGAATTCAATGCGAATGCGCCCGTGCTGCCCGTGCGCTTCAAGAACTTTTCTGAGTACCTGGCGTCACGCGACTTTGCAAACTTTGTTAACAATCAGTCGGGCACGCGCCCTCTCTACAATGTTTCCACCGCAGGCGAGCTGGTGCGCTTCGCGTTGACTCCGCCCGATCCTGCAAACCCGAACGCCGTCGGCAAAACGACGGAGTCTGGTGTTCCCATCTCGCTGATAAATCTCAACAGTTTCACTTCGGCGACCGCCGTCGACGTCGCGCTTGCGGCTTTGAACGACTTGAGACCCGATCCCACGCGCGCCGATATCCAACAGTTGATTCCCGTCGGCAACAGTTACTATCACGGGCTCAGCTTCCAACTGCACCATCGCTTTCGCGACAAAGCGAGTGGCTTCAGTTACTCGTTCCGAGCGGCCTACACACTTTCATTTCTAAGGGATGATGGCATCGTCAATACTTCCGACGCGCTCATCGCGGGAAACTTTCAAGGGGAGCGAGCGCGGAGCCTGCTTGACCGGCGGCATCGAATTGTTTTCTCGGGAACATTCGACACCCCGCGCTATCTGGGCGGGTTGCGACTTGCGCCGATCTGGCGTGTTGCTTCGGGTGCGCCATTCAACATTTCGATCGGCGGCGTGGATCGAAATCTCGACGACGTAGGAAATGACCGCCCTACTTTCACCGGCGATACCAGGCTGCTTCATTGGCGCCGGCCGGGCGATCCAATCGACTCATCCGTGCTCAATC
>WNGG01005327.1_pt1 | contig 14342 bp, 11 predicted proteins | sample 5400661 | NCBI WGS metagenome assembly WNGG01 (sample SAMN13153372, study PRJNA577476) | soil metagenome | isolation source: 100 cm soil or saprolite under Garry oak tree replicate 1 | place: USA:California | collected 2016-06-15
AAGGTTGGCCGACCAACCGCTACAATGTGCGATATCGATAGACTCCCATACACATTCCGATGCGAATCCTGTTGATCGGCGGAAATGGTTTCATCGGCTCGCCCCTGGCAAGCGAGTTGCGAGATTCCGGACATTCAGTGGCAATCTTTCACCGGAGTGCAGACAAATCGCCAGACAAGAATGTGGTACGAATCCAAGGGGATCGCAATCGGCTTTCCGATCACTTAGAGCAGATTCAGCGATTTTCGCCAGAGGTAATCGTCGACTTGATCCTGAGCTCTGGAGAACAGGCGCGTCAGTTAATAAGCACTTCACGCAAAGTTGCGCGGCGTGTGATTGCGATTAGCAGCATGGATGTGTATCGCGCATGGGGCGTGGTGCACCAGAGCGAGCCGGGTCCTCTGGAAGCGTTGCCGCTCACAGAAGATTCGCCGCCCCGAACTAATCGTCAGCTCTACCCGCCAGAGACTGTGAAAATGATGCAGAGCATCTTTAGTTGGGTGGACGAGCACTATGACAAGATCGCGGTGGAAGAGGCCGTCCTGAATAGCACCGAGATCACCGGAACAGTTCTCCGGTTGCCCATGGTATATGGTCCGGGAGATCCCCTTCATAGGTTTTTCCCGCTGCTAAAGCGCTTCGATGACGGAAGATCTTCCATACTCCTTGCCGATGATCTCGCCGCTTGGCGAGGGCCGCGTGGATATGTGGAGAACATTGCGCATGCGATCGCGCTTGCCGCAACTTCGAACCAAGTGGCTAGACGTGTTTACAACGTCTGCCAGGAACCCACGCTGTCAGAGCTGGCATGGCAGACGAAGATCGCGACACAGGCACACTGGTCGGGGGAGTTTGTTGTGCTGCCCAGGGAAAGAACGCCAACACATCTGTTGCAGCCGGGTAATGCCGCGCAGCATATAGTTGCGAGCTCGGAACGCATTCGAGCAGACCTGCGTTACACGGAGCTAGTGGATATCGACGAAGCCATACGTCGAACAATTGCCTGGGAACAGAGCAACCCACCCACCACGATCGATCCGCAGGATTCAATTATGATGCCGAGGATGCAGCTCTCGCGAGTGGAGCTTGAGTCCGTCGCGGGCGAGTGACGGACAAGCGGTAAGTAATCCCAAGGTAAGGCTTGCCAACCAACCACTAAGAATCGATTTGCGAATGCGATCACCTCGGGCCAGACTACTGAGTCCGGTCTAGAAATTCAGTATTCCAAGCTGCGCGGATCGCTTCGAGCTTTTCTCCGCTGAAAGTCTTGTGGTCGCCTTCGAATTCCGCCAGCTCGGTTACATAGCGGTGTAGATCATTCAAGTCCGTCGTAAAGGGATTTACATCAAGATGCTTCTGCGAGAGAAGGATTCCGATCTCTGCGGCATCGTCCCAGGTCACTTTGTGAGACATCGAGGCTCCTTAGAACTTGAGGGACATTATCCAACAGGTTTGTCCGGTTCGTGTAGGTTCAATTTTCTAATGCAATCTTGAGATCGTTCCACAGAGCGAGCGCGGCGCCCTCGCACCGCATGATGTCAGGTTCTGCAGCGGTTTCTCTTTGGCGGCCATAGAGTCACCAAGTCTAGTGCATTGACCCATTTTCGGCAGCCCAGTAAGATTCTGCGCAAAGGGGAACGATCTTGGAGGTCGGCCAGACAATTGCTCATTACCGCATCCTGTCGCCACTTGGGCAGGGCGGCATGGGTGTGGTTTACGTGGCTGAAGATACCCGGCTGGGACGTCGTGTGGCCTTGAAGTTTCTGTCCGAGAATCTAGGGCGCGACCAAAAAGCGATGCAGCGATTTGAGCGCGAGGCCCGCGCAGCTTCTTCCCTGAATCACCCCAGCATCTGCATGATCCATGAAGTGGAGGAGCACAATGGCCAGCCGGTGATTGTGATGGAATTGTTGGAAGGGGAGAGCCTAAAGGAGCGAATTCGCAGAGGCCCGGTCCCCTACGAAGAACTGCTGGAGTTAGGCATTCAAATCTCCGACGCTCTGGAAGCTGCCCACATCAAGGGGATTATCCACCGCGACATCAAACCGGGGAACATTTTCGTAGTCGGCCGAAACCGAGCGAAGATTTTGGATTTCGGATTGGCCAAGGTGATCTCCGCGGTTACCGCTGAGGATCAAGCCGAGGAGGAAGCGCTTACCTTAGCAGGCGTCATCCACGGCACAACTTCTTACATGTCCCCCGAGCAAGTCAGAGGAGAAGAGATTGATGGGCGGAGTGATCTGTTCTCTCTGGGTGTCGTGCTTTACGAACTGGCTACAGGGCAGCGGCCGTTCACTCGAAAAAATCGCGTATTGACTCTGGATGCCATTCTAAATGCCCGACCCGATCCGCCCACAAAAGTCAATCCAACGATGCCAGCCGAACTAGAACCGATCATCAACCGGTGTCTGGAGAAAGATCGCAACCTGCGTTACCAGCACGCTTCTGAGCTTCGAGGCGACCTGCAACAATTGAAGCGGGAATCGGATTCCGGATCACAACGGAGCGGATCACAACGGAGCCTCGGTGTCGCCGACAAAGGCGGTTCAACTGCGCGATCCGCTTCATATAGTCCAGTAGCTTCCATGTCGTTGGGACGGATCGCACCGAGCTGGAAAGTCATTCTTTCAGCTGGGATTCTCGTGGCAATCATTGTCGCGTTGGCTGCTTTTCTGCATACGCGCCGCGTTATGGCCCTTACAGAAAGGGACACGATCGTTCTGGCTGATTTCGACAACCGGACTGGCGATCCGGTATTTGACGACACACTCAAGCAAGCGCTGTTGGTGGACCTGGGGCAGTCGCCATTCTTGAACGTCCTCTCCGACCGCAAGGTGTCTGCGACGCTGAGCCTGATGGGACTGTCACCCGATCACCCCCTCGCTGGAGAGACCGCACGCGATCTGTGCCAGCGGGTGGGGAGCAAGGCCATGCTGGCGGGGTCAATTTCCAATCTTGGCAACGAGTACATCATCGGCCTGAACGCAATCAACTGCTCCACAGGCGACACGTTGGTGGCCGAGCAAACGCGTGCTTCGGGCAAAGGCGAGGTGCTGAAATCTTTGGACAATTCTGCATCGGCGATACGAACCAAGCTGGGGGAATCGCTGGCCTCGGTGCAAAAGTTCGCCACGCCCATCGAAGAGGCGACCACGTCCTCCCTGGAAGCGCTGAAGGCTTACAGCATGGGACGAAGAACATTCTTCCGTGAAGGGGACGTCGCCGGTATTCCTTACTACGAGCGAGCCGTTGAACAGGATACCAATTTCGCCATGGCGTACGGTGCGCTCGCAGTCAGCTACTTCAACCTTGGGCAGAGAACAAGGGCCGATGAGAATGCGACGAAGGCTTTCCAACTACGGGAACGAGTGAGCGAGAGGGAGAGATACCGCATCAGCGCCGCCTACTACACCTTTGCGACCGGTGAACTGGACAAGGCCATCCAAGCCTACGAGTTGTGGCAGCAAAGCTATCCGCGGGATTTCTTGCCCATCGGCAACCGGGGCGACCTCCACATGATAGAGGGTGAATGGGGGAAAGCTCTGCAGGAAACTCAAGATAGCCTGCTTCTTGAACCCAACAGCGCGACTGCCCAGAGTAATCTGGCATTGATCCAGCTCGCGCTCAATCGTACGGAAGACTCGAAGACGACGCTCGAACAGGCACGGACACGCAAATTGGACTCTCGCGCCCTTCGACTCGCGGCTTACGAAACAGCCTTTCTTGAGGGCAATCAGGAAACGATGCAGCAGCAGTTAGATTGGGCCGCAGGAAGGCGGGGGGAAGGAGATTGGCTGCTCTCGGCGCAATCCGACACCGAGGCGTACTTTGGACGGCTGACGAAGGCGCGGGAGTTCTCACAACGCGCTCTCGAGTCAGCCGTGCGTGCCGATGCCAAAGAGACCGCCGCCCTGTGGCAGGTCAATAATGCACTGCGGGAAGCGGAGTTCGGGAATGCCCGTTCCGCTGGGCAGAATGCGCTGGCTGCGCTGGCGCTGGCTCCGGGAAGAGATGTCAGAAGTGTGGCCGCGCTGGCACTGGCACGTGCAGGGGAGACTACAAAAGCCCAGAAGCTGGCCGAAGCCTTGGACAGGGATTTTCCCCAGGACACCACCGTGCAGGGTTATTGGTTGCCATCAATCCGCGCGGCGAACGAAATGAACAGGAAGAACTCCGCCAAAGCTGTAGATGTTCTGCAGACCGCCGCGCCCTACGAACTGGCCCAAACTCAGCCATTTCAGGTGGGAATGCTGTACCCGATTTACCTTCGGGGGCAGGCCTACCTGGCAGCGCGCCAGGGTAAGGAAGCAGGGGCGGAGTTCCAAAAGATAATTGATCACCGCGGCATCGTGGTGAATTTCCCGTTGGCCGCACTGGCGCATGTTGGCCTGGCCCGCGCATATGCGCTTCAGGGCAACGCCGCCGCAGCTCGCAGTGCGTACCAGGATTTCCTTACGCTCTGGAAGGACGCCGACCCCGATACCCCTATCCTGCAACAAGCCAAGGCGGAATACGCGAGATTACAGTGATCGGGCGTTCTGTCTCTCGTTCGTACCTGGACAATTGTTTCTGAATCACGGGCAAACGTTCCCTAATCCAGGTAAAAAAACTCTTTGCGTCTTAATGCGAGAAGACGACTCCGTGGGGGCGGTTTGTTCCTCTCCATCCATGCGGCCACTCACGATTGGCAAAGTTGAAGCCAGGGTCCAGTGTGGCGCGAAGGTATCGCTGAGCTTCAGCCGCGAAATCTCGCTTGGCTTGGCCGGATTGGCAATATCGAGCACTCTCACAAGCCTAGCTTGCCGCTCACCAGCCCGGAACTCAAGCAGCACGGCGCTCGCGAGGGGGTCGGGACATACTGATCACAAATGCGATTCACGCGATTCCATAACGTCTCGTACTCTTCATCGCTGACCGGAGCGGGCGCTGCAACTTCCCGAAATTGCAGATTGAGTTGCAAGTCCAAGGATCGGTCTCCTAGGTCAATCGACGGTTGTTCGGGCATCGGTCACACCTCCTGGGGGAGGACTGGAGTTGCACGTATAGATTGTGCGGTACTGGCGCTATCGGCTCAATACCGTGAGTTGCTGATTACCGTGGTTTGCTGATTACCTAGGTAAACTGCTTCAACTCCAGATGTCGGTCTCGCACAGCTTGTGATTGCCAAATCCACCAAGGCACAAGCCCTGCCGCACCCGGTACCAGCACGAGAAAGATCGCAAAGAACCGAAGAAAACCGTCTCATGTCCGACCACTTACTCTTATTTTCCTTACTGCTCAATAGAACCCCAGCGCTATGCAAACGCTAAGAACTTCTGATTCGGGAACCCGGAAAGAAAAAGTTGCGTAAGCCTCCATGCGGTAAAGCCCTTGGCATGCCGCACTTGTTCCGATTTCGTAACAGAATGAAAGTAGTAACTAGACAAACTGGAAAGTGAGTCAGACTACGAATCAGAAATTGGAAGTCATGCCGTTGGATTCAGACACTCGCCGGAAGACCTACTCTCCGCCAATTAAGACTCGGCTAACCCTGCAATAATGCTGCATTCGCCGCGAGTTCAGCATAGGCAATCTTCCAACAATCATTCAGGGCGGTATGGGTGCGGGCGGGAGCACCCACCCCAGTCTTTCGTAGCGGCTCCTTGTTGTTGAAATTTGCGCCCAAGTGTGGGTGATTGCGCTGGCATGGCGGCTCCCTGCTTCATCGGCCCTTCAGCGAATGTGGCGAAGGTACGAATCCAGTTGTCCGTAGGCGCTGGCAAGCTCTGGGGAGCCATCCCATTGTTGCTCGAAGACGTTCAGGAAACCGGATTCGCTGTACATGCGATGCTGCACGTCGCCTTCGAGCACCGATCCAGTCGGCTTCCAATCGTGGCCTCGTGCCTCAAGTGCCGAGGCCAGCATTGCCGAAGCTTGACGCAAATCGCGCTTCTTCCAGGCCATGTACCCGCGCAAGAACCAGGCATTCGCGGCATGAGGATTCGCCAGGCAGGCGTGGGCGAAGTCTTGTTCCGCTTTCCCAAAACTTCCTTCAGCAAGCGAAACCTGGCCCAGCAGGACAAGGGTCCCGGTCTCTTCCGAATTCAGCTTTAGTGCTGCGTTTAAGGCCTGCCGCGCCGGTTCGAGTTGGCTTCGCGAAGATGCCGAGGCAGCGAGCAGTTCTCCCTTGCGCTGGAAAGCGCGATGATTCTGTGGATTGATTCGAGCCAGCGCGTCGAGCTCTACGATGGCAGACGGTATGTCGCCCAGAGTCGCCAGGCAATTCGCGAGATAGTAGTGCGAATCCTCGTGCTGCGGATTCATGGCCAGCGCTTCGCGGAACAACTGCACTGCCTTCGCAAAGTTTCGTTCGCGCTTCATGGCATCCATGGCGGCATGTTGCTTCGCCCAGAACTGCACCAGTCCAGCTTTATCGAGCGGCGCTGGTGCGGCCTGCTTTACATTGGCGGCCTGACTTACGCTCGCGGCCTGGGGCACAAAAGGCTTCGCTTGCGGATCGCCTTGAGTGATGTCCCAAATCTGATTGGCCGCGAGATTCGTCCATATTTCCTTGGCTCCGCGCAACCAGCGCACTTCCAGGCGATCGATCTTCGTCGCTCCGCCCAGTCCTATGTGCACCCGATGGATGTCCTGGGACAAATATGAGGAGCTGCCAACGGTGCGGCGCAATGGGACGCCGCCCGCCCAGGCAATCACAGTTGCGCCGTCACCAAATCCGAGCGGAGCTCCGCTCGGAGGCACGCGGTTGTGCAACCTGAACTCGGCCCAGTTGCCCTGCGGAATGTCATTGCGCAGCAGCCGCACGCCTTCGCCCTGATCGACGATCGCTATATCCATCGCACCGTCGTTGTTGTAGTCCGCCACAGCCAACCCTCGGCTCACGTGTGGCTGAGAAAGCGAGCGGTTCCAGGGCGCAAGGTCGTGGAAGAAAGTGCCTTGCGCGTTCCAGAACAAAAACGACAGCATCGGCTCTAGCACTGGCGGCGACGTCCCTTTGCGCTCGAACGTGCTTCCGTTAGCTACGATGAGATCAAGCCAGCCATCGGAATCGAAATCGACGAAGCTCGTTCCCCAGCCGATGGTTTGCAACGACTGCTGACCGATGCCCATGTTTGCGGCGACATCGGTGAAGTGCAGCTCCGATCCCATGCCCTTCTGCTCGGAAAGCAGCGACTGGTAGAGCGCATCGCCTTGCGCGATCCAATGCGAGATGAACAGATCGTCGTCGCCGTCGCGGTCGAAGTCGCCCACGGCAAGCCCCATCGAGCCGCGGTACTCTTCCACCCATGCGCTTCTGCCCGCGTCAACAAAAGTCCCGCGCTTGTTCAAGTACAGCTTGTTCTCTGAAATGTCATTGGCCACATAGAGATCAGGCCAGCCGTCGCCATCGAAATCGTGCCAGATCGCGCCCAAGCTGCGGCCTTCGGGATTGGCAACGCCGAGCTGCTGGGCAACTTCGGTGAACGTACCGTTTCCATTGTTGCGGAACAGCAGGTTCCGTTCGGGTTCGTAGGACGCGGGATTCAGGGTGAACGGAACTTCCAGCCCGAACTGCGTGGAATTGGCGGACGCATTGCGCTCGCCTGGCTTGTACTTCACGTATCCGCAAACGTAGAGAGCGAGATAACCGTCGCGGTTGTAGTCTCCCCAGGTCACGCCGGTCCAGAAACCCCTGGGCGATGGAAAGCTTTTGTCGCGGAGCAGGTGTCCGTGGTCATTGCGAAACAGAATGATGGTGTCGTAACCGGTGACGACCAGATCGAGCCAGCCGTCGTTGTTGTAGTCTCCCCAGGCAGCGCCCATGCCGTGAATGCGCAGCTCAGGAAAGTCCTTCACCTTCTCGAAGCGTCCGTCGCCGAGATTTCGATAGAGCACTGACGGCGCGAGCTGTGACTCGGGCAAATCGAGCGAGCCGCCGCCACTCACCACAAACAGATCATCCAGGCCATCGTTGTCGAAGTCGCCCCAGGCCACGCTGGAACCCATGTCCTCGGGCAGTTGCGAGCTGCGCGGGCCCTGGAACTGGCGAAAGCCAGCGAGCCCCGCGGCCTTGGTCACATCGGTGAATCGGGGTTCAGGCGCTCCCTGGGGCAGATTTCGTCCTGGAGTAGCCAATGGATCCACTGCGCGCGAAGCCACGACGTTTTTGACTGGCTGGACCTTGGCCGCAGGCGCTGGTGTTGTACGGTCCAGAACCCTGGTGATGTCTTTCGACGACTCTCCAGGCGTGTACTCCTCGGGCGCGTTCTCTTTGCGGATTCTCCACGCAACCAGAGTGCCTATGAGCACAAGCACCACCAGCGTCGAGGCCGTCCACGCAACCCGGCGCATGCGTCTGGAAGATTTTCTGATACGTTCGGGGAGAAGAACGCCTATTGACATGCAGCCTCCACGGTTTTCGCGACACACACGTTCGCGGTTGCGCTGGCAATGTCAACTACTGGCGCGGTAAGGCCCGACTTCTCTCCCATCACGTAGTTGAGCAGGAATTGGTCAATTTTCCGGTAGTGCAGCGTGGCATTGATGTGCAGCTTGCCCGTGGCGCGGCCCGCTGTTACCGAAAAATTGGTGTTTGGATTCAACTTCGCGGCTGGGAGGCTCGGGCCGCCCGATGGGCACATCACGTTGTATTCAACTGTGTCCGAATAACCCGGGAAAAGCGACCGGCGATAGCGCACTCCGACCATCTCCCACAAATTGTGCCGGTCGATCAGATTGCCGTACTGGTCCACAGGTTCAGCCTTGAACAGGAAGGTCCCGGGAACCAGGAAATGTCGCGGATCGCGTTGACCCGAAGTGAAGATGAGGTTACCGCTGTCGTCCTCCACTCGCAGTTCTACCCAGCTCTGGATCATGTCCAGGGGGCCGGTTGGGTAATCATGCCCGACTTTGTTGGAAGTCATGATCACCCGCACAGGAATCGTGTGGCCAGGCGCGACGGAGGGAGGAGCCTCAATGCGAATCTTCACCACCGGCCCCTCAGCCCATTTGTTGCGAATCTCAGGGATGTCAATTTGGCCCTGCAACCAGCGAACCGTGAGTTGAACCTGCTGGTCGGCGCCATCCAGATGCAGCAACGCCGGCACGAAGCTGTTTGCTGCAAGGAAGCGATGGCTGCGGTGTTTGTGATCATCGGCGGTGCGGTTGTAGTCGCTGGTGTCGCCCGCAGCCGGGTCGTGGGAGTCGGTCAGCGGCATGTGGCATTCGCGACATTCGACCGTGGCGCGCGCGTCGCCTTTGTGGTTCCAGTGGCTGGCAGCCCAGTTGTCATACTGGTTCTGCAACTGTACCCATCCCACGCGGTTCACTTCCTGATCAATGAATTGCTTGTGGCAGGCAGCGCAATACTCCGGTTTCTTGTACATGCGCTTGCTCAGCCGACTATGTTGAGACGGCCAGGAGCGGATCAGAAAATTGCGCGTCACCGCGCCCAGAGTGTGTTCCAGGCTCCATTGCCAGAGGTATTCCCTCGGCTGGGTCATCGTGTAGTTTGCGTTGCCCTGGATATCGGTCTTCTGAATGGAATGGCAGGCCAGACAGGAAATGCCTTCGTTGTATCCCTGCAGCGAAGTCAGTTTCTCGGCAAAGATATTTTTTGCTCCTGAAAACAGCGAAATGGGGTCATGACATCCGCCACAGTAGCGCGTGGATTCTGGGCCGTTCTGTTTGGCCATCACCGTCTGTATGCCTTGGAAGATGGGATCCATCGCGGAGTAGCGATGCGCACTGATCTGCCACTCGTGATAAATCTCCGTGTGGCATCCGCTCGAACCGCAGGTCTCCGAACCCGCCAGTGATCGCGGATCGAATGCGCCGTTCGTGGCGGTGTGCGCCAGGCTCGGGGCAAAGGGACGGTCCTTGCCAAAGGGAGAGCTGTAGTCCGAAGGAAACTGGTTGTGGTACTTCGTTCCGGAATACGCCAGCGAGAGGATTCCAACCAGGATGATTCCCCCAACCGTCAGTGCGGCAGTCGCGCCCAGCCATCCCGTAGCCCCTCTCGATGCCTCATTGTTCCGGCGCCGCCACCACGCAATAAGGATGTGGGGAACAGAGGCCGCCAGCGTAAGCAAGGTGGAGACCAGATGGGTGTACCGCAAGCCTGCTGAAGTGCGAACTCCGAGCAGTGCTTGCCCGGTCACCAACAGTCCCGACACTTCGCAGATGGCCAACGCGCCGAGTCCGACGTATCCCAGCAACAACACATCTGACATGGCCTGGTCTGCATAATCTTTCCAGTGCCGTGCGAAATACCACGCCAGGGGAGCGATGGTCAGGATTCCAGCGATGGTGTGCAGCAGTAGTCCCCATTGAATGGCGGGATGAAAGGGGCCGAACGTGATCGCCAGGCCCGACACAAGCTCGAACAGGAGAATCGCTCCCACCGCTCTGGCCAGCACAGTGGACCAGCCAGTTCGAATGCTGCCCAAAGACTCTGATGATTGCATGTGCCCCTCTCGAGGAAAATGGAGCCACCATACGCCGATGCCGAAAGCAGCGCTGTGACTGCAATCACAGCTCATAACTTGAGATCCACCAGCATTCGTCTATTACAAAACTCAGACAATCAAGACTCGTATAACCCTGCAATAATGCGGCGTTCGCGGCGAATTCATCTTGGGCAATCTTCCAACAATCATTCAGGGCGGCATGGGTGCGGGCGTTTCCAGTTGGCGCCTCGCGCGATCGGTGTCTCGACTCGGTCAGCTCGGAGTAGTTTCTGGAACGGCGCTGGACTTAATCTTCGCAAGGCGGTTGCAGGATGGCGATCCCGGCGGCCACATGCGCCACGGTCTCGATCAATTCCCAGTCCCTGAAATTGCCGAACGTATCCGGCAGACGTACTACATTCCCGGCGGGAAGGCGGAAACAGCTCCGTACAAGGAAATCCCGAAGCATTCCAAGGACACCACTCTTCAATCGGCAGAGCTTTGCGTTGTGGCTAATTTTGTTGAAGTCCTTCTCGCGCGCACCGGCCACGACAATCCAGTGGGAATCAACTACCTGGAAAAAGTTCAACTGCCGCATCTGCCTTCCATCTATGGCGCTATGCTAGCTGGCGTGGGATACCTTTTGATGGGCGCGGGAGTGCCACTCAAAATTCCTGGGGTGTTCGATCGCTTCGCAAATCACGAAACTGCAACCTATACCCTGCAGGTCACGGGGGCGCACGATGATGATGAAAGAACGATGGTGTTCGCGCCGCGGGAGCTCATGGGCCGCGATTGTCCGCCATTGACCCGGCCGAAGTTCATCGCAATCATCTCCTCCAATACCTTGGCGACAACGATGCTGAAGAAAGCGGATGGCAAGGTTGACGGATTCGTGATCGAGGGGCATAAGGCGGGTGGACACAATGCGCCGCCCCGCGGAAAACCCCAGTTCGATGAACAGGGAGAGGCGATCTACGGGGAGCGCGATACAGTTGATCTGGAAAAGATTCGGGCACTGGGCATCCCGTTCTGGCTTGCGGGAGGGTATGGTTCGCCCCAGAAAGTGGCGGCGGCTTTGGCCGCCGGGGCTACCGGTGTACAAGTAGGAACTGCATTTGCTTTCAGCGATGAGTCGGGCCTCAAGGACGACTACAAACGTGCGCTATTGGAAAAGGCCATTTCCGGCGCCGCTCGCGTATTCACCGACTCGGCGGCGTCGCCCACCTCTTTCCCATTCAAAGTTGCGCAGTTGGAAGGGACTCTTTCGGAGCACCAGATCTATTCAGCTCGACCTCGCATTTGCGATTTGGGTTACTTGCGTGAAGCTTACAGGACGCCCGCGGGGACTATCGACTACCGCTGCTCCGCCGAGCCGGTGAGCACATATGTGTCGAAGGGCGGGAAAGTGGAGAACACGGTCGGGAAGAAATGTCTCTGCAATGCGCTGATGGCGAACATCGGCCATCCGCAGATACGAAACACCAAGCATGTTGAAAATGGTCTAGTCACTTCGGGGAATGATTTGGCAGGAATCGCACATTTCCTGCCGCCTGGCGCATCCAGCTACAGCGCGGCAGACGTGGTTGCAAACCTCATGGGGGCTTCGGTTCACGCGCCAGGTTAGGAGTAAGCCCCTCTTGTAGTTCCACCTGGTGTCTGTGGGCAGCCCTTCAAGGTAGCAAGATAGGTTTTCAGGGCGCGCATCCTCGTGGTTTGTTGTCCGCCTCCGGCAATCACCGCGCGTGCAAGGGTTTGCCAAGCTGAATTCGAGGTTCAAAGGTCTGCGTGATTGAGAGTGCGCGCGAGACGAGACACAGCGCCTCAGCTTTCTGTAGCAACACGAGTGCCCGGTCCCGGCCCTCTTCGCCCGAAATCGTCAAATTGGGGTGCATTATGATTTCGCTAAAGTGGTAGCCAGAATCAGCTCTGTGAATCGTCCCCTGGACTTCTACTTCCAGGTCGGCATAGTCAAACCTCGATCGTTCCGCCAGTGCTCGGAAGGTGGTCGTGTAGCAACTGGCGACCGCGCTCAGAAGCAGATCTTCAGGCGTCCACCGGCCTTCAACCCCTCCAAACTGCGGTGGGGCGGTGAAATGGATTGCATTCGGCGCGGAGTCGGACCTTGCCGTGCCGGTCCGGCCCGACGCCCACCAAGCAACTACTCGATATTGATGTGTGTCCTCCATGAGTGGTCCCAGCTCCTCTTTTCCAGTTTTTCTTGGTGGTAAGTTCAAGCCCGATGCTGTCATTCGACCCCGCGGCCTCGAATTGGTATCCGCAGATATTGCTCTGTGGGGTTTGGCGGCGCTGTGCTCGAAGTCACCGTCTTTCGTGATGCTGATCACGCGTGTGACAATGGAATTCCCCAACCAAGATTGACTGCCAAATGCCGACTTCTCCTGAAAATCATCGGCTTTCGCTTTCGAGGTTAATTCCCGAGCGACGGACCAACCGGAAGGAACCACACCAGAAGAGGCCAAATCTTTCGAACTGCTTTCTTAGTCTTGTGTTCTGAAAGTAGAACAAACTCCTCGCATTCCTCTACGTAGTCGGTTTAAACCAGCGAGTGTTTGTCATTGTGGTAGGCTACTGCGAAAAAGGGAACCGATGAACTGCTTTAGAGCACCGGCCTTTTTGTATGCATTTTGCATGCAGTAATCGGAGATGTAGCCGTTCTATCCCTTTTGTCTGTTCTTAGAATCACTAACTTACGTGTTTTCAATACCTGCGCGGGCTCGACTCCCGCCGCCTCCACCACCTTTATTTTCAATAACTTAATAAGGTTATCGCGACTAAAACCCGTTTAATCTGCTCGCCACAATTGATTTTCGGACGTGGGTTCCTCTGCCAGCAGCGATCAGAGTCAGTTTTTCAGCGCACAAGAGATTCTTGTGTACGGTGGCTTAGCAAACAGGACTCTCTTGATAGGCAAGCCGGGCCTTTCTTCTTACGGCCCCTACCCACCTGGCAGACGCGCCACCTCCTCGTCTCTGCCATTCTCGTTCCCGGAGGCAGAAGTATGGAGTACCTGGAACGATCTATCAAACGAACTATCACAAGCAATTCAAATCGTCGGAAAAAGCATTGTTACAGTTCAAGCCGGAGGCGGAAGGACCGCTAGCGGAATTGTTGTTGACGAGAAAACGGTCCTCACAACTGCCCGCGCAGTCGCCGACGAAGACTACATTTTCTCCAATAATATACGCTTGACGTAACGCGTATTTTACGGCATTATTGGGCAGTGATCGTCAGCTATCGCGACAAGCGGACCAGAGACTTCGCTGCCGGAAGACGGGTCAAGGCATTCTCTGGATTTGAACGGTCCGCGCGCCTGAAGCTTGATCGTATGGAGGCGGCTACGACGCTGAGCGACCTTGCCGCATTGCCTGGCAACCGTTTTGAAGCGCTGGTAGGCGACCGCAAGGGCCAGTACAGCATCCGTATTAACGATCAATGGCGAATTTGCTTCGAATGGGCTGGCCGAGCGCCTGGGCCATCAGACGTGGAGATTGTTGACTATCACTAGGAGCATCGCTATGGCACTCACTGCTATCCATCCGGGTGAACACCTGGCTGAAGAACTGCAAGCACTCGATATGAGCGCGGCTGAACTGGCGCGAAAGATCGACGTGCCGACCAATCGCGTCACGCAAATCTTGAACGGAACGCGCGCCATCACGGGCGATACCGCCCTGCGCCTCGCTCATTTCTTTGGCACGAGTGCTCAGTTTTGGCTGAATCTCCAGAGCCTCTACGACCTCCGGCTTGCCCGGGAGAAGGTAGGAAAATCCATCAAGGCGCTTCCCACACTGAAACGGAGCGGGCTCGTCCACGCATGAAAGCATCCAAGCCGCTGCCGCCTTGCTAGTGTAGTGTCCAACAAATGACCGGATAATAGTGGCGCGTTCTACT
>WNGG01009031.1_pt1 | contig 14342 bp, 14 predicted proteins | sample 5400661 | NCBI WGS metagenome assembly WNGG01 (sample SAMN13153372, study PRJNA577476) | soil metagenome | isolation source: 100 cm soil or saprolite under Garry oak tree replicate 1 | place: USA:California | collected 2016-06-15
GCGGGATCGACTTCAAGGAAGTCGCCGCGGTAGCGCACAGAGACTTTTTCCCCCGTGAAATGCCCGCGTCCGTCCACGGGCGCATTGGCTTGCGCCACGAGGAAATTCTCCTCGCGATCGGCGGTAAGATATTCGATCTGGTCCGTCACGCGGCCCTTTTCTACTTTGCGATACGGCGTCTCGATAAACCCAAACTCATTGATGCGCGCAAAAGTGCTCATTGAGCTAATCAAGCCAATGTTTGGGCCCTCTGGCGTCTCGATCGGACAAATGCGCCCGTAATGGGAAGGATGAACGTCGCGTACCTCAAATCCCGCACGCTCCCGACTGAGACCCCCAGGACCGAGAGCCGACAAACGTCGCTTATGCGTCAATTCCGCGAGTGGATTTGTTTGATCCATGAATTGCGAAAGCTGTGAGCGGCCAAAGAAATCTCGGATCACCGCGCTGAGCGCTTTTGGATTGATGAGCTTCTGCGGCGTCATGCCATCGACATTAATGTCGAACAGCGTCATGCGTTCTTTGACCAACCGCTCCGTGCGAGCTAGCCCGACGCGGCATTGATTGGCGAGTAGTTCTCCGACTGTACGCACGCGACGACTCCCCAGATGGTCGATATCGTCGAGCGTGCCTTCGCCCCGACGCAAATTGATCAAATACTTGATTGCCGCGATAAAATCTTTGTCAGTCAAAATACGTTCGGTAGGATCGACGTTGATTCCGAGTTTTTGATTAATTTTGTAACGGCCGACGCGTCCGAGATCATATTTTTTGGGATCAAAAAAGAGCCTTTTCAGCAAAGCGCGGGCGTTGGCCACCGTCGGGGGATCGCCCGGGCGAAGGCGCCGGTAAATGTCCTTCAGCGCCTCTTCCTGGTCATGCGCCGGATCTTTTCTAAGCGCCTTCACGATTGTGTCATCGTTCGAGATGTCGATTACTTTCACCTCGTGAATCTTGAGTGACATAAGCACCTTGGTGGCCAGCTTCTCTTCATCGAGTTTCTCGCTCAGCTTCAAGTTCTCGATGTTATAAAAGAGCTTGATGACCTCTTCGTCGGACCCGTAACCCAGCGCACGCAAGAACGTCGTGGCGAGAAACTTTCGGCGCCGCTTGCGCCGATCGAGATAAATGTAAAGAAGATCAGCCGTATCAAATTGCACCTCAATCCATGAACCGCGGTCTGGAATGATCCGGAAACTGTAGAGCACCTTGCCGTTGACGTGGACCGTTGATTCAAAGGCGATTCCCGGAGAGCGATGCAACTGGCTTACCACCACGCGCTCCGCGCCATTAATGACGAAGGTACCCTGCGGCGTCATCAGAGGGATTTCGCCCATGTAAACCTTCTCCTCCTTGGTGCCCTTCTCCTCTCGCAACTGGAATGTGACGTGCAACGGCGCACTGTAGGTCTGTCCCTCTCGCTGCGCTTCCAGAGCCGTCAATTTGGGCTCGCCGATGTCATAATGACTGAAATCGAGCACCGCTTTCTCGTCGTAGCTTTCGATTGGGAAAACCTCCTTGAAAACAGCCTGGAGTCCCTGGTTTCTTCGTTTGGAATAAGGGACGTCCTTCTGGAGGAAATCGACGTATGAGTTGGCCTGAACCTCAATCAGATTTGGCGGTTCAATGCCTTCCTTAATGCTTCCAAAGTAAATGCGTTCGGACATATTCACTAAGATCAAGACCTAAGAGCCCGCAGCGACCACACAAATGAGGGCCGACGCGGGCAAGATTTTACCGGTTCAGCGACGAGCGAGCGCACAAAACTGCCACCGAAATAGCGGTCTGTCAAATTGACGACCCCCATCTCGTTGCCAGTAGTGTGTTTTTGCCTTGTGGCGCTGGGTTAAAAATACTTCTGCCTGGGCTTAACCAAATCTGACCATACTCCGCATACGACAGCACGCAAGCACTTCATGCTGCGACGGCCGCTCAAAATCGGATTTACCTACTTAATTTCGACTTTTGCACCCGCGGCCTCGATCTTTTTCTTCATCTCGTCCGCCTCCTGCTTCGTCACGCCTTCCTTGATTGTTTTTGGCGCTCCCTCGACCAGTGCTTTCGCTTCTGCTAGACCAAGTCCCGGAACTGCACCGCGAACCTCCTTGATCACAGCGATCTTGTTCGATCCCATTTCCTTCAGGATCACGTCAAACGTAGTTTTTTCCTCGGCCGCCGGAGCTGCGGATCCGCCAGGTGCGCCCGCTGCAGCTGGGCCCGCCGCAACTGCGACCGGCGCGGCGGCGCTCACACCCCATTTTTCCTCAAGCTGCTTAACCAATCCAGCAATCTCCAGCACCGACAGGTTGCTGAGTTGCTCCACCAATTTTTCTGTGTCTGCCATTTTATTTTCCTCCAATTGCCGCCTCCGAAAGCCTTCGAAGAATTAAAGCCGATAGCCACCGACTCGGACAGTTTTCGTTTAGTTCCTCGACCCGCCAACAGACGGGGCGAAATCTTTTATGCGCTCGCCTCCGCTGGTTTTCCTTCCTTTTGAGCCTTTGCGTTGAGCAACCGTGCCAATGCCGAGGCTGGTTCATTCAATAAGCGCACCAGCCGCGTTGCTGGCGACAAGAACAGTCCCAGCAATTGCGCCTGCAAAATTTCGCGCGGCGGCAAGTCCGCCAACGTTTCCAAATCCGCAGTGGAAAGAACAGCGCGATCGACAAAACCAAGCTTGAGGGCCGCGATTTTAAATTCGGTCGCGAACGTCTTAAAAATTTTGGCAACTGGCGCCACATCTCTCTCGCCTGTGACAACCGCGGTTTGGCCCACCAACTGGTCACCCACATCCGGAAAACCGGAATCCGCCATGGCACGCTTAAGAAAATTATTTTTCACCACGTGCATTTCCGCGCCTGCCGGTTCCAGCCGGTTCCGCAATTCGGTGAAATCAGCCACCTTCATGTGCTGATAATCGGTCACTAGTACATAAGGCGACTGTTTCAATTTCTCGGCCAAATCTGAAACGATGCTGGCTTTTTCCGGTCTCATTTGTTCTTAAATTGGGCGTTGGACGTTGAGCGTTGAGCGTTTACCTCGTCATTCCTTACACGTTCAAATACGGCCCTGGATCGATGCGGACGCCCGGGGACATCGTCGCACTGATTGTCACGCCTTCAAGGTAGCGACCTTTGGCTGTCGCCGGGCGGACCCGCACAACGGCTTCGATCACTGCATTTCCATTTTCCACCAAGGCTTTTTCTTCAAACGAAAATTTTCCAACCGGCACCGCCACGTTGCCGTTCTTGTCGAGCTTGAATTCTACCCGGCCCGCCTTTACCTCCTGCACTGCTTTCGCTGTGTCGTCGGTTACCGTTCCGGTTCTGGGATTCGGCATTAATCCGCGCGGTCCGAGCACCTTTCCTAGCTTTCGAACTTCAGCCATTGCCGCAGGTGTAGCAACCGCCACATCAAAATCCTGAAAACCTTCCTGGCACTTCTGAATCAGATCTTTCATGCCAACAAATTCCGCGCCAGCTTCCTTTGCAGTCTTCGCCGCCTCACCCTCCGCGAAAACAAGCACCCGCACCTGTTTGCCGCTGCCATGCGGAAGCGGGCAGGTCCCGCGCACCATCTGATCAGATTGTTTCGGATCGACCCCCAGCCGGAACGAAACCGTCACGGTCTGATCAAACTTCGTCGGCGGAAACTTCTTCAGCGTTGAGACAGCGTCGGCAAGATTGTAAGTCTTGCTCCGGTCCACGTGCTGTGTGGCTGCGCGATAACGTTTGCTTCGATTTCTTTGCATTTCCTGTGCAGTTCAAATGCCCAGTCACTTGCGATAGCAAACCAGGCTCCTGCTTAAAAAGTTGTCCCCGCTCAAATCTAGCGAGCTGGGGACGGGAACCTAGCGGCTATCTCCGGCTTGTCAAAGCGTTGCGTCAACAAATCGCAACGTTAATCCACCGGATCCGAGACATCTGGCGACGTCGTCGATTCGGCGGTTCCCTGCGGCGTGCGCGGGCCTTGCCGAATGATTTTGCCTTCTTTCATTACGAAGTAGACGCGCTCGGTTGCAGTGATGTCGGAGGTCGGATCGCCCGGCATCGCAATGACATCGGCCAGTTTCCCTTTTTCCAGAGTCCCGACTTTTTGCCCGATGCCGAGAAGCTCGGCATCGTTGCTCGTCGCGGATTTCAGTGCATCGATCGCACTCATCCCGAGATCGACCATTAATTTGAATTCTTTCGCGTTTTGCCCATGTGGATAGACCGCTGCGTCCGTTCCAAATGAAATCTTGATGCCCATCTTAACCGCATTGCGAAACATTTCCGAGCGAGCCGCTGTCGCCGCTTTCGCCTTCGCCTGCAATGCTGGCGGATAGTTGTCGAGCTTGCTCATGATCCACTCCGAGGCCATCAGCGTCGGTGTGAGGAAGGTTCCCTTCTTTTTCATCATCGTAAGCGTTTCCGGTTTCATAAACGAACCGTGCTCAATCGAATCGACGCCCGCCTCAATCGCCTCGCGCGCGGCCTGATCGCCGTGACAATGCACGGCCACTCTCTTGCGCAACCGGTGCGATTCATCGACCAGCGCTGTCATTTCAGCCGGTGTTAATTGCGGCGTATCGACTTCGTCCCCCAGTGAAAGGACGCCGCCGGAAACCGCGGCCTTAATGACGTCCGCGCCATTTTTTACCTCAAACCGCACCGTCTTTCGGATTTCGTCGGGGCTATTCGCGATGCCGTCGGTGTAATCCGGTTCGCGCCCGAAAAGGAAATCGCGAAACCCGCCGGTCGGATCAAAGTGACCGCCGGTGGCGCCGATTCCCTTCGTCGCAACCAGCATACGAGGCCCCACGATTACGCCTTTGTTGATCGAATTGCGCAGCGCAACATCGACGAATTCGTGGCTGGCGACGAAACGACTGCCCATATCGCGTACCGTGGTGAAACCCGCTTCGACCGTCGCGCGCGCAAAGGCCGTCGCGCGGATCGCCTGTTCGGACACGTTCAGATCAAGTTGCTGCAGGCGGCGCTCGTTGTAATTACCAGAGAAATCGGCCGTCAAATGCGTGTGCGCATCCATGAAACCGGGCGCAAGCGTCGCATCGCCCAGATCGATCACCTGCGCTCCGCTCGGGATTGGCAGATTACTTCCCGCATCGACAATCTTATCGCCCTGCACAATCACCACAGCGTTTTGCAAGAGCGCGTTCGACTTACCGTCAAAGAGTCGCGCCGCTTTCAGCACGATTAGCTGATCGGCAGCCTGCGTCGCGATGCCGAGAGACAAGAGAATTACAAGGACACGAGACGTGATTTTCATCCTGCCCGTTTAGAAGCAATCCGCGAGACTGGCAAGAAGGAATGCGCCAAAAGGTGGCGGCGTAATTCTTAATACGCCACTACGGGCTTGGTAGTTTTGCTGTGCTTTCCGCAAGGCCTTCTCGCGCCGCGGCGAGATTGGGATCGAGTATGAGCGCCTCTTTGAAGGCAATAATGGCGCGCGCGTGCTGATTGAATGCCGCGAGATAGCGCCCGCGGTTGATCAGCATGCTGGTGTAGCCCGGCAAGATTTTGAGGTTCACCACGTCATCTTTCTCAAACCGTACACTCCCGTCAGCCAAACCACGGGTCTCGAGCTGTACGTCAGGCGAATCGTGGAAGCGTGAATCTCTTGTAAGGTTAAAAACGAGGCCATGCGGAACAAGTTGATAGCTTTGAGTAAGCCACTGTGTCACTGCGCCGTTTGTAGTGTCGGGCAACAGCAAATCCCTCGTCATGTAAACCGGCCCGACTGCGCTCTCGTTCGTCACAATCGACTGAATCATTTCCAAAAATGCCGTGCTGATTTTTTGGGTCAGCAGCGCGTTGCTTTTAAACTCCGCGGGATCGCGTTCCCATGCTTTGAGGTCCTCGACAAACATTTCAATCTTCTCGCGCGACCGCTCGATCAAATCAGGATAAGTGCGTCTTAGATAATCGAAATACCACGAGCGCCGCAGCAGATTAACGTCAACAACTTTTACATCGCGCCGGCGCTGTTCTATCTGCTGCGCATAAAACATCGGGGACGCGACCTGCCAGTCTTGTGTAAGTAAAAGACCATTGGGCTGGACCCCGCTGAGCAGATTTTCAACGTAATCATGCGCGATGAAGTAATGCCTGCGGTTGTTGAACGGCCAGTTCCCCGCGAACGCTGTCGCAGATGTGACCAAAACAGCAATCGCGGCGACACCGTAGGATGTTCCCAAGGAAATGGACTTCACAGCAGTCAGCTCGATCAACCAACGGATACCGAGCCCGGCACCGATCGCGATGGAGATAAATACGGGCAGATAGTACGCGTCTTTGTCTTCCGCGATTTCGTAGCTGAGGTCGTACGCCAAGTTAGCGATGACAATAAACAATAGAAACCAGAAGGTTGTGCGGTCTTGCCTATAAGCAGTGGCGAAACCCGCAAAAGCAAGCACCAGCGGCAAAGGCAGCCACGCAGGCCCGAATTCGCGCAGGAGCATTCGGCAAAATTCAACAAACTGCACTCCCATTATACTCGGAGTAAAGTGTAAGAACACGCGATACTGCCGGCCGGTGATGTGCCACCAGATTTCCTGCAGTGAACGCGGATTACCCCAGTTGATCAGCGGCGAGCGCGACGCCGCAAACGGCAGATAGGCATATACAGCGACCATAGCCACGATCGAAATCAGCGCGGCGTATACCAGCCGGCGCCTCGTAAAAAATCTGAGGCCCTCAGTCCTGTAAACGATAACGGCCACAGCCGGAAGTGTCAGTCCCACTGTGACGTGATGATCGCCTAGCGCCAACCCAAATACAGCCGCAGCGGCATAGAGCCAGTTATCATGCTTCGTGACCATTGCCCCGGTATCCTTTCTCTCTGCAATAATGCACCGCCGCCAGCGAAACATCAGAAAAAAGACGGCGAGAATCAGGAGCGTGTTTAGAGTGTAAACCTCGGTAATTGTCGCGTATGACCAAAGCGTCCGGGAAAAGGCCATGAGCAAGCCCGCGCCGGCCGCGGGCGCGAAGATCAAAAGGCGCCCAATGCGCGAATCGCCGGAGCTTTTTCTTTGCTGCACGCGTCTCTTCTCCGATGGAGCGACAAATGAACCGGTGATGATTAATTCCGAAACAACAAGAGTGAGCATCGAGCACGCGAGCGCGGCGAAAAGGGCAGACGAAAAATTGATCCGCACCGCGACGTTCCCCAACGGGACGAGCGATGCGAGATGGGCGAGAATGACCCAGAGAGGAAAGCCCGGCGGATGCGCCACCCCAAGCCCTTGAGCGACCAAAATCAATTCGCCGCTGTCGGTCAGAGTGACCGTAGGAGCAAGCGTCCAGCTAAAAAGAAGGAGCGCAGCAAGAAACACCGCGCTGGCGCAGAGCAACTCTGCCACGGATGAAGGAATTGCCGCAGTATCCACCTGTCGGTTCGACTTTGACGCGGGCTTGGCAGCAGCGCGACGCGAAGGTTTCATCGAAAGATTCATGTTCGCGGGATAAGGAGCTCGGCCTTCGGGAGCAAAACTGCCATTCACCCAAGATGACTGCGAATAGATATTTGCGCATTGTTTACCTGCGATGTTTCGCTTCAATGCTCGCATGACGAAGTCATCAGCGTCGTATACCGAGAATCGTTGCGTTCCCATTCCCGGCAGCGAGAAAACCGCGAACTGCTCTTACGTCGAGCGCTGGGATGAGAAGTAGAACCACATTCGTTACGCGCGTGAAAAAAGCGCCGCGCCGCGCTCTGTTATGGCATGTCGATGTATCGGCCGGGAAAGAATCCCGCCGTCATTACGATGCGCAGAAATGCTGATTAGAACTTCATGAAAAAAATATGGGTCGCGGTTTGTATGATTGTCTGGTCCCTGGGCCCAGCACAGTCACAGACCAAATCACTGGCTAAGCTGTCCGACGATTTCTGGACCTGGCGCGCGAAATACGCGCCATTTACCGGAGACGACGTGAATCGAATAGAGCGGCCGGGTGGGATCCGCAATTGGTCGCGAGCAAGCATCGACCAGCGACGAAAGGATTTGGCAGGGTTCGAAGTGCGATGGAAGAAAATCGACACGAGTCACTGGCCGGTCCCGCAGCAAGTGGATTATCACCTGATCGGTTCGGCATTATCGCGCATTCGCTGGGAGCTCGACCGGAATCCGCGCTGGAAACGCGATCCGAATTTCTACATCGAGCAGACACTCACCGCCCTCGTGGAAGCGCTCACTGTGCCCCCGCCGTATGATGAGACGCACAGTCGCGAGATTCTCACGCGCATCGACAATATTCCTTCGATCTTGCAGCAAGGCCTCGAGAATCTCGATAAACCGCCGGCGCCATTTGCCACCGTCGCCATTCAGAATCTTGACGGCATTCGCGAGCACTTGCAAAAGACTGCGAGCGCGCTCGCAGGATCGACAACTCTTAAACAAGATGAATTGAAAGGCGCGTGTGAGCGGGCTGCGGATGCGCTGGAGAAATTCTGGGCAGATCTCCGCAAGAGATTGCCAAGCTTGCCGCAGCAAACGGCGCTTGGGCGCGACGCTTATATTTGGTTTTTGCGAAACGTGGCGCTAATGCCGTTCACACCAGAAGAACTGTTCGCGATGGGACGACAGGAATGGAATCGCGCGGTCGCGTTCGAAAGTTATGAGAAGAACCGAAACAAAGATGTGCCGTCGCTGAAAATTGCCGACAACATCGACAATTGGATCAAAGACGCAGCGGAAAAGGAATTATCGATCCGCAGATTTCTGGTTGAGCGCGGCATCCTCAGCGTTGCCGATTGGGTGCAACATTACACGCTCCGTCCCACGCCGGAATATCTGCGCGTGCTCGGATTCACCGAGACTGACGATTTCACTGGGCCGTCGCGCTTGAAGGAAAACTGCATCCGCTACGTGCCGGAGCCCTCAGAAAAGCTCCCTTACTTCTGGCGTGCGACAGCAATGGATCCGCGGCCAATTACTGTTCACGAGGGAATCCCGGGGCATTATTTTCAGCTTTGTCTCTCCTGGAAACATGAGGACCCAATCCGGCGGCATTACTACGACTCGGGCGTAAACGAAGGGATCGGCTTTTACGCGGAGGAAATGATGTTGCAAGCGGGTCTGTTCGATGACAGCCCGCATACGCGCGAGATCATTTACAACTTTGCGCGGCTTCGCGCGCTGCGCGTAGAAGTTGACGTGAAACTTGCGCTCGGCGAATTCACGCTCGACCAAGCCGCCAAATATCTACAGGAGAAAGTCCCAATGGACGGACAGACCGCGCGCCAGGAAGCAATCGCGTTTTCCACCGGGCCCGGTCAGGCGATTACGTATCAGATCGGGAAATTACAGATCATGAAATTTCTCGCCGACGCGCGAATGCAGCAGGGTGAGAAATTCAATCTTCGCGCCTTCCATGATTTCGTGTGGAAAAACGGCAATGTGCCGATCGCGTTGCAACGCTGGGAATATCTTGGCAAACCTGATCCGCGAAATTAAGGATTGCTCAATTCATCGTGGGCAAGGTTCGGCAGATTTTCATTTGGAACGGGAAAGATAGGCATGGCCCCTTTCGGCTCGGAGAACTTGTTGAAGAACTGAAATCTGACGCTGTCCTTCCGAGTGATTATTACTACGAAGAGGGAATGCCTGATTGGGAACGCGTCGCGCGGCTTCCTTGCTGTAACAAGTTCCTCGCGACGGACGCCCAGAAGCAAATGCTCGACCGGATGGGCATCACGTACAGCGAATTTCTGACGAAAGCTGACGTAAGTTCGATCCTCGAAAATCAGCCTGCCACAAAGAAGCAGTTAGACTATCTCCAAAGCTTTGGCGTCACACCGTCCACCCCGCTAACAAAGGTCCAAGCTTCTGAAATGATCCAGCGCTGCCTCGATGATCCTGTTGCGAAAGAACGACAGGCCCAATTCATAGCAGCCGAATTTGAGAGACGACGACGTGAGCGAGAGGCATTCCCTTCGTATTATTTGAAGCAAGACGTCCTCGCTGCGGAACGTGCATTGACCGACTTAAAGCGAATTTACGAGGAAAAAACAAATGAGCTCGCGTTTGATGGTCGTAAGCTAAAAGAGCTCCAGGGCCGACTTGAAAAGAACGATGACGAAATCGAACGGCTGGAACTGGAGCAGGAGATCGCTTCCACTCGAGAAAATGTTGAATCGACCGAGGCAGAGATCAAAAATCGTTTGACCGACCTCAAGGAAGCAAAGCAAGAGTTACAATACCGACGCTCGCTCCGAACGAAATTCTGGAAGGGAACGTTTTCCAATGCAGCGCTCGATGGCGATGATCTTGAGGATCTCGCGGACCATCTCGGCACTATCGATCAGTTGCACGCCGGGTACGGGCGCCATTTGAAGGTGCCAACACTGACGCGGACTGACGATCTTTTGGCAGCTCTCGACAACGCATCGCCCGATTGGGATAAGCAACAGCCTAAGCTCTTCTATTCGAAATACGCAGCCAGTTTCCCAGACGCCATCAAGCGTCCCCATACCAAACAAGCGGTAGCAAAACAGGGCTGTCTCGTCCTTGGTCTTGCTATCGGTTCACCGCTAGCGGTGATATTGATCAGGATTTTTTGCTAGTTTAAGCCGATCCAAAGAGTCAACCTAGCGTTCGCTTTGCGGTGTGGCCCTGTGGTCTAGTGAGAGTCGGGCTTCTCGACTAACTCCCGCTTCTGGCCTGCGAAGTCTTTCGCCTGCCAAAAATAATCGACATATTGCAGCCAAGAAATCGCACGGCAGGAATTAGTTGCAGACGCGTAGCCGGTTTCTACGCCGTGCAACACTTCGTGCCGATTTAGAAGGCGTTTAAGGAGGATCGGGTTCCCTGTAGATACATTGAGCGGCGTCTCCATCAGCACCACCTCCAGAACCTGTCTCTGCGTCTCTTGGATAATGATCGAGTCCACGAATTGTTTAAGGCGCTTCAGTTTAGAATCTTTACGTGAATAAATCGAAAGCCTGTGGATACCTGTTATCTCGCGAGCAATCCCGTCTGCTTGAATCAGGAACACGGGAACAGACAATTCGTAATCGCGGTTTCGATGCGCTCGGAAAGCCTTTTGCAGAATTAGGCGTCGTTTCAGATACACCTTGGCAAGGTGGGCTTCAATGCCATCGGCTTGCTGGTTAAAGTGAATTCTTAATCGACGATTGGCTGTCTCTTTCTGCCCAGTTGTGAAAAGCGTTGCCAATGGATTGAGCCAAGCGAGCGGCGTATTCCAAATTGAGATAAACCAACCGTTTTGGGCGAGTATTTTCAATTGGTGACCGTAATAAAATCGTTCTCGAACTGTGGCGCGCGGCGACGCCTCCCGCAGCAGCCTGTCGAGTTCAATTTGCAGTGGCCCCGGTACCAGCAGTTGGGTTTCCTCGAAAATCCGTTGACAAAGTTCGGATAATTTAGCGTCGAGTGATCGCATTTCAGGAAACGCACGCACTGCAATCAGCACACTCAACAGCGCGAGGCTACCCACAGATTCGCGCTGGAATTAATCGACAATCTCCAGCCCCATCTGTCGGGCGGTGCCGGCGATGATGCGGAAAGCGGCTTCGTCGTCGCGGGCGTTTAGGTCTTTGCGCTTGGTGTTCACGATGTCCATGACTTGTTTGCGCGTGACTTTGCCGACCTTCGTTTTGTTTGGTTCTTTCGAACCGGCCGCGATGTTGGCTGCTTTCTTCACACGACCGGGAGAATGTCGCCGGCTTGTTTCTGGGTTGCGGCGTTAAACTCCTTGCAGAACGTCATGATATTTACGCCGCGCGGGCCTAGCGCAGTTCCAACCGGAGGCGCCGGGTTAGCCTGTCCGGCGGGAATCTGAAGTTTGATCTCTGCTACTTTTTCTTTGGCTGCCATTGTGTGATTTCTATTTTGAAATGATCCCGCCATCGCGGGAGACTTCGCTCGAAATGACAATTATCCGCGCTCGACCTGCCAGTATTCCAGTTCCACCGGAGTGGCGCGACCAAAAATGGTGACCGAGACGCGCAGCTTGCCGCGCTCGGGATCGATCTCTTCGACGATACCAGTTTGATTTTGAAACGGACCATCGGCGACTTTCACAGACTCGCCTACCTCAAAGCTGACTTTCGGTTTCACCTTTTCTTCGCGCTCTTTCATTTGCGCCAACATGCTGTCCACTTCCGATTGTCGCATCGGGATCGGTTTGTCCTTCGTTCCGGCAAACCCGATGACGCCGGGTGTGTCGCGGATGAAATACCACGTCCGTCGGAACCAGCACATCGTAAACCAAGTCGCCCATTTCCTCTGTCTTAACGCGCTTCAAGATGTTCTCGCGCACCTTGTTTTCCTGACCGGAAAGCACGTGCACGACGTACCATTGATCTTTGCCTGCGAGTGTCTGTGCCATAAATCAGTGTAGTCGGGTGAAGAAATGGACGAAATTAACGAGGGCAAAATCGAAGAACGCGACGCACCCACCTAGCAGTATCATCGAGATGACAACCACAACGGTCGAGTCACTCAGTTCCTTGTAACGGCGGAACCCTTTCTCCTTTGGGTCCCATGGCCAGGAAGCTTTTTGCAACTCCACCTTCACTTCACCGAGGAAGTTTTTGATTTTGGTAATCATTTTAAAGTTCCAAAGCAACGTCCAACATCCAACGCCCAACGTCCAATTAGCTGCGTTTTGATTTCGAAGTTGAGTTCGATGTTGGGCGTCTGGAGCGTGGTTTCAACACGCCAGGAGGGACTCGAACCCCCAACCGACGGTTTTGGAGACCGCTACTCTACCAATTGAGCTACTGGCGTATTTGTAATTGTCATTCTGAGCGAAGCGCAGCGGAGCCGAAGAATCTCTCGAATCACCAAATCAGAGATATCTCCAGACCTTCGCATAAAGCTACGGCTTGGCAGGCGACTTCGCTCGACATGTGACAACAATTTAATCCAGAATCTCGCTCACGCGACCCGCGCCGACGGTTTTGCCGCCTTCGCGAATGGCGAAGCGAATCGTCTTTTCCATCGCAATCGGCGTGATCAACTCCACTTCGATTGAGATGTTATCTCCGGGCATGACCATTTCCACGCCTTCAGGCAGTTTCACTGTGCCGGTAACGTCCGTGGTGCGGAAGTAAAACTGCGGCCGGTAATTGCTGAAGAACGGAGTGTGACGTCCGCCCTCCTCTTTGCTCAGCACGTAAACTTCCGCCTTAAACTTCTTGTGCGGCGTAATGGAGCCCGGCTTCGCAATGACTTGGCCACGCTCTACCTCCTCCTTCTTCAAGCCGCGCAACAGAACGCCGACGTTATCGCCCGCGCGTGCTTCATCGAGAAGTTTACGGAACATCTCGATGTCGGTCGCTACGGTCTTGGCGGTCGGACGAATTCCGACTAGCTCGACTTCCCCCATTTTCTTGAGAACGCCACGCTCGACACGACCCGTGGCTACGGTGCCGCGGCCTTCAATGTTGAATACGTCTTCGATCGGCATCAGGAACGGCTGATCGACCGGCCGGTCGGGCACAGGGACGTAATCGTCAACCGCCTCCACGAGCGCGAGCACCTGCTTTTCGGCGTCCGCATCGCCATTAAGCGCCTTGAGCGCGCTGCCTCTGACGATCGGGATCTTGTCGCCGGGAAATTCATATTGCGTCAATAGATCGCGCACTTCCATCTCTACGAGATCGAGGAGCTCGGGGTCATCGACCATGTCCACCTTGTTCAGGAACACAACGATGGAGGGCACGCCTACTTGGCGGGCTAGTAGAATGTGTTCACGCGTCTGCGGCATCGGCCCGTCTGCAGCGGAGACAACCAGGATGGCGCCGTCCATTTGCGCCGCGCCGGTGATCATGTTCTTGACGTAATCAGCGTGGCCAGGGCAATCGACGTGGGCGTAGTGCCGTTTCTCACTCGAATATTCGACGTGCGCCGTGTTGATGGTGATTCCGCGCTCTTTCTCCTCCGGCGCGTTATCGATTGATTCGTATGCCCGCACTTCGGCCATGCCCTTTTTGTTCAGCACCATTGTGATTGCCGCTGTCAGGGTCGTTTTGCCGTGGTCCACGTGACCGATTGTGCCGACGTTCACGTGCGGCTTGTCGCGTTTAAAAGCTTCCTTAGCCATTTCAATTCTCCTGTTTAACTAAACTTCGTCTTTTCTTTTAATTATTCCACTGCCGGTCACGAGTTCCTTCTGGAGCCCATGACCGGGATTGAACCGGTGACCTCGTCCTTACCAAGGACGTGCTCTACCAACTGAGCTACATGGGCCTGCTTTTCGCCAGCCCAGCGCCTCCGCTGCAAGCCGAGCGGCAAACCGGTTTCGCTCTCTACCAGAGACTCAAAAGTCCCAAAGCCGCGTCAAATTTGCAATTTGAACGACCATGGGACC
>WNGG01005329.1_pt1 | contig 14339 bp, 13 predicted proteins | sample 5400661 | NCBI WGS metagenome assembly WNGG01 (sample SAMN13153372, study PRJNA577476) | soil metagenome | isolation source: 100 cm soil or saprolite under Garry oak tree replicate 1 | place: USA:California | collected 2016-06-15
CTACTCACTGAGCCTCTGGTTCGGATCGAATCGCCCCTGCCGGCCCGCGAGAGCGGCGAACCGGAGAGGCGTTTTGCCCTAGATCAACTGGTGCTTGACGGCGTAACGGACAAGCCCGGCGTTGTCCGTTAGCTTCAGTTTCTTGAGAATGCGGGCACGGTAGGTGCTGACGGTGCTGGGGCTCAGGAACATTTCCGCCGCAATCTGGTTGATCTGCTTGCCCGACGCGAGCAGCCACATCACCCGGTACTCGCGGTCGGAAAGAGACTCATGCAGGGGTTTTTCGGCGTCAGGGGCCAGATTGGTTGCCAGTCTCTCCGCAAAGCTCGCGCTGACATACTTTCCCCCGTTCGCAACTTTCCGGATGGCGGCCGTCAGCTCCTCGCCGGCGCTTTCCTTGTTTATGAAGCCGGCACCGCCCGCCTTGAACACCTGCGCGGCATGCGACTCCTCGGGAAGCATGCTCAGAACGAGGACAGGACGGCCCGGGTGCCGGCGCTTGATTTCCTTGATCAGCTCCACCCCGCTTCGGCCGGGCATGGAAAAGTCGAGAACGGCGACGTCCCAGTCGAGCGTGCGAACGAGCTCGAGCGCTTCATCGCCGTTTTTGGCTTCGCCGACCACGTCCATGTCGTGCTCCAAGGCCAGGATCTCTTTCAGACCACGCCGAACGACCGCGTGGTCGTCCGCGATTATGATTCTCATGGCGTAGCCTCCCCCGGAAACGATTGCCCCACGACATCGGGCCGCTGCATTGAGTCGCCGCAGGTGCCGTGAAATTCTACTTCAAGCCGAGGGGGATGCACACTCTCACCTGGGTCCCCTTGTCCCGAACCCCGGCGATTTCTATGGCCCCGCCAAACGGAAGGACGCGCTCCCGCATTCCCAAAAGCCCCAACGATTTCGGGTCGTCGATCGCCGGCTCCGCGATGCCTTTGCCGTTGTCTTCGACCGTCAACACGAGAGCGCCGGAGTCAACCCGCATCGCGACATCGACCCTGGTCGCGTTTGCGTGGCGCGCGACGTTCGTCAGCAATTCCTGAAAAATACGGAACGCCGCCGTCGATCGTTCATGATCGAGCATCAGCGTGTCTGAAGGCAGAGAGAGCTTGCACCTGATCCCGGTGCGCTTGCGAAAATCCCCCGCGTGCGAGCTGACGGCGGCGGCCAGCCCCAGTTGATCCAATATCTCCGGCCGCAGCCCGGAGGCGATCTTCCGCACGGACTGGATGGTGCCATCGATCAAGCCAAACATCGATTTCATCCTCTCGGCGAGCACCCGCTGATCCCCTGACAGCCTGTTCGCCACCCAGGTCAAATCCATTTTCAGCCCCGTCAGCGACTGGCCGAGCTCGTCGTGGATCTCACGCGCGATCCGCGTCCATTCCTCTTCGCGCACGGATTGCAAACGAGCTGCCAGCGCTCGCAAATTTTCCTCGGATTTCCTAAGATGCTCCTCAACTCGCCTGCGTTCGGCTATTTCCCGAATCAATACCGCATTCTTGTTGTAGAGCTCGACAAAAACCGATATTTTGGATTTCAGGATTTCCGGCACCAGCGGCTTGACGATGTAGTCCACGGCCCCCGCTTCGTAGCCGCGAAACACCGAATGCACGTCCTCGTATGCGCCCGTCAGGAAGATGATCGGGGTGTGCCGCGATCGCTCGCGTTCCCTGATCAATCTGGCGGTTTCGAAACCATCCACCCCCGGCATGCGCGCATCCAGCAGGATGACAGCGAAGTCCTGTTTCAGGACCCATCGCAGAGCTTCCTCGCCTGAATTTGCGAGAACGACCTCCCGTGTCAGGCTTTGCAGGAGTTCCTGCAGGGCCAGGAGACTCTTCGAATCATCATCGACGATCAAGATGCTTGCTTGCGATAAACTCGTGTCCACCGCTCGTCTCAATTCGGCTGGTCGGTCAAGCTGGCAACAATGATTCCAGCGGGCGCGACCCCTCGAAACCCGGGCTCGCGGCCCGCCCTTTGCTGCGCGCTGCAGGCGTCAGATCACGCGGATCTCGGGCAGCGGGAAGCCGTTGAAGCCGCTCGCGTAGGCCGTGGTGTAGGCGCCGGCGTTCCTCAGGTAAATATAGTCGCCCTCCTGCAGATCGGAAGGGAGCGGCTCGTCGCGCATCACCACGTCGATCGAATCGCAGGTGGGTCCCGCGACGTTCCAGGGAATGTCCGGTCCGGCGCGGTCGGTGCGGATCTTGTACTTGAGCCCTTCGGCCGTCTCGATGATGCCGCCGAAAAGCCCGGCGTCCAGGTGCATCCAACGCTTGTTGGCGCGGGTCGCGGTCCCCATGATGCGGCAGACGAAATAACCGGCGTCGGAGACCAGGAAACGGCCCGGCTCGGCGATCACCCTTACCGCGGCAGGAAACGCGTCGAGCGCCCGGTTGACGACCTCGCCGATCACCTCGATCGCGGGAATCGGCTTGACGTGCCTCACCGGAAAACCCCCGCCGATGTTCAGCAGCCGCGGATTGAGGCCTGCTTTTAGCATCTGGTCGAACACCGCGCGCGATTTTTCGATGCCGACGCGCCAGTTTTCAGGATTGCGGCACTGCGAGCCCACGTGGAAGGCGACTCCCGCGAGGTCGACCTTGAGTCTCGTCGCCGCGACGACGATGTCGCGCACCTCGGAGGTGTGGGCGCCGAATTTGCCGGCGAGGGGCCAGTCGCTGCCGATATTGGGCGTATCGACCCGCAGGTAGAGCTTGGCGTCCGCCTTGATCGATTGGATTTTCTTCAGCTCCTCGACCGAGTCGAGCACGTACCACTCGACGCCCTTCGATGCTGCATAGGCGATCTGGTCGCGCGATTTCACCGGGTTGGAGTAGAAGACATCGGCCGCGGGAACGCCCAGCGCGAGCAGGACGTCCAACTCGGCGACGGAAGCCATCTCGAATCCGGCGCCCTCCTCGAGCATGAGCTTGAGGACGCGGGGATCCGGGTTGGCCTTCACCGCGTAGTGCGGTAGCACGCGCGGCATCGCCGCCGTAAAGCGCCGCGTCTTCTCGCGGACGATGGTGGAATCGATCAGAAGGAACGGCTTGTCGTAGCCGTCTTTGACTGCCGCCCGAACTTTCTCGAAATCCAGGCTCGACTCGGGGTGCGAGTCGAAGAGGTGAGTCGCTTCGAATGCCTGCTGTCGGATGGATCTAATGGTTTTTTTGGCTACGCCTGCACGCATCTGCATCGTTTGGGTCTCCAGACGAACCTAGGTTACGGGAATGTCGAGTGCGAAAAAGTCCTGCGAGCCGTAGTGCTCTCTCTTGCTTGTCATGATGACCTCCTTTGCGGGTGGTTTGCAGTTCAAAAATCCGATCTCCAAAAGCATAGGGCCCGGGTTTGACCGTCCGCTTTGCAGACAACCGAACCGGAGCCCGTATGCGCCCGATTATAGGGATTGCGTTTCCGAAATCAAGCGGAATTTTCGGCATGTTGCGCGCCCCCGCACGTCCCGGCGGCTCGCTTCGCCGTCCCCGACTACAACGTATGGTAGGCCCGGCAAATCCGAAACGCAACAGGGAGTGGGGAGTCGCCTGACCAGTTCAGATCTTGGGCAGTGTTACGCCCTTCTGTCCCTGGTACTTCCCACCGCGGTCCTTGTAGGAGGTCTCGCAGACCTCGTCGGATTCGATGAAGATGACCTGGGCCACGCCCTCGTTGGCGTAGATCTTGGCGGGCAGCGGCGTGGTGTTGGAGAACTCCAGCGTGACATGTCCCTCCCACTCGGGCTCAAGCGGCGTCACGTTGACAATGATTCCGCAGCGGGCGTAGGTCGATTTGCCCAGGCAGATCGTGAGCACGTTTCGGGGGATGCGGAAGTACTCGACGGTTCGCGCCAAGGCGAAGGAGTTGGGCGGGATGATGCAGGAGTCGCCCTTGACGTCCACGAACGACTTGTCATCGAAATTCTTAGGATCGACGATGGTCGAGTTAAGATTGGTGAACAGCTTGAATTCATTCGAACAGCGGATATCGTAGCCGTAGCTCGACGTACCGTAGGAAACGATGCGCTGACCCTTGAGCTCTTTCACCTGCCCCGGCTCGAACGGCTCGATCATGCGGCGCTCGGCCGCCATTCGGCGGATCCACCTGTCCGACTTGATGCTCATCGGCGATGAGCCCTCAGGTGTCCTTGGACACGACGATGCTCGGAAACTTCGAGGTCATGTCCCTGGCAGATTCCGCGATCTTGACCGCAAGCCGGCGCCCGATCGCCCTGTAGATATCCGCCGCCCGGCCCTCCGGGTCAGCTACCACGGTCGGCTTGCCCGAGTCCGCCTGCTCGCGGATTGCGATGTCGAGAGGCAGGGCCCCGAGAAGCTCGGTGCCGTACTCCTTGCACATGCGCTCGGCCCCGCCCTGCCCGAAGATGTGTTCCTCGTGACCGCATTGGGAGCAGATGTGGGTGCTCATGTTCTCCACGATCCCGAGGATGGGAATGCCGACTTTCTCGAACATCTTGAGTCCCTTGCGGGCGTCGATGAGTGCGATGTCCTGGGGCGTGGTGACGATCACCACCCCGGTGACCGGCACTTTCTGAGCGAGCGTGAGCTGGATGTCTCCGGTACCGGGCGGCATGTCGACGATGAGGTAATCGACGTCCTTCCAGCGGGTGTCCTTGAGGAGCTGCTCGAGGGCCTGCGTCACCATAGGCCCGCGCCAAACCATCGGGGTATCGACGTCGATGAGGAAGCCGATAGAGATCGCCTGAACGCCGTGGCCCATCATCGGCTCGAGCGTTTTCCCGTCTTTCGACTCAGGCCTTCCGCTGATGCCGAGCATCATCGGCTGCGAGGGCCCGTAAATGTCGGCATCGAGAACTCCGACGCTCGCGCCTTCGGCTGCGAGCGCAAGGGCAAGGTTGACCGCCGTGGTCGATTTCCCCACGCCGCCCTTGCCCGAGGCCACCGCGACGATGTTCTTCACCCCAGGAACCAGCTTGACCCCGCGCTGCACCGAGTGGGAAACGATCTTGCTCGTGACACTGACGTTTACGGCGCTCACGCCAGGGACGCCGCGGAGCTTTCCCACAATGAGCTTGCGCATCGGTTCGAGCTGGGTTTTCGCAGGATAGCCCAGCTCGATCTCGAGCGAGACGCTGCCGTTCTCCACTTTGATGTTTCTCGCCGACTTGGTCGCGAGGAAATCCTTCCCGGTATTTGGGTCAAGGACTTCCCTGAGCGCGCTGTGAACTTGTTCCTGAGTGACTGACATGGTGGATCGCGCGATTCGGTCGCGCGGGAAGCTACCGGCTGGCAATGGGTTGATATTCTAGCAACTTTCCGCTGCCTGCCGGGCCCTGCCGCGGTAGAATGGACCCCAAGAGAACGCTGGCCGCACACTTGCGGCGTAGCCAGGCAGGCAGACTGCGGCGGACAAAGATGGCGGAGCATACCAATCGAACATTCATCTGCAGCGTGCTCTTTCTCGACATCGTCGAGTACTCGCAACGCTCGGTCGCCGAGCAAATAGCGCTGAAGGAACGCTTCAACGCCGTCCTGACCGAAGCGATCGCCGGCGTCGCTACCGACGACCGCATCATCCTCGACACCGGGGACGGCGCGGCAGTGAGCTTTCTCGGGGACCCCGAAGACACCCTGTTCGCGGGAATGAGCCTGCGCGATGCCGTCGCCGGCCAGGACGTCACCAGCGGCCCGCAGCTGCAGATTCGCGTCGGCGTCAACCTCGGACCGGTAAGGCTCGTCAAGGACATCAACGGCCAGCCCAATATCATCGGCGACGGGATCAACGTCGCGCAGCGCGTTATGAGCTTCGCTGAGCCGGGACAGATCCTAGTCTCGCGCTCCTATTACGACGTGATGGCGCGCCTGTCCGAGGACTACGCGAAATTGTTTCACTACGAGGGAGCCAAGACCGACAAGCACGTGCGCGAGCACGAGGTCTACGCGATCAGCTCGGCGCCGAGCAATCTACGGCGCACGGTCCCCGTGCCTGCACCGAAACCGACCCTGCGCCTTCCGAGCCTGCACATCCCCAAATTCCTGAAGCTGCGGGTCAGGACCTGGCCAGACACGCTGGCGGTCAACGGTAAGTTGCTGGTCGCCGCGCCGCTCGCGTTCACGCTGATCGTCGGTACCGGAGTCATCGCGCGCAGCCACAGGAACTCGGACGGCGAGCCGAGAACGGTGGTATCGGTCGCGTCGCCGGCGGCAGCGCCAAAGATCGGGCCTGCCAAAATCGAGGCGCCGGAATCCGCGCCTCCACAGGCGCACGAGCCGAAGGCGCCGCTGCAATCCAGGGAACCGACCGCAGCACGCAGGGCGCGGGACGCAATCGCGACCCCCAAAGCCGGTGCGCCGGTGCAAACGGCAAGAGCGAACGAGACCGAGGCGGCGCTCAAAGGGAACGAACGGAACGAACCGGAGGTCGTCGCGACGGTCCCCGCCCCCTCACGCGAGGCTACGCTCACTATCGTTGCCCTGCCCTGGGCCGAGGTTTTCGTGGACGGGACGAGACAAGGGGTCAGTCCGCCGCTGCGCGCCATCCCTCTCAGGCCGGGCAGGCATCGGGTAGAGTTGAGGAACGGCTCGTTTCCGGCCCACATCGAGACAGTCGAACTGAAGCCGGGCACGGAGCTCAGTATTACGCACCGATTCCGCCGCTAAAGAGGCTATGGTTGTTTATCGCTCTCTCGCGTCATTGCTCGTTTGCCTGGTGATGTCCGGATGCGGGACGTTCTCGAGCAAGGGCGAGACGGAACTTGAATTCGGAATAAGAGCCTACGAGGACGGCGAACACGCTTACGCCGCGAGACTACTGCAGCTGAGCCTCGACGCCGGCCTGCGCGGCACGTCCAACCGGGCGAAGGCACACAAATATCTTGCTTTTATCCATTGCGCCGCCGGCCGCATCCAGCAGTGCCGCGACGAGTTCAGAATGGTGCTGGAGGTCGATTCTTCATTCGACCTCGAGGACGACGAGACTGGACACCCGATCTGGGGTCCCGCATTTCGCAACGTGAAACCGAAGAAATAGCCAGACGATGACCGAACCCTGGCTGCTGGGCCGCTACGAGATCGTCGCCGAGCTGGGCAAAGGTGCGATGGGTGTGGTGTATCGCGCGAACGATCCCATGCTCAACCGAATTTTGGCGATCAAGACCATCAACACGGAGGAAGCCGGGCACGAGGGCATGGCGGAGTACGAGGCGCGCTTCTACACCGAGGCCAAGGCGGCGGGCAGTCTCAACCATCCGAACATCATCATCATCTACGACATCGGAAAGAGCGGACACCTGGTGTACATGGCCATGGAGTACATCGAGGGCCGCGAGTTGCGCGAGCTGCTCGCCCAGGGGCAATCGCTGCCGGTCGTCCAGTCGGTCGACATCGCCGCCCAGGTCGGAGAGGGTCTCGCCTACGCCCACCAGCACCAGGTCGTGCACCGGGACATCAAGCCCGCCAATATCATGATCACGCCGGAAGGACGAGCGAAAATCGCCGACTTCGGCATTGCCCGCATGCGCTCGAGCGAAACGCGCACCCAGACCGGCGTGATCATGGGCTCGCCCAAGTACATTTCGCCGGAACAGGTTGTAGGAAAGCGCGCCGATCATCGCTCGGACATCTTTTCGCTCGGGGTCATCCTCTACGAGTGCCTGACCGGGGCCACCCCCTTCAACGGAGAAGGCCTAAGCGCCTTGATGTACCAGATCACCAACCACGATCCGGCGCCGCCCAGCTCGGTCAATCAGCAAGTGCCGGTGATGCTCGACTACATCATCGCCAAGGTGCTCGCCAAGGCGCCGGAGGCGCGCTACCAGAGCGCGGCCGATTTTTCGAACGACCTGCGCGAGTGCAGGCTGCAGATTGAAACGGGCCAGAGCGGCGCGGGCCCCGCCCTCTTAACAACCCGGCCGCCGATTCCGGTGGCGCCGCAGGGCGCGGCGGCTCCCGCTGCGCAGAATCTGGAAGGGGGTTCGGACGAGGAGGAGGCGCCAGCGCCCTCGCCGACCAAGGGCATCTCGCGCGCGTTCGATTCGCAGGAAGCGACCCAGCGCCTGATGCGTCAGATCGGCGCGGACGGGACGACCGAGTTCGTTTCGACCAAATCCATTTCGGCGACCTCGATATCGCGCGACCGGGCCCTGCGGCCCGCCGAGCGGCCTTGGGGGCAGCGCGAGAACGTGATCATGGCCGCCACCGTCGGGGCGGCGGTCGTCATCGCGACGCTGATCGCTCTGGTCTGAGCCTCGACCCGCAGCGCGCCCGACACAGCGCGAGGCGATAGAATGACGGCTTTTGAAAGTCAGCATGCGCCGCCGGCTGTTCGTCACTACCGCCCTGCCTTACGCGAACGGCCCGTTCCACATCGGCCACATCATGGAGTACATCCAGGCGGACATCTGGGTGCGGTTCCAGCGCATGCAGGGCCACGAAGCACACTTCATCGGCGCCGACGACGCGCACGGCGCCCCGATCATGCTCGCTGCTGAAAAGGCGGGGAAGTCGCCCGAGCAATTCATCGCGGAAATTGCCAAAGGGCGCAGGCAATACCTCGAGGGCTTCCACATCGAATTCGACAACTGGCACTCGACTCACTCGAAAGAGAATATCGAGCTCTCGCAGGATATCTACCGCAAGCTCGACAAGGCGGGGCTCGTCTACAAGGAACCGATAGCGCAATTCTTCGATCCGGTGAAAGGTATGTTCCTCGCCGACCGCTACATCAAGGGCGAGTGTCCGAACTGCGGCGCGAAGGATCAGTACGGAGACGCCTGCGAAAATTGCGGCACCGTCTATTCGCCCACGAAGCTGAAGAATCCGTATTCGACGCTCTCCGGCGCGAAGCCGGTACTGAAGTCTTCAGAGCACTACTTCTTCAAGCTCTCCGATCCGAAGTGCAAGGAGTTCTTGCGCGAATGGATCAACAAGCCCGGCCGGCTTCAGCCGCAAGTGGCGAACAAGGCGAAGGAGTGGCTCGAGGGCAAAGGCGACAAAACGCTCGCTGACTGGGACATCTCGCGCGACCCGCCTTATTTCGGAATCCGGATTCCCGATACCAAGGAAGAGAAATACCTCTACGTCTGGCTAGACGCCCCGATCGGATACTTCGCGAGCCTGAAGAATTACTGCGACCGCAAGCAGATCGACTTCGACGCCTTCGTGAAGCCCGGCGGCGGCACCGAGATGATCCACTTCATCGGCAAGGACATCATCTACTTCCACACCCTGTTCTGGCCGGCCATGCTCCGGTACTCCGGCTACAAGACGCCGGACCACGTGTACGTCCACGGCTTCATCACCGTTTCCGGCGACAAGATGTCGAAATCGCGCGGCACGGGGATCGACCCGCTGCGCTATCTCGAGCTCGGAATGAACCCGGAGTGGCTACGCTATTACATTGCGGCCAAACTCAACGCTAATGTCGAAGATATCGATTTCAATCCCGACGACTTCATTGCGCGCGTAAATAGCGATCTCATCGGCAAGTACATCAACATTGCGAGCCGCTGTGCGAGTTTTCTCACTCGGTATTTTGATGGCAAGGTGATGGACACAACGCTTGATGAATTCTGGAACGTCTACGCAGTTCCGCAGATGTTCGGAGAAGTGGGCCAAGCATACGAATCGCGAGAATTCGGCAAAGCAATACGAACCGCAATGGCGTTTGCCGATGTGATCAATGAACACTTCGATGCTGCCAAACCTTGGGAACTTGCCAAAGACCCCGGAAAGCAGCAGCAACTGCACGACGTTTGCTCTGTCTGCATTCGCGGCTTTCAGCTTCTAACGTGCTGGCTTAAGCCAGTTCTCCCAAGTCTTGCAACAAGAGCCGAGTCGTTTTTGAATTGCGAGCCGCTGCGATTTGATCGGGTGCCGGAGCCACTCACCACTATCAAGCCATACACCCACCTCATGACCCGCGTCGAGGAAAAACAGCTCGACGCGCTGTTTGAACTGACATCGGAGAAATCCGCGATGACCACGCCCGCAACGCCGTCGACAGACGGAACGATATCCATCGACGATTTCTCCAAGGTCGATCTCCGCATCGCGAAAATCGTCAAAGCCGAGCACGTCGACGGCGCGGACAAGCTCTTGAAGCTCACGCTCGACACGGGCAACGGGACGCGCACGGTATTCGCCGGCATCAAGTCGGCCTACGATCCGGCGAAGCTCGAAGGCCGGCTCACGGTGATGGTGGCGAACATTGCCCCGCGCAAGATGAAGTTCGGCGTTTCCGAAGGCATGGTGCTCGCCGCTTCCGGGGACGGGCCGGGCCTGTTTCTTCTCTCGCCCGACAGCGGCGCGCAGCCGGGGATGAGGGTGAAGTAGTAATGGGAGTCCTGTCGTCGCCCCTCGCAGGCTCGCTGCTGGTCGCAGTCGGGTGGCTCGCGATAGCGGTGCTGGGGCTCGTCCAGACGAACAACGCATTTTTCGCGAGGCGAATCGCTTTTCCGCTGGGCGCCGCGGCCGGCGTCGCGCTCGCGGCCTTCGGCCTCCAGGCGGCGTGGCTGCCCTCGCAGACCCTGACGCTGCCGCTGGGGCTGCCCGATCTGCCTTTTCATCTGCGCATCGACCCGCTCGCGGGATTTTTCCTGATGCTGCTCGGCTCGGTCTCGGCCGGCATTTCCGTTTACGCCGCCGGCTATTTCGGTACCGAGCCTTCGGGACGTCTCACGCTCATCAGCCTGCAGTACCACGTGTTCCTCGCGAGCATGGCCTTCGTGCTGCTCGCCGACGACGCGTATCTTTTCATGGTGGCCTGGGAAACGATGGCGCTGTCCTCGTATTTCCTTGTCATCACCGACCACCAGCTGCCGGCGATCCGCAGCGCCGGCTTCCTTTATCTGCTGATCGCGCACCTGGGAGCGATCGCGATTCTCTTGTGCTTCGGCGTTCTGCACGGGGGCCGCGGCGATTACACGTTCGACGCGCTGCGCGGCGCTCAGCTGCAGCCCGCGTGGGCGACCGTTGCCTTCCTGCTCGCGTTCTTCGGCTTCGGCGCCAAGGCCGGGATGCTCCCGCTTCACGCGTGGCTGCCTGAGGCGCATCCGGCCGCGCCCTCGCCGGTGTCGGCGCTGATGAGCGGCATCATGCTGAAGACCGCCATCTACGGCATGGTGCGGGTGATCTTCGACCTGATCGGCAACGTCCGCTGGGAGTGGGGCATGGTGGTGCTCGTGGTCGGCGCGGCCACGACGCTCTTCGGCGTGCTCTACGCCCTCATGCAGCACGATCTGAAGCGCCTGCTCGCATATCATTCGGTCGAGAACATCGGCATCATCCTGCTCGGCCTGGGGATGTCCATGGTGTTCATCGGTTTCGGCCACCCGGCAGCCGGCGTGCTCGCCCTCATCGCCGCGCTCTACCACACGCTCAACCATGCCGTGTTCAAGGGGCTCTTGTTTCTCGGAGCGGGCTCGATCCTGCACGCCACGGGGCTGCGCAACCTGAACGACATGGGCGGGCTGATCCGCGGCATGCCGAGGACCGCGTTCTATTTCCTGATCGGCGCGCTCGCCATCTCGGCGCTGCCGCCCTTGAACGGATTCGTCTCGGAGTGGCTGACCTTCCAGGCGGCGCTGCAGGCGACGATCCTTCAGCACGGCGTCGTACGGAGCCTCCTTCCGCTTTTCGCAGCAACGCTCGCCCTCGCAGGCGCTCTGACCGCGATGTGCTTCGTCAAGGTCTACGGAATCGCCTTTCTCGGCCAGCCGCGCGAGCCGGCTCACCGCACCCCGGTGCCGCACGCCGGCGACGCCGGCAGGATGGAACGCTACGGCATGGCCTGGCTTGCCGCCGGCTGCTTCGTGCTCGGGCTCTTCCCGACTTCCTTTCTGCTGGTGCTGAACCGCGTCGGCGTTTCACTTACCGGGCATGGCTTGTCCGACGATGCGCTCCTCGGTTCTGGCTGGCTCTGGCTCGTGCCCACGGCGATGGGGCAAGCGAGCTATTCGCCGGTGATATTTTTCGTCGTAATCGTAGCCGTGACTCTGCTCGCGTTCCTGCTGGTGCGCCGCTTCTACCACGGCCGCCTGCGCTTCTCCGATCCCTGGGACTGCGGCTATCCCGAGCAGACCTCGCGCATGCAGGACACCGCGGATGCCTTCGGCCAGCCGATCCGCCACGTGTTCGGGCCGATCTACCGCATGGACCGCCGGCTGCCCGGTCCCGAGGACACCGAGCCGAGATACTCGCTCAAGGTCGAGGACCGCCATTGGTATTGGCTCTACCTCCCCGTGGCACGGGCGGCCGAGTTCGTCTCCTCGAAGATCGCGCTGCTGCAGCAGGGCCGGATCAGCATCTACCTGCTCTACAGCTTCATCACCCTGATAGCACTCTTGGTGTTCGTGCGATGAACAGCGCTCCCGGCATCGCTTTCCAGATCCTGCAGTCGGTGTTCGTCGTGCTCGCCGCGCCGCTCCTGACGGGCTGGGTGAACCAGTGCCGCGCCTGGCTGCAGAACCGCTCGGCGCCTTCCATCCTGCTGCCTTACTACACGCTCGCTAAGCTGTTCCACAAGGACGCGGTGTTCGCGCACGACGCATCGCCGATTTTCCGCTGGACGCCGTACATCTTGTTCGGCTGCATGTGGCTCGCAGCGGGCATCGTTCCGGTGCTCGCGACCGGCCTGCCATTCGCGCCCGCCGCCGACATCATCGCTCTGGTGGGCGTATTCGCCCTCGCGCGCATGTTCTCGGCGCTCGCGGCGATGGACATCGGCACCTCGTTCGGTGGCCTGGGCGCGCGGCGCGAGATGCTGATCGGCTTTCTCGCCGAGCCCGCGATGCTGATGACGCTGTTTACCGCGGCATTCATCTCCGGCTCCACCCAGCTCACCACCATCGTCGATACCCTCGCGCACCGCGAGTTCGCCCTCTACCCGAGCCTCGCCTTTGCGGCGGTCGCTTTCCTCATGGTGCTCCTCGCGGAAAACGCTCGCATCCCGATCGACAACCCGACCACTCATCTCGAGCTCACCATGGTCCACGAGGCGCTGATCCTCGAGTACTCGGCGCGTCACCTGGCGCTGATCGAATGGGCGGTCGCGATCAAGCTCTTTGCCTACATGACCATCGGCATTGCCCTGTTCGCGCCCTGGGGAATCGCCGACGCCGGCGACTGGTCGGCGCTGCCGTACGCGTTTGCCGCGCTCGCGGGGAAGCTCGCGCTCGCCGGCGCGGGCCTCGCGCTGATCGAGACGCTGCTCGCGAAGCTGCGCCTGTTTCTCGCGCCGGAGTTCCTGTCGACCGCGTTCCTGCTCGCCGTGCTCGGCATGCTGACGCATTTCCTGGTGAAAGGCTGACGTGGGAATTCCGCTCCTCGCCCAGCTGGTCAACGTGCTCGCCGCGTTCCTCCTGCTGATCGCGTTCGCGATGCTGTCGCAGCGGCGCGTGCTGACCCTCATCAAGCTCCTCGCCTGGCAGGGCGCCGCGCTCGCCACCTCCACGGCCATCGTCGCGTGGTCGACCGGGCAGGATCACCTTTACATTTCGGTAGTGCTGACCGTGCTGTTCAAGGTCATACTCATTCCGTGGTTGCTGCACTGGTTGATCGACCGCCTGTTCGTGCGCTGGGACATCGAGACCCTGATCAATATTCCGACGACCATGCTGATCGGGATCGGCCTGGTGATATTCGCCTTTGCCCTGGCCACGCCTATTTCGCAGATGGCGACCGCGCTCACGCGCTCGACGCTGGGGATCGCCCTCGCGAGCGTGCTGCTTTCGTTCCTCATGATGATCGTGCGCCAGAAAGCGGTGCCGCAGGTCATCGGGTTTCTGGCGATGGAAAACGGTCTCTTCTTCGCCGCCACCAGCGCCACTTACGGCATGCCCCTCGTAGTGGAGCTGGGCGTGGCGCTCGACGTGCTGGTCGGCACCTTCATATTCGGTATCTTCTTCTTCCATATCCGCGAGCGTTTCGACAGCCTCGACATCCGGCATATGGAAAAGCTGAAGGAAGACTAGCTTGGAAATCGTGATCGTACTCGCCCTCCCGCTTCTCGGCGCACTCCTGCTCGCCCTCAACGGCCACCGAGGCTGGGCGCCCGAGCTGAACGCGACGATGAGCTTCGCGACCTTCTTCGCCGCCATTCTGCTCACGGCCCGAGTCATTTCCGGCGGACCGATCATTTGGCTGGGGCAGCAATTCGTCGCCGATCCATCCAACGTGCTTGTGGTCGTGCTGGCGGACCTGCTGAGGGAGCAATTCTTCGTCGATCCGTTCAACGTGTTCCTGGTCGCGCTCACCGCCTTCGTCGGTTTCACCACGGCGCTGTTCTCGCGGCCCTACATGCGCACCGAGCAGGACCACGGCCGGGTCAACGCGAGGAGGCTGCGGCTCTATCACAGCATG